>Ga0315902_10003006_pt1 | contig 25641 bp, 19 predicted proteins | sample LakEriMetagenome_9_FD_203523 | JGI IMG/M metagenome (GOLD analysis project Ga0315902, IMG submission 203523) | Freshwater fungal communities from buoy surface, Lake Erie, Ohio, United States - Buoy 12 MA117 | ecosystem: Environmental > Aquatic > Freshwater > Lake > Lake biofilm | place: USA... | reverse complement strand
TTGAGGTACTGGGGCTCCTCGAGGTCGCGGTACATCATGTGCCGGCCCAGGCCCAGGTCCGGTGAGTCGATCTGCAGCAGCAGACCCGCGTCGATGATGGCGTGGTACTCGTGGCGCAGGGCGTGCGCCAGGGCTTCCAGGTAGGCGTCGTCGTCGGCGTAGTGCTGATTGGGCTGGAACAAGGCCACCACGCCGGGGGATGCCGCATTCATGAAGGCACCGGTGGCACCGTGCTTCTGCGCTGCCGCCTTCAGGTGGGCAATGTCCTGCTGCAAGGGCTCCAGCGTCTTGACGGCGATCGGCCCGACGCAGCAGGGGCGGCGGTAGGTGGGCGTGCCACCGCCGCTGGCCAGCCGCTTCATGAAGCCCGGGAAGTCCAGCAAGTCCGCCGGCGTGCGCCGCGGGCTGTCACCGTCAAAGCCGGTGAACCGGTCCTTGATGTAGGTGGCGTACGAGATCTTGCTCATCTCGCCGTCACTCACCAAGTCGATGCCAGCCTCCACCTGCAGGCGCACCACCTCGTCCACGGCCTGCGCCATGATCTTGGCAAAGGTGGGCTCGTCCACAGGCTCGCCCTTCTCGCGGGCAAAGATCTGCTCGACAACGGGTTGCGAGCGGGGAAGCGAGCCCACATGCGTGGTGAGAAACCGCCGTGGTGGAGGCATGATCATGGCGCAGCGATGCCCTGATGGACTCAGAAGTTGCTGTAGGCCAACTTCAAACCCATCATGCGCGGAGGCGCGGCGCTGACTTGCAGGGCGCCACCGCCACCCCACACGAAGCGGTTCAGAGTCTGCTTGTCGGTGAAGTTGTCCACATACGCCTGCAGCGACAAGGTGTCATTGATGCGCCAGTTCAGCTTGAAGTCGCCCTTGACGAAAGCTCCCTGCTTCTCGATCTCGGCGTTGGTGGGCTGACCGTAGAAGCCACTGTTGAAGGTGGCCACCAGCATGGGGGTCAGGCGCCCGCCGCCCGGCAGGTTGAAGTCGTAGCGTACGAAGACCGACCCCTGCGAGCGCGCGGCATACGGGATGCGCTTGCCCGAGAGGTCACAGCCGAAGGCGGCCGCCGGCTGGCCTGCGCCCCCAGTGCCGGAGACGACAGCGCAGCTATAGCCCGGTGCGAACACGCGCCTCTGGCCGGCAGGGGCGATGACGATGCCGTTGGCATCGGTCTGCGGGCTGGTGGATGACGGATCAGCCACGAGGATGGAGGTGCCGAAGGGCAGCGCCACGTCCGGGAAGCTCGTGTACTTGGCGTCCAGCAGCGACAGCGTTCCGCCCACGGTGAAGGCCTTGCTGGCGCGCCACTCCATCTCGGTTTCCAGACCCGTGGCCTTGGCCTTGGCTGCGTTGAAGATGGCCGAGACCGTGGTGTTGCCCACCGGAATCTGGCGCTGCTCCTGCAGGTTGGTGTAGTCGTTGCTGAAGGCCGACACGTTGAGCTGCAGGGTGTTCTTCAGGAAACGGTTCTTGGAGCCCACTTCTATGGCCGACACTTCCTCGGGCTTGAAGGTGCGGGCCGACTCCAGCGCCTGCCCCGAGTTGAAGCCGCCGGAGCGGAAACCGTTGGACACGGTCAGATAGACCAGCTGGTTCCTGTTGAGCTCGTAGTCCAGCGCCAAGCGACCCGTGCCCTTGCTGAAGGTGGCGCTCTTGTAGGTGGCACCGGTGGCAAAGTTGGTGCCGGGCAGGCAGTTGAAGCCCAGGCGGTTGGCACCGTCCAGGCAGTTGCTGACGCCGGCTGAACCGTAGGCCGACGCTGGGGGCAGCGGCGTGTCCAGTGTGATGAGGGTGCCATCGGGTGCACCGGCCGTGTTCAGTGGCAGCACCGAGTTGGCGTTGGCGAACTTGAAGGACTTGCTGTCCTTCGTGTAGCGCCCGCCAGCCGTCAGGGTGAGCGCCGGGCTGAGCTTGTAGTTCAACTGACCGTAGACCGCACGCGAATCGGTCTCGGGCATCTGGTTGTCGTAGAAGCCCCCACCGTTTTGCGCCAGGGTGATGGGCGCGCTCACAGCCGAGGAGCGGATGGTGCGGGGCAACTGCTGGTTGATGAAGGTGCCGCGCAACTCATCCTTGAACAGGTAGACCCCGGCCACATAGCCCAGCGGGCCCTTGGTGCTGCTCAGGATCTGGAACTCCTGGGACATGGTCTTGGCGGCCGTGGCCTGGTAGTCCAAGGCGATGGTGGAGGCTGAGAAGTCCGAATCCGACGTGCGCGTTGCAACAAAATCAGCGTAGCCGGTAATGGACTTCAACGTGGCACCGCCGATCTGATAGGTCAGGTCCAGACTCACGTTGCGGTCGCTGAGATCCAGCAAGGTGCGGTAGTCGTTGTCCACCACATAAGCGTTGCCGGCCTTGTGGATGGGAATGCCCAGGTCGACGCCCGAGCCGATGGCGCTGGCGCCAGTGCCTGCACCAGCCCCCTGCGTTCGCACGCAATCATTGACCCCATCGCGGTTCCCGCCACGCGGATTGATGACGGTCAGCGTAGCGTTGAACAGCTGCTGGCACGAGGGGCTGTGCAGATAGGTGCCGGCCATCTTGTAGCCGAAGGCCGAGCCACCGTTGCCGCCCTGCTCCGTCATGTCAGCACGCAATACAGCCTCGAAGGTGTTCGAGGGCTTGAACTTCACCGACCCGCGGAAGTACCGGAGATCCTGGTCAAACATGCCTGCGGCCGGGTTGAAGCTGTTCTTGACCCAGGGGTCGGACTTGTCAGACACCGCCGCTAAGCGTACGGCCACGGTGTCACCCAGCGGAATGTTCAGCACACCGTCCAGACGTACCTTGCCAAAGTTTCCGATGCCCACGCTTGCGGCCATCTCCTGGCTCTTGAGCTCCGGGGCATTGGTGGTGACCGCCACGGTCCCGCCAAAGGTGTTGCGCCCGAAGAGCGTGCCCTGGGGCCCGCGCAGCACTTCCACGCGGCTCACGTCGACGAAGCCCAGCATGGCCTGCTGCGCGCGGGACTTGTAGACACCGTCCACGAAGTAGCCGATCGTGGTGTCGGCGTTCACGGCTACGTTCTCTGTGCGCACGCCGCGCATGGCCGGACGGGCGTCGGCGCCTGACCGGCCAAAAGTGAAGCCAGGGGTGACCGTGTCCATCTGCGACAGGTCGGTGATGTTGCGCTCGTTCAGCGTCTCGCCGGTCACGGCCGTGACGGACACGCTGACCTTCTGCTGGTCTTCGGCCCGGCGGTTGGCCGTGACCGTCACGCTCTGGATCTCACCGCTGTCAGCGGCCTTGGCCGCGGGAGCTGCCTGAGCCAGGGCGGTACCCATGGGGTAAACCGACCAAGCTCCCAAGGCCAGGGCAATCTGGGTGGCCAAGCGAGCGCGCTGAAGGTGTTTCATGGTGGGGTCCTCAGAGTAGGCGTTGAAGGAAGAGAACGGATGAGTTGCGGAGCCGCAAGGGCCCGCGTCGGTGGATGAGGCTCAGTTTGCAGACCAGGAGCCTCGAATGCAAGCGTATGCAATCAATATGCAAGGGAAGTCTCGAAAACCCTGATGAGCGGGTGCCAATGAAAGGATTTTTCTGTAACAAATTCGCGACAGATGGGCTTCGGAGAGAGGCAGTCGCGAGTTTGGTTGCGTATGCATGATGGGCGAAAAGGGCGCACACAAGCATGTGCAGGTCAGTAGCGGGCGGATCCGGCGCCTTCGCCGCGAGCAGCACGCGCAAGCGCCTGCGTGAACAGGGACGTGGTGACATGGGCAAAGTACCGCGCACCCCAACCGGCGTAACGTTCTTCTTCCTCTGCCGTCAGGCCCAGCACCCCCGGGCACTTGCCCGCCGCGTGGGTGGCACGGATGGCCTGCTCCATGGCCCGTTGCACCGGTTCGTCTGTCCAGCGGTTTTCATGGCCCATGGTATGGGCCAGGTCATTGGGGCCGACGAACACCACGTCGACGCCTGGGACGGCTGCGATGGCTGCGGCGTTGGCCACGCCCAGCGGTGTCTCGATCATCACCACCAGCACCAGGGCTTCGTTGCTGCGCCGCGTGTGCGCGGGCCCACCGAAGGCCCCGTAGCCGGCCGCTCGGCCAGAAAACGCGCTGCCTCGTGTGCCACCGCCGCCTCCAGGCAGCGGGTACCGCAAGCGTCGGGCCAAGCGCTCGGCTTGTTCAGGCGTCTCCACCATGGGCACCTGCACACCGCTGGCGCCCATGTCCAACGCGCGGGCGATGTCTTGCTCGAAGCAGCGCACGATGGGCGCAATGCCGCTGGCACGTGCCGCGCGCAGCATGTGCTCGGTCGTCTCCAGATCGGCACTGCCATGCTCGTTGTCCAGCACGATGAAGTCGAAGCCCGCGTACGCGCACATCTCGACCACGGCCGGCGACGGCAGGCTGTTGAAGACGCCGCGCAGTCGCCGGCCGCTGGCCAGCATGGCTGGCAGGCGGGTGTCGATGGGGTGGTTCGCGGGGGCGGCAGCGGTCATGGCGGGAGGCTTCTGTAGGTCGGCGGGATCAGTTGACCGTGACCTGATTCACGCGCACCAGTTCGGCAAACCTGCGGGTCTCGGCCTGGATGAATCCGCGAAAAGCCACCGGTGTCATGGTGCGCGCGCTGAAGCCCTGCTCTGTGAGACGGGGCTTGATATCGGCCGCCGTCATGACGGCCTCCACCTCCTTGTGCAGCCAGTTCTGCAGCGGCTCAGGCAAGCCGGCCGGTGCCAGCAGGCCAAGCCAGGTGGAGGCCTCGAAGTTCGCCAGACCGGACTCCGCCAACGTGGGCACATCAGGAGCCAGCTCGGAGCGCGTGGGGGACGTCACCGCCAGGGCTCGCGCCTTGCCGGTCTTCGCAAAGGCCAGCGCCGTGGCCATGTTGTCGAACTGCATGTCGATCTGCTGGCCCGCCAGATCGGCCAGCGACTGACTGCTGCCCTTGTAGGGCACGTGCACCGCTTTGCCGCCTATGCGGTTGAGCATCATCAACATCGTCAGGTGCTGGGAGGTTCCGTTGCCGCTGGTGCCGTAAGACAAACCATCGGGCCGCGCCTTGATGAGTGCGGCGAGTTCCTTCACGTCCTTGGCGCCGGACTTCTGGCTCGCCAGCAGCACCAAGGGCGTGCTGGCCAGCAGGGTCAGGGGAGTGAAGTCTTTGTCGACGTCGTAGCCCAGGCGCAGCAACAGCACCGGGTTGACTGCCAGCCCCGTTTGCGTGCCCAGCAGCAGCGTCAACCCGTCGGGCTTGGCCCGGGCCACGAACTCGGTCCCGATACCCCCGCCGGCCCCCGCCTTGTTCTCGACCGTCACGGTCGCACCCCAGCGCTTGGAGAGCGCCTCGGCCAACAGTCTGCCGATGATGTCCGTGGCGCCACCTGGCGCAAAGGGCACCACGATGGTGACTCGACCATTGCCGGGGTAGCCCCCGGGGGCAGCGGCGGCCGTTTGTGCTGCGGCGGGGTTGGTGGCTCCGGCCAAGGCGGCGGCCCAGGCGATGCAGCCGGCTCCCAGGCCTCCCAGTACCACCCGCCTGTCTCGGTTCATCTTTGGGTCAGTGTGTGTAGTCATCGTTGCGCTCGGTCGACAAACCTCTTCTCTGCCACGTAGCCATTGGCGTCGACAGCCCAGCCCGCTTGTGTGGCGGCACTGGTGCAGACGCCAGGGTCCCATTCGATGTGCTTGCGGTGGTCGCCTGCCGTCATCAGCACCCCGAGTGCCGGCGTGGCCCCTGGGTTTCGCAAGGTTCTCCAGCATCGGTCTGGCAGCGAAAAGGTGTCCCAGGCCTTGGCCTGGCCTTGCGCCTGATGCGTGACGGGTCCGGCCGTGGTCTCTACCGTCACGTCCACCGCCCCTTCCTTGACGATCAGGACCTGCTTCTCTTGCAGACGGTGGCGCGAGATCTGCCCGCCAGGCGGGATGCGCACCCATTCGATGGAAAGCCCATGCGGGTTCTGGACCGGAGCCAATTGGTCGCGGTCCTGCGAGACACCCAGCCCAATGGCTGGTGCCAACTCGGCTCCGCATCCTGGGAGCGAGGCGTCCAGCAAAGCCCTGCTCGACCACGCCAAGTCCGCAAAGCGCACGATGCGGCGAGCCATTTCTGAGGGAGGCCAGTGTTTCAGCTGTGCAATCTCCTCCGCGGTCATGGGCTGGACGGGGCGCTCGTCGGGCTCCATGCGGTCGCCCCGGCGCGAGTCCACGATGCGGTAGCCCTCGGTCAACTGCACGCCCTGCGCGGCGGCCGCCTCCAAGGTGCTGGGGCCCCACAGGATGCCCCCGGTGTTGTCGCCACCCAGGGCCGTGAACATGAAGCCATCATCCACGCCGATGTTCGTGAAACCGCGGTAGATCCAGGTGGGCACGGACACCAGGTCGCCTTCACCGATGGGAGCGGACTGCACCTGCGGATTGAAGCCCCATTCGATGCGCCAGTCCCCCCGCGTGCAGATGAAGACCTCGCAGGTGAAGTGCATGTGCGCCGGGTTGGTCTTGCCTTGCGGCATGGACACCCCTCCCACCTGGAAGCCGTGCGGCTCCCGCAGGCTCACGGGCTGGTTCGGGTTCTGCGAGACGCCAGGGCCGATCAGTGCGTAGTTGTACTTCGGCGTCGAGGCCGGGATGCAATAGTCGATGAAGGCTTCGGTCGAGTACTTCAAGCCCGCGAAGGGGATGAATCGCTCTGCCAGGGCTTCAGGTGTGATCAAGAGCGTTCTCCAGGGAGACCGGGGAAGGCACGGCAAGCCAAGACCCCAGGAGACGGGTCAGGCGCGCCGGCGCTTCAAGCGGCAGAAAGTGTCCACAGCGCGGCAGCTCGGCCCATTGGGCGGCGGGCGCGGCGGCGAGGATGCGCTGCTGCAGGGCCCGCGGGCAGAGCCGGTCGTGCGCGCCGCTGATCAACAAGGTGGGCGCAGAGGTCCGGGCCAGCACCTGCAGCCGGTCCGGCCGATGGCCAGCCCAGTCGAACTGGGCTTTGGCCACACGCGAAGGCGTGGCCAAAGCCATGTCCTTCACCAGGCTCGCGTGCTGCTGACGGCGCCGGCGGTGGTGAAAGTAGGCCGGCTTGCAGGCCCGCGCCACCGCCGCTGGACCCTGCGCTTGCCACAGGCGCCACAGCCTTGCACTCCTGCGCGCACCACGCCGGCTGGAGGCTTCCGCATTGCTCGCGATCAGCGCCAGCCGCTCCACCCGCTCTGGCGCACGGGCCATCAGTTGCAGCGCCCACAGGCCGCCCAGCGAAAAGCCGGCCAGCGAGAAGCGCTGAGGCAGGCGGCGCAAAAGCGCGTCGATGGGGTCACCGGCTTGCCGCAAGTGCTGCCAGTCCACACGAACCACCTGCACCTGAGACCGAAGTCGACGCGCTTGTCGATCGAACAGTCGACCGTCACACAGGGTGCCGGGAATCATCACCAGAACAGGGCGATCGGTCACGCGGCGTCCACGGGCTTGTACCAGGCCACATCCCGCTTTCCGTAGCGGCGCACCCGCAGGTTGGCCTGCTCGCCGTGCCCGGCAAAGTTCTCCATGTGGCACAGGCGCGAGCAGACCGCGCCGATCGTGGCGCTCGCCTCATCGGTCAGCACGCGCTGGTAGGTGCAGGTCTTGAGGAACTTGCCCACCCACAGGCCGCCGGTGTAGCGGGCGTTCTTGTTGGTGGGCAGGGTGTGGTTGGTGCCGATGACCTTGTCGCCAAAGCTGACGTTGGTGCGCGGGCCGAGGAACAGGGCGCCGTAGTTCGTCATCCTCCGCAGAAACAGATCAGGGTCTGCAGTCATGACCTGGACGTGCTCGAAAGCCAGTTCGTCGGCCTTGGCCACCATCTCATCGACGGTGTCACAGACGATGACCTCACCGAAGTCGGCCCAGCTCTGGCGCGCGATGCCAGCGGTGGGCAGCACACCCAGCTGCCGCTCGACCTCTGCCATGGTGTCGCGCGCCAGCTTCTCGCTATTGGTCAGGAGGATGGCCGGCGACGTGGGACCATGCTCCGCCTGACCGAGCAAGTCCACGGCGCACATCTCGCCGTCTACCGACTCGTCAGCGATCACCAGGGTCTCCGTCGGCCCGGCAAAGAGGTCGATGCCCACGCGCCCGTAGAGCTGGCGCTTGGCCTCGGCCACGAACATGTTGCCCGGGCCCACCAGCATATCCACGGGCTTGATGGAGCCCGTGCCAATGGCCATGGCGGCCACGGCCTGCACGCCTCCCAGCACCAGGATCTCATCGGCACCGGCGAAGTGCATCGCGGCCACGATGGCGGGGTGCGGCTCGCCCTGAAACGGCGGCGCCGTGGCGATCACCCGCGGCACCCCGGCCACCTTGGCGGTCAGCACGCTCATGTGGGCGGAGGCCAGCAGCGGGTACTTGCCGCCCGGGATGTAGCAGCCCACGTTGTTCATGGGAATGTGCTTGTGGCCCAGCACCACACCCGGCAAGGTCTCCACCTCGACGTCCTGGAGGCTGTCGCGCTGAATCTGGGCGAAATTGCGGATCTGCGTCTGCGCGAACCGGATGTCTTCCACCTCCCGGGCCGAAAGCCGGGCCACGGCGGCACGGATCTCGTCCTGACTGAGCATGAAGCGCTCAGGCTCCCACTGGTCGAACTTGCGCGAGTACTCGCGCACGGCTTCATCGCCACGCTGTTCGATGTCCTTGAGGATCCCTTCGACAGTGCTGCGGACCTCGGCGTCCGCCTGGGCGATGGAGGCGGCGTCTTTGCCGCGCTTGAGATAACGGATCACGTGGAGCCTCGCAGGTCTGTTGTGCTCGAAAGGACAGCGCCTCGAATACCCGCAGCCTTGCCGACGGGCCATGACGAATACGTATGCAGTCTACTTTCTTGAGGCCGGGGAATCGGCCCGGGTTTTCCCCGGGTAACCTAGAAATTTTGGAGAAATCGTCATTTCCACAGTGGGCTTGTCATCTTGCGAAGTCTTGCCTAGACTCTTTTATTGCATACGAATGCAGTCATTCGATTCAACAAGCCAAGTGGCGGCCCAGCCGGCGGGGGCGGTCCCCGGGGCGGGGCGCCGGAACCGTCACGCAGCCCTGGCAAGGGCCCTGAGCTCCTCGATACTTGAGCACCAACCAGCCCCTGCACACCCACCTTCTCAGCCTTCGAGCATGCTCGTCACCGACTGATGGCCATCTCCGTCTTCGACCTCTTCAAGATCGGCATTGGGCCGAGCAGCTCGCACACCGTGGGGCCGATGCGGGCGGCGGGGATGTTCATCGCGCGTTTGGCTGCCGAGCGCCTGCTCAACCAAGTGGTCAGGGTCAAGGCCGAGCTGTTCGGCTCGCTGGGCGCCACAGGCAAGGGCCACGGCAGCGACAAGGCGGTGCTGCTGGGCCTGGCGGGTCATGAGCCCGACACGGTGGATGTAGTGTCCGTGCCGGCCATGCTGGAGGCCATCCGCGGGCCCGGACGCATCGCGCTAGGGGGCGGCCCGACCGTCACCTTCGACGAGAGGTCGGACCTGGTGTTCCACCGCCGACAGAGCCTGCCCTTCCACGCCAACGGCATGCGCTTCACCGCCTTGGGCGCCGGCGGCTCGGAGCTGCTGGCCAAGGTGTACTACTCGGTGGGCGGCGGCTTTGTCGTCAGCGACGAGGTGGCAGCGGACGGCTCTCGCCAGAAGTCGGTGGCGCCGGACGCCACCGTGCTGCCGCTGCCGTTTCGCAGTGGCGCCGAGTTGCTGGAGCTGACCCGCACGCATCGCTGTTCCATTGCCGAGGTGATGCGCCACAACGAGCGCCATTGGCGCAGCGACGCCGAGATCGATGCCGGGCTGATGCGTATCTGGCGGGTCATGCAGGACTGCGTGGCCCGCGGTTGCCGCACCGAAGGCGTGCTGCCCGGCGGCTTCAAGGTGCGCCGGCGCGCAGCAGCGCTTTACCGTGACCTGACCGCTCACCCTGAAGCTGCGCTGAAAGATCCATTGCAGGTCATCGACTGGGTCAACCTCTACGCGCTGGCCGTCAACGAGGAGAACGCCGCCGGCGGCCGCGTGGTGACCGCACCCACCAACGGAGCGGCGGGCATCGTGCCGGCGGTGCTGCATTACTACGCGCGCTTTGTGCCCGGGGCCAACGACGGCGGCGTGATCGATTTCCTGCTCACCGCCGCGGCCATCGGCATCCTCTACAAGGAAAACGCCAGCATCAGCGGCGCCGAGGTGGGCTGCCAGGGTGAGGTGGGCGTGGCCTGCTCGATGGCCGCGGCCGCGTTGTGCTCCGTGATGGGAGGCACGCCCGAGCAGGTGGAGAACGCTGCCGAGATCGGCATGGAGCACCACCTGGGCCTGACCTGCGACCCCGTGGGCGGCCTGGTGCAGATCCCCTGCATCGAGCGCAACGCCATCGCCTCGGTGAAGGCGGTGAACGCCTCGCGCATGGCGCTGCGCGGCGACGGCACCCACCATGTCAGCCTCGACAAGGTCATCAAGACCATGCGCGAGACGGGGGCCGACATGCTGACCAAGTACAAGGAGACGGCCCGCGGCGGGCTGGCGGTCAACATCGTGGAGTGCTGAGGGCGCAACAGTCGCCACACGCCGCCCTTGCGCGCGCCCTCAGCTCCCGCAATCACCTGCCGCATTCAGCCTGAAGTCACTTTCCCGGGCACAAGAAAAAGCGGTCCGGCCGCGCTTGTACGATGTGACGCCATGGCCCTTGTCTACAGCACTGATCATGGACGCACCTGCCCTGGCTGCCGCCATTCGTTGGCGGCCTGCATCTGCAAGGCCGCCAGGCCCATTCCCGCGGGCGACGGCATCGTGCGCGTCAGCCGTGAGAAGCAAGGCCGCAGCGGCAAGACCGTGACCGTGGTGCGAGGCCTGTTGCTGGACACCCTTGCGTTGACCGCCACAGGCAAGCAGCTACGTGCCGCCTGCGGCGCCGGCGGCACCGCGAAGGACGGCGTGATTGAGGTGCAGGGGGACCATGTCGAACGCGTGATGGCCTGGTTGACCCAGGCCGGACACCGGGTCAGGCGCGCGGGGGGTTGATGCCCAGCACACGCCGGCACCTGCATGACGGGCGCGGGTGACGGGATCACTGACACGGCCAACGGGCCTCGCTCACCTGGTCTTTTGGGCGCTGCGGCTCGGCTTGTCTCTGTGAGCAACAGGTCAGCGCACTGCCCTGGTGGCTGAGGCCACCTGCCCTACGATCTCGCCTGACATGAGCGCTCCGATCACCACCGCCGAACTTCTGACCGGCGACTTCTCCGCCCACACGCCCATGATGGCGCAGTACCTGCGCATCAAGGCGGCCCATCCCGACACGCTGGTGTTCTACCGGATGGGCGACTTCTACGAGCTCTTCTACGACGACGCGCGCAAGGCGCACCGGCTGCTGGACATCACGCTGACCACGCGGGGCCAGAGCGCGGGCGAGCCGGTGGTGATGGCGGGGGTGCCGGTTCACGCGGTGGAGAGCTATCTCGCCAGGCTGCTCAAGCTCGGCGAATCGGTGGCCGTGGCCGAGCAGGTGGGTGACGTGGCCACGTCCAAGGGGCCGGTGGAGCGCCAGGTGGTGCGGGTGGTCACGCCCGGCACGGTGACCGACGCCGAGCTGCTGCCCGACCGTGCCGACACCCTGCTGCTGGCCGTGCACCGGCAGCGCGCGGCATGGGGCCTGGCCTGGCTGGGTGTGGCCAGCGGCACGCTGGGCATCACCGAGTGCGCGGGCGACGAGTTGCCGGGCTGGCTGGCGCGGCTGGACCCTGCGGAGGTCCTGCATGACGGGTCTCCCGACCTGCCCTCGACACTGGCCGACGGCCGCCGGGCGCTGACGGCCCGCCCGGCCTGGCAGTTCGAACCCGGCCTGGGGCTGCGCCGGCTGTGTCAGCAGCTGGGGGTGGCCTCGCTGGCCGGCTTCGATGCGCAGGGCCTTGCCACGGCCCACGCCGCCGCCGGCGCCTTGCTGGCCTATGCCGAGCACACCCAGGGCCGCGCGCTGGCCCATGTGCAGACGCTGTCGGTGGCCCGCTCGGGCGAACTCATCGCCCTGCCCCCGGCCACGCTGCGCAACCTGGAGATCACCCAGACCCTGCGCGGCGAACCCGCGCCCACGCTGCTGTCACTGCTGGACACCTGCCGCACCGGCATGGGCAGCCGGCTGCTGCGTCACTGGCTCACCCACCCGCCGCGCGAGCGCGAACCCGCCCGGGAGCGGCACGACGCCGTCACCTCGCTGCTGGCGCACGGCGTGCAGCCGCTGCGCGAGGGCCTGCGGCACGTCAGCGACGTCGAGCGCATCACCTCGCGCATCGCGCTGCGGCAGGTGCGCCCGCGCGAGCTGGCGGGCCTGCGGGCCACCCTGCTCGCCCTGCCCGCGCTGCGCGCCACGGTGCCGGGCGATGCCGCGATGCTGCAGCGCCTGCTGGCCGCGCTGTCGCCCGACCCGGCAGTTGCCGCACCGCTGGCGGCCATCGCCGAGGAGCCCGCCGCCCTGCTGCGTGACGGCGGCGTGATCGCGTCGGGATTCGACGCCGAACTGGATGAGCTGCGCGGCATCTCCACGAACTGCGACGCCTTCCTGGTGGACCTGGAGCAGCGCGAGCGCGCGCGCACCGGCATAGCCAACCTGCGGGTGCAGTTCAACAAGGTCCACGGGTTCTATATCGAGGTCACGGCCTCCGGCCTGGACAAGGTGCCCGACGACTACCGTCGCCGCCAGACGCTGAAGAACGCCGAGCGCTTCATCACGCCCGAGCTCAAGGCCTTCGAGGACAAGGCGCTGTCGGCCCAGGAGCGCGCGCTCGCGCGCGAGCGCTGGCTGTACGAGCAAACGGTGGACGCGCTGCAGCCGCACCTGGCCGCGCTGGCGGCGTTGGGCCGTGCACTGGCCGCACTCGATGCACTGGCCTGCCTGGCCGAGCGTGCCGCCACCCTGGGCTGGACGCGGCCCGAGTTCGTGGCCTACCCCTGCGTGGACATCGAGGCCGGCCGGCACCCCGTGGTGGAGCAGCGCCTGCGCGAGACCGGCGGCGGCGAGTTCATCGCCAACGACTGCCGGCTCGACGCGCGCACCCGCATGCTGGTGATCACCGGGCCCAACATGGGCGGCAAGAGCACCTTCATGCGGCAGGTCGCGCTGACGGTCCTGCTGGCTTCCATCGGCAGCTTCGTGCCGGCCCGGGCCTGCCGGCTGGGGCCGGTGGACGCCATCCACACCCGCATCGGCGCGGCGGACGACCTGGCCAACGCGCAGTCGACCTTCATGGTGGAGATGACCGAGGCCGCGGCCATCGTGCACGGCGCCAGTGCGCACAGCCTGGTGCTGATGGACGAGATCGGCCGCGGGACCAGCACCTTCGACGGGCTGGCACTGGCCTCGGCCATCGCCACCCACTTGCACGACCGCTGCCGCGCCTTCACCCTGTTTGCCACCCACTACTTCGAGCTCACGGCCTTCCCCGAGCGGCACGAAGGCGCCGTCAACGTCCACGTGGGCGCGGTGGAGAGCGGCCACGACGTGGTGTTCCTGCACCGCATGGAGGCCGGCCCGGCCAGTCGCAGCTACGGCGTGCAGGTGGCGCGCTTGGCGGGCATGCCGCCATCACTGGTGCGCCAGGCGCGCACCACGCTGGAGGCGCTGGAGGCGCAGCAGCGCGCGCAGGCCGCGCAGGTGGATCTGTTCGCCGCCCCTCCCCCTCCGCCGGTACAGGACGCGCCCACGCCGCTGGAGGATGCGGTGGACGCACTCGACCCCGACCGCCTCAGCCCGCGCGAGGCGTTGGATGCGCTGTACCTTCTGAAGAAACTGCGCGCAGACCCCACCTGAGGGGCTGCGCCAGCGCCAGCAAAGGCTGGCAGACCAGCCTCAACGCGAAGACAAGGGCGCCAGGCCATCAGGGCCCCGAACAGGCTCCAAAGCCGGCTCGGCAGCGGTCTTCATGGCCCCGCTGCCATAGGCAAACAGCATGCCGAAGGTGAACCATAGATACAGGTGGGCACCGGTGTAGGGCATGTAGTCGGCCGTGGTCGCCGCCATGGCCAGCATTCCCAGCAGCGCGGCCCAGGCTCCGCGGAAATAGGCCCGCATGTCGGACGACAGTTCAGGGTGGTCGGCCCATCGCCGCATGGCGCGGGATTCGAGGGCGATCCACCACGCGATGGCGGCAAAACCGATCACGCCCAGGTCCATGAGGATCTCGAGGTAGATGTTGTGCGGATGCGTGGCCCGGTACTGGCCCGTGGCCACCGCCTGAGACCACTGCGTCGACCCGAGGCCCTGCCCGATGAGGGGGCTGCGTGCCACCTCGGGCAGCAGCAGCAGCCAGCCGTGCACGCGGCCAGCGGTCAGTTCATCCCGGGTGACGTCGGTGGAGTCGCTCAAGGCGTCCTCGCGCAGCCCCGTGCCGAAGCGCTCGGTCAGCGCGTCGGGTGCAGCGACCAGCGCGGCACCGATCAGCACCGTACCGGCGACCAGGGTGCGGATGCGCCTGTGGTGCAGCAGATAGGCGCCGATGACGATCAGCCAGGCCAGCAGCGCCCCGCGCGAGAAGGTCAGCAGCAGCGCCAGGGTGGCAAGGAAGAAGGCCAGCAGCGTCACCCGGCGCAGCCAGGGCGACGCAGCGGCTGCGCTGACGAACAGCAGCGGGCCGCACGCCAGGGCGAACAGCTGACCGAAGCAGTTGGCGTGCATGCCTCGCGGCGCCAGGAACTCCCTGTTCCCGGCCACGTCGGACAGTGAGCCCGGATAGTTGGCAACTGTGTAGAAGACTGCCAGCGCCGGCAGCACCACCGAGGCGGCCAGCACCGCCACGAAGAGCTCCGGCCGCCGGCTCGCCCGCACCGCATTGGCCAGCAGGAAGGCATAGGACACATAGTAGAAGAGGGGCTTGAGGAACCGGTTGAGAACGTAATTGGCCGGCTCGTAGGTGCCGACGGACTGCGATGAAGAGGCGTAGTTCCGGGCGGCCTCCGGGAGGTGAGGCCAGGCCAGCACCATGCCCAGCGTCACCGGCAGCACAAAGCACACGAAGAGCCTGGCTGGCGGCCAGACTGTCCTGACGTCGGAGAACATGGCCTGCAGCAGGAAGGACCCGAGCGTGGCCAGGGTCAGGAAGTTCAGCAGGTTCAGCCCGCGGATGGGCGGCAGCATCGAGGCCACCGGCAACGCGATCGTCAGGAAGATCACGCCGATGCGGTAGTCCTTCAGGATGAGCGGAACCGGCAGCATGGCCAGGCAGATCAGCAGCGTGATCTTGGCCCCCAGCAGCGTGGGCGCAGCACCGACCAGGACGCCGAAGAGGGCCATGGAGCCCGCCAGGGCCCAGCTCATGCCCGGCTAGAACTCATTGACCACCACCCCGATCAGCTGCGCCTGCGTCGCCTTCATCGATGCCGTCAGGCGCTGCAGGTCGGCCAGGCGCGAGCGGTTCTTGCGCGCCATCAGCAGCACCTGCCCGCAGCGTCTGGCGATGGCCTGGGCATCGGCACCGTAGGCGGCCGCGGGCGTGTCGACCACCACGTGGTCGAAGCGCTCGCAGACCTCGTGCATCAGCAGGCCGAACTCCTTGCGCTCGATCAGCTCCAGGGGGTTGGGAGGCGATGCGCCCACGGGCAGGACAAAGAGCCCGGGCACCTGCTTCGAAGCCTGGATGCACCGTGCCCCGGAGCGGCCCATCAGGTAGCCCGACAGTCCTACCGTGTTGTCGACCGGGAAGATCCTGTGCTGGCGGGGCCCGCGCAGGTCGGCATCGATCAGAAGGGTGCGGCCGCCGAGTTGGGCCAGCGTGACGGCCAGGTTCGCGCAGAAGAAGGTCTTGCCGTCACCCGAGCTCTGGCTGGCCACGGCCAGCAACTTGCGCCGAGGTTCATCTTGTCCGGCGCGCATCAGCAACTGGCTGCGGATGGCGCGGAAGGACTCGGCCTGCAGCGTGAAGGGCTGCGTCAGCGCAATCAGTTCGTTGCTGGGGTGTCTGGGGTTGCGGGGCGTGTAGGCGTAGTGGAACTGCCGGGTCAGCGCCTGGAGGATCTGGTCCTGCGTGGCCAGGCCCAGGGCCACGGCGGCGTCGCCGAATCGCAGGCCCTTGGCGATGGCGTGGTCGAAGATCCTCTGCAGGTCCTTCTCGCTCAGGCCGGCCGACTGGCGCAGCAGGTCGCCCAGGCGCAGATCGCTGCCGTCGAAGGGGGTCTTCTCCACAGCATCGGAGGCGCAGGGGTCCGGCAAGGGGCCGAATCGGGCGAAGGACAGCGAGCTCATGGGGGTCAGCGCAGCGGTGCTGGCAAGCGCACCACGCCTTCGGACTGCACCAGCGGCTGCCGGGGCGGGCTGAAGCCACCTCGCCCACCTGGCTTGGGCAGAAGACCCAGATACGGCAGGCCGAGCCGGGCCGGGGCGTCCTCGGCCAGGCGTACCCGCGGGTCGAGGAACTCGGCCAGGACGGGGGTGGCAATCGCCAGCAGCAGCCCCAGCGCAAATGCCAGCGCGGTGTTGACGAACCGCTTGGGCGAGGAAGGCGTCGAGGGCGGCACGGCTTCGCTCAGGATGTAGGCGGCGCCCTGCGTGGCGCGGCTTTCCAGACTGGCCTGGTTGAGCCGGCCCAGAACACCCTCGTAGGCCTGCCGGGCGGTCTCGACATCCCGCAGCAAGGCCAGGCCCTCGTCACGCAGGGATCGCATGCGCAGCACCTTGGCCCGCTGCGCCTCCAGCGAGGCGCGGATCTGGGCCTCGCGTCCGCGGTTGACGCTGTTGGCCGCACCCACGCTGCCTGCCACGCGCCGGGTCTCCGCCGCCAGGCGCTCGCGCAGCGACTCGATGGCGGTGCGGGCCTCCACCACCTCGGGGTGGTTGTCGCCCCGTCTCGCGTTCAGCTCCACCAGGCGCGACTCGGCCTGGGCCAGGGCTGCGCGCGCGGCCAGCAGCGACGGGTTGGACATGAGCTCGGTCAGGCCCTCGCCGCTGCCGCTGTGCACCAGGGCCTGCCGGCTGGCCGACTCGGCGGCCACGGCCTGTACCGCCGTCAGCTGCGAAGACAGCTCGGTCAGGCGCGAGACCTCGATGTCCAGGCGGTCGTCGGTGACCACGACGCCATTGGCGCGCTGGAACTCGGTCAGCGTGCGCTTGGCGTTTTCCATTTGGGCGCGCAGTTCCTGCGCCCGGGCATCGAAGAGCGTCGAGAACTGCTTGGCGGGGTCGGTGCGCAGGGTGAGCGAGACGTCGAGGAAGGACTGGGCATAGGCGTTGGCCACCTGAGCGGCGTGCGCCGGATCGCCCGCCTCAACCGCCAGGGTGACGACGTTGGATTCGCGCGCCGGCTTCACGTCGAGCATGCGGCGCAGCCTGGCCACCACCCAGTTCTCGAAGCCCACCTGCCCGGCGGACTCAGCCGACCAGGCCTGGCGGTAGTCGGAGTTCGAGGCCAGTTCCAGCTTGCGGGCCACCGCCATGGCCACACGGGGGCTGGTGAGGACGTCCACCTGGGTGGCCAGGTAGGCGCGGCTTTGGGCGCCGCCCTGCCCTGCCGCGGCCAGCAGGTCGGCGCGCGACTGGTCCAGCAGCAGCGTGGCCGTGGCGGTGTACTTCCGGGGCGCCAGCCATCCGGCGGCAAGACCGGCGCCGAAGGTGAGCAGGAAGATCAACAGCGCCAGCCATCGGCGGGCCCACAGGATGGAGAGGAACTGGTGCGGATTCATCGGGCAGGCGGCAGAGGAATAATGTGTGACGTCCCAGCCGCTGACGGTTGCGTCTTCTCAACAAATCAGGGCCTCAGGCCCGCACCGCCCCGCCATGACCTACTGCGTGGGCATCCGCCTGGATGCCGGCCTCGTCTTCCTCTCCGACTCGCGCACCAATGCCGGACTGGACGCGATCAGCACCTTTCGCAAGATGATGATCTACGAGAAGGCCGACGACCGCTTCATGGTGATGCTGTCATCGGGCAATCTCAGCATCAGCCAGAGCGTGCGCGAGATCCTGCAGGTCGAGAAGATCGACCGTGGGCCGAACGAGGAGCCGCTGACGATCTGGAACGCGCCCAGCATGTTCGACGCCGCCCGCGTGCTGGGCAGTGCGGTGCGCCGCGTGAACGAGCAGGACGGGCCGTCGCTGCGCGCCTCGGGCATCGACTTCAACACCAGCATGATCTTCGGCGGGCAGATCCGCGGCGAGGCCATGCGCATGTTCCTGGTCTATTCGGCCGGCAACTTCATCGAGGCCACGCGCGAGACCTGTTTCTTCCAGATCGGCGAGAGCAAGTACGGCAAGCCCATCCTGGACCGCGTGCTCACGCCGGCCACGCCGCTGGACGAGGCGGCCAAGTGCGCCCTGGTGTCGATGGACTCGACGCTGAAGTCCAACCTGTCGGTGGGCCTGCCGCTGGACCTGCTGATCTACCGCGCCAACGAGTTCCGCAGCGACCGCGTGGTGTGCATCGACGAGCACAACCCCTACTTCGGCATGATCCGCAACACCTGGGGCCAGCGCTTGCGCGAGGTCTTCGAAAGCATCGAGGACCCGGCCTGGGATGGCGGGCAGGCGGCCCACCCGCTGATGACCCACAGCGAGCGCTTCGAGCACATGCGCAAGATCACCACGCCGTCGGAGCGCATCGTCTGAGCCCCTCCCACGCCGCGGGGGCTGCGCGCCCCGCCGCGGCCCACCCTGCCGGCCGCACCCTCGTCTTCAGCCACGCCAACGGCTTTCCTGCAGGCACCTACCGGGCGCTCTTCGGGGCCTGGCGGGCTGCGGGGTGGCGCGTGCTGGCCGTGCCGCGCTTCGGCCACGATCCCGACTACCCGGTGACAAGCAACTGGCCGCGACTGCGTGACCAGCTGCTGGACTTCATCGCTGAGCACGCACCAGGCGAAGCGGTCCACCTGGTGGGCCACTCGCTGGGCGGCTACCTCAGCCTGCTGGCTGCCTGCCGCAAGCCGGCGGTCGCGGCCAGCGTGGTGCTGCTGGACTCGCCGGTGGTGACCGGATGGCGGGCTCACGGCGTGCGCGTGGCCAAGGCCACGGGGCTCGTCAAGCGCGTGTCGCCCGGGCGCATCTCCAGGACGCGGCGCCACCACTGGCCCTCGGCGCAGGCGGCGCATGAGCACTACGCCGCGCGCAGCGTGTTCGCCCGCTGGGACCCCCGCGTGCTGGCGGACTACATCGCCTGCGGCGTGGAACCCGACCCGGAGCAGGGCGGCGTGCGGCTGGCCTTCGACCGCGCGGTGGAGACCCGCATCTACAACACCCTGCCCCACCACTTCGGCACCCTGCTGCAGCGCCACCCGGCGCAGTGCCCCGTGCACTTCATCGGCGGCACCCGCTCTGCCGAGGTGCGGCAGGTAGGACTGGCCACCACCCGTGCGCTCACCCACGGACGCATCACCTGGATGGACGGGTCGCACCTCTTTCCCATGGAACACCCGCAGGACACCGCAGCCGCGGTGCTGCAGATCCTGCAGCCGGTTCAGGCCCGCTCGTAGCGCCCCAGGCGGCACATGGTGTTGCCTGGCCGCAGGTGGTTCATGCCGGGCATGACCAGCACGCAGTCGTCGTAGGGGGCAAGCCAGACGTGCTCGCCATCCCGGGCGATGGGGGTGCCCTTGGCATGGCCCTCGCCCAGCGAGACGATGGGCACCAGGAAGCGGAAGTCCTCCGACCGCGCCACCACCGGCTCGGTGACGCGCACCGTGCGCTGCAGGGCCGGGGCCTTCAGGCGCAGGCGCGGAGCCGCCCAGGCCTCGTCGGCCATGCCGGTCAGCCGCAGGAAGCGCACCAGCGTGTCCACGGCCACGTCCTCGGCGCTGCGCTCCCAGTGCTGGCCGCACTCGATGAGAAGCGCCCGCTTCGGGCTGGCCGGGTCGCTGAAGGCGCCGCGCTCGACCATCCGCAGGCCGGCCGGGTGGCCGGTGTCCAGCAGCAGGTCACCGGGCACGCCGAGTTCGCGCGCATAGGCGGCGTTCTTGTCGGCGGTGCCGCAGACCATGATGGGGCGGCAGGGTTCGCTCATCGAGTGGATGTCGAGCACGAAGTCGGCGGCGTCGACGAAGGTGCGCAGCTCGCGGGCCCGGCGCAGCTCCACCGAGTCGGCCGCGCCGAACAGTCTGTCATCGCCCCACACGCGGTTGAAGTCCTCGTCGACGCAGCGCGAGGCGTGCGGGTCGGCCGGGTCGAATCGGGTGTAGGCCTGCACGTTGGCGAAGACCAGCACCAGACGCCCGTGCAGGGGCCGCAAGCCCTGGCGCAGCAGCCAGTCCAGGGCGATGGCGCCGCAGATCTCGTTGCCATGGGTCAGCGCCTGCACCAGCACCGTGGGCCCGGGCCGCGGCGCGTCCAGCACGTGGACCCAGTCCACACCGGTGTTGCCCTGGCGCCAGGCACGGATGTCGGGCGCTCGCAATTCGATCGGGACGGCGATCGGGACGGCGATGGGGACAGTGCTCATGGGCGGGCTCCCGCGATTAGGGTAAACCAGAGGCTGCAGCAGGCGCTGTCACCGGCACCCTTCGCCTTGTCCGGGCCAGTATCGAGGATACGGGCCTACCCCGATGGCCGCAGCGGGCGAACCGGCTAGCATCCGCCCCCAATCGGCGCTTGTTCGCGCCACATCCACCTGCAGGAGATCCGCATGAAAGAGCACGACATCAGGCGCCTGGTCGAAGACGTCCGCGAGGGCAAGCTGCCCCGGCGCGGTTTCATCCAGAAGATGGTGGGCGCCGGCCTGACCGCGCCGATGGCCTCGATGATGCTGATGCACTACGGGGTGGCCAACGCGCAGACTGCGCTGCCGTACAAGCCCACCCGGCGCGGTGGCGGCGGCACGCTCAAGCTGCTGTGGTGGCAGGGCGCCGTGCACCTGAACCCGCACTGGGCCAGCGGCACCAAGGAGCAGGACGCCACCCGCATCTTCTACGAGCCGCTGGCCGGCTGGGACGGAGAGGGCAACCTGCTGCCGCAACTGGCGGCCGAGATCCCCACCCGCGAGAACGGCGGCCTGTCGGCCGACGGCCGCTCGGTGACCTGGAAGCTCAAGCGCGGCGTGACCTGGCATGACGGCCAGCCGTTCACCGCCGACGACGTGGTCTTCAACTGGCAATTCATTCGTGACCCGGCGACCTCCTCGACGCTGGTCGCCACCTACAAGGACATCCAGGTCGTCAAGGTCGACTCGCACACCGTGCGCGTGACCTTCCCCAAGCCCACGCCCTTCTGGGCCGAGCCCTTCGTCGGCACCAGCGGGATGATCATCCCGAAGCACGTGTTCGAGCCGTTCATCGGCGCGAAGTCGCGCGAGGCCCCGGCCAACCTCAAGCCCGTGGGCACCGGCCCCTACATCTTCAAGGACTTCAAGCCCGGTGACCTGATCCTGGCCACCGCCAACCCGAACTACCACGTGCCCAACCGCCCGCACTTCGACGCGCTGGAGGTCAAGGGCGGCGGCGACGCGATCTCGGCCGCCCGCGCGGTGCTGCAGACCGGCGAGTACGACTACGCCTGGAACCTTCAGGTGGAGGACGAACAGCTCAAGCGACTGGAGACCGGTGGCAAGGGCAAGGTCACCATCGTGGCCGGCGGCAACATCGAGTTCATCCAGATCAACCCGACCGACCCCTGGAACGAGGTGGACGGCGAGCGCGGCAGTGCCAAGAGCAAGCACTTCGCCTTCCAGGACAAGGCCGTGCGCGAGGCCATGGGCCTGCTGGTGGACCGCAAGGGCGTGATGGACTTCATCTACGGCCGCACCGGAGTGGCCACCGCCAACTTCCTGAACAACCCGCCTCGATTCCGCAGCCCGAACACCAAGTTCGAGTTCAACATCGAGAAGGCCAACCAGGTGCTGGAGGCCGCGGGCTGGAAGCGCGGCGCCGATGGCATCCGCGCCAAGGGCAACACCAAGCTCAAGTTCGTCTTCCAGACTTCGGTCAACCAGCCGCGGCAGAAGACGCAGGCCATCATCAAGGACGCCTGCACCAAGGCCGGCATCGACCTCGAGCTCAAGAGCGTGACGGCGGCGGTGTTCTTCGGTGGCGACTTCGCCAACCCGGACACCTACCAGAAGTTCTGGTCCGACATGCAGATGTTCACCACGACGATGACCCAGCCCGATCCCCAGGTCTTCATGGAGCAGTACTGCTCGTGGGAGCTGGCGCAGAAGGCCAACAAGTGGGCGAGCCGCAACATCAGCCGCTGGACCAACGCCGAGTACGACCGCACGCACACCGCGGCGCAGGCCGAGCTCGACCCTGCCAAGCGGGCGGCGATGTTCATCCGCATGAACGACCTGGTCATCAACGACGGCTTCATCATCCCGGTGGTCTTCCGGCCCCGGGTGTCGGCGGCCAACTCGAAGCTGACTGCGCACCTCTCGGGATGGGACAACGACACCTGGGCCCTGGCCCACTGGTTCAAGGAAGCCTGAGCTGGGCTCCTACGTCCTTCGCCGACTCCTGATCGCGTTGCCCAGCCTGCTGGGCATCAGCGTCGTGCTGTTCACGGTCCTGGCGCTCGCGCCAGGCGACCCGTTCGAGGAGTTGGCCACCAATCCCAACGTCCCCCCCGAGGTGCGGCTGCAGCTGCGCGCCTCGCTGGGGCTGGATGACCCTGTCTGGCAGCGCTACCTGCACTGGCTGACCTCGATGCTCAAGGGCGACTGGGGCTTCTCCTTCGTCAGCCGCATCAACGTCGACCAGCTGATCTGGCAGCGCTTGCCGGTGACGATCGCCGTCATCGGCGCCTCGCAGGTGCTCGCGCTGCTGGTGGCGCTGCCGGTGGGCGTGCTGGCCGCCGTCAAGCCCTACTCCTGGTTCGACCGCATCGCCAGCACCGTGGCCTTCGTCGGCTTCTCGCTGCCCACCTTCTTCACCGGGGTGCTTTTCATTCTGGTGTTCTCCATCCACCTCGGCTGGCTGCCCTTCGTGTTCCGCACCGACATCAGCGCGACCGGCTTCGCGTGGTGGTGGGAGCACATCAAGCAGGCGATCATGCCGGTCACGGTGCTGGGCCTGTTTCAGGCGGCCAGCTACATGCGCTACGTGCGCAGTGCCGTGCTGGACGTCATCCGGCTCGACTATGTGACCACCGCGCGCAGCAAGGGCCTGGCCGAGCGGGTCGTTGTGCTCAAGCACGTGGTGCGCAATGCACTGATCCCGGTGGTGACGCTGGTGGCGCTGCAGATGCCGGCGGTGTTCGGTGGCGCCATCGTGACCGAGCAGATCTTCCGCATCCCGGGCATCGGCTCGCTGCTGATCGACGCGATCCTGCGCAACGACACACCCGTGATCATGGCGGTGACCTTCGTCTTCAGTTGCCTGGTCATCCTCTTCAACCTTGTGGCCGACGTCCTCTATGGCTGGCTCGACCCCCGCATCAGCTACCGATAGCGCGGCCGCGCTGGGCAAGGCCACGGCCAGCGTCTCGCCGTGGGCCGAGGCCTGGCGTCGCTTCAAGCGGCACCGCCTGGCCTACTGGAGCCTGTGGCTGCTGAGCGCGCTGGTGCTGGCGGTGCTGATCGGCCCGCTGTTCTACAAGGTCGGCATCAACGACATCGACTTCCAGGCCCGCCTGCAGGGGCCGAGCCTGAAGCACCCGCTGGGCACAGACGACCTGGGCCGCGACCTGCTGGCTCGCATGCTCTACGGCGGGCGCATCTCGCTGGCCGTGGGCCTGGCGGCCATGCTGATGGCCATCACGGTGGGGGTGATCGTCGGTGCGATCGCCGGCATCTCGCGCGGCTGGGTCGATGCGGCCCTGATGTGGGTGACCGACCTCTTCCTGAGCCTGCCGCAACTGCCGCTGCTGCTGCTGCTCATCTTTCTGTTCCGCGACCCGCTGAAGTCGATGTTCGGCCTGGAGGTGGGGCTGTTCATCCTCATCGTGGCAGTGATCGGCGGCTTCCGCTGGATGCCCGTGGCGCGGCTCGTGCGAGCCCAGTTCTTCTCGCTGCGGGAGAAGGAGTTCGTCGAAGCTGCGCGCGCGCTGGGGGCCAGCACCTCGCGGCAGGTGGTGCGCCACATCCTGCCCAACAGCATGGGGCCGGTGATCGTGGCCGCCACCATCGACGTCGCCGCCGCCATCCTCGCGGAGAGCACGCTGTCGTTCCTGGGCCTGGGCTTCCCGCCTGACGTGCCCACCTGGGGCCGCATCCTCTACGACGGCCGCGACTACATGGACTTCGCCGCGCACTGGGCGCTGTTCCCGGGCCTGGCCATCTTCATCACGGTGCTGACCATCAACTTCATCGGCGACGGCCTGCGCGACGCGCTGGACCCGAGAAGGGTCCTGTAAGGTCATGAAGCCCCCAAGCTCACTTCGTTCGCTGCCCCCCGAGGGGGCGCGTCAGGCCCTTCGGGCGGCCGGGCGGGCCTGACGTGGCGCTGCTCGAGATCAAGGGTCTGAAGACCCATTTCAAGACCGACGACGGCTGGCTGCATGCCGTGGACGGAGTGGACATCTCCATCGACGCGGGCGAGACCGTGTGCGTGGTGGGCGAGTCGGGCTGCGGCAAGAGCGTCACCGCCAAGACGGTGATGAAGCTCATCGACATGCCCCCGGGCAAGATCGTCGACGGCCAGGTGCTGTGGCAGGGGCGCGACCTGGTGCCCATGTCCGCGCAGCAGATGCAGGCGATCCGCGCCAAGGAGATCGCCATCATCTTCCAGGAGCCGATGACCAGCCTGAACCCGGTGTTCACGGTGGGCGAGCAGATCGCCGAGTCGCTGCGCCTGCACGAGGGCCTGTCGCGAAAGGACGCGATGGACCGCGCGGTGGAGATGCTGCGCCTGGTGCGCATTCCCACCCCCGAGCGCCGTGTGCACGACTACCCCCACCAGTTCTCGGGCGGCATGCGCCAGCGGGTCATGATCGCCATTGCGCTGGCCTGCAAGCCCAAGCTGCTGATCGCCGATGAGCCCACCACGGCGCTGGACGTCACCATCCAGGCGCAGATCCTGGATCTCATGTCGGAGCTGAAGGACAGCATGGGCATGGCGGTGATGCTGATCACCCACGCCATGGGCGTGGTGGCCGAGGTGGCGCAACGCGTGGTGGTGATGTACGCGGGCAAGGTGGTGGAGGAGGCGCCGGTGGAGGCGCTTTTCGCCAGCCCGCGCCACCCCTATACCCAGGGGCTGATCCGCTCCATCCCGCGCATCGACCTGGCGGCCACGCACAAGACGCGGCTGGAGGCCATTCCCGGCACCGTGCCCAAGCTCATCGAGCCCGGCGAGGGTTGCCGCTTCGCCGGACGCTGCCGCCACGCCACCGACGCCTGCCGCGCGGCCACGCCGCCACTGCGCGAGGTGGCCCCTGGCCACAAGGTGGCCTGCATCCTGGAGGTGGCGTGATGGCCGAGCCCAGCACCCCGCCGCTGCTGCAGGTCCGCGACCTGGTCAAGCACTTCCCCGTGCGCGGCGGCCTGCTCAAGCGAGAGGTGGGCAAGGTGCACGCGGTGGACGGCGTGAGCTTCGAGCTGGCCGCGGGCGAGACGCTGGGCGTGGTGGGCGAGTCGGGCTGCGGCAAGAGCACCATGGGCCGCTGCCTGCTGCGGCTGATCGAGCCGACCTCCGGCGAGGTCTGGTTCGAGGGGCGCAACGTCACGCAGCTGGGCAAGGAGGATCTGCGCGCCCTCGCCCGGGACATGCAGATCATCTTCCAGGACCCGTACGCCTCGCTCAACCCCCGCATGACGGTGGGCGCGATCATTGGCGAGGCCCTGACCATCCACAAGCTGGCCCCCACGAAGC
>Ga0315902_10003005_pt1 | contig 25656 bp, 29 predicted proteins | sample LakEriMetagenome_9_FD_203523 | JGI IMG/M metagenome (GOLD analysis project Ga0315902, IMG submission 203523) | Freshwater fungal communities from buoy surface, Lake Erie, Ohio, United States - Buoy 12 MA117 | ecosystem: Environmental > Aquatic > Freshwater > Lake > Lake biofilm | place: USA... | reverse complement strand
CGTGCTCATAGACCCCGAAGTCTACCTTTCAGATATTTTTCTCGTGAATGAGGCGCAATCCAATAAGGGTTAAATCAGGCTCATATTCATCAATTGTTGTGCTGACATCAATCACTAGTGGAGCTAGACCACCAGTTGCGATCACAGTCGGTGCTTCATCGTAACTTTGGGCCAACTCTGCAGTGATTTTCTCGACGAGGCCATCTACCTGTCCGGCAAAGCCAAATATTGTTCCTGATTGCAAGGCTTCGACAGTGTTCTTGCCGATTGCATTTTTTGGGCGGACCAACTCTACTTTTCGAAGTTGAGCTGCACGCGATGCTAGGGCATCAACTGAAATCTCGATCCCTGGGGCGAGTGCACCTCCAAGAAATTCACCCTTTGGTGAGACGACATCGAGATTTGTTGACGTTCCAAAGTCAACAACGATTGCAGGTCCACCGTAAAGAGTGTGTGCAGCGAGAGTATTTACAATTCGATCTGCGCCGATCTCTTTCGGATTATCAACAAGAAGTGGGACCCCTGTCTTTGTCCCTGGTTCAACTATTGTTGTAGCGATTTCAGAAAAATAGGATGCAATCATTGTGCGTAATTCGCGAAGTGTTGCGGGCACAGTCGAGCAGATTGATAAACCTGTCACCGTATATCCACTTACGAGTGCATTTATTTGTAATGACATTTCATCTGATGTCGATCGGGGATCGGTCTTTACACGCCACGACTTGATGAGATCTTCCCCATCAAAGAGTCCTAGGACGGTGTTGGTGTTTCCAACATCAATTGTCAGTAACATTATTTCTCCGATCGGGTTTCTAGGTTCATATCAAGTCCAATATCTAGCACTGGTGCTGAATGTGTCAGTGCTCCGATCGCCAAGTAATCAACGCCACTTTGTGCATAGGCCCTGGCGTTCTCTAAAGTGATTCCACCAGATGCTTCTAATTTAAATCGTCCATCAACGAAGGTGACTGCTTCTCGACATTGACCTGGGCTCATATTGTCGAGGAGAACAAGATCAGGTGACTGAGTCGCAACTTCTCGCAATTGCTCAAGTGAATCAACTTCAATCTCAATTTGCGCATCAGGAAAAGCAGTGCGCACCTTTGAAAATGCAGCGATGACACCTCCTGCTGCAGCGATGTGATTATCTTTAATTAGCGCGGCGTCGCTGAGTGAGAGCCGATGGTTGGTTCCTCCACCTGCAACAACTGCTGCTTTTTCAAGGAGTCGTAGGCCGGGCGTTGTCTTTCGTGTATCGCGAATCACCGTTTTCGTCCCCGCAACGGCTGCAACCCACTGATCTGTCAGCGTTGCAATTCCACCAAGATGACCTAAGAAATTAAGTGCAGTGCGCTCTGCAAGTAAAATTGCACGAGTATCGCCTCGGACAGTAATCAAAACTGAACCCGGTTCCACGCGATCACCATCGCGAAGGTGCTGTGTAATGTCGGTAAGGCCAACTTCGCGCAAAGTGGCAATTGCCATATCAATTCCGGCGATCACTCCATTTTTTCGCGCTGTGAAATCTGCAATAACGTGCTCGTCACCTGAAACTGTTGCAACGGATGTGATGTCATTTCCGCCCGCAAGATCTTCAGCGAGTGCTCTGCGAATCAAATCGATATCAACCATTACTTCACCTCCTGAAAATCGGTATGCCACTGTCCATCGCTATCAAGGGTCTGAACAATTCGCTTGCGCCAGGCTTGGCTAGTTTCAGGAAAATCTGCTCGCCAATGTGAACCGCGAGTTTCCTGTCTAATGAGTGCAGCCTTCAAAATTGCTTGTGCTAATTGAAAGAGATTTGTTGCCTCCCACGCCTCAACACATGGCGCGACACTTGTACGATCACCGATTCGCGTGAGATCAGAGTTTGTAGCGACTAGCGAGTCTGACGAACGTAGTACCCCTGCGCCTCGACTCATGCTCATCTGTAGCGTGTGACGAGTATCTGGATCTAAGAGAATCTCTTGTGATTTATTCGGAACCGGCTCTGCGATCTCCGGCATTGTTGCAGCAATATCACTGGCAATACGCGCACTGAAAACAAGTCCTTCAAGAAGTGAGTTCGAAGCCAAACGGTTAGCGCCATGAACTCCAGAACATGCTGTCTCACCACATGCATAGAGCCCTTTTACGCTGGTGCGGCCATTGAGATCTACTCGGACTCCCCCAGATGCATAATGTGAAGCGGGAGCAATTGGAATCAAATCTTTTGCTGGATTAATGCCATGAGAGATACATGAAGCGAAAATTGTTGGGAATCTCTTTTCGAAGCCTTCAAGGTGGCGGACATCGAGCCAAAGGTGAGATTGTCCTGACTTCACCATTACGTTCATGATTGCAATAGCAACAACATCGCGTGGGGCAAGCTCTGCCAGCGGATGTACATCTTTCATAAATCTATTTCCTTGGTGATCAAGGAGATATGCACCCTCGCCTCGGACCGCTTCACTAATCAATGGCTGTTGACCTTCTGAATTTTCTCCCAACCAGAGAACGGTGGGATGAAATTGAATGAACTCCACATCAGCAACTGCCGCTCCAGCACGAAGAGCAAGCGCTACACCATCTCCAGTAGATACAGATGGATTAGTTGTCTGTGCAAAAACTTGACCAAGTCCGCCAGTTGCGAGAACAACTGCGCGCGCACGTGCCTGTCCAACTCCATCTCGACTTCCTGCACCGATGACGTGCAAAGTCACTCCGCATACAGATCCGTCTTTATCCTTAAGCGCATCGAGCACAAGAGCATGTTCAATTAATTCAATCTCTGGATCGCTATTGACTGCAGCTATTAGAGCGCGTTCGACTTCTGCTCCCGTTGCATCTCCACCCGCGTGAATAATTCGATTGCGAAGATGGCCACCTTCTCGCGTCAATGACATCTCACCACTGGCTTCACGATCAAATGTTGCACCGCGGGCAATCAGCATATGTACAGCACCAGGACCTTCGGTCACTAAAACTCGAACGGCATCAACATCGCAGAGTCCAGCACCTGCAACTAACGTATCTTTCTCATGGGCTTCAGGTGAATCCCCTTCACCGAGCGCTGCAGCAATTCCACCTTGTGCCCATTTAGTAGAACCTTCATCAACCTTGGCCTTTGTTACGAGCAATACTGAGAGACCAAATGTTCGCACTTGAAGAGCGGTCGTGAGTCCAGCAATTCCTGAACCAACAACAATGACATCTGCTTGCGCGCTCCATCCCGGAGGCGGTGCCAATAGCCTCATAACTGGGCTCGAGATCTCATAGCCATATTATCGATCAAACGTACGCCATTTAGCCAACCAGAAATAATCGCACGCGGGCGCAGCGTTGCTTCAGTGGCCTCGGTGAAATCATCTTCATCAATTATTTGCGCATAATCAAGAGTAAATGAACTCTCGCTCTCAATAACTTCTCTCATCACTGCTCGAGCAGATGCAAGAGAATCTGCAGCCAATGCCTCGTAGAGTGCACGCGATATTACAGTTGCTTGTAAACGAGATTCGGCATCTAATCGTGTATTTCGAGATGACATGGCAAGCCCGTCACTTTCACGAACTGTTGGCGCGCTCACAATCTCAACATCACTTTTTATCTTTCTTATAAGAGCGAGCTGTTGAAAATCTTTCTCACCAAAGATTGCGTATTGTGGGCGAACGAGTTCAAAGAGTCTGCTTACTACTGTTACAACACCATCGAAGTGTCCGGGGCGGGACGCGCCTTCGTAGATATCACCAAGTGGGCCAGCACTTAATTTTTTGAATCCAGGGGGATAAATATCTTCATAGAGCGGAAGCCATAAATGAGTAACGCCGGCTTCTTCTGCCAACTTCGCATCTTGCTCAGGAGTACGTGGGTACCTCGCAAGATCATCAGGGTTTTCAAATTGCAGTGGATTAACAAAAATTGATGCCACCACTGATTCACTTTTCTTGGCGGCAAGTGTGAAAAGTGATTGATGGCCGCTATGCAACGCCCCCATAGTGGGAACAAATGCGCAGCCTGAAACGAGATCTGATACCTGCGTAACTATCTTCATGGCTCCAGTCCTTTCAGGTACCGGGCTCGACAATTATCAATAGTTTAGAGCCTTATTGCTCACTCTCCAAAAGCGCTGCCAGAAGATCGACTACTCGTCCATGAGTGAGTAAATGTGCATCAGGATCGATTTCAAGCCATGGTTCAAGTACAAAACGGCGCTCATGAGCGCGCGGGTGTGGAAGCAATAACTCTTCGCTGCCACTAAGGATTGAGCCATATTGAATGAGATCAAGATCGATGGTGCGTGGACCCCAACGCACGGTGCGCTCACGACCAAGCGCCTTTTCGATTCCATGGAGCATCTTCAAAAAATCTGTCGCGGGAAGATCACTATCGGCCAGAGCAACTGCATTGATGTAATCAGGTTGTTCTAGACCACCTACAGGTGCTGTGCGATACATAGAAGAGACCGCATGAATTTCCGTCGCTTCGCGTAAAAGTCCAATAGCAAGATCGATATTCTCTTGCGGGTTTTCGATATTGGCACCCAGTGCGATTACTGCTCTCATCGTGAGATGGTGACGGCAATATCGGCAAAGTTAACCGTGACTGGTGCATGAGGTTTATGAACAGTCACACTCACTGATTGAATCTCTTTATACGCACTTTTTATCTCATCAGCGATTCGTCCCGCAAGTCTTTCAATGAGTGCAACTCGTTCGCCAATAATGTTTTCGTGAACAATCTGAGCAAGGTCTGCATAATTAACTGTCTGCGAAAGATCATCAGACTGTGATGCTGCTTGCAGATCTAGAGTGATCACTAAGTCAACAATGAACTCTTGACCTTCTATCGCTTCATGAGGAAGCACACCGTGATATCCAAAGGCTTTGATCCCGGTGATACTGATCTGGTCAGCCATGTGAAATCAACTCTCTATGCGGGGCCACGCTATGAACTCTAACGCCCCAAATCCCTTTTCCAATAAGTCCTCTTGTGACATCGAGTGTGGCTCCTTCTCGCTCAAGAGGTGTATCTCCACCTAAAAATCTTTTCCGAGATGCGCCAACTAGGACCGGATATCCAAGTTCTACGATCTCATCGATTCGCTTGAGTAGCTCCCAGTTATGTTCGGCATCCTTCGCAAAACCTAGGCCGGGATCAATATAGAGATTGTGCTCTGAAATTCCGGCAGCTAGCGCCTTCTCGATCTGAACCGATAACTCTGATTTAACATCTGCGACAACATCGCCATAGATTGCTTGTGAGTTCATATCAATTGAATGCCCGCGCCAATGCATCAATATGTATTTCACATTTAACTCTGCTGCGGTTGCGTGCATCTGCGGATCAGCCATTCCACCACTTACATCGTTGATATAGATAGCACCAGCCTCAACTGCTGCTCGGGCAACTTCTGAGCGCATTGTGTCTATCGAAACAACCGCACCTCGCTCTGACAGTGCTTTTACTTCGGGGATAGTTCTTTCAAGTTCTATCTCTAAAGATGTTCGCTCCGCACCTGGGCGAGTGGATTCGCCGCCAATATCGATGATGTCCGCACCTTCGCTCATCATCTCAAGACCGCGTGTAATTGCTGCATCGGATGAATTAAATTGACCACCATCAGAGAATGAATCGGGAGTTACATTGAGAATTCCCATAACCAACATTGCGAGAATCCCAGTTAGCGGTTTGTAATCAGACTAATTGCCTCGGCGCGTGTTGTCGCATCGCGTAAAGCACCACGCACCGCACTTGTAGTTGTTCGCGCCTGTGACTTCTTAACCCCGCGCATAGACATACAGAGATGTTCACAATCAATAATCACAATCACGCCCAGTGGATTTAAAATCTTGACCATCGCATCGGCGATCTGAGTTGTCAGCCGTTCTTGAACCTGTGGGCGCTTGGCATAGAGATCTACAAGACGGGCAACCTTTGATAGCCCGGTGATTTTTCCGCGAGGGATATATCCAACATGAGCAACGCCGTGGAAAGGTGTGAGGTGATGTTCGCACTGAGAGAAGACTTCGATATCTCGAATAATTACCAACTCTTCATGGCCGATATCAAAAGTTGTTGTTAAGACATCTTCTGGTGCTTGCCAGAGTCCGGCAAAGTTCTCTTCATATGCTCTAGCAACACGTGCTGGAGTCTCTTTCAAACCTTCACGATCAGGGTCTTCACCAATTGCAATCAGCAATTCGCGAACAGCAGCTTCGGCACGCACCTTGTCATAAGGACGAAGTGCGCGACCGTCATCAGGTCCTGATGAAACTGCTGAAATATCACTCACTCTTCTGTCGCCTTCTTCTTTCTGGCTGGCTTCTTTGGTGCAGGCTCGACAGTTTCAATAACTTTCTTTGCTGGAACATCAACAGGTGCTTGCGTACTCGGAACGCGATGCACCGATCCAGTCCATGCGGGGCGACGCGGCCATGATGCAACCTTTGCAAAAATAACTTCGATCTCTTCCTTGTTGAGAGTTTCACGTTCTAGAAGCTCAAGAACCATCTGATCGAGAATAGATCGATTCGCAACCAAGATATCGAAGGCTTCTTGATGAGCGGTTTCGATGAGTGAGCGGATTTCACTATCAACAATCGCAGCAACGTTTTCGGAGTAATCACGGGCATGTCCGTAATCACGTCCCATAAAGGGTGCTGAGCTATCACTTCCGAGCTTGATTGCACCAATTGCTTCAGTCATTCCGTACTGCGTCACCATTGCGCGCGCAAGGGCGGTTGCTTTCTCAATGTCATTAGAAGCACCAGTCGATGGATCATGGAAGATAAATTCTTCAGCAGCGCGTCCGCCGAGAGAGTATGCCAACTGATCGAGTAACTGATTTCGCGTTGTTGAATATCTATCATCTTCAGGAAGAATCATTGTGTATCCAAGTGCGCGACCGCGAGGCATGATCGTGATCTTATGAACAGGATCTGTATGTGGAAGTGCCCGTGCAACGAGTGCATGGCCTGCTTCATGATAAGCAGTTACGCGTCGTTCATCTTCCGACATCAAACGAGATTTACGTTGTGGACCAGCCATGACGCGATCAATTGCTTCATCAAGATGGCGATCAACAATTACTTTCTTGCCTTCACGCGCAGTTAATAGCGCTGCCTCATTAAGTACATTTGCAAGATCTGCACCAGTAAAGCCAGGTGTGCGACGAGCAAATCCTTTGAGATCAACATCGCTTGAGATCGGCTTATTTTTGGCGTGCACCTTGAGAATATCTTCACGACCCTTAAGGTCAGGACGATCAACAGGGATCTGACGATCAAAGCGACCTGGGCGCAAAAGTGCAGGATCAAGAACATCAGGTCGGTTAGTTGCAGCAATCAGAATTACTTGGCTATCGCCTTCAAAACCATCCATCTCAACCAGTAATTGGTTAAGTGTCTGTTCGCGCTCATCATGACCGCCACCCATTCCAGCACCACGTTGGCGACCGACAGCATCAATTTCATCAACAAAAACAATCGCTGGAGCATTCGCCTTTGCTTGTGTGAAGAGATCGCGTACACGCGATGCACCAACGCCAACAAACATTTCAACGAAGTCAGAGCCTGAGATTGAATAGAACGGAACTTTTGCTTCGCCAGCAACTGCGCGAGCAAGAAGAGTCTTTCCTGTTCCTGGCGGACCATAAAGAAGAACACCCTTTGGAATCTTTGCACCTAACAGCGCGTACTTGCCAGGGTTGGCAAGAAAATCCTTAATCTCTTCTAGCTCTGCAATTGCTTCATCAGCGCCGGCAACATCTGCAAATGTGTTCTGAGGAACATCATTATCTTGAAGTTTTGCGCGTGATTTTCCAAAAGAGAAGACCTTGTTGCCACCCTGCGCTTGGCTCATCAGGAAGAAGAAGAGGAGTCCGATTAGCAAGAATGGGAAGAAGGAGAAGAGGAAGCTAACGAAGAGTGATTGTTTTGCGACTTCAACGCTCCACCCTTGTGGAGGTGGATTACCGGTGAGCGCATCAACAAGTGTTGGCTCTTGGCGCAAGATGTATGAGGCCTCTACCTTGGAAGAACCGTTGATAAGTTTTCCTGATTTAAGTTCAAGGCGAATCTTCTGCGAGTTATCGACCAGTACTGCTGAATTCACCTCTGATTTTGTGATTGCATCAATGGCTTCAGAAGTTTTAATTGATTCATAGCTATTTCCTGCGCCAGAAATTTGACCAAAGATAGAGACTGCTGCAATTGCAACGATGATCCAAAAAAGTGGGCCACGTGTCAACCGACGAAAACGTGATTGTGGAACTTGTGGTTTTTTAGGGCTTTTCTTCGGTGAATTCTTCTTCTTGCTCATATTTGGTTTCGCCATTTTTACTCGTACATGTGCTTTGCTAATACGCCGATAAATGAGAGGTTGCGATACTTTTCATCAAAATCAAGTCCGTAACCAACGACGAAATCTTTTGGAATATCGAAGCCAACATATTTAACATCTACCTCAACTTTGGCAGCTTCTGGCTTTCGAAGAATAGTGAGGATTTCAACCGAGCCAGCACCGCGAGAAACAAGGCTTGCACGAAGCCATGAAAGCGTAAGTCCTGAGTCAATAATGTCTTCGACGATCAGAATGTTTCGCCCCGTGATATCGCGGTCTAAATCCTTAAGGATGCGGACAACTCCACTGGATTTGGTTCCAGAACCATAAGAAGAGACTGCCATCCAATCCATTTCAATATGGCGTTGCATAGCGCGAGTGAGATCGGCCATCGCCATTACAGCGCCGTTTAATACGCCAACAAGAAGTAAGTCTTTACCTTCATAATCTTTATCAACGCGCGCAGCTAACTCTGCAACTCTTGTCGCTAATTCTTCTTGAGTTGCAATAACGCGTTCGATGTCGGTACCGACTACTTGTAGATCCACCGGGTGGCTCTCCTTCAATCGTTGGCTAGCGCGATGGCTAGGTGCGGGCGTAGAGCGAAAGTCTGCCCGAAATCCGAGCAACCTTCACACCGCCTGGAAGGCTGACCTCGCCTTGACCGTGCCACGAGGTGACCAACGCCTCAACTGCGCTCACATGGTCGGCTGAAATCGAGCCGGATGGAGCACCTTGAGCGTAGATCGCTCGGCGAATCACTCGAGTGCGCACCGCTTTGGGTAGCGATGCCAGATGAGAAATGTCTAGGGAAGTTAGATCGTGGCCCTGGGAGGCGACATCGGCCATCTGATCGAGAGCATCTGCATCATCGCGCAGAAGTGAAGCGGTACGAGCCAGCGCCTCTGCGATTCCGGGCCCAATCATTTCTTCCATTAGTGGAAGCACTTGAGTGCGAACACGGACGCGCGAAAATTCCTGATTTAGATTGTGAGGATCGCTCCATATTTTTAAATTCAAATCAATGCACACGCGTTCTGTAACTTCGCGAGTGAGTGAGAGCATTGGACGAATAATTTTTCCATTGATCGGTGCCATTCCAGATAGCGAACGCGCGCCCGAACCTCTTGCTAATCCCAGTAGAACGGTCTCTGCCTGATCATCGCGAGTATGACCTAGATAAATCTGATCTGCATTCCGTACTTCTGCAATCTGATGCAACGCTGCATAGCGCGCCGTTCGTGCGCCAGCTTCGATACCTGAACTTTGATCAACGCTGACTTTCTCGATAATGATTTCCTGGAAACCAAGTTCTTTAAGTTGATCAGAAACTTTCTGTGCTTGATCGGCAGAACCCTGCTGTAATTGGTGATCAATTGTTACCGCGACTACAGTAATGAGAAATTCTTTCGACTCTGCCAAGATAGCCGCTGCCATCGCAAGTGAATCCGCACCACCTGAGACGGCAACCAAAACTGCATCGCCAGCACTTGCACTTTCTAAATGTGGACGCACCGCATTTCTTACTTCAATCAATGCGCGGGACATGCATGTAAGTCTAGGGTTGGTGTTACTAGTTGGCTACATCTCTTTTGGAAAAAAGTACCGATGCGATGAGTCCACCAACAGCAATATAGATTCCAGCCAAAGCCATAGCGTGCATATAGCTCACTTGTGGCGTGCCACCTACTGCAATCACTTGTAGTTGGCTTCCAGGAAGCCATTCAAGGGTGGAACTTCTCACCGCTCCAATGAGGTTCTCAATAATCAATATCCAGAGAACTCCGATTGCGATCGAGCTAATTGGTGAACGAAGGAGCAACCCCATGATCATGCCGAAGATTCCAAAGCCAATAACTGAGATTGATACATTGACAATTGCCTGCAGGATCTCGATGCGGCCATCGGATGTGAACCATAAATCTGTCTTCACATCAGCATTGGGTGCAAGAAAGTATGAGATCGCAACCGCGAGAACACCTGAGATTAAAACCATCACTATTGCGAAGAGTTTCATCGAGATGAGTTTGCCGGCCAGAAGTCGAACACGACCTGGTTGGCGAACCAAGAGATTGCGCAGCGTACCGTAGGTGTATTCCTGTGCCGTCTGTGCGGCAAAGACGCAGTAAGCGATGATTCCAAGAAGTCCTGCAACATTTGAAAATCCAATGACGGATCCTGCGGCAGTTGAGAGCAATTCGCGAGAAATTGGATTTGCTGGATCAGAGTTTCCTCGAGGTGAATCGATGAGAATGAATAGCAGTGAAGTAAATAGCCCAGTAAAGAAAAGTGCTGAACCGATGGTTCCTAAAAAGAGAGTGGGGCGACGCAATTTGCGCCATTCGGCACGAACGACACGAATCATTTCTTATCTCCTGTCATTTCAAAGAATGTTTCTTCAAGATTAGGAAGCTGTGGAGATAACTGGGTGAGGATAATTCCTGCATCAAAGGCTTTTTTATTCAAGATCCCCGCCCAATCAGCTGGCCCTTCAATATGAGCGACGCCAGATTGAATATGTGCCTTATGCCCATCTGCCGTTGCGATTGCAACGATCTTTTCAAGATCACCACTATTTTCGCAGCGAACTAACATAAATGGCTGTTGCGCTTCGAAGAGTTTTTGGATCGGGCCAGCAAAGACAACCTCGCCTTTGCGCAGCATCACGATGTAATCGCTGATGATCTCAAGTTCAGATAGCAAATGTGATGAAACAAATACGGTTGTGCCCTTATCTGCAAGCCCACGCAAGAGATCTCGGATCTCTTGGATTCCTTCAGGGTCAAGCCCATTTGTTGGTTCATCCAAAATCAAAACCTTCGGATCTGGCAAGAGCGCTGCTGCAATGCCAAGACGCTGCTTCATACCAAGTGAATATGTTTTAAATTTTGATTGTGCACGATCTGCAAGCCCGACAGTTGCTAGAACTTCGGTCACTCTTTCGTGGCTAAATCCGCCTAGGGTTGCGAGTACGTGAAGATTCTCAGCACCTGATAGCGCTGGATAGAACGCTGGCCCTTCAATCATCGCGCCAACATTTTTGAGGTACTCGTCAGGATCATTGATCGAGTGGCCAAGAATCTGCCCTGATCCACCTGTTGGCGAAATCAAACCGAGAAGCATGCGAATTGTTGTTGTCTTGCCGGCACCATTAGGGCCAACGAAGCCACAAATACTGCCCATTGGAACTTCAAAGTTGGCATGAGAGACGGCGAATCTCGAGTCATATTTCTTGCTGAGATCTTGGACCGATATGGCAATTGTTTGAGCGTGCATGTAGTGAATATAGCGTGTGCAGATTAAGATCTCACCATGTCAGATAAGAACTGGGGCTATCAGCCGCAAAATGATCGGCCAGCACCTGATTGGGATCTCAATCCTCAGACCGATGCTGTGCGCGCTGGGTTGGCACGTTCTGGATTTGGTGAAACCTCGGAAGCCCTCTATCTCACCAGTGGATTTACATATTCTTCGGCAGAGGAAGCGCGAGACTCATTTACAGATGAAGTAGATCACTTCCTTTACAGCCGATTCCATAATCCAACTGTTGCGATGTTTGAAAAGAGATTGGCCGCCATTGAAGGTGCGGAGTTTTGTGTTGCAACGGGATCAGGAATGTCTGCGATGTTTGCTTCCCTTGCCTGCCTGGTAAGCGCAGGAGATCACGTTGTTGCATCTGCTTCGATGTTTAGTTCGTGCCATGTTGTAATCACTGAGTTTCTACCTAAGTGGGGCGTCACCTACGAATTAGTAAAAGGAAATGATCCGCAGGCGTGGGCGAAGGCACTTTCAAAACCAACTAAGGCAGTATTTATCGAAACCCCAAGTAATCCACTTCTCGATATCGTAGATATCGCAATGGTGAGCGAGCTTGCTCATGCCGTAGGTGCAACTGTGATCGTAGATAACATCATGGCATCAACGATTTTGCAGAAGCCTTTAGAGCTAGGTGCAGATGTTGTGATGTATTCAGCAACTAAGCACATCGACGGACAAGGTCGCGTTCTCGCTGGTGCAATTCTTGGTTCGTTCTCCTACATTCACGAACATCTATTCCCTTTTGTTCGCCACACTGGCCCTTCAATCAGCGCATTTAATGCCTGGATTTTGGTGAAATCACTGGAAACAATGGAGATGCGTGTTCATCGTATGAGCGATAACGCACTTGCAATTGCGCAATATTTGGAGACGCGTCCTGAAATTAAGAGCGTGCGGTACCCAGGTCTTGCCTCCCATCCAGAACATGCACTGGCTATGCGCCAGATGAAAAAAGGTGGCTCCACAATTGGAATTGAATTTGCTGGCAGCGTAAAAGATGCCTACAAAGTCATGAACGCACTTCGCGTCATTGATATTTCAAATAATTTGGGTGATAGCAAGTCACTGATCACACACCCAGCCTCAACCACACATCGTCGCCTGAGCCCTGAGGTTCAAGCAGAGATGGGTATTACACCTTCGGTAGTTCGTTTATCGGTTGGTCTTGAGCATGTGGATGATCTGATTAAAGATTTAGATCAAGCCTTTAAAAGCTGAGCGGCCACAAGGAGCGCTGAAAAAAGCGTCAGATATGTAATTGACCAGTGGAAGATTTTGGCAGCCACTGAATTGTAGCTATCGGAATTCTCCTTTAACTGGATCAGTTGATAAGCAAAGATCAATCCGAGTCCAACAGTGATGACCATGGCCCACCATTGCAACTCGGCTAAATAAATGAGTGCAACTGAACTAGCAATCATCGCTGCGGTATAAAACCACATATTTTTTACAACAACATTGCGTGCTGCAATCACTGGAAGCATTGGAATTGATGCCGCTTCATAATCATCTTTATATTTAATTGCCAGCGCCCAGAAGTGTGGTGGTGTCCAGAAGAAAATAACTAGGAAGAATGCAACAGCCGTCCATGAGATTGAGTTTGTGACCGCTGCCCAACCAATAAGTACAGGCATACACCCTGCCGCTCCACCCCAGACAATGTTCTGCGATGTATGACGCTTAAGCGCCATTGTGTAGACCAGAACATAAAATCCAATTGCGATAGCGGTAAAGAGTGTTGCTAACGGTGTTGTAAAGAGCCAAAAGATAAGGAGCGATAACAAGCCTATGGTGGATGCAAAAATTGCTGCATGAGTTTTACTGAGTGCACCTGTGACAAGCGGCCTCTTTGAAGTGCGTTTCATTAATTGATCAAGGTCGCTCTCAAGAACCATGTTAAATGCATTCGCGCTTCCTGCAGCTAAAGTTCCGCCAACGAGAGTTGCTAAAACAAGCCATGCATCTGGAATACCTTCCTCGGCCAAAATCATCGCAGGGATAGTTGAGATCAGTAAGAGTTCGACTACGCGCAGCTTCATTAAGGCGACATATGCGCGCGCGAGGACCATGAGGCTAGATTACCCAGCAAATCTGATCTCTGATCTCACTCATCTAGCATGGTGGTGGCCTTACGCCCTTTGCATGACTAAAAACACATTTTTTGGTCACTAGAATATAAAGATGAAGCGTCCACTCATCTCATTTCTGACTATCGGGGTACTTCTACTTCTGGCTGCTCCTAGCCAAGCAACAGAGACTCCAACTGCATATTCAGCGCCTTCAAAAATGAAATTGGTTGCGACGATCAATGGAAACATTGCACCGAAATCAGTTCTCGCTTCTGGAACTGGACTCGTAAGTGCGCATAACATGATGTATCGCCATTCAGTCACAATTTATGACAGTAAGAAAAATACTCTGCTTGCAACAGTGCCTGACACGGTTCGACTCTCTGATTTTGGATATAAGAAGTACAGCGGGACTTATAGAGGAGCACCTGTTGAGGGTGCATTTAGTCCTGATGGTAAATATCTTTACTTCACCAATTATGCGATGTATGGAAAAGGTTTCAATAAAGAGGGAACAGATAAGTGCAGTCCATCGAATGGATATGACACAAGTTTTCTCAGCCGGGTAAATCTTGATAACTACACAATCGATGCCGTCTACCCCGTCGGATCGGTCCCCAAGGTTGTTCAGGTAACACCAGATCATAAATATGTTCTGGTGAGCAATTGGTGTTCTTACACCGTCACGGTGATCTCAGTTGAGACTGGTAAGACAGCAAAAACAATTAAAATCGGACGTTACCCGCGTGGAATCGCAATCGATAATTCCAGCACTTTCGCCTATGTAGCTGAAATGGGTGGTTCAGGAATCCATCGCATCGACCTGAGAGATTTCTCAAAAACTTTCCTACCTGTGGGCTCTAATCCACGCGCTGTAGTTCTCTCACCTGATGAAAAAGTTCTCTATGTGACGTTGAATATCTCTGGCAAGGTCGCAGCCTGGGACTTAGAGAACAATAAATTGATAAAGACCGTGACTACCGGAAAAGCTGCGCGAAGCCTGGCTATCTCTGATGATGGTTCTGCGCTCTACGTTGTGAATTATGGCAGCGGCACAATGTCAAAGGTACGTACTTCAGATTTAAAGGTGATTCAGCAATTACGAGTCTGTAATGAACCGATCGGGATTACCTTTGATTCGGTTTCACAGAATACGTGGGTCGCCTGTTATGGCGGTTCAATTAAGGTGTTGTCGAACTAATTACAGTGGCAGTTTCTGTAAGAACAGGAAGAGCGGGAAGAACTGGAATTAGTGGAAGAGCAATCTTTCCTAAGTAGCGATCTAAGGTATCTCTAGCAACCTTTGATGCTGAATAACTGCGACTTAAGCGATCGGCGATGACAACAAAGATGTACTCACGATCTTCTGACTCAATATATCCAGCCAGCGTAACCGTTCCATTTAAAGTTCCCGTCTTCGCGCGCACTAAACCAACTGCTTGCGGTGCTGTCTTAATAAATCGCTCATTGAGTGTTCCATTAATCCCACCTGATGGAAGACTGTCGGCAACAAGTTTGTAATCAGGATTCTCATAGACTTCAAGGAGAAGATCACCAAGGAGCTTGGCAGTAAGGCGGTTATCATGAGAAAGCCCGCTGCCATCTTTAACCACTAGCTTCGATGAGTCAATCTCCATTTCAGCTAAAACTTTCTTAAAGACTGCGCGGATTCCTGTTGTGTTTTGTGGATATCCAGCAGATTTTGCGGCAAGGCGAGCCATACGCTCAGAGAGAATATTGTCGCTCCACTTCATAAAGTAATGAGTCATCTGCAGAACTGAAGGTGAGATGCTATTTATTACTGGTTCTGAAACTAAGTTTTGCGCCTCATTTGCAGAGACTGGCTTAACTGTTACTGCTACTTTTTTGCTTCGAAGATAAACCTTCATATTTTTTGCTTCGCTGTCATAGATACCGTTGTAATAGATCGTCATCTTCTTTACAGGAACGCCGGCCTGCGCCTCTAATTCTGCATGTCCGCGATATGCCAAATATTTCAACGAGGTTTGTCCCAGACGTTTTGCGTTATAAGCGCTAAACGTTGCCCAGGGATCCATATCCCCTTGTATAACTACCGAGCTCGACTCCGTTGAAATAGATAGTGAAGTCTGGAAGCGCATCTTCGGATCGAGATAACGCGCAACTGAAGCCCCTGCCAGTAACTTAAGAGTGGAAGCGGGCTTGCGTGCTGCCGAAGAATTTGATTCAAAGACAACTTCCTTCGTACTGGCATCTATCAAGATCACGGAAGGGTTTTTTAGATCTGGATCTTTAACCAAATTGGTAAAGACTGTCGCTGCCCTTGAGGGCTCAAAGGCAGATGTCGGCGCACCAACAAATACTCCACAAAGTAATGCGGGGATGGCTACGCCGATAATCTTTTTCATAGCAGTGGGAATTAACGCCAGCCGTACGCGATAAGAATGTTGGTGATCGTGAGTCCTAACATCACCGTAAATGTTCTATCTGTAAATGTCTTCTTCTTGAGATTGACGAACCCGATAACTAAAAGAGCCAAAACAATGAGGAATTTGATTCCGACCTTCATGTGATTGATCTCTGTGTCATGTCCACCAGACCAGGTAAATACCATCACGATTCCAGCGAGAAGTGCGGTCGCAGTTGCGTGGAGAACCCCTGGATTAAGGGCGCGCGGACTCTTCTTCCATGAGATCACTAAGAGCGCGAGAATTCCAAGGATTGCCACGAGGTGTATTGCAAATGCGATATAAAAAGCGACCTTCACGTTGACTCCATTCAAATATCTAATATGCGATTCTGCTCTCCTAGTTTAGGGTGATCTCATGGAAATCAAGACACCTGCAACTATCGGCCCAGGAGAATTCTTTCCTGTCGTAGGCGTAGGTCCGCATCAAAAGCCTTGGCCAACTGGTGATCAATACGATCCTGAGTTACTTGAAAATGGCGATAGAAGAAATGTCTTAGACCACTATCGATATTGGAGCGTTGAAGCAATCGTTGCTGATTTGAATACCAAGCGCCACGGACTGCAGATCGCGATCGAAAACTGGCAGCACGATCTCAACATTGGTTCAGTTGTAAGAACAGCAAATGCTTTTAATGTGAGTGCGGTACATATTGTTGGAAAGCGCGACTGGAATAAGCGTGGTGCAATGGTCACTGATCGTTACTTAACTGTCATTCACCATCCCACAATTGCTGATTTTGCAACGTGGTGTTCAGAAAATGAGTTACCCATAATCGGTATTGATAATGTGCCATCGTCGAAACATTTGGAAGGTGCTCAACTTCCAGAGAAGTGTGTTCTTTTATTTGGACAAGAGGGCGCTGGAATGTCAGATGAGGGCGTTGAGGTGTGCAGTGTTTTATATGCAATCGAGCAATACGGTTCGACGCGTTCAATGAATGCTTCGGCTGCCGGTGCAATTGCGATGTATCACTGGGCGTTGCAGCACTTACCTCGGCAAATCTAAATCTAGTTACCCAGGCTAGTTTCCCACGCTAGTTACCTAGTGGCTCTTGTTCGCCATCGGCGAGAGAATCGCGAACTGTTGTTAAACGTCGCTCTACCTCTGCAGCTTCATCAATTCGACCTAGGGCCCTCATAACTTCAGCCATACGACTTTCGATATCAACGATAAATTCAAAGTCCTTTGGCTCATCTTCGGCGATTATCTGAAGCACTCCATCAAGAGTATTCAGACCTTCATCTAACTTACCGAGAAGAATCTCTGCTTTGCCGTATTCAAAAAGAGCAAAGGTTTCACGGCTGTGATCGTGTGCTGTCTCAAATACATCAACGGCCTTGCGGGCAGCTTCGAGAGCCTTTTCGCCATCGCCTAACCAGTTGTAACACGATGCAATCTTCTGATCACAACGCGCGACATGTAAAACTTCCTTTTCCGATTTAAAAATTCCACGTGCTTCTTTAAAGGCTTCGAGCGCTTCGGTGTATTGCTTGAGTTCGCGATAGGCCATACCTAATAAATGAAGATCATTTGCAGCGCCCATCTGATTTCCATCAACTAGATGCTCTTGTGCGCACTCAGACATTGTCGCCACAACTTCGCCATACTTCTTCGAGCCGTACCACCACTCACCTAAAGTGCAGGCAAGTTCGAGTGCAATCGGTGACTTGCTCTCACGCAAAAGTTCTACAGCCTTACTCATTGCCGTCGCAGCTTCATCAATGCGTTTTAGCTGATTGAGGTTGTAGCCAATTGCAGAATATGCCTGCGCTAAACCTTCACTTGGTGCGCTAGCGCCCATCTCTGAGTAAATATCGCGCGCTGTTTCGGCTAATGCGAGCGCTTCGTCGTATTGACCGCGGGCAAAGATGCGAGCGCTCAATTCGTAATATGTCTCAGCGCGATCTTGGCCTTGCGTCTGCGGGATTCGATCCCAGAGCATCTCTTCGGTGACGATCTCATCGCGATCGTCGTGGTTGTCATCGCTACTCATGAGAACCTCCAAATCTGTAGATCAGCCTGGCTTCTAAGCAGACTGTAGCCCTGCGGGGTCGCAATTGTGGGGGAATTCTCATTCGGTGGCTACCCGAGCCAATCGCTTCTATATGGCAGATGCAAACGATTTGCATTAAGATAGTCCCATGCATATTCCTGATGGATTTATTGATGTCCCAACCTCGGCTGCATTTGCAGCCCTGGCCGCTGTTGGCGTTAGCGCCTGCCTCAAGGGTGCTGCCAAATCTCTCGATGAGAAGACCGCGCCTCTTGCAGGTCTAACCGCGACATTTATCTTCGCAGTTCAGATGCTCAACTTTCCTGTCGCAGCCGGAACGAGCGGACACCTCTTTGGAAGTGTCTTGGCCGCTGTCTTGGTCGGCCCCTATGTAGCAACCCTTGCACTCAGCGTTGTCTTGCTTTTGCAAGCGCTGCTCTTTGCAGATGGTGGATTAACTGCCGCAGGGTTAAACGTCTTCAACCTTTCAATCATCGGTGTCTGGGTTGGCTACGGAGTATTCCTTCTTGTAAAGAAGGTGCTTCCAAAGAATAAAGCGTCGATCACAACAGCTGCATCCATCGCCGCATTGATCTCTGTGCCTGCAGCAGTCATGGGCTTCTTGTTGCAGTATGCAATCGGTGCAAATTCAACATTTTCATTGACGGCAGTCTTTACCGGAATGATGGGTACACATGTTCTCATCGGAATCGGTGAAGCAGTGATCACAGCATTCTCAGTCACCGCCGTTATGGCAAGCCGTCCGGACTTGGTCTATGGATACCGCGGCGCAAAACAACAACTTGAAATTCGAAAGGCATAAAGTGAAAAATCCTCTGATTGTTCTTGGCTTTGCCGCATCACTCGTTATTGCAGGTGGCATCTCTTACTATGCATCTTCACATCCTGATGGCTTTGAAAAGTCTGCCGAAGAAATCGGGTTTCTAAATACAGCTGAAGAAAGCCCGTTGAAAGATAGCCCACTGGCCGAATACGGTGTTGCTGGAGTAGAGAATGAGCGTCTCTCTGGGGCTCTTGCAGGTGTCATCGGCGTTGGAGCAACTGCTGGGATTTCCTTTGTGATTTTCTACGGTCTCCGTCGATTTAACAAGAGCAGCACATAAAGACTCAGACAGAGCACCAGCATCATCATGGCCATGATGTAGGAGAACGTCTCTACCTCCATCGCCATTCGATAGTTCATCGCTTGCCGGCCCATGTAAAGATCATGGCTGTCCTTGCCTTCATTATTGTTTCGGTTTCGACCCCCATCACCCAGTGGCAGGCGTTTATCGCCTACTTTGCGGCGATTTTTCTCGTCTCACTCATTGCCAAGATTCCAACGCTGACCTTGCTCACACGATCGCTGATTGAAATTCCTTTTATCTTCTTTGCAATCCTTATGCCATTTTTTGGCACTGGCGAACGTTTTGAAGCGGGGCCATTTAATCTCTACCGTGAAAGCTTGTTGGCTGGTGCAGGAATTGTCGTTAAGGGAACCCTAGGCGTCTTAGGCGCTGTCGTTCTATCAAGTAGCACTACTGCGCGCGAGCTGCTGCGCGGGCTAGAAAAGTTGCATCTGCCTAAGTTGATGGTGCAGATCGCCGCTTTCATGTTGCGCTATGTCAACGTCATTAGCGATGAGATGGAGCGAATGAAAGTCGCCCGAGAGTCACGCGGTTTTATTGCCACAGGAATCAAGGATTGGAAAGTAATCGCAACCGCCGCATCTGCGTTGTTTATTCGATCATACGAACGTGGCGAGCGAGTACACCTTGCGATGCTTTCTCGCGGATATACCGGCGTCTTGCCACATGACCAGAGTGAGGGTGCACCACTTAAGATTTGGTTACAGGGACTTGCTCTGCCATTGTTTGCTCTTTCTATACTTATCTCAACAACTGTGATCGGATGAAAATGACTACCGCGCCAAGCCTGCTGATTCAAGAGTTGGCATTTGCTTATCCTGATGGCAATCAAGCGCTCTTTGGTGTCAACCTCCGCGTTGAACGTGGCGAGCGCGTTGCACTTCTTGGCCCCAACGGTGCGGGTAAGACAACTCTTGTCATGCATATGAACGGAATTCACCCGGCAGAACACGGCAGCGTCAGCGTTGCTGGTGAAGTAATCGATACAAAAGATAAAGATCTTTTACGCAGAATCCGTGGCAAGGTCGGCGTTGTTTTTCAAGATCCCGATGATCAATTGTTTATGCCAACCGTCGGTGAAGATATTGCATTCGGCCCTTACAACATGGGCCTTCGTGGGGCTGAACTAGAGAAGGCTGTCGATGAAGCGTTGGCCCTGGTTCATATGTCAGAGTTCAAAGATCGTCCACCGCATCATCTCTCTTTCGGTCAGCGACGCCGCGTTGCGGTTGCCACCGTATTAGCGATGAAGCCTGAGATCTTGGTCCTTGATGAGCCTTCATCGAATTTGGACCCTGCAGGGCGACGCGAATTAGCCGATATCTTGCGCTCACTCGATGTCACCATTGTTATGGTTACACACGATCTTCCATACGCTTTCGAGCTCTGCGAGCGCGCAGTGATATTAAGTGGCGGCGTTATCGTGGCCGATGGAAAAACTGGCGATATCTTGCGAGATGCCGACCTCTTGGCAGCACACAGACTCGAACTACCTGTTGGATTTACTCTCTAGATAAGAGCAAGACTAAGGGCCTTCTTTGCCGCTTCCTTACGATCACTGACAGCGAGCGCTTGATAGATTCGCATTGTTTCGTGGCGAATTGTGCTCACGCTAAATCCAAGTTCATTTGCTAATTCGTGATTTGTCTTTCCCTCAACCATTCCGCGCAGGATAGAAATCTGTCGCGTCGAGAGTTGCTCTGATCCGGTATCCCCGCGTTCAACAGCAAGACGTGAGGTTGATTTTGCTGGGTCATGCAGAAGCGAGAGGTAGAGACTTATCGCCACTGCATAGTTGCGGGCAACTTCTTCAACTCTCTCTGGCGAAGTCACCGGTTCTAAAAACCGAAGTACGAGATATCCATGCACGGCACCACGTTCACGAAGTTGAATCATCAATAGGTGCTTTGTTGGATTCCAGGACTCTGCGCTCTTACCAAGTGCAATCAGCGCTTCATCGTGATCCCATGAGCGCCATACATCGCTCGGAAAAATCTGCTTTGCCTTGCCTGCATCAAAACCGTATTCGCCTAAGAACTCGAGCGAATCATTGGGGTGCAGTCGCCCGATGCGAGCACAGCATGCGCCGAATGGAGCCATATGCTCCATCACCAACGAGCGTGCAATCTCATCACTCGTTGGGTGATAACTAAGCCATTCAATAAAGGTGCGAATGTCATGCATTAGAGTCACCCCACTTTGTTCTCCGCGATGAATATGACCGGACTTGTTAGACCGTTGTTACATTCACCGTGCAATGGTCACCTATTTATGCGGGCAATGGTCAAAATGACTGGTCACAAATAGACTGGTCTAAGTCTGGTCAGGGTGTGGTCTTCTACAGGAGTGGGCCCTGTCGGGCTCGAACCGACGACCCACGGATTAAAAGTCCGTTGCTCTACCGACTGAGCTAAAGGCCCCACTGCAACTAAATGCTCGCGAATTCTAGCGGAGATTTACCTGTTCTAGCGCCCACGGGCTGCGCGCTGCAGGCGGTCGCAGATAGCGATGGCAAGGCCATCTCCCCGTGGTTGATCGATGCAGATGCGGGTGAGTTTTTGTGAATCGGCATCGCGAAGTGATGAGTAGAGAATGCGTGCGTATTCCTCAACGGATTGTGGTGATGCTAATCGAATCACTCCGGCGGGTGTTTGTTTATCGCTCATCGCGATATATCCATCGCCTGGTTGCGGAGTTGTATCAAGTGCAACAGTTGCCTGTGGTGCGTAATGGTTTTCAAGTGAACCACTTACACGAATTTCATTCACTGCATCGGTGACCTTGAGTCCGGTGACTTCTTCAATCATCGCTTGAGTAATTGCGCCGGGGCGAAGAATGTGTGGGTTGTTGCCGGTGCAATCAATAATGGTTGATTCGACTCCGACTTGTGATGGGCCGCCATCGAGGATGATGTCTTGTGGTGAAAGGTATTGATCTAGCTCTTCGCGCACTGCATCGGCGGTCGTTGGTGAGACATGACCGAAGCGGTTGGCACTGGGTGCGGCGATTCCTTGAACACCTAATCTCTTGGCTGCATCAAGTAATGCAAGTGCCACAACGTGATCGGGTACTCGCAAGCCAACAGTGTCTTGTCCCCCGGTAATGAAATCTTTCGCCTCTGGTGATCGCTTGCAGATAAGTGTCATAGGGCCTGGCCAAAATGTGCGCGCCAATGCGATTGCGTACTCGGAAATCTCATCGGCCCAGTATCCGATTCCATCCATTGATCCGATGTGAACGATTAGCGGGTGATCTGCCGGGCGACCTTTAGCGCGATAAATCTTTGCTACTGCTTCTGGATTGGACGCATCAGCGCCAAGGCCATAGACAGTCTCTGTTGGAAAGGCCACAAGATTGCCTGCTAATAGAGAGGTAGCGGCGTTACTCATCGCATCTGCGGTGCAGCGCGATACGAATTGGCCGGTGCTCATGTGCGCAATTATCCCGACTTTTTGCGAGAAGATAACCACATGGCAAAGCAACCGGTCAGGGTCGTGCAGATCATTGCGCGCATGAATGTGGGTGGCCCGGCAGTCATCGTGGCAGATCTGATGAGATCGCTAGATAAGAGCGCGGTTGAGCAGACTTTGATCACTGGATATTGCGATGAGAATGAAGCCGATTATTTAGAAACCGTTGCAACTGATGTGAAGGCAACGCGTATTGCAGGTCTTGGGCGTTCGGTATCGCTTGTGGCAGATGTACGAGCATTCTTTGCCCTCGTTGGAATGTTGCGTGAACTTCGTCCCGATATCGTGCATACACATACGGCCAAAGCTGGAGTGCTGGGTCGCCTGGCATCGATGTTGGCGGGGCGAAAAGTTAAGCGCGTACATACCTTTCATGGCCATTTGCTGCATGGATATTTCACTGGCTGGAAAGTTCGCCTGGTTATCGCGATTGAAAAATTCTTGGCAAAGCGCACAGATGTCTTGTTGGCAGTTGGCAATAAAGTTAAAGATGATCTGCTGGCAGTTGGTATCGGAAAAACCGATCAGTACAAGGTTTTCTTTCCGGGGCTTAAAGATCCAAAGAAATTTGAAAAGGCAAAGGTTCGTGCAGATTTCGATATGGAAGATGGACTTACCTATATCGCCTTTGTGGGGCGCTTGACACAAATAAAGAGACCCGATCGATTGCTCGATGTTGCATCTGAAATCAAGTCGCGTGGACTTAAGGCAAGAATTATTGTGGCTGGTGAAGGTGATCTCTTTGAGAAATCAAAGAGTCGCGCGATTGACCAAGGGTTACCAATCACCTTCCTTGGTTGGCGCAAAGATATCTCTGAGCTTTTTGCGGCAAGTGATATCGCCGTTCTCACTAGTGACAATGAAGGAATTCCGCTGACTCTTATTCAGGCTGCCCAAGCCGGGTTACCGATTGTGGCCACTGAAGTGGGATCGATAGGTGACATTGTTATTCATGAAAGTAATGGATACCTCACAGATACCTCACCCTCTGCGATCACCGATGCGCTAGAGAAATTGATCATCGATCCAGTGCTGCGCCAGATTATGGGCACCGCTGGGCGAGAACGTGCCGTGCGGTATTTCTCCCTAGAGAAAATGTCGCAAGACCACACAGAGTTTTATCAGTTGCTCCACAGATAATCGTTATAAAGAAGTGCGATACTTACGCCATGAAAATGACAAAGAAAGTTAGCCCAAAAAAGCTCATCGCAATTCCCGTAGTCGCACTTGTCGCAGCAGCAGCCTTCGCCCTTCCGGCATCGGCGGCCACTCCAACTCGCTACATCACCGTTAATGCAGAAGGTGTCGTACAGGTAACTCCTGATGCGGTTCGCCTCAATGCCACAATTACAAATATTGCTTCAACCAGTGCAGCAGCCCTCTCTCAGACATCAGCTGCAGCGGCCAAGGTGCGTGCAGCGCTTAAGGCAAAGATGATTGAAACAAAGGATGTAAAGACAACGAGCATCACTGTCTATCCTGAGTACAACTACACCCAAGATAAGGGTTCAGTGCAGATCGGATATCGCGCCAGCCAGAGCTTTGAAGTGATTATCCGTAATGCAACCAATGCGGGTGCAATTGTTGACGATGTTGTTGCTGCGGGTGGAGATACAGTTCAAATCCAAGGCGCAACACCATTTGTTCTAGATTCAGCAAAGGCAACAGCATCTGCTCGCGCAGCAGCGGTTGCAAATGCGCGTGCGAAGGCTCGCTCATATGCGCAACTTCTTGATGTAAAACTGGGCAAGGTGACATACCTTGTAGAAAATTCAAGTCCGACTTCATATCCATCATTTGTTGGTGTGGCAAAGGCGGCGGATTCAATGTCAACTGAGATTGATCTTGGAAAGCAAGATGTAACAGTCTCCATCACGATTCGTTGGAGCTTGGGTTGATTTATGTCTGATGCTCGCAAGCTTGATGCGGCGCTCGATGGTCTCGTACATGACGGGTCTTTGAGCGCCGATCAGGCCGAGCTTGTTCGTCTGCGCTTTGAAGATACCGAAGCGCCATCTGATTCCCGCACCAGCGTCTTGGCAGAAATTGCCGGATATATCGGTGGTGCATTTCTTGTCATTGCGATTGCAATTATTACTGCCAATAAGTGGGATGCCTTTACACAATGGCAACGCGCAGTTCTCTTCGGTGCCCTTGCCGTTGTCCTCTTTGCCCTCGGGCTATTTGTAGGCTCGGTTACACCTGTTAAATCTCGTTTATCTGGTGTGCTCTATGGACTTTCTGCAGCAAGCACGACTGCAACAATTGCAATCATCCATCCAAAAAATGATGCACCGACTCTGGCTTTCTTGGGTGGAACCGCTATTGCACTAATTGGTTTTTACTTAGTGCAATCTTTTGTCGGTCACTTCACTCTCTACGGATTTATCTTTATCTCAGGAATTATGGCAGTCTCAGATTTATCTCCTCAGGGCAGCGAGACCGCGCTCTTTATCTCACTCTATTTTCTTCTCCTCGGATCTGGTTGGCTGGCACTGACTTACTTTAAATATGTAGATGAGTTTTTGGGCTACATATTTGGTGGTGCGACGCTCTTTATCGCAACACAGATTTTCTTTATCGACTCCGAGCGATGGATTGCATATCTATTGATGATCTATGTCGCAGCTCTGACAACGTGGCTCTATCTTCGCGTCAATCGTTGGCCGATACTGCTCACAGCGGTGCTGACAACAACAGTTGGTGTCGGAGAATTTGTTGCATCAACGTTGGGTGGCTCACTTGGTTCAGCCCTTGGCCTCTTTGCAGCCGGAGTCGCCCTTGTCACCAGTTCACTTTTAGCCCTGCGAAATAAGCGAGAAAAAGCGTTAGAAATAGCGGAGTAAAACTCGTTTTGGTTTTCAGTGTGAGTCACGGGTACGATAG
>Ga0315902_10003004_pt1 | contig 25659 bp, 27 predicted proteins | sample LakEriMetagenome_9_FD_203523 | JGI IMG/M metagenome (GOLD analysis project Ga0315902, IMG submission 203523) | Freshwater fungal communities from buoy surface, Lake Erie, Ohio, United States - Buoy 12 MA117 | ecosystem: Environmental > Aquatic > Freshwater > Lake > Lake biofilm | place: USA... | reverse complement strand
CATAGGGCGCGCGATAGGGAAAGCCGTAAATCCCCGCCGTCGAGGAGGTGAAGAGGATCACACCCCCCGCCCCCATCAGCGGCAGCATGTGCCTTGCCGTCAGGAACGCCCCGTCAAGGTTCACGCTCGTACATTCCCGCCAGCCGTCAAGCGGCGTCTCGGTCACTCGCGCCGTCGGCCCCTTGATACCCGCATTGGCGCAGACGACGTCGAGCCCGCCCCACGCCGCCCCGATCCGCGCGGCCAGCGCCGCCATCGCAGCCTCGTCGGCCACATCCGCCCTCTGGCCCTCGATCCCCGCGGGCAGCGCCGCCAGCGCGCCCGCGTCGACATCGGTGACCATGACCCGCGCGCCCTCCGCCGCAAACCGCCGCGCGATGGCAAGCCCGATTCCCGCCGCCCCCGCCGTCACCAGAACCCGCCGGGTCACGGCCGCTCTCCCACGCGCCGCCCCGCCGCCGCCGGTCGCGGCAGGGCAGCATGCGCCGCGAGGATGGGGCGCAGCCGCGCCAGGATCGCTTCGGGCGCGGCACAGGCCCGCCCCGCCGCCATGTCCACATGCAAAAGCATCTGCTCGACCGTCGCCACCTCGTCCTCCCCGCGCAAGAGCCGCACGAAGAGATGCAGCCGCTTGTCGTCCGCCGCCAGCACCTGCACCGTCCCGGTCAGCGCATCGCCAAGCCTGGCCTCCCCGCGGTGCAGGATATGCGTCTCGGCGGTATAGTAGCTGTGCCCCCCCGCGACATAGTTCAGATCGGCGCCGATATGGCGCAGGAAGGCATCCACCGTCTCGGACGAGGCGAAAAGATAGCGGCTCTCGGTCATGTGGCCGTTATAGTCGATCCAGCCCGGCAACACCGTCATCCGCGCCATCGGCAGGGGCCCGGTCGCCACCTCGACCGCTGCCGCCCGGCGGGCGGCGTCATGCGCGATCAGCACCCGCCCCGCGCCCCAGTCGCGCTCCTTCAGCACCCGCAGGAACCCCACGAGGTTGCGGTCGCGGATCCGCTCCAGCTCGCGGATCGAATGGGACCCGGATTGCGAGTCCGATTGCCCCGCGATCAGCTCGACCAGTTCGTCGTTGAACTCCGGCACATCCATGAGCCGCGTCCAGGGCCAGGTCAGGCAGGGCCCGAACTGCGCGAGGAAATGCCGCATCCCCGCCTCGCCCCCGGCAACGCGGTAAGTCTCGAACAGCCCCATCTGCCCCCAGCGCAGACCAAAGCCCATGCGGATCGCCTCGTCGATCTCCTCGGTCGTCGCCACCCCGTCCTTGACGAGCCAGAGCGCCTCGCGCCACACCGCCTCGAGAAACCGGTCGGCGATATGCGCGTCGATCTCCTTGCGCACATGCAGCGGAAACATCCCGATGCCGCGCAGCGTCGCCTTCGCCCGCTCGACGATGGCAGGGTCGGTCGCGGCCGAGGGCACGACCTCCGCCAGGGGCAGCAGATAGACCGGGTTGAACGGATGGGCGACAAAGATCGCCCCGGGCTCCGCCGCGCCCTCCTGCAACTGTGACGGCTTGAAGCCCGAGGTCGAGGACCCGATCGGCACGCCATGGGCCACCTGCTGGATCTGCGCAAAGACCCGGTGCTTGAGGTCAAGCCGCTCGCTCACCGATTCCTGGATGTAGTCGACCCCCTCCACCGCCTCGGTGATCGTGCCGTGAAAGGTGACCTCCCCCTCGACCGGCATCGGCCCGTCCGACAGCTGCGGCAGGCTGGCGCGTGCATTGGCCATGACCTCGGCCACCTTGCGCGGCGCCTCCGGATCGGGGTCGAAGACGCGCACCCGCCAGCCGTTGAGGGCAAAGCGCGCGGCCCAGCCGCCGCCGATCACGCCACCGCCGATGATGGCTGCCATGCGGGTCATGGGTTGTCCTTTCTGGTCTGCAAGGATTGACGGGACGGTGCCGCCGTCATCCCGAAGGCCTTGGCAGCCGGATCGGGTTGCCCCGTGGCCGGCAAGCGCGGGCCCCGGTCTCGCGGCGGACAGCGGCGCCAGAGGACGGCGGGCCTGCCGGTCATGTCACGGGTCCCCCCCGGCGGCCGGGATGATCGACCGGGGCGCATAGCCGTTGTCCAGCAGGATGGCGATCCCCGCCGCAGGATCGGTGTCCTGCGCCTTGGCCAGCACCCAGCCGACCTGCCCCTGTGGCGAGCCGATCACCACGACGGAGTCGTCGGGCGCGGCCCAGAGCACAGCCAGATACTGTTCGCCAAGGTTCGAGAACCGCACCAGCCGCCACTGGAAAAGGCCGGGCTCACGCTCGACAAGCACGCCTTCGACAGGCAGGACCGGGCCATCGGGGGCGCCCTTGTGGCAGGCGAGTTTCAGCGTCAGGCGGCTGTCATCGCGGGCTTCGATCCGGGTGGTGACGCTGTGGCAGTCGATCTGGAGGCGGGACTCGGCGCGGGCGATCTCGAACCAGTCGCCGACAAGACGGCTCTGGTCGAAACCGGCCACCGCGGCCAGCGGTACGCCGGGGTCGCGGACCTGTTGGGCCTGCACCGCCGGCGGCCCGGCCAGAAGGGCAAAGGCCAGAATGCCGGGGCACAGCCCCATCCTGCGCGGTGGCTTGGGGGCCGGGCGCAGGCTGATGATGTCTGCCTTGCAGGTCATCGCGGGTCCTTTCTAATCGACGCAGATTGTCTGGACATCGCCGTTTTCGTCCAGAAAGCTGTGACAGCCAAAAGGGTTGCCGTAAGTCTGGCAGGTGCGGGTCTCGGCCTCGCAACGCCCGGTACAGTCGCTGGCACGGCTGCAGGACCGGCCCGCGTCGGGCAGGCGTTCGGCGCAGAATTGCGCGCCGATGATCCCGCCAATGCTGATGATGCCGCCGCGGGCCTCGCATTCGGCCTGTTCGGGAAGCGACATCTGTCGGCGGTCGGGCTGCGTGGCGGCATCGGGCATGCAGGCAGGCAGAAAGAGGAACAGGACCAGCGGCCAGAGTCGTTTGCATGCGGCACGGCCGCCGTCATAGGTCGCCCCGATCACGCAGGCCCCCGCTTCTCGAGCTTCAGCCGCGCCCGCACTTCTTGCGGCCCGATCACCCGCGCGCCCATCCGCTCGATGATGCCGACCGCGCGCTCCACAAGCTGGGCATTGGTCGCAAGCACCCCTTTCTCGAGCCAGAGGTTGTCCTCGAGCCCGACCCGCACATTGCCCCCCGCCAGAACCGCCGCCGCGACGTAAGCCATCTCGTGGCGCCCCAGCGCAAAGGCCGACCAGTGCCAGCCCGCCGGCACGTTGTTGACCATGGCAAGAAAGGTGTTGAGGTCGTCCGGCGCCCCCCAGGGCACGCCCATGCAGAGCTGCACCAGCACGGGCTCGGGGATCACGCCCTCTGCCACAAGCTGCCGCGCGAACCACAGATGCCCGGTGTCGAAGGCCTCGATCTCGATCCGCGCGCCCGCGGCCACCATCCGCGCCGCCATGTCGCGCAAGAGTCCCGGCGTGTTGACCATGACATAATCGGCCTCGGCAAAGTTCATCGTCCCGCAGTCAAGCGTGCAGATCTCCGGCCGGCACTCCACGACATGTGCGACCCGCTCTGCCGCTCCTGCCATGTCGGACCGCTGCGACATGCGGTTCATCGCCTCGGTCCCGTCAAAGACGAGGTCCCCCCCCATCCCCGCCGTGAGGTTCAGCACCACATCGACCGCACTGTCCCGGATCCGCTCCGTCACCTCGCGGTAAAGCGCGGGGTCCCGCGCGGGCTTGCCCGTCTCGGGATCGCGGACATGGGCATGCACCACCGCCGCGCCCGCCTTCGCGGCGGCAATCGCGCTCTCGGCGATCTGCGCCGGCGACCGCGGCACATGCGGACTGCGGTCCTGCGTCCCCCCCGATCCCGTCACCGCACAGGTGACAAAAACCTCGCGGTTCATCGCCAGTGGCATCCCGATCCTCCCCCCGTCCCGGCCTCACCTTCTGTCCCGGACCGGCCCGACCTCGCCAGCCGCACCTTGCCCTGCATCATCTGAAATGGCCAGCATGATGACCGCACGACCCCCGGGCCCCGGCAGTCACGCGATTCACACTCGCTCCCGCAGGATGGATGACACCCTCGCGCCCCTCCGCCCGCATCCCCCGGCCCCAATCCTGCTGCTCTCCTTCCGGCTCCGGGGAATCCGACCTCCATTCACCCTTCTTCAATCCACCCCACCGCGCGGTGCCGTCACACCCGGCCTCTTCGGCCCATGCCGAAAATCGCACCGACGCAATACCGATGTAATACCGACGTGATACCGAAAGGTCGTTTTCAGAGATTTCCAGGGTTAACCTGTTGATTCGCCAGCTCTCACCAGCGGCGATCAGAGGCTCCGTGGTGGCGAGGGGGGGACTCGAACCCCCGACCCCGCGATTATGAGTCGCGTGCTCTAACCAGCTGAGCTACCTCGCCACGGGCCGCGCTGCCTTAGGCCAGCGCCCCCCGCGCGTCAACCGCAAAAGCCCCCGCGCCCCCTTTCCGTCCCCCCGCAAATGCGCGATGACTGCCCCACACAGCCATGCCCGCGGCGGAGGACCCCCATGCATGCCCTCGACCGTCTCGCCGCCCTCCTCGGCCCCCAGGGTTTCGCGCAAGCGTCCGACATGGACCGCTGGACGCGCGACTGGACAGGGGCCTATCCCTCGGCACCTCTGGCCGTCCTGCGCCCCGCGACGACCGCCGAGGTCTCCGCATGCATGGCCATCGCCCGGACCGAAGGCCTGACCGTAGTCCCCGCCGGCGGCCTGACCGGGCTGAACGGCGGAACCCAGGCCAATGGCGCGCTCGTCCTCTCGCTCGACCGGATGAACCGCATCCGCGACATCCGGCCCGAAGACCGCACCGCAACGGTCGAGGCGGGCGTGATCCTCGCCAACCTGCATGCCGCGGTCGACGCGCACGGACTGATCTTCCCGCTCACCTTCGGTGCGCGCGGATCCTGCATGATCGGCGGGGTGCTTTCGACCAATGCGGGCGGGTCGAACGTGCTGCGCTACGGCAATACCCGCGATCTCTGCATGGGGATCGAGGTCGTCCTTGCCGATGGCCGCGTGATGAACCTCATGTCCGCCCTGCACAAGGACAATTCCGGCCTCGCGCTGCGCCACCTCTTCATCGGCGCAGAAGGCACGCTCGGCATCATCACCGCCGCCGTGCTCAAGCTCAAGCCGAAGCCGCTCGCCTATGCCACCGCCATGCTCGCCGTGCCCCGCGTGGCCGATGCGCTGTCCCTGCTCAACCGGCTCCAGGACGCGACCGGCGGCGCGGTCGAAGCCTTCGAATACATGCCGCGCTGCTATATCGAGGGCTATCTGCGCCATGTTCCCGGGGCGCGAGCCCCCTTCGACCAGGCCCATGACGTCAACATCATGGTCGAACTCGGCGTCACCGCGCCGCGCGACGCGACCCCGGGGCCCGACGGGACCGTGCCGATCACCGCCACGCTCGAACGCCTGCTCGAAGAGATGCTGGAGGAAGGCACCCTTCTCGACGCCGTCATCGCCCGCTCCGAGGCGCAGCGGCGGGAGATCTGGCACCGGCGCGAAGTCGCGGGCCAGTTCAGCTACAATGTCCAGCCGCTCGTCGATACCGACGTGGCCCTGCCGCTCGACCGCGTCGCGGATTTCCTCGACCGCGTCCTGCCCGCAATCCGCGAACTCGACCCCGGCGCCGAGGAGCTGGTCGTCGGCCATCTGGGCGACGGCAACATCCACTATACCTCGCTGCCCACCCGCGACGACCCCGCGCTGAAAGAGGCGATCCGCGAAAGGATCGAGGATGTCGTGGCCGACCTCGGCGGCAGCTTCTCGGCCGAACACGGGATCGGCCAGTCCAAGCTCGGCACCATGCGCCGCCGCAAGGACCCGGTCGCGCTCGACGTCATGCGCGCGCTCAAGGCCGCCCTCGACCCCGCCGGCATCCTCAATCCCGGCAAGGTCATCCCCCCGCCCGACTGACCGCGGCCCGACGGACCGCCGCCCCTTCCGCTTTGCCTTTCGGTACCCGAATGACAGCCACCTTCCGGACCATCTGGTCCGATCAGACGCTCAGGATGCTGCTCATCCTGACCTTTCTCTTCGGGATATTCACCTGTTCCATTGGCCCTTTTCAGTCGCTCGTCGGGGTCAGGCATTTCGGCCTGTCGGACCCGGCCTATGCCGCGCTGCTGATGGCCGCGCTCCTCGTCTCCATCGCGGTTTCCGTCGGCATCGGCATCGTCACCGATCAGCGCCCTTCGCGCCGCGGCATGGCCTTCTTCGCCGTCCTCTCGCTCCTGCTCGGCGGCCTCATCGTCTGGGTCTTCGACACGCCCGCCGCCTTCGTGCTCGTCCACCTCCTGCTGATCCCGGTCGCGGGCACGCTCTTCGGCCAGATATTCGCTGTCACGCGCCTGCATGTCACCCCCCGGCCTGAGGCCGAGCGCAACGCCATCGTCTCGGTCCTGCGGGCCGCCATGGGCATCCCCTGGGTCTTCGTCCTGCCGCTCTGGAGCCTGGTGCTGACCGCCGATGCGCGGCTGATCCTGATCTATCCCGTGATGGCCCTGCTCGGCCTTGCGATGCTCGCTGTCGTCCTGCGCGACTGGCCGCCCGACAGCGCCGCCCCCTGGACCGAGGTGAAGTCCGGCCTCGGTTTCCGCGCCTCGATCCGCGAGATGACGGCGCGCCCGGTCATGATCCGCGTCATGCTGATCGGTGCGCTCCATGCCGGTGGGGCCATCGCCGGGGTGATCCTCGGCCTGCTCTTTGCCGAAGCCGGGCGCGGTGCCGACCAGCTCGGACTCTTCTTCAGCGCCTTCGTTGCGTTCGAGGTGCTGACCATGCTGGCCGTCGGCGCCTTCGCTGCCCGCCTGCCTCGGCTTGTGCTGCTGGTCGCCGGGACTGCGACCTATGCGCTCTTCCTCGTGCTGCTGCCGCTCCTTGTGGACACGCCCTGGCTCTGGGCGCTCTCCCTGCTCGGCGGCTCGGGCGGCGCACTGATCTATCTCCCCGCGCTTGGCTATCTGCAGGACCTGCTGGGCCGCCGCGCCGGCGCGGGCGCCTCGCTCCTCGCGCTGCAACGGCTCTCCTCGGACGGCCTCACCGCGGCAATCTATGCCTTCGGCGCCTGGGCGGCAGGCTACTGGCTCGTGGCCGTCCTCGGCGCCGCGGCAACGCTGGGCGCAATCGCGACGGTCGCCTGGCTCGACCGCACCCACCCCCTGACGGATACGCAGACCCCGTAGGGTGGGTGAAACCCACGCGCGCCCACATTCTCAGCCGAAGAACCCCGGCCCTGCCCGCTCCAGCAACCGCCGCGCCATCGCCTCGCCCATCTTGGCGCCATCCTCGACCGCGCCGCCCATGTCGTCGGCCAGCACCATCGCGCCATCCGTCTTCAGGATTTCCCCGCGCAGCCGCAGGCTGCCGCCGTCAAGCTCGGCCAGCCCCCCGATCGGCGTCTGGCATGACCCGTCGAGCGCCGCGAGGAACGCCCGCTCTGCCGCGAGCCGCCGGCCCGTCGGCCCGTCGTGGATCGCCTCCAGCAGCGCCCCCGCGCGGCCGTCATCGGCGCGCCGTTCGATCCCGATCGCGCCCTGCGCCACGGCGGGCAGCATGTCGTCCGGCGCGATCGGCACCCGCGGCACCTCGGTCATGTTCAGCCGGTTCAGCCCTGCCATGGCCAGGAACGTCGCCTCCGCCACCCCCTCGGACAGCTTGCGCAGCCGCGTCTGCACGTTGCCGCGGAACTCCACCACCCGAAGATCGGGCCGGCGCGCCATCAGCTGTGCCCGCCGCCGAAGGCTCGACGTGCCCACCACGGCACCCGCCGGCAGATCAGCGAGCCCCCCCGGCGCCAGCGACACGAAGGCATCCCGCACATCCTCGCGCGGCAGATGCGTGTCCAGGACCAGGCCCGCCGGCTGCTCCACCGGCATGTCCTTCATCGAATGCACGGCGATGTCGATCGACCCGTCCAGCAGCGCCTCCTCGATCTCGCGTGTGAACAGGCCCTTGCCGCCGATCTCCTTTAGCGGCCGGTCCTGCACCGCATCGCCCGTGACCTTGATGACGACGATGGCAAAGGCCGCCTCGGGCAGACCGAATGCCGCCATCAGGCGGGCGCGCGTCTCATGCGCCTGGGCCAGCGCAAGCGGCGATCCGCGGGTTCCGATCCGAAGCGGCAAGGCGGGTGTGGGCAGGGTCAGTGTCATCGATGCCAGTCTTAGATGTGTCAACCAAACCTGACAACTGCCTTGACAATGCGCCCGACATTTCCGACGCAGGAACGACAAGGAAAGGATCGCCGATGCCGCCAGCCAAGCCCATCCTGCGCGCCCTTGCCGGCGAGGTCCTGCCCACCCCGCCGATCTGGATGATGCGCCAGGCCGGCCGCTACCTGCCCGAATACCGCGCCACCCGGGGCCAAGCGGGCGATTTCCTGTCGCTGTGCTACAATTCCGACCTTGCGGCCGAAGTGACGCTTCAGCCGATCCGCCGCTACGGCTTCGACGCGGCGATCCTCTTCGCCGACATCCTGCTGCTGCCCCATGCGCTCGGCATGGAGCTCTGGTTCGAGACGGGCGAAGGCCCGCGCCTGTCGACCGTGACGACGCGGGCCGACGTGGCCGCGCTCAAGCCTGCCGACGCCATCCACGACCATCTTGCCCCGGTCTATGAGACGCTGCGCATTCTCTCGCGCGAACTCCCCCGCGAGACGGCGCTGATCGGCTTTGCCGGCGCGCCCTGGACGGTGGCCAGCTACATGATCGCCGGCCGCGGCACGCCAGACCAGGGCCCTGCCCATGCGCTCCGGCACGACGACCGCGCGCTTTTCCAGGCCATCATCGACCGCCTCACCGCGGCGACCATCGAATACCTCTCGATGCAGGTCACCGCCGGCGCCGAGGTGGTCAAGCTCTTCGACTCCTGGGCCGGGACATTGCGCGGGCAGGATTTCGACGACTTCGCCCTTGCCCCCGCCCGGGCGATCACCCAGGCGCTCAAGGCCCGCCACCCCGGCCTGCCCGTCATCGTCTTTCCCCGCGGCGCGGGTCCCCGCTATGCCGGCGTCCACCGCGCCACCGGGGCGGATTGCGTGGCGCTTGACGACGAAGTCACACCCGAATGGGCTGCCGCCAACGTTCAGCGCGACGGCTGCGTGCAGGGCAATCTCGCCAGTTCCCACATGGTCACCGGCGGCCCCGCTCTGGTGGCCGAAACGCGCCGCATCCTGCGCGCATTCTCGCGCGGGGCCCATATCTTCAACCTTGGCCACGGCATCACCCCCGACGCCGACCCCGCGAACGTGCAGATCATGATCGACACGGTCCGCCAGGGCGCCCATGCCGAGGCGTGATCACGCCATGAAGAACTGCTTCGGCAGCAGATAGGGAAAGCTCGTCGCGGGATCGATCTCGACCTTCATGATCGGCCCCATCCAGGCGCCCCAGCGCGCATTGACCGGGTCCGCCGCGATCGCCGTCTGCGATGCTGCCAGATCGTCCGTCTCGAAATAGCCGAACAGCGTCAGCCCGTGGCGAAAGATGTTGTAGTTGCGGATGCCCGCCTTGCGCAGGGCCTCCAGCATCTCGGGCCAGATTTCATCGTGGCGCTTCTTGTATTCCTCCTCGTATCCCGGTCGGACTTCGAGAACCCAGGCATATCCAGCCATCAGGCATTTCCCTTCCAGTGATGGTAGCAATCCCGCATCGCGATCATCTCGGTCAGCACATCGTCAAAAAGCGTGTCCATATAGCCCTGATGCACGCTCTCCAGACTCATCGCCCCGCCATAGCCCGCATCGCGCAGCGTCGCGAACATCGCGGGGAAATTCAGCGTGCCTTGCGCGAACTTGGTCTGCAGATGACCCATCTTCGCCTGCCGCAGATGCACATGCGCGGCATGGGGGGCAAGCGGATCGATCTCCTCCTGCCGATAGCCAAGGCAGGCGAAATGCGCATAGTCGAGCGCGAGCCTGATCCCCGTCGCATCGACGAGGCGCTGCACCAGCGCGGGGCTTTCGGCCCAGCTGTGCACATGCGGCTCGACACACAGGACCGCGCGATGATCCTTCGCGACTTCCATCAGCGCGCGCAGGCTCTCGGTCGCCACGCGCGCAGCCTCCTCGCGGCTCTGCCCGGGATTGACGATGCCGGGCAGGATGAAGACCGTCCTCACCCCCGCCGCATCGGCGAAGGTCATCGCCCGGTCCAGATCGCGCGCATTCGCGTCGACCGTGCCCGGCAGCGCCAGATTGCGCGCTGCGAGCCCCTCACCGAACAGGTGATAGTAATTGGCAAAGCCCACGCTCAAGCCCCGCACCCTCTCGGCCACGGCCAGCGGGTCAGAGAGAAGCTCTGCCTTGTCCAGCGCGGCGCGATAGAAAAGGCCAAGGTCGATCGACCCCACGCCCAGCACCTTGGCGATCCCCGCGACCTCCTCCAGCGTGCAGGAGGGCAGCGACCAGGACGGGATCGACAGCTCCATCATTCGCCCCCGATCCGCACGATCTGCCCCCCCGCGGCCGAACGATAGAGCGCATCGATGCATTCCGTCACCCGCGCCCCGCATTCCCCGTTTGAAGCATTCTCGACCGGCAGCCCCGCGCACATCTCGCAGAAGACCCGCACCGGCAAGCCGCCATCGTAGAGCCCTTCGAAATCGGTCAAGGGCACACTCTCGTCCGCTCCGTCATGGCGGCGCAACTCCAGCCGCGCCGGCAGGTTGGAAAAGTGGATCATCCCTTCGGTGCCATAGATGCGCACATCCGTATGCATCCCCACATGCTTGGGCACGGTCGACGCGCCCGAGATGCTGACCGTCGCTCCATTGCTCGCCCGGGCGATGGCGGCATCGTAGTAATCCACCCCGGCGGACGATTTGACATCCATGCAGGCCACCGTCTCGAACCGCAGATCGGTGACATAGACCAGCCAAGCCAGCGAATGGCTCATCTGCCCCCAGCCATAGCCGCCCGCCTTCTTCGGATCGGCCCAGGTCGACGGCGGCGGGCGGAACAGATGTTCCTTTGTCTCCAGCATCGGCCGGCCGGCCATCAGGTCGTCCAGCGGCGATCCCATCTGGCAGACCGCATGGCGCACCTCGCCGATGCGCCCGGTCCGCACCCAGTCGGCGGCCCGCCGGGAATAGCGGGTGAAGTTCAGCCCCGTGGGCACCATCACCTCGCGCCCCACCCGCAGGGCGGTTGCCGCGATCAGCCGCCCGTCGGCGGCCGTGGTCGCCATCGGCTTTTCCACCAGCACATGCGCCCGCGCCTCGAGTGCAGCCACCGCCGGCGCGGTATGGGCGACATGCGGCGTGCCCACGATCACCCCATCCAGGTTCTCGCGCGCCAGCATCTCGGCCAGATCGGTATAGCGGGTCGCGATCCCGAAATGATCGCCCGCCACCCTGACCCGTTCGGGGTCCAGATCGCAGATCGCCGCAAGCTCGGCATGGGGCGACTTCATCACCTCGGGGATATGCATGAAGCTTGCCCACCAGCCGATCCCGACGATCCCGATCCGGGCCTTGCGACCTTGCTCCGTCATGGGGATGCCTCCTGCGCGATGGTGGATTGATAGACATTCTGCATATGGCTCTCGGCCGCCCGCGCCGCCGCATCCGCATCGCGCGACCGCAGCGCCGCGACCAGCCGGTGATGATCGGCCAGGCTCTGCTCAAGCACGCCCTTCGTCTCCGAGGCGCGCTTGCGGAACTCGAGCCCGAGCACGTTCAGACTCTCCCCGATCCGGCGCAGGAAGGCATTGCCGCAACCTTCCCAGATCGCCTCGTGAAACGCAAAGTCCGACAGGCGAAAGGCCCCCGCATCGGCCAGCGTGCCGCGCTGCGCGTCAAGCATCGCCTCGAGCGCGTCAAGCTGACCCTCGCTCATGTTCACCGCCGCCCGCCGGGCGACATCGCTCTCGACCAGCGCCCGCGCATCGTAAAGCTCGCGGATATTGACATCCTCGAGGCTCAGGAAGAACTGCAACGGGCCGAGCAGCGCCTCGGCATCAAGCCGCGTGATATAGGCCCCGCCGCCCTGCCGCGACCTGACCACCCCCAGGATGGCAAGCCCCCGGATCGCCTCGCGCACCGAGGGCCGCGACACGCCCAGCGACTCGGCCAGTTCGCGCTCGGGCGGCAACTGGTCGCCGGGCCGCAGCGCCCGTGCGCTGACCATGTCGAGGATGCGCCGCGCCACCATCTCGGCGACCGATTCGCGCACGATGGGCGTATCCCAGGCGGGGCGCGCTCCGGTCATGCCGGTGCCTTGCGACGCAGCGCCTGCGGGATGCGCGGCACCAGCACCGAGGCGATCAGCAGGATGCCGATCACACCCGTCTGAATATGCCCGGTGATGTCCTGCAACGCCATCCCGTTGCGCAGGTTCAGCACGATCAGGATCGCCAGGAGCGTTCCGGTCAGCGTCCCCGATCCGCCAAAGATGCTGACACCGCCCAGGAGCACCATGGTGATGATGTCCAGTTCGAACCCGTTGCCCACATCGCCGCGCACCGCCCCCACCCGCGCGGCAAAAAGCAGGCCGGCAAAGGCCGCCACCGCCCCCGACATGGTGAAGATGACGATCTTGTGCCGCGCGGTATCGATTCCGGCATAATCGGCCACGTCGCGGTTGGTGCCGATGACATAGGTCTTGCGCCCGAAGCCTGTGCGGTGCAGCAGCACGTAAAGCGCGACAAACAGCACCACGAAGGCGATCAGGCCAAAGGGCAGCGGCCCGACCAGCCCCTTCTGCCCCAGATCGTCGAACCACTGGGGAAAGTCGCCGATCCCGCGGTCCTCGACCAGGACCCGCGCCGCGCCGCGAAACCCGATCAGCGTCGCCAGCGTCACCACCAGCGACGGCAGCCCCACCCGCGCGACGAACCACCCGTTCAGGAACCCCCCCGCCACGCCGATCGCCATGCAGATCGCGATGGCCAGGACCGGATCGACCCCCTGCTCCCACATCCAGCCAAAGGCACAGGCCGACAGCCCCATCATCGACCCCACCGACAGGTCGATCTCGGCATTGACGATCACGAAGGTCATCACCAGCGCCACGATGATCTTCTCGATCGACAGCTGGAACAGGTTGATCTGGTTCTGCACGCCCAGGAATTGGGGCGACAGCGACGCATTCATCAGGATGATGAAGATCAGCACGACCAGAAGGAACCCCTCCCAGCTTTGCAGGCGTGCAAGCGCGGCCTTCATGCGCCCCCCTCCCGTTTGCCCTTCTCGCGCCGGATGCGCAGCGCCAGAAGCCTGCGGCCGAGGATCTGGTCCACCGTCACCGCCGTCAGGATCAGAAGGCCCAGCACCGCCTCGCGCCAGAATTCGCTGACAAGCTCCCACCGCACCAGCGATGTGTCGATCAGGTCCACAAGGATCGCGCCGATCAGCGCCCCGATGACCGATCCCGACCCGCCAAAGATCGCAACACCCCCCACCACCGCCGCCGCTACGGACTTGAGCTCGAACCCCAGCCCCGCGACCACCGTGATGTTGCCGAACCGCGCGAGGAACATGAACCCCGCCAGTCCCGCCAGCGCCCCCGCCGCGACAAAGGCCAGAAAGACCGTCTTCTTCAGGTCGATCCCCGCCATCTCGGCCGCCTCGGGGTTGGAGCCGACGGCGAACAGCCGCCGCGCCGGGCGGAACCGCGTCAGGATCACATGCACCGCCACCACGATCGCCACCGCCGTGACAAAGGCCGCGCGGAACTCCACCCCCGCGACGGTGAAAAGCGGGGTATTCGGAAACTCGACCAGCCACACCGGCAGCGCATCCGAGGTGATCGACTTCGCATCCGAATATTCGACCAGCAGCGACCGGAAGATCGCCATCGTCGCCAGCGTCACGATGATCGAAGGCACCCGCGCATAGGCCACCAACAGCCCGTTCACCACCCCGAAGAGCGCGCCGATCCCCATGCTGTAAAGCGCGAGCAGCACCGGGTTGATCTCGGGCCAGCCGGACACGAGGTTGCCCGTCGCAAAGGCCGTGAACCCCACCACCGACCCGATCGACAGATCGATGTTGCGCGTCAGGATGACCAGCGTCTGCCCGCAGGCGATCAGCGCCATGATCGCGACCGAAGACGAGATGCGGTTGAAGAGCCGCGCATTGAGGTAATTCTCGATCTGGCTGGAAAAGAAGGCGACCGTCAGCGCCAGCACCGCCAGAAGCGCCAGGATGCGCAGCATCTGCGGCGACAGGCGGTCAGGCATCAGGCCGCCTCCCTCTGGCCGAGCGCAAGCCGCATCACGCTTTCCTGCGTCGCGCCTTCATGCGGCAGGATGCCCACCTGCTGCCCCTCGCGCATGACCAGGATGCGGTCCCCCATCGCCAGCACCTCCGGCAGGTCGGACGAAATCACGATCACCGCCCCGCCCGCGGCGGCAAAGGCGCGGATCAGGTCATGCACCTCGGCCTTGGCGCCGACATCGATCCCACGTGTCGGCTCGTCAAAGATCAGAAGGTCGGGCTTCATCTCCAGCCACTTGGCCAGCATCACCTTCTGCTGGTTGCCCCCCGACAGCATCCCCACCGCCGTATCCACATCCGGCGTGCGGATGTTCAGCCGCCTGGCATAGCCCTGGGCAATCTCGCGTTCGCGCCGCCGGTCGATGATCCCGGCAGGCGACAGAAGCCGGCCCAGCGTGGCAAGGCTGACATTGGCAAAGACCGGCAGCGGCATCGCCAGCCCCAGCTTGCGCCGGTCCTCCGAGACATAGGCGATCCCTGCCGCAATCGCCTCGGCCGGCCGGCGGAACAGCACCTCCTGCCCCTTGTAGCGCACCCTGCCCCCCGTCGCCGGCCTGATGCCGAAAAGCGACAGCGCCACATCCGTCCGCCGAGCCCCGATCAGCCCGGCAAAGGCCAGGACCTCGCCCTGGTGCAGATCGAAGGTGACACCCCGGAACACGTCCCCGCATGCGAGGTCCGTCACCGACAGCAGCACCTCGGCGCGCGCGGTCGATGGCGCCTTGGCAAAGAAGTTGCCCACCTCGCGCCCCACCATGTCGGCGATCATCCCGTCAGGCGTGACCTCGGCCACAGGTCTGGTCGAGACATGCATCCCGTCGCGGATCACCGTCACCCGGTCGGCGACCTCGAAAATCTCCTCCAGCCGGTGCGAGATGTAGACGACCGCCACCCCCTGCGTCGCCAGCGTCCGCGCGATCCGGCGCAACTCGCCCGCCTCATGCGCCGACAGCGAGGCCGTCGGTTCGTCCATGATGAGGACCCGCACATCCTGCGACAGCGCCCGCGCGATCTCGACCGCCTGCTGTTCGGCCAGCGTCAGCCCACTTGCGATCCGGTCGGGGTCAAGCCGCATCCCGATCCGCTCGATCAGCGCGCGTGCCTTGGCCCGCATCGCGCCCTTGCGCAGCACCAGCCCCTGATCGGTGGCCGAAATGAAGATGTTCTCGGCCACGTCGAGGTCGGGAAACACCATCGGCTCCTGATAGATCGCGGCCACCCCCGCCAGCCGCGCCTCGCGCGTGCCCGACAGGACCACGGGCAGGCCGTCGACCTCGACCGTTCCGGTGGTCGGCTGATGCACCCCGGTCATGATCTTGATCATGGTCGACTTGCCGGCCCCGTTCTCTCCCACCACGGCATGGACCTCGCCCGGGAAGAGGACGACCGACATGTCGATCAGCGCCTGCGTCATCCCGAAGGATTTCGAGACGCCTTTCAGCGCAAGGACAGGGACGGACACGCGCGTCACTCCGGCAATGGCGGGGGGCGGCGATACGCGCCCCCCGCACGGCGGCTCACTGCGCCGCGGCTTCCACGTTCTCGGCGGTATAGACCGTGAAGGGCCCCATCAGGATGCGCTTGGACCCTTCCCGCCCGGGATCGGCCTCGATGGTGTATTCGCCCATCCGCCCAGCGACAAAGCTCTCGCCGATCTCTCCGGTCAGTTGCCCCGTCGCCAGCCCATAGGCCGTCATGTAGGTCAGATAGCCAAGGTCGCGGAAATCCCACAGCGCGAATTCCGGCGCGCAGCCGTTCATCGTGTAGGACACCATCTCGGACGGCAGCCCCAGGCCCGAGACCTTGACCTGCTCGCACAGGCCCTCGTCCTGCATCGCCTTGGCCGCAGCCTGGATGCCCACCGTCGTCGGCGCCATGATCAGGCCCAGATCGGGATGGCTGTCGACCAGCGCCAGCGCCCGGTTGTAGCTCACCTCCGACTGATCGTCGCCATAGACGACGTCGACGAGTTCGATATCGGCATATTTCGGATCGTTGGCCAGCGTCTCCTGCATCGCAGCGATCCAGGCGTTCTGGTTGGCCGCATCCGGTGTCGCCGACAGCACCGCCATTTGCCCCGCCCCGCCCAGGATCGAATGCGCCATGTCGGCCATCACCACCCCGATCGAACCGAAATCGACCTGCGCGACAAAGATGTCCTCGCCCGCGCCCGACGGGATCGGGCTGTCCCAGGTCACCACCTTGCTGCCTGCGGCCCGCGCGGCCTCGGCGGCCGGAACGATCTGGTCACCCGCATTGTTGGACAGCATGACCGCGCCCACCTTGTTGGTCGCCGCCGTCGTCATGATCTCGATCTGGCCGGCCACGCTGTTCTCGGGCGTCGGGCCCTGGAACAGAAGCTCGCCCGGATTGCCCATCTCGGCATGGGCTTCCTGCGCGCCCTCGTTGGCCTGATCGAATACCAGGATGCCCAGGAACTTGGGCAGCAGCACCATGTCCACGTCCTGCCCGCCCTGCAGCGTCTTGGCCTGTGCCAGCGCCATGCCCGCGCATCCCAGCATCAGGGCGGCGGCCAGGCTCAAGGTCTTTGTCATCATTGCGGTCTTCCTCCCGGAGGGCGTCTCCCTGCCGGGCCCCGGGGTAACCCTCCACCCCCTGGATGCCCGGATTTCCATCACGTCGGCCCGAAACCGGGCACAGGCCGGCGCGGCCCCTGCCCGCGCAGCGCACGGGCGATGTCCTCGGCCACCAGGCCCTGCAACCGGCCGATTGCCGCATCCGAATACCACGCCGCATGCGGTGTCAGCAGCAGGTTCGGTGCATCCCGCAAGGGCGACGTGGCCGGCAGCGGCTCGGTCGCAAAGACGTCGAGCGCCGCCCCCCCGATCACCCCCGCCTTCAGCGCGGCGGCCAGGTCCGCCTCCACCACCAGTGGTCCCCGCGCGGCATTCACAATCACCGCATGGGGCTGCATTCGCGCAAGCCGCGCCGCATCGAAAAACCCCGTCGTCTCGGCAGTCGCCGGCGCATGGAGCGCGATCACGTCCGCCTCGGCGATCAGCGTCTCGGCACTCACGCGCCGTACGCCAAGCGCCGCCGCGTCCGCTTCGGTCAGCACCGGATCGGCCGCGATCATGCGAAACCCAAAGCCCGAAAGCCGCGCCAGCACCGCCCGCCCGATCTGCCCCAGCCCGAAAAAGCCAAAGACCGTCTCGGCAAAGGGCTTCATCGGCTGGGCCACCTTCACCGCCCCCCAGTCCCCCCGCCGGACCGAAGCATCAAGCTGCGGCAGCTTGCGCAAGAGCGCGAGCGCCGCCGCCACCGTGTGCTCGGCCACCTCGGCCGTGCAGTAATCCGGCACATAGCCCACCCGCAGCCCGGCCGCCCGCGCCGCGCCCAGGTCGATATTGTCATATCCCACGCCATAGCGGATCACCGTCGCGCCCGGGCGCACCGCTGCCGCCGCCGTCGGTCCGAAGGGCGCGAACTGCACCACCGCCACATCGGCGCGCGCCACCGCCTCGGCCACCGCATCGGCCGTGCGGCACTGATGCGCGGCGAAATCCGCCCCCGCAGCCCGCGCCGCCGCCTCCTCCTGCGCCAGCGTCGGAAAGGTGTAATCCGTCACCACCACCTTCATCCCGCGCCCTCCAGATAGTCGTGCAGCACCTCGCCTGCTACCAGGGTGAAATCCGCCCGCCAGAAGAACGCCTCGAGCGGCTCGATCACCGGCAGGCGATAGACCGGCAACTGCGCATTCGCCCGCAGCTCGACCGTCCCGGGTCCCCGCCAGCATTCATGGACCACCACCTCGGCCAGCCGGCGCGAGGTCACCTGCCGGATCGCCGCCCGTCCGTCGATGTGATCCACCGCCTTGAGGTTGAGGTTGGTCGCGAAATCGAACCACGGCTTCATCTCGACCGGATCGCAGGCCCGCTGCTTGTAGGGCATCGTCCCCGTGATGACGTCGATCCCGTTGCGCGCGACCGTCCCCACGATCAGATCGCCCCGGAACGCGATCGCAGGCTCGCCCAGTTTCTTGGGCTGGCCGTGGATTTCGCGCCCATGCGCGACGCCAACCTCTGAGGACAGCACCAGATAAGGCGAATAGGCCCCCGCCCGCTCGCCCAGCCGCGCCCCGAACATCACGTTCGCCTCGGCATAGGGACCAAGCCAGTCGGTATCGTTCATCCGGTAGATGTGGACGCAGGCCACCTCGCCCAGGGGTTCCAGCGGCGGGGGCAGCAGATGCGCCATCGCCGCCGGATCAGTTCGCCAATAGAGCGTCAAGATCTCGGCATTGCGGAAACGGAACGGAAAGGGCGGGATCGTCGGCGCATCCCAGGGCGTCGAAAAGCCGCCCCGGCGGATCTCCTCCACCGTCGGCCGCGCGATGCCCCAGCGCGTCGTCACGCGGCGATTCTCCGCACCTCGGCCTCGATCACCTCGATCCCCAGCCCCGGCCCCTCGATCGGCAGCGCCCAGCCGTCCTTGTGCCACAGCTTCTCGGCCACGATCACGTCCTGCACCACGACCGGAAAGGGCTTGTATTCGAAGATCAGCGCATTGGGCGAAGCAAGCGAGCAATGCAGCGACGCCGCCGTCGTGATCGCCGTCGACCAGGCATGCGCGTTGATCTTGCGCCCATGCGCGCTGCACAGCGCATCGACCCGGCGGAACCCGGTGATCCCCTCCACCCGGGCGGGGTCCACTCCATAGACATCGACCGCGCGCACGAATTCCATCTGCCGGCGATACCCGGCCTCGGTGAACTCCCGCTCCCCGCTTGCGATGGTCAGCGTCGTCTCCGCCCGCATCCGCATGTAGCCCGCATCATCGGTCGGATAGAGCGGCTCCTCGTACCAGCCGATCCGGTATTCCTGCATCCGCCGGCCCACGCTGATCGCGGTTTCGGCATCCCAGCGCACGCCATTGCCGATATCGACCAGGATTTCGGCCTGATCCCCCAGCGCCGCGCGCAGCGACTTGATGAAATGCACGTCCCGGTCGGGGTCACCGCCGATATCGCTCTCGCCCTTCTTGGCGAAACCCAGCTTGCAGGACCGGAACCCGGCCTCGAAAAAGCCCACGACCTCGGCCACGCAGGCGGCCTCGCCCTTCTTGTTCACATGCGCGCTGGCATTGGCCAGCAGCCGCTCCTGCGCCAGCCCGCCGAACAGCTTGTAAAGCGGCTGGCCGCGCACCTTCCCGCGGATGTCCCACAGCGCCATGTCGATGCCCGATATGGCCATCGAGGCGATGCCCCCCTCGCCGTACCAGAACACATGCCGCCGCATCAGCGTCCAGTTGCCGTCGATGTCGTCGGCCTCGCGCCCCTGCAACAGCGGCAGGAACCCCTCCGTGATCACCACCGCGACCGCCTTGCAGGCTTCGGGCCACATAGCGATGCATTCGCCCCAGCCCACGACCCCGTCCGAGGTCTCGACCCGCACCAGCACCGTCCGCCGGATCGTGTTGAAGTCGTTGGGGTCGGGATAGGCGATCGCAATCGGTTCGATCCGCGCGATCCGGCTCATCTGCCTCGCCTCCCCCCGCGGGCGGGCCGCAAACCCTTTGACAGGGTCGCTCCCGCCGCCTAGCCTGCCGCCAAATTGGTCAGGCCAATTAACGGCGGGCCGGCAAGACAGGTCAAGCGGAATGTTCAACCTCGCCCCGATCCCCGTGCCCGACCTTTCGGGACGCACCGTGCTTGTCACCGGCGCCGGGCGCGGCATCGGCGCAGCCCTCGTCCACACCCTCGTCTCCCGGGGCGCGACCGTCTTTGCCGGCTTCTTCGGCGCGGCCGACATGGGCGCGCTCGCGGGCGCGATCACCTTCCCGCTCGACGTGACTGACGCCTCCTCGGTCAATGCGGCCCTGGCCCAGGTCCAGAACTTCGGCGGCCGGCTTGACGTGCTGGTCAACAATGCCGGCGTCATCGCCCCGATCGGCCATCTCGAACACCTCACCGCCGATTCGCTGCGCCCCGCCTTCGAGGTCAACGTCATCGGCCTGCACCGCATGACCGCCGCCTGCCTGCCGCTGCTCAAGGCCTCTCGCGGCACCATCGTCAACGCCGGCACCGGCGCCGCCACCACCCCGATGGAGGGCTGGACCGCCTACTGCACCTCCAAGGCTGCGATGCGCATGCTGACGCTGATGCAGGCGATGGAACTGAAACCCCACGGCATCCAGAGCTTTTTCATTGGCATCCCCCCCACCGACACGATGATGCAGGGCGAGATTCGCGTGGCAGGTCTGAACCCGATCAGCCAGATTCCACAGGCCAAGCTCGTCCACCCCGATGTTCCGGCCAGCGTGCTTGCCTGGGCCTGCTCGGCCGAGGCGCGCGCCGTCGACGAGGTCCTGCTCGACGTCCGCCAGGACCGCTTCACCACGATGATGTCCCTTGGCTGACGCAATCATTGACGACCTGTCGCGCCCCTTCCCGCTCACCCCGCGCGGCACGCGCTGGGCGGTCGTGACCGACCGGGTGATGGGCGGGCTCTCGTCCGGGCAACTGGCCCGGACAGACTGGCGGGGCCGCCCCTGCCTGCGGCTTACAGGCGATGTTTCGCTTGCCAATGACGGCGGCTTCCTGCAGGCCGCGCTCGACCTTGCGACAGGCGGCGGGCCGGTCGATGCCTCTGCCTGGGCCGGCGTCGCCGTCACCGTGGCCGGCCCGGCCGAAACCTATGCCCTGCACCTGCGGACCACCGACATCACGCGCCCATGGCAAAGCTACCGCGCGGCCTTTGCCGTGACGCCCGACTGGGCAGAGCACCGTCTGCCCTGGTCCGCCTTTGCGCCGCATCGGACAGATGCGCCCTTCGCCCCGTCGCGCATGCGCCGCATCGGGCTCATCGCCATCGGCCGCGCCTTCCGGGCCGACCTGATGGTTGCCGACCTGCGCTTCTACGGCGCCGGGGGCGGAGCATAGGCACCCGCCTGCCATTCGATGATCGCATCCATCGGCCAGACAAAGCTCAGGATGTTCAGCGCCAACCCGTCGCGTACCGCCATCAGCGCCACGATTTCCAGCACCAGGATCGTCACGACCGACAGCCAGACCGGAAACACCCGCGCCAGCCAGAATCCCAGCCACATCGCCACGATGTCGGCCAACACATTGACGATCGAATCTCCGTTGTAGTCCACCGACACCGTGTTCGACCGGTAATGCTCGATCACCGTAGCCGAATTCTCGACCACCTCCCAGACCACCTCGAGAGCCGTGGCCAGCGCCAGCCGCCAGCCGAAGGACAGCCGCCGCGCCACGAGCCACAAGAGCCCATAGAACAGGATGCCGTGGATCACATGCGACAGCGAATACCAGTCGAACAGATGCTGCGAGGATTCCCCCGGCGCGGGCCAGCCATCCCAGAGCTTCACAGTCCCGCAGGGGCAGATCAGGTTCCGCCCGGCAAGGTAAAGCCAGACCAGCCCCGCAAGCGTGATCAGGGCGGCGACTAGATAGGGCGTCAGGCTACGCTGCATGATCCATCTGAATCACAAAAGACGCGGACCCGTCCAGCGCAAATCGCAAGGGCCCGACCGGTTGCACCCCGCTGCGCTCTGGTTCATTCTGCCGTCTCGCAGCCCCTCGCGGGGCAGGACAAGACGGAGCGGATGATGCGGAACGTGCTCGTTCTCCTTGCCGGATTGGCACTGGCTGCCTGCGGTGGCGGCGGCGCGTCCGGCCCGATCGGCAGCGCCTGCGTCCGCGCCGACCGCGATGCCGCCAACCCCGCGCTCTGCTCCTGCATCCAGCGCGTCGCCAACCAGTCGCTCAGTCCCGCCGACCAGCGCCGCGCCGCTGATTTCTTTGCCAATCCCGACAAGGCCGAACAGGTGCGCCGGTCGGATGCCACCCGCGACGACCAGTTCTGGGACCGCTACCGCGCCTTCGCCAGCCGTGCCGAGGCCGTCTGCGGCTGAGCCAGGGGCAAGGTCAGCGGCGGTCCCCTGCCCCCCGCCTACCCTCTCAAGTCATTCGGACCCTGCGCCGTGGTCCATGTGCGCCTCGCCCATGTCGCCATGGTCCATGGCCCCGTGATCCATCCCGCCATGCTCCGTGGGCTCCCCGGACGTCTGCGCATCCTCGACGGCGACATCGACGACGATCTCCCCCGCCGTCTCGAAGACCAGCGTCAGCGGAAAGACCCTGCCCTCGGTCAGGTCTTCGGTCACGCCCAGGAACATGACATGGTCGCCACCCCGCGACAGAAGGATTTCGCCATCGGCGGGCAGATCGAACCCGCCCTCGACCCGCGTCATCCGCATGACCCCGTCGGCATCGCTCACATGGGTATGCAGTTCCGTCCGCGCCGCGATCTCCGAACGGACATCGACCAGCCGGTCGGTCGGTCCGCCGTGATTGTGGATGACCATGAAGGCCGCCGCCGTCGGACCGCCCGGCATGGCCTGGATCGCATAGGCTTCATGCACCTCGATCCCGTCGGCAAGGGCCGGACAGGCCAAGGCGGCAAGAACGGCTGCAAGCGCCGCTCGGGTAAGCGTGGTGGACATCGGTCATCCTCTGCTCAGATCGCCAAAGGCTCGGATCGGGCCGCCTGCGGCACCCCGTCCCGACACAAGGGCTCGGGCAATGCATTCGCCGCGGCTCGGGCTCTAGCACTCTGCCCGGCGGCGCGCCATGTCGCACGGCGCAGCAGCATGTTCCTGGCACGGACAGAAAGGCCCGGCACGACGGCCGGGCCAGCTGAAACGACGCATCGGCCCGGCGTCAGCCTGCCGCCGCCTTCTCGATCTCGCGCTTGACCTTCAGCGCCGCCGGCGACAGCGTATCGTCCTTGGCCTTTGCCAGGAATGCATCGAGCCCGCCGCGATGGTCGACACTGCGCAGCGCGGCATTGGTGATGCGGAAACGGAAGGACCGGCCGAGCACGTCCGAGGTCAGGGTCGCCTCCTGCAGGTTCGGCAGGAAACGGCGCTTGGTCTTGTTGTTGGCATGGCTGACGGCATTGCCGACCATCGGGCCCGTCCCGGTCAGTTCGCAGCGGCGAGACATGGGTGTCATCCTCATCTTGCGGGCCGCAGGCGGGCCTCTTGATCACGGAAGACGGGCGCGCGCACGGCTCGGCCCGTCGGGATGCGCCCGATTAAGGGGAATCCCGCAGTGCGTCAAGACGCGATCAGGCCCGCACGGTCCCCCGTCCGGCCGTTCCGGCAAGCGCCTCCGCCCGCTCCCGGGCCCGCGCGGCCAGCCCATGCCGCCGCGCGCCCGCCTGCCGGCCGAGCCGCTCCCAATATCCCGCCGACTGCCGCCGCCCCGCGCGATGCGCCGCACAGATCAGCTGCCGCTCGGGCCCCGCCGCCGTGGCCTCGCGGTGCAGCGTCCAGATTCGACCCGCCTCGCGGATTACCTCGGTCGCCGGATGCCCCGCAAAGGCCAGCCGCGCAAGGCCGAGCTGCGGGAACAGCGCCCGGATCATCCGCGCATGCCCCATGTCCGCCGCCAGGAACGGGTCGACCAGGATCAGCCCCGCCAGCCCCGGCCAGGCCACCGCCGCCAGATCGCCCAGCGCCGCGTCGAACCCTGCCGCCTCGGCGGCATAGCGCGTCTCGAACGGCACCACCCCCGGCGCGATCGACACCTGCGGCGAGACGAGCACCGCCTGATCCGCGCCCAGCGCCCGCGCAAACCGCAGCGCGCCATAGCCCCCCATCGAATAGCCCAACAGGTTCACCCGCCCGAACCGCCCGCGCAACGTCCCGAGCGCAGCCTCGAGCGCCGGCGTCTCGGGATTGACAAACCAGTCATTCGTGCGGGTCTGGATGTTGAGTTGCCAGAACCCGCCCCGCGCAAAGGTCGAGGAATGCCGCGGGGCGTTGAATCCCGCCCGCCCGGCCTGCCGGTAATCGAAGGTAACGATCAGCCGGTCGCGCCGGCCCGCCATCAGATGCGCGCGCAGATGCGCGCCGGCATAGACGGTCTCGTCGCTCATCGCCGCGTCAGGATCGGGTCCAGCACCTGCGCTGCCGCCGCCGCCGGGCCGATCCGGCCCGCCGCGACCTCCGCTTCTGCCGCCTCCATCCGCGCCCGCAACCCCGGATCGGCCGCGATCCGCGCCAGGATCTCGGCCCGCAGTTCCTCGCGGAAACAGTGCCGCGCCTGCGCCGCCCGCGTCGCATCCCAGACCCCGCTCTCGCGCCGCCACTGTGCCAGCGCGGTGACCGCGCCCCAGGCCTCGTCCAGCCCCGCCCCCGTCACCGCCGACACGGTCAGCGCCATCGGATAGCCCTCCGGGTCGCCCGCCCTCTGCCGCATCAGCCGCAGCGCGCCCGCATAATCCGCGCAGGTCCGCACCGCCTGCGCGGCAAGCTCGCCATCGGCCTTGTTGACAAGGCTGATGTCGGCCGCCTCCATGATCCCGCGCTTGACCCCCTGCAACTCGTCCCCCCCCGCCGGCGCGATCAGCAGAAGGAACACATCCGTCATCTCCGCCACCATCGTCTCGGACTGGCCCACGCCCACCGTCTCGACGATCACCACATCGAACCCGGCCGCCTCGCACAGCGCGATCGCCTCGCGCGTGCGCCGCGCCACCCCGCCCAGTTGCGCCTGACTGGGCGATGGCCGGATAAAGGCCCGAGGATCGCGGCTCAGAAGCTCCATCCGCGTCTTGTCGCCCAGGATCGACCCCCCCGACCGCGCCGAAGACGGATCGACCGCCAGCACCGCCACGCGGTGGCCTCCCGCGGTCAGCCGCAGGCCCAGCGCCTCGATCAGGGTCGACTTTCCCACCCCCGGCGTCCCCGACAGCCCGATCCGCAGCGCCTGCCGCCCCCCCGCCACGCCGGCCAGCGCATCGAAAAGCGCGACTGCCTCGGCCCGATGGTCGGTCCGCGCGCTCTCGATCAGCGTGATCGCCCGAGCGAGCGCGCGACGATCCCCGGCCACGATGCTAGCGGCAAGCTCGGCACCCACGCTCATCCCGCCCCTCCCCCCGCGCGCCGGCCCGGCCAGTCGCCGGTCCGCATCCTCGCAAAACCGCTATCAGGTCACGCGCCGCGGATCAAACCGCCCCGCCCAGAGGTCAGCCCCTGCACCGGCTTGTTCCTGCACGGCACCAGTTGGCCCCCCACGCACAGGAGCCGCCGCACCGCCCACTGGCCGGCTTCTCGGGTCAAGCCTTGCGCGGACGCGACACCCTGCCCGCCAGCCTGAGCCTGCAGCGACAGGTCGAAGCCGTCGTGCGGCGCATCGACGGTATCCTTGGGGTGTCACCGGCCTCGCACGCTTCGTTCCGAACCGATAATCGACCACAAACTCGATGGCCATGCCGGCCAGGGTTAGGGTCAGGACCCACAACCGATAGATGACGGTTGCAGCGAGGGCGCAGGCCGAGAGGAAGAGGATCGGGCATCGGTCGTATCGGGTGGCGATCCTGCGCCAGTCCTTGAGGCGGGCGAAGGTGTTTT
>Ga0315902_10003003_pt1 | contig 25665 bp, 13 predicted proteins | sample LakEriMetagenome_9_FD_203523 | JGI IMG/M metagenome (GOLD analysis project Ga0315902, IMG submission 203523) | Freshwater fungal communities from buoy surface, Lake Erie, Ohio, United States - Buoy 12 MA117 | ecosystem: Environmental > Aquatic > Freshwater > Lake > Lake biofilm | place: USA... | reverse complement strand
TGTTGTTCTGCTTGATCAATATATATAAGTACCATTTTTTTTGATTTGAATTGTTTAGAATGCTTTTGCTTCTTCTTTTAATAATCTAACTAGTTCTTCCACATTATCTGCTGCAACTAATTTTACGCCAGATTTTGCAGGAGGTAAATCATAATTTTTAACAGAGGTAGTTGCCTGAACAGCAATTGGTTCAACCACTTTCAATGGTTTTGTTCTTGCTGCCATGATACCGCGCATATTTGGAATTCTTTGTTCTGCCATTCCTTTTTGACAACTAACAATTGCTGGAAGGGCGACTTCGCAAGTTTCTTCGCCACCTTCAATCTCTCTTTGAACACTTGCAGTGTTGCCGTTTAATGACATTTGATTTGCAAGTGATACAAATGGCATATCCAATAAGCCAGATAACATAGAACCAATACAAGCACTATTGTAGTCAATGGTTTCTTTACCAGTAAGGATTAAATCATACCCACCTTCTTTTGCAATTGCAGCAATCTGACTTGCCACTACAAATGAATCATTGCTTTGTATATTAATACGGATGGCTTCGTCTCCACCAAGTGCTAAAGCTTTTCTGATGATTGGTTCTGCATCCGCTTCGCCCACCGTTACAAGGTGAATTATAACAGATGGATCTTGTTCTTTCATTTCAATCGCTTTTACTAAAGCATACCACTCGTCGTATGGATTGATGATCCATTGAACGCCGTTTTCATCGAACTTTGTATTACCTTCGATGAAGGCAATTTTAGATGTGGTGTCTGGTGTTTTGCTGATGCAAACTAATAACTTCATAGTCTAATACTTTTTGGTTGTTTATGCAACTAATGCAAATATAAGACAAGATGCAACGAATTGAAAGAATTATTGAATTTTTAAATCAACAACCTAAGGATAACTTTTTAAGACATGCTTTGGCTTTGGAGTATATCAAAATAGGGGACTTACAAAAGGCAAAAGCCTTGTTTACTGAAATCTTGACGGAGTCACCGGATTATGTGGGTTCCTACTACCATTTAGCAAAATGTTTAGAGGCGCTTTCTGAAAAGGAGGCAGCCATTGAATGGTATGAAAAAGGGATGGCAGCTTGTAAATTAGCTAAGGATGACCATGCTCACAGAGAATTATTGGCAGCTTACGAAGACCTTGTTTATTAATCTTGTTGATTGATTTGATTCATTATAGTCGTCAAATTAAACAAGTAATACTTTTCAACTCCAATGTCAATTTTACAAACCTAACCTTTGACTTAATTTCTGGTCAATGAATTGGAAAAAATGTTCAGGCTTGTAGGTACGCCATGCACTAATCTCCATTAGCTCAATGTATCGGTTTAATTTTCGCAATAGAAAATCGTGTTGGGCAGCCGGATGGAAATTGACCAATACGGCCCATCCATCTTCGTCGGATAATTCTTCATACAACTCTTCGTAATAATCTTTATCCCCACTATGAAAATTGAATACATTTTCTGCAATCAAAATAAATTTAATAATACCCTCTGCCATTAATTTATCCAGCACTTCTCTTTTCAACTCCATGATATCATTTTCAATCGTATCATTCCACTCACCTATGAGTTCTATAATGGCAAATTTTGCATCATAGTCTGTGTATAAAATTTTCAAGTACAATGTTTTACTTCCAAATTCATCCCATTGCGGATGGATATAATAATTATACACCGTTTGTGAAAACTCAAATTCACTATAAGTCCTGCCAAAAAAAATAGACTTAGGATCTGCTTCTGCAGTATATAAATGTCGCCAATGATAATAAGGCTCTATATCGTGCATCTGAACCTAGTTTTTGCTATGGTATTCAATCAATCCATCCATTGGAGATTTGACAATTTTGCCTAATTCAATTTCATAGCCTTCGGCCAATTGTTTTAAGACATCTTTAAAGCCGTATGCGACGCTGCCCACAAAATGAATAGGGTGTAACCAAGATTCATTTAATTTATTAAGGTGGGTAAAGAAAAAATCATTTAAGCCATCTTCAATGATATTTTCGATCATGTAATGGCCTCTGTTTTCTACCAAGAAATCGGTGAAGCTGGCGATATAACTATTTGGCGTGGGCTCTTTATAGACTTTATTTAAAATAGCAGCGCGATCCAAATTGTATTTTTTCTCAAACATATTCATCAGCTCTTCGTCAAATGTCTTGTATAAAAAATATTGCAATACTTTTTTACCTAGATAAGCGCCACTTCCTTCATCCCCTAATACATATCCTAAACCTGGGCTGTTTTTTGTTATTTTTTTACCGTTGTAAAATCCCGCATTGGATCCTGTACCTAAAATACAAACCACCCCTTTTTTATCCTGACAAGCAGCTCTAGCAATGGCCATTAAATCGGTTTGGATATCTAATTTTGCATTCTTGAAAACGGCTTTTAAGGCCTTTTTTAAAATGATTACATTGTCTGGATTGCTAAGCCCCGTTCCATAAAAGTAGACTGCATCTACTTTGTTTAAATCTACTTTTTTCTGGAATGACTTTTCTACTAATTGTACAATATCTGAAAGACTTAAAAAGTAGGGGCTAATGCCAGTGGTTTTAATGGTTTGTCGCTTGCCATTTTGAACCAAGGTCCATTGGCATTTTGTGGCACCGCTATCTGCTATTAAATAAGTCTTTTTCATAGTAGTTGAACTAAGACATGAAATTAGCCATTTCATTTTGAATTGATGTAAATTTGCCAAGAATTCATATAACATGCAACAAAATCAACCTCGATCGACCCAAACAAGTTGGGTGACCCCAATCCTCTATACAGGTGTACTTTTATTAGGTATTGGAATAGGGATTTTTTTAAAAGGAAGTTTCTCAATAGGATTCCCTTCATCTGATTCAAATTCTGCAATGGATGAGATCATTGAATTGGTGAAATCAAAATATGTAGAACAAGTTAATACGGACAGCACTCAAACTAAATTAGCCGATTTTTATTTAGGACAATTAGATCCCCATTCAGTGTATATCCCACCTGCAGATTTATTGGAGGCCAATGAACAATTGCAACCGAATTATAAAGGCATAGGTATTGAATTTCAACAATTCAGGGACAGCGTTTTTGTAGCATATGTTTTACCTGGTGGACCAGCTGCGAAGGGCGGATTAAAAACAGGAGATATTTTATTAACTGTTGATGATACTGTTAAATTATCAGGTAATAAATTAGATGGAGAAGCGGTCAAGCGAAAAATAAAAGGACCAGCAGATGAAAATTTAAAATTAGTCGTATTACGTAATCAACAAAAATTAACTTTTAATTTAACTAGAGCATCTGTGCCAGTCTCTCCAATTGATGCAGCTTATATGGTGAGCGATACTATTGGGTATATTAAAATCGACAAATTTGCGGATAGGACTTATGAAGCATTCATGCAAGCATTGGAGCCTTTATTAAAAAAAGGGATGAAGTCGCTAGTGATAGATTTGAGAGGGAATGGCGGCGGATTATTGTCTGAAGCCGTTGGGATTGCAGATGAGTTATTGGCTGGGAATAAATTAATTGTTTACACAGAAGGCTTACATGCACCAAGGGTAAATTACTATAGCAAAAGAGAAGGTTTATTTGAGACAGGGGATATTACTATTTTGATGGATGAAACCTCTGCATCTGCAAGTGAGGTATTAGCAGGTGCCTTGCAAGATTGGGATAGAGCAAAAGTAGTTGGAAGAAGGTCTTATGGCAAAGGATTGGTGCAACAACAATTTAGATTATCCAACGGTGGCGCATTAAGGTTGACAACTGCAAAGTATTTCACACCATTGGGTCGTAACATCCAACGTCCTTATCAAAATGGTAAGATGGCATATGAGCATGACTTTCTTGAACGCATGGTGCAATCCAATGAAGGTAATATAGATACTGCATCTATTGGTAAGGCTTATAAAACGCCAAAAGGCAATACGGTGTATGGTGGCGGGGGTATTATTCCGAATCAATGGTTGTCAACCAATGCATTGTATGCAGATTCAAATTATGCCAATTTATTTACACAAGGCTCCATGAATGAATTTGTGTTACAATATTATCTTACAACACAAAAGAGTATCAATCAATATTCATCTGTGCAAGCATTTGTTGCTGATTATGCCAAGCAAGATTTAACAAAGTCATTGGATCAATACTTACGAAAGACAAAACAAAAAGGATTGCCTGCGACGATGTTGCAAAATCCGCTTTTGCATCAACAACTGGTTGCCTATTTAGCACGTTGTAAATGGCATAAGCAGGGTTATTATGAAGCCATTAATTTAATGGATAATAATTTTCAGACTGCATTAAAAAACTAAGCAGTAAAGTTTTTGCTTAGGGTAAAAAAGGAAGAAATTTTTCTATTTGGATCGTCGTTAATGTGGGCGCTATTTTATTTAATTGCTGACCATTCATAACCATTTCATATTTTGATAAATATGCATTTGTCATTTGAGTGCTTGTGAAATTTTCCATCACATACTCGTGACAAATTTTTGAATCAAATTGATTTGCATTTTGAACGGCATCCACAAGTGCACTTAATGAATTACTTGTAACACCTACATTTGGTTGAATGATTTCTGTTAAAGATCCATAGGGTGTGCCAAAGACAGGGCATCCAAAGTAAAGACTCTCCACAATGGATAATCCAAATGGCTCATTCCAAAGTACAGGGAAAATCAAGCCTTTTGAACCTTTAAGTAAGTTATTTTTTTCTACGCCTCCAATCAATCCTTCAAATTTTATACGAGGATCAAAAGTGAGTCGTATGCCTTGGTTAAAATTGAAACGCTTTCCTCCAATCACTCTAAATTTAATTTTCGATTGTTGTGCAATTTTTATTGCACCTCTTAGATTTTTCACACGCCATGCGCCATCCCCTAAAAAATGAAAATAGTTTCTTTTCTGATCAAGCCCTGGGTCTCCATAATCTGCTGGGTCAATGCCATTGTGCACATAAGAATCGCTGCCGTATCTGCTTGCATGATTCTTTGATACAAAAACTGTATTCAAATCCAATGGATTTTGGTCATTGTTATTGCCATGTAAGGTAAAAATATAGGGGATATTTGGCTGCTCGTTCACCTTACAGTTCAAATGCACCAGATCCACCCCAGAAGGTATTTGTTGATTAAAAGGTATCGAATGATTCAAGGTATGCACGCCAGTTGCAAAATCACAATGGGAACCTGGACCAACCAAATAGGACACCTGATGCCCCCTTTTAACCAATTCCTTGCCTAACCACCAGATCACCCTTTCTGTTCCCCCATATTGCTTTACTGGGATACTGGTATTGTTAACGATAAGGATATGCATGCTCAAATTTACAATAAAAAAGAGGTAAATCTAACCGAATACACATTGGTCATTTTTTTTATGATTGCTTTTGAAAAAGTCTTAACTTCAAAACCTTAATAAAAATTTGATTGCATGAAAAGACTGTTAACCATCTCGGCCCTATTTTGTACTTTATTTGTACAAGCACAAATTAAAGCAACATCTGCTCAAGAAAGATTAAAATCAATTGACCAAAGAAAGCAATTGTTGAGTCGATCTACTTTAAACGAAACAGGTTTTAGAAATATTGGTCCCTCTGTTATGAGTGGTCGTGTAGTGGACATTGAGGTGAATCCTCAAGACCCTACCGAATTCTATGTAGCATATGCTTCTGGTGGTTTATGGCAAACTAAAAATAATGGTCAAAGTTTTACATCCATTTTTGATTCAGTGGATGTATTAACGATTGGTGATATTGCAGTAAACTGGCAGAACAGACATATTTGGGTAGGGACGGGCGAAGTGAATAGTAGCCGTTCTACTTATGCTGGTTTAGGGGTGTATCGTTCTGCAAATAATGGTAAGTCTTGGGAATACCTTGGATTGCCAGAGAGTCACCATATTGGTAAGATTCAATTATCTGCTAAAGATCCAAACACTGCATGGGTGGCTGTTCTAGGTCATTTATATTCAGAGAGTAAAGAAAGAGGTGTTTATAAAACAACAGATGCTGGTAAAACTTGGAACCAAACTTTAGCAATCGATGCAAATACAGGTGCAGTGGATTTAGAAATGGATCCAAGCAATGAACAAAATTTATATGCTGCAATGTGGTATAGAACAAGAACTGCATCCAATTTTGAAGAATCAGGAAAAACTTCGGGTATCTATAAGAGTACAGATGGCGGTGACAAATGGACTTTAATATCTACACCAACTAGCGGGTTTCCTTCAGGAGATGGCGTTGGTAGAATTGGATTGGCTGTGTATCCAAAAAATCCATCTATCGTGTATGCCATTGTAGATAATAATTTTCATCAACCGGATACTGCAATGCAAAAAGCAGCTGATACCTCGAGGTATGTGTTAAGAGATTTTAAAGCTTTGACTGTAGATCAGTTCATAGCGTTAGATGACAGAAAATTAAATGCTTTTTTAAAGTCTCCACGTAATGGTATTCCAGCTAAATACAGTGCAGAAAGTATTAAGAAAGATGTGAAGTCAGGTAAATTGGCCCCAAATTGTATTTGGGATTATTTATATGATGCAAATACTGCATTATTTGAAACGCCAATCTATGGTGCGCAAGTGTATCGTTCTGACAATGCGGGTTTAAGCTGGGTTAAAACACATGTTAAGCCAATAGAATTATATAGTACTTATGGTTATTATTTTGGTAAAGTATTTGTGAGCCCAAGCAATCCAGATAAAATTGCTATCACAGGTGTAAGCGTTTTATTAAGTACGGATGGCGGAAAAACATTTAGTTCAATTGGTAAGGAGAATGTACACGCAGATCATCACTTTGTTTGGATGAATGGTGCGCGCGATAGCCATATGATTATTGGTAATGATGGTGGATGTAATATTACTTATGACAATGGAGCACATTGGTTTAAAGCCAATACACCAGCTGTAGGACAGTTTTACAATATCGCAATCGATATGGCGAAGCCGTATAATGTGTATGGTGGATTACAAGACAATGGTACTTGGTTTGGATCAAGTGCAACAAAGGAAAACTACGATTGGTATGATGGTGGACATAATCCATATACGATGATAGGAGGTGGAGATGGTATGCAAGTGCAAGTAGATTGGAGAGACAATAAGACAGTATACAGTGGTTCTCAATTCGGAGCTTATAGCAGACAAAATTTAGTGACTAAGGAGCGTAAATCAGTTCGTCCAACGCGCGATTTAGGTGAGCCTGCAGTAAGATACAACTGGCAGTCACCAATTTTATTGAGCCGCCACAATCAAGATGTATTTTATTTTGGTTCAAATAAATTCCACCGCTCAATGAGTAAGGGAGATAGTTTAGTGACTTTAAGTAATGATCTAACAACTAATCCTGTTCAAGGAGATGTGCCATTTGGAACAACTACTACAATTAGTGAAAGTCCAATTCGTTTTGGATTGATTTATGTTGGGACAGACGATGGTAATGTACAAGTTTCAAAAGATGGCGGCAATAGTTTTACCATGATTAGCCAAAAATTACCAAAGGGTTTATATGTAAGTAGAGTGATTGCGAGTAAGTATAATGTTGCAAGAGTTTTTGTGACATTGAATGGATACCGTAACGATCACTTTAATGCATATGTATATCAAAGTGATGATTATGGAACGACTTGGAAGCAAATTATGAAAGACTTACCATCTGAACCAGTGAATGTCATTAAGGAAGACGCTGTTTCTGAACAAGTATTGTATGTAGGAACAGATGGTGGATTGTATGTGAGCTTGGATGGTGGTAATAGTTCTATGGCTTGGACCAAGGGCTTGCCTGCAAGTGTTCCTGTGCATGACTTAGAGATTCACCCAAGAGACCATGAGATTGTTTTAGGTACGCATGGCCGTAGCTTGTATGTAGGTAAATTAGATGCTTTAAGAAAGCAATTGAAATAAATTGAACTGATGAAGAAAAAAGGGCTAACTAATTTTATTAGTTAGCCCTTTTTTTTATATTTTATGTTTAGAACTTTTCGTTTATCCATTTAAATAAGCTTGTTCTTTTAGAACAAGTAAATCAAATACTTTTTGTAAAATAGGGGAGTCAGTTGGGATATTGGTGGCATCTATTTTACTAACTGGAATAATACGCTTAGTAGAACTAGCAATGAATGCACCCTTTGCAGTCTTGATTTCTTCAAGTGCAATTGGCCTTTCTTCTACGGTGATGCCATTTGCTGTAGCTTCTTCTAAAATATTTTTTCTAGTGATCCCTTTTAATACTTGGTCCTTAGCAGTTACAATATGTCCATGCTCAGAAATTAAGAAGAAATTAGATCTAGGACATTCTCTTATCATTCCTTCGTGGATATATAAAATATCTTGTCCACCAAATGCTTTTAATTGAGGTTGCAAGTAAATTGCCATCAAGTAATCAGTTGTTTTAACCTGGGGCAATTGACGTTGAAATGGATGACTCATTAATGCAAAAGGACTCACCAAAAAATCATTAGAAGGCACAGGCAAGGGTTGTTGAATAATTGTCAACCTTGGTTGTTCTAAAGTATAGCCATCCGAACTATCTCCTCCAGAAACGATTAATTTAAGGCCAGAGTAGGGCATATCATTTTTTGCTACTAATTCCATCACAATTTTTAATATCGCTTCCTTTGATTGAGGCACATCCATATGCATCAATGCTGCAGATTGGTACAAACGGTCTAAATGGTCTTGCACAAATAAAGGCTTGTTGTCTACCACCCTTAGGTAGTCAAAAATACCATACCCTCTTTGAATCAATAAGTCGTTCAAAGACATGCCGGTTTGGCTAAAAGGACGTATTTGTCCATCGTAATAACAGCTGATGTTTTCCAAAATGGTTGTTTTAGGGCTTAAAATTACTGATTATTAATACAATTGCTGATTATTACTACAATCTATCGTATTTAATATATTTGTAATATATATAATATTGTTAATGTAGATCTAAATTCGTTTTCAACATTAATAAAATATAAAATGGAAAATTTCTAAGTATTCATAGTTTATTATCTAATGTTTGTTAATATATTTAACATACTACACCTCCCCCGTTTAAGTACCTCCCCCTAACTTATTGGTGTAAATAATTTTGTTTTTTTAATTAATTAACAAGTTTTGTTTAAATACAAAGCAGTAATTATTTTTTATGATGTTATCAAAATTGAAGCAAGCTTTATTAGGTACAACCTTAGTATTAAGCAGTTTAGTAATGCAGGTAAATGCACAGTCAAGTTCTCCAAGAAGAATCACTGTCGACCCAAGTTCTACTACTAACAGTGGTACAAGTTTCTCAACTATTAAAATGGCGGTGGATTCTTCTAGAGATAGAGATACCATTATAGTTAAAGAAGGAACCTACAAAGAAAAAATTATAGTTGGTGGATCAAAACGTCTAGTTTTTGCTTCAGAGTTTTTACTTGACGGTGTTAAAACGCATATCAATAATACGATCATATCTGGTGGTGGTATAACTCAGAATAGCTTAAATGATGTATTATTTGGAGCTTTTGGTGATACTTATGATAGCACCTATTTTAGGTTTGTTGGTTTTACAATTGACAGTGCTGCAAAGTATGGGATGGAGGTTAGAGGAGGTTTAGTAACAGATTGTATATTTAAAAATTCTGGCTCTACAACTACAGTACCATTTTATTTTCAAGGAACTTACCTAAGAAATATTACAGTATTTAATAATATTGGTACAGCAATTATTGCATTCAATGGTGTTGGTGCACAAAATATTAATGCCCCTTATGCTGTAATCGAAAATGGCTTGTTCTACAATAACAGAGGTGTTTCATCAAATCAAAATGAAAGAGGACCTTATGGACAAAATCTCGGGGGAGTGATTTGGTTTAATCATGATGTGAAAGGGAAGTTGTTAAACAGTATTTTCTATAATAACAGCGGGGATCATTTGTTGATTATGGGGGGAAGTAATATATATGATACCATTGATGTATACAATAATGTATTTTATAAAAATAAAACAAGAACAGCATTTTTTAGAACATGGGAGGGAGATTATGGACGAAATAATTTGACTTCAAGATGGTACAATAATATTATTGACAATAATTTTACTCAAGCAACTCAACCAAATGGTAGTGAATTTGCTTGGGGAGGAGGAAGTGGTAATACCAAGCCTTTTAATTTCATTTTTAAAAATAATATTTTTAGCAATGCTTTAAATGTTTCAGATCAAACTGGATTTAGTTCGGGATTTACGTTCAATTATGATACAGCTTCTCACCTGATTTCCATGGCTAAGTTCAAAGATACAGCTGCTTTAGATTTTAGCTTAATATCTACAAGTCCTGGTATTGGTGCAGGTATCTCAAGTCTTGTACCTGCAAAAGACTTTAATGGCAATAATCGACCTAATCCAACAGGAACTTCTGTTGATATTGGTGCAATTGAGTCCATCCTTGCGTATCCTACTCCTGAAATCGCTTCTCTTCAAAACGCAGTTATTAATGGGAAAAGAGCAATTAGATTAAGTTATTCAATATTTAATAATCCAAGACCTGACTCAATAATTATTTATAGAAATACGTCAACTGATACAGCAGTTATTTTATCAACACCAATTGATTCCGCCTTTTTTGACCCAAGTGCGCAATCAATTTATACAGATACTACTGCATTACTAGCTAATACAACGTATAATTATATAATCAAAACTTTTTACAAATCAGCTTTAATAAATTCTTCAGGAAGTGTAAGACTTAGTTTAAAGACACCTTTAGTTGCCTCAAATGTGAGTGTTCCAACGAATTTGACTGTAACACCTTCAGGTAGATCAAATATGACTTTAAGCTGGGTGTCAGTTAATAAAGTAGCTAGTTCAACTGCTTCAACCACCTTCATTGATATTTATAGAGGAGAGACCGTAAGTTCCATATCAAAATTGGTTTCTATTCGTGATACATCAGATACTTATGAAGATAAGTCTACTATGCCAAGCACTAAGTACTTTTATTATTTGATTAACCGAGACAGTGTCAATAATGTCATCTCAGATACAAGTATTAATAAATCTGAAACTACTGGTAGTTTATTAAGTTCTATTACGATTTATGTTAAAGCCTCTGCTCCATCTGGCGGTTCTGGATCTGAAGCTAATCCTTTTAATACTTTAAAATCAGCATTTGAACAAGCTAAACAAGGAGATAGAGTCGTTGCATTAGAAGGTACTTATAATGAAAAGTTTACCATTACTCCTGGTGTTATTTTTGGTTCTAAATATTTAATTGACAACACAGATACTGGTGCGATTAGAAAAACCATTATCAATGCTGCTGGAATAAATGGCAATATGATTGCTTTTAACACTAATAATACTAATGGGAGATGGATAAGAACTCAATTTGTTGGGCTTCACTTTACAGGTGCTGCAGGCTCTGGTAAACAACTTTTTGAGTTTAATAATGGTCAAATGCCAGTAACTATTGACCGTGCATTATTTACAAAAAATGGTCCTAGAGTTTTGACTTATGTAGATGGAAGAAATCCAGACCAAGATAATGTTTACGGTAGAATTTATGATAGTTTGATACTACAAAATTCAACATTTGAGAATAACTACGGTAGACTAGAAATTGGAGGAAGGGAGATTTTAATCCAAAACAATACATTTATAAATAATAATATAGATTATACAAGACCACAAGGTCATTGGATTGGGTATTCTGTTATAGCAGGTTGGGTTAATGGAAAAACAACTATTTCAAATAATATCTTCTTAAAGAATGGTACAACATGGAACGATTTAAATCAGGTTTCTGTTTTAAGGATAAATGGGAATGATTCTATTTTCTATACTAACAACTCATTTGTCGGAAATAATGTACCTGTCATTACGTTAGATAATAATGTCCCTGCCTCTTATTATACGAACAATATATTCCACAATAATAGTTCCAATTTTTACATTGGAAGTTCTAATTCATCTAAATTTATATTTAAAAATAACTTCTTCAATAGTGATCCTCAAATTGATAAGTATCTTTCAAATTTAGATGCTGATTTTTCAAATAATTTAGTTGCCTTAAATCCAAATTTTTCTGATTCAGTTAAATTGGTATTAGATCCATCAAGTAATTTAATAAATAGTGGATCTAATGTTTTTGGGAAAACAAATAGTTTAACTGTGCCGGTTAAAGACATATATGGGAATGACAGACCATTACCTGCTGGTACAAATTCAGATATTGGAGCAGTTGAATCACCTTTTGCATTTCCGTCTCCAATGTTAACGACTGCAGATGGTGGAGATAGAAGTATTAGTTTGAAATGGAGGAAGCCAACTAACGGTAATATTAGTGGTTATGAAATCTTTAGATCTAATTCTAGTATACCTAATAATGCCACAGTTTCTCCAACAATTAGTATTGATTCTGCAGGCATTTTAAATTATAAAGACACTGCTCTAACTAATTTAACATCTTATTTTTATAGACTTCGAGCATTTAGTGGAACAACAACAAAAGTTTACAGTGGGTTTTCTAATGAACTTTCTGTAAAACCTAATGTTCCACCTTCAGGAGTAGATACAGTAAGTGCCTATGCTGGTGCAAGAAATGTTGCTTTAAAGTGGATTGATACTGCAGGCAAGAGAAAGTATAACATTTACAGAGGTACTTTAGCTACCAATTTAGAAAAAATCGCATCTGCCGTTGATACCAATTATTATGTAGACAATACAGTTCCTAAGAATACTAGATTATATTATGCTGTTAGTGTAGTCGATAATGTAGGCGCTTCTAGTGCTTTGTCAAAGATTGCAAATGCAATTGCATCAAATATATGGGTTTTGGATACTGCAGGTAAGGCAGCAAATAATGGCTCAGCATTCTTGCCATTGAAGAGTTTGCAATATGTTATTGACAATGGATTGCCTGGAGATACTATTTTGTTAAATGATGGTATTTACTATGAAAATATCGAGTTAATCAGGAAGCAATTTACAATCATGGCTAAGAATAAAGGTAAAGCTGTATTAAGACCTAATGTAGATTTTGCCAGTTCTAAGCCAATTATCAGAATTCAAGATCAATATGATTGGAACCTAAGTTCATTTCCAATTAATAGAAATACATTCATAGGTTTAGTTATTTCGGAATCTAAAATGACACAGTGGATTTCAAATTTAGCCCCTGCCGCTGTAGATGTGAATTTTAATTCAAATCCATTATTTGATGCTTGTACTTTCACAAACAATACATCTCAGTTTGTATTTAATACAAATCAGTCATCTGCTGAAATAAGAAATTCATTGATCATTAATAATACCGTGCAAAATGGTGTATTTAATTTAAACGGTGGTGGCGATGATTCTACAAGACCTAAAACAAGAGTATTAAGAATTGTTAATTCATTGATTGCTAATAATAGTTATTTGTCAAGGAACTGGGGTGCTGAAAGAGGTGCTGTTATTTTTAATAGTATTATTTATGAAAATGGTTATGATGCTAATTTTAATGATAAACTTTATAGAGTAGTTGGATCAATTGTTGACAACCCTAAGTTATTAGCACAATCTGCAAGTAATAAATTGGTTGAGCCTCAATTTAATAACCCATCAAGTAATGATTTTAGATTAAGCGCTTTCTCTCCAGCTTTGGGAATGGCAGAATCAAGATATATCATTCCGGGATCTCCTTTGCGAGATACTTTAAATGCTATTACATACGATTACAATAATGAAGCTAGACCTAATCCAACAGGAACAGCTGGTGATGTAGGTCCATTTGAAAGTAAGTTTAGTTTAGCTGCTCCTCAAATCACACGTATACAAAAAGCTGCAAAAACAGTTACTTTAACTTGGGAGAAGCCAGATGAAAAAGTTAACTACGCAGGCATTAAAGTCTATAGAGATACTATTAGAACATCATTAGATACGATTGCAGCTTTGAATATTACTGTTGACTTAACTAAAAATACTATTACAGATGACTTACCAAATACGAATAAGACTTATTATTATGCGCTGAAAGCAACATTAGGATCTGGTGCATCAGAAATCAGAACAGGTTTAAGTAATGTGAAGTCAATTTTAGATACCATCTTTATTCCAGCTCTTAACTTCGGTGTAGACACTGCAAGTATAAAATTTAGATCAGGTAGTCGAAATGGTGGTCATGTGTCTAGTTTAATGCACTTAGTAAATCTTGGATCAGACGCAACTTCTAGTTTACCTAAATTAATGTTCTATTCTCAAGAATTTAAGACAGTAGATAGCACATCTAATTTTGCTAATGAGTCTGACTATTTGAACGTATTGAATATCAATAAAGGAACTGGTTTAAACAGTATATCATTTAGTTTAAATAAAAGACCGTTATTAAATAAGGGGAAAGCAGATTATTTACAATTGCTTTCAGCAACGAATGTGAATGGTGATGATGACTTTGATTTTGTAGCATTCTTTAGAAAAGCAGGTAATACGAATGAAAAGACTCAAATGGCTTATTTGGTAAATGATAAGAGTTTGAATTTCAGAATTGACACTACAAATGTCCCTAAGCAATTCTTTAATAACAGTGGCATGTTAAATCCAGGGAATCAAACAACTAATTTAACTTATAAGTGGGATCAGCCTGCATTCAATTTAAATGAATGGGCAACCAATGGTGTACAAAATATTGAATCCAATGTTGAATTTATGGATGGTAATTTTGACGGAATAGAAGAGACGATTGCAACATTGCATCAAGTGAAGTGGGAACCTAATCCTTCTATAAATTTGACGAACTCAAATATCAGTCAAGTGAGTTCATCTATTAAGTTAGTGAAATTCATGGATATCAATAACGATGGAATTCCTGATATTTTTGGTACTACTAATTGGGCTAATGGTATAGGATTAGGACAAACTAATGGTAATCCATTAGTGGTGTTTGTTTCTAACAAAAAAGCTGGTAAATTCTTTATGTATCACACTGGAATCAATGTAGATTGGAGCTCTAATTTATACATTAATGATTTCAATAACGAAAGGAAAGTTCAAATTTTAACCAGAATCAACGGCGGAAATTATAAAGTATATGATTTAGATGAAAATTTCAAATCAGTAGCATCTTCAATGCAAATTAATGCTGCATTGAATGATGGCAAGCTAACTGTTGGAGATATTAATAATGACTCTTATCCGGATGTAATTACTGTTGATAATTCAGGATCTGTTATCGCTTATATCAACAACCAACAATCAGACTTTGTTAAAAAGAAAATTGGAGGTATACCTTTCAATGCTAATACTGTTTGGAGTTTATTTAACTTAAGATTAGTTGACTTGAATAAAGATGGCTTCAAGGATTTGACATGGATGGAAATGGGTCAAGAAGCTGATGGTTCTGTCAATTGGAACAGCAATAACTTTGTTTTAAAAGCATGGTTGCAAACCAAGGGCAATGAAAGTTTTGTGAGAACAGCCCCGGCTGCTATCAATGCTGATGATATTAAAGTAACTAATAATGGTTATGGGGTTAAAGTAAAATGGACCCCAACAAAAGATAAAATTGATAATTATATTTTTGCCAATATTAAAGTAGACACTTTATCAAATTATAAGTCTGCAAGAATCAATACAGGATTTAACTATCGTGCATCCAATCCAACTATACCTATTATATTAGACAGGGTATCTGCAAGAAACTATCCGGATTCTATTGAATTTAATGACGTAAATCTTACAAGTAAGAAGCCTTATTATGTGTCATTACAAATGGTGAATAAGGAGGGGAATGCATCTGCATATGCGCAAGTTATATACAGTCCTAAGGATCCTTTACAAAGTATTGATAATGTGATTCCAGGATTGTACAATGCGAAATTTAGCTGGGGTGATTATAACAATGATGGTTTATTGGATTTAGCTGTTATGGGTCAGAATGATGAATCTGGTAATTTAACCAAAGTTTATGAGAATAAAAAAGGGTCTTTCCAGGATCTTAATCTAGCTAACAGGAAATTTAAAACTGGAGATATAAAGTGGGTTGATTTGAACAACGATGGCTGGTTAGACTTGTCTATCATTGGCCAATCAGGCAATGCTGTTGTTTATGAGCAATTGATCAATAATAAAGGGGTATTTGAAGTAAACACTACTTCAAGTGTAGCTGGCTTGAAATTTGCTAATATGGCATTTGGAGATTATAACAACAATGGTACTCTAGATATGTTTACTACTGGTCAGGATGTCAACGGCAATCCAAAATCATTTTTATATCAAAACGACGGAAAAGGTAATTTCAAAGTGGATCCAGAATTCAATGCATTTAATGCAGTGCCCGACATGTTCAATGCAGATGCTCGATTCTTGGATTATGACTTGGATGGAGATTTAGACTTAATCTTCTCAGGTACTGGTTCAAATGGATCTCCACAAGGTGGTATTCGTGTGAATACTTTGCTAGATCCTAAAATCACAACCAATAATTATGGACAAAATAGTAATAATGGGTATACCTATGGCATGAATTTAGCAATGAAAGATGCTAAATTAGATATCGCAGATATGGATGGTGATGGTGATACAGATATCGTGGCAATGGGTACTGCTAGGAGACAAACTGGTAATACATTCATTGATTATCCTCAATTATTATTATTACGTAACCAAACTATAGAAAGTAAAAATGCCAAATTTGGTTCATTTTTCTCTTATAACAATATCTACAATGCAACTAGCATTATACTAGATAGTGTTGAGAAAGGGGATATTAAATTGGTTGATTTTAACAATGATGGATTAGTAGATATCACTTTAGCTGGAAGAGATGCTAAAGCAAATCCAGTTACTAAGTTCTATTTAAACGAAGGTGGGTTTGGTAATTTTACTTTATCAAAGAATTCAAACATACCTCAATATACCGATGCTGCAATTAGTTGGGGTGACGCCAATGGTGATGGAAGTATGGACATGGTGATTAGTGGGAATAAGTTGGTTGGAAGTTCTACAAGTATTTATTTGAATGACCAAGGGGAAAATGTCAATAAAGAACCTACGGCACCTAAGAATTTAAGATTTATAGATCAAGGGCAGGGCAGGGTATTATTGCTATGGGATGCTGCAACAGATGATAAAACAGCACCTGCAAACTTGTACTATAATTTAAAATTAGGTACACAGCCAGGGTTAAGTGACTTGAGAGTGGTTCAAGTAAACCCTTCAACCGATAAATTATTAACACCAAATACTTCATTGATTGGATCAAATCAATATTATATTGAATTGCCTCCAGGTGTGTTCTATTGGTCTGTTCAATCTGTGGATGGAAACTATTCATCTTCTAAATTTGCTACAAGTCAAAAAATTGTCTTAAAGTATCCATGGCAGTTCTTAAACCAAGGTGGATTGGTAGATACAAGAATTCAACCTTTAGATAAGCCGTCATTTGCTTGGGCAGATGTAAACAATAAAGGGGTGTTTGACTTTATCTACTTAGGGAAAGTGGTTAATGGAAATGATTTTAATAACCTTAATACTCCAGTTGGTCTATATAGAAATATGGGTGGTAAGTTTGTTAAATTGTCAAATGACTCTTCTCGTTCTACTTTGGGTGGATCAGGCACTAACTTTAGAGATGAATTAGCCAACTTAGTAAGTCCAGAAATCAAGTGGGTTGACTTAAATAATGATGGTTTATTAGACCTAGTGGTTGCAGGTAATGATTTTGGCAACGGGAAAGGTAGATTAGCTATCTTTAAAAATAGAGGTAACTATAAATTTGAAAATATTACAAGTCTAATCTACAATGGACAGGCATTAGGAAGTCCAAAAATTGCCTTTGTTGATATTGATAAAAACGGTTATGTAGATATGATTTATGCTGGTGAGGATAATATGCAATTTGGTGTATTTAAGTTCATTGGTTTATATAAAGACACTGCGAATAAACAGCATGGATTTAAAGCATCGGCAATTAAAAATAATTTAGATGTCTTATTGACCAACAATGGAATTTCTAATGCGAGTATACAATTTGGTGATATCAATAAGGATTTAAAAATAGACTTAGCTATCTTGTATGAAGATAAAGATAGTAGAAGAGTAGGGGAAATTTACATGAACACTTCTGATACTTCAAATAACATTTCATTTACCAAGAATTCTTCTTTAAGTATTCCTGCTTTAAGAAATGCGACGTTAGATTTAATTGATTACAATAATGATGGTTTATTAGATTTGTCATTGTCAGGTACTAGTTCTTCATCTGGTCAAGTATTTAGAATTTATCAAAATAAATTCGTTGACTCTGTAGCTAAAACAATTCAGTTTATCCAAACGAATTCAGATATTAAACCATTTGAATCTGGTCAAACTACATGGGGGGATATCAATACCGATGGTTACCCAGATATCATCTTTAGTGGGATAAGAGCAGGTGCTGGAAGTATTTCTTCTATGGCCTTAGCTGATCCTTCAACTGCTGCAATAAATGGCATTACTAAGTTTAAGGAATTACCAACATTCCCATTCGGTAATTATATCACTATGCGTCCTACACTTGGAGACTTTAGTGGTAAAAAAGTACTAGATGTGGTATTGGTAGGAACAGAGAGAATTGTAAATCCATTAACTAATGAATCTTCAATCAGTTCTTCATTCAAAATATTGAAGAATGTGCGTGATTTGTCAGCAAAAGTAATCGATCCTACTCCTACAAATAACAATCTGAATGTCCGTCAATCATTAGCGCAATCAAGTGTGCCTAGAATCGTCAATAATACGGTTGTGCCATTTGCAGATTCGTCGATCACAATTGCGGATGATAATTATGCTGAGTCAAATTATACATCAAATGCAATCCCATCAAAACCTAAGACGAGCAGTTCAACAATTGTAAGCCAGGTAGAGACTAAGTATTTGGTTCAATTTAATTGGCAGCAAGCTACGGATGATAAGACGCCTAAAGATGGTTTAACCTATGCTATTTCAATTGGAACTAAACCAGGTTTTTCTGATGTGCTAGATCCAAATGCAGATTTAATTACAGGTATTAGAAAAACGCCAGATGCTGGTAATGCAGGTACAAATACTTCTATTTCGTTGTTATTAGATCCTGGCATGTATTACTGGTCTGTACAAGCTATTGATGCAGCGAATGCGGGATCAATTTTCTCAGATAACAGAATTATTCAGGTAAGCTCAAATAGAACTTTAACTGAACGTTCAGCGCCATCTAATATCTTCTTAAACGGGGATAGTACTTCTTCATTTATCATCAAGCAAAATGATCAAGATGGGTTTAAATACAAAATAACATCTAAACATGCCGACACCAGCGCAGTAGTTAAATTCTCAATCATTTCTGATGTAACATTTGCATCTGATGCTATATTCAAGTTAGATACAATAACGAATAATTTATTATTAAATGTAAAACCAACTTTAGCTTCTTATAAGGTTAAAATAAGAGCTACAGATAATTATGGTAGTTATTTTGATAAGAATTATACTTTTAGTGTTATCCAAGCACCTTCAAAATTACTTGTTAACGAAAGAGATACCTCATTCTTGTATTACAGCAAAAGCAATTCAGATTCAGCTAAATATATATTATCATTAAGAGCAACATATGACCCTACACCAACAGATGCACCTGTATTAACTTATAAGTTTGTTTCTGGAGTAAATGGGGAAAACAATGATCTATTTAATCTTAATAATACAATTTTAGTAAATAAGCGTAAGTTGAATGATGCTGATACAATTAGATTAAAAGTGGCTGCAGTAGATGCGTATGGTTTAACAGTTGAAAGAATCATTAAATTGATAAATTTAGATTGTACCACTAAGCCAACTTTAAATATCAAGTCTTCTGCTACAGCATGTTTGCCATTAGTAGTGAATCTTTCTGATTCAGCACTAATCTTAAGTGGCACAACTAGTAAACTTACTTATAGTTACTTTAGTGATATCAATGCTACTATAAAAGTGGGTGCACCGAATGCGGTCAATACTAGTGGAACCTATTTTATCAGGGCTACTGATACGCTAGGTTGTTCTATTGCTAAACCAATAACTATCAATGTGGCTAAGCAACCTGCAACTCCAGTTGTTTCAGCAGGTGTTGCTTGTCAAAACCAATCAGCAGTTACTATTAATTTTGCTGCATCCGCTCCAACAAATAAACTAGCTTGGTATGGTACAAATGCAACAGGTGGTACAGCTTCATTAGTAACTCCAACATTTAATACTTCAACAACAGGTGTGTTATCATACTACGTTGCTCAAGTAGATACTTCTGCAGGTTGCTATAGTGATAGAATTAAATTAGATATCAATGTACTACCAACACCAATTGCTCCAATTATTTCAAGAGATACTGCAGGAAATCTAATTTCTTCTACTACTACTCAATTAAGTTGGTATAAGGATGGCGTATTGCTTACCAATACTGGCGCAACATTTAAGCCTACAGCTGTTGGTAATTATACAGTTAAAACTACATTAAATGGTTGTACAAGTGCATTCAGTAATACATACTATTACTTAGTAACTGATATCATTAGATTAAGTTGGGATGAGTTTATTAAGTTAACTCCTAATCCTTTCATCAATTTCATGAATATTGACTTTGTTGTTAAAGGACACCAAAGAATGAATATCGAAGTCTTCTCTGCTGCAACAGGAGCAAAAGTGGCTACAAGAATTGGTGTAACAGCAGGATCAAGATTAACATTCAATGAATTAAATCCAGGTGTATACTTTGTTCGAGTAGCTTCGCCTGATATGAAAGTATCTCATCAGTTTAAAATGGTTAAATTATAATTTATGCAAAATTTGAAATTTTCAATAAGAAAGAAAGGCATCCTTGCTTTTAGTTTTTTTATCTTAGCTTTTGCCGGATGTAGCAAAGGAGGGGATAGTCCAGCACCAACTCCTCCAACACCACCACCGGTTGCTGAAGCTGATATTGCTTTTAGAGTTGATATTGCAGGGGCAGAAGTCAATTACTCCGCTGTATTCCCTGTAGTTGGAACATCCCAGCTAATGAACGTAAATATCACTTCTGCATTACCTAAAGATGGTGTAACATTAGATGTTACAGTAAAAAGGAAAGCAGATAATACCACAGTATTTACCACAAATTTATCTTCTTCTGCAGTGAGCAACCCTGTTACAGTGACAGGGTTGACAGGCGGTACACTTTGCGTTGCTACAATTGTAGTAACCTCAAAGTCTAAATCAAGCAATACGTCTACTAAGACATTTGAATTAGCTGCAAAGTAGCCTCCTTTTTATCCCCTTTCAATGACCGTCCCTGTACTTAGTACTAGGACGGTTTTTTTGTACTATTGTCCTATCTTTAGCATTAAGAATAAAAATCTATGAGTCAATTCGAAAAAAATATATGGGGTCCTGGGTTTTGCGCATTTTTATATTTAATTGTTCATTTTATCCCTGATTTTGGAGGGGCAGATGTGATGGGATCACAATGGTTGTATGTTAGTTTGGTGGACTTTGCCATACTCTCTTATATTTTATTTAATCAACAACAATATAAAACTGCAATTGAAGCGGTCTTAAAATTAAAATTCACGATTGTATATAGTTTCTTGGTGCTATGGGCATTGCTTTCTTTAACTTATTCTATGAATGCCATAGAGACCTTGGTTTGTTTGGCGAGACTATTGAGTACCTATTTAATCTTCATCAACTTATCTATACTTTTTTACAAAAAAGAACTGACAACGCTTTTTAATGTTGTATCTATTTTAGTGGCAGTAGTACTTTTCTTTGATGCTTTATATGTGATCACAGGCTTCTCCAAGAATATGGTGGATATGAACCTGGATCAGAATATAGTAAGCTTGACGGGAAAGAACGGCAATAAGAACGTAATGGCAGCTAGTTTGTTAATTAAATTTCCATTCTTATTATTTGTGATCTTACATAATAAATTGATTGGTAAAATATTGGGCTTGATTGTTTTGTTCCTTGGGATAATGGCATTATTTATTTTAAATACAAGGTCAACTTATGTAGGCTTAGGGGTATTGTTTGTATTGTTTAGTACGGCTATAGTTTTATTGAATAAGAAGGATACAAAAACAATTGGCACCCAACTGGCTTATTTTATCCTTCCTTTAGTATTTGCTTTTTTTGCAGCCAATGGGATGTTGACTAAGGCGGTGGATATACAAGGGTTTCAGGGTGGTTATGGCTCCATTACAAAAAGAGCAGGAGATATCAATGTGGCAAGTGAACAAAATAGTAGGATAAAATTATGGAAAGCAGCGATTGATTATTCCACCAAACATCCATTCTTAGGTGCAGGGTATGGGAACTGGAAGTTGGCGTCTATCCCTTATGAAAAGGAGTACACCAACGATTTATTTGTGCCTTATCATTGTCACAATGATTACATTGAAATGTTTGCAGACTTAGGAGTGATTGGAGGATTAAGTTTTGCAACTTTATTTGTATTACTTGGTATTACTACAATTCAATTTTGGAGGCAATCCAAAGACGGTCAACATAAACTGATAGTAGCAATCGCGTTAATGGCTATTTCTTGTTATTTTATAGATGCTTTTTTTAATTTCCCTGCCGAAAGAACTTCTATGCAGACCATGTTTGCAATGTCTGCAGCCTTATTATTTTTACCTGTTTATTTGACAGGTACAGATAAGAATAGTCAAAAGAAAGCATTCAATTTATCCATATTGTTGTTTATCCCATTGTTATTGATTGCAGGTGCTATTTACGTGAACTATCAAACCTACACATCCCTCAAAGTTCAAAAATTTGTGATGGGGGAGATCAATGAAGACCCTAAAATGGCATTAGAGGATGTGAAGGATGCATTTCCTGAAATTCCTAATTTATCTACCTCTACACTGCCTATTAAGGCATTGGTGGCAAGGTATTATTTAAGAGATAAGATGAATGACGAAGCTATGCGCTTATTAAATGAAAGTGATCATGTGAATCCATACTTGCATTATAATGACTTTATAAAGACGGCTATTTTTTCTACCCAAGGTAAGTTTGATAGTACTTTTTATTATGCTAAAAAAGCATTCTATAATTGGCCAAGAGCAACAAGCTATTATAAGAATATGATTTTTGCATCTGCTAAAATGAAAGATACTGCAGAAGCAACTAAGGCGTTTAAGACCTATATAAAATACAGAGATAGTGGGGAAGGATGGAACCAATACATTTTAGGCTTAATTGAGATCAATCAAACCCCTATTGCAGTTACCAGGGCATTGTTGGATACAGCGATTTCAAAATTCCCTGCAGATAGTGCGATTTTTGTAAAAACAAAATCATTGTTATACGGCACAGCTATATCTAATGGTAGTTTACCTAATTTTGCTGCCTTAGGTGCACAAGCTTTTCAAAAAGGGAAGTATACTGTCGCAGCAAATTATTACTTACAAGCAAGTAATGCAGAACCATCTAACTATACTCATTTTGAAAATATAGGTATTTGCTACTATACCGCTAAGTCATACGAAAAAGCCATTCAATATTTTAATCGAGCCATTGACTTACCATCTGCCAATACAGGCAAGTCTGAATTCTTTAAGGCTATGTCCTATATTGCAATGGGTAATAACGCGGCAGGATGTAGTGCTTTACAAGCAGCAAAAGCAAAAAAATATCCTGGGGTAGAGGCTCAAATTGCACAGTATTGCAAATAGACTAAGTTGCTAGTAAGCTTTGAAATAAGATTTTATTTTATACCTTATATGTGGTATATTAGGATAATGAAGTTTACACATAGCTTCAAGGTTGAAAAATTATAAATCCATTAAAAATAAATTAATGAAAAAAGTTGCTGTTTTATTTTGTGCTTTAGTACTAATGTTTGAAATGACATCTTGCGCAACAATCGTTGGTGGTAAAGTTACAACAAGTCAAAAAATTAAGCCTGGTCCTGGTGAGCCAGTAAGACAAGTAAAGGTGGGCGCTTTATTAGCTGACATCTTCTTCTTTGGTGGTGCTGGTCTTCTTATTGATTTTGCAACTAATGCAATCTATAAGCCTACTGAGCCTAAGAAGTAACTGAGCTAAAAAATCAATAAAAGAACTCCGATTTCGTAAGATTTCGGAGTTTTTTTTAATACAATATTACTTTGGCATGTTTTTTTCGTCCATTTAACTTTACGATCCAGTATTGATTGTAAACAGTCTCATCTAAATCTTTGTATTCATCCTTATCTAGGAGCAAGTTTACCAATCTTGGGCTTGTATTAGAATGTCCTACAATTAATATAGTTTTTGATTGATTTGCTTCTGCTTTTAGTTCATCAGCAAAAGTTTTTAATTGTTTAGGGTCATAGTTATTGATGGATAATCCAACAGCATTAGCTAGAGGCATAACAGTTGATCTGGTTCTGTTATAATTAGTAGAATAAATTTTACTGATTTTGTATTTCTTAAATTCTTGAATTAAAGATTGTGCTCTATCTTGGCCTTTTGCGTTTAAAGGGGGATCTGCTTGCATCATTTGAGAGCCGGCAACTGTAGTGTCTTTTTCTGCATGCCTCAAGATGATAAATCTTTGTTTTTGAGCATTTAAAGCTGATGTAAATAATAGCAGGGCAATGATGGTTAAAATAGGAGACTTAAACATACAGTATGATTTATAGGACTAAAAGTAGGTATATTCTGCCTGTTTAAAACATGTAAATGAAGCAATAATTTCATTTTTGGTCAGTATTTTAGTTAAATTTAAAAATGAAAAGAATATTCTTTTGCTTTATAACAGGGATTTTATTTATTGCTTGCCAAAAGACAAGTGATAAAATAGCCGTATTAGAAATTGGAAAAAATATAAAAGATACTTTCCCAGCTAAAGCATTTTGGTACCCAATTACTAATTTTTCAAATAAGGTACCTGTTGCATATATCAGTACAAAGGGTAATACAATTGTAAATGAACCAAAGGTTCAATCAGTCATTCAAATACAAATTGGAGATACCATAGTTTTCAGATCTAATATAGGTATTGAATATAGAGGTTCTACTTCTTTTCGTTTATTTGATCAAAAGTCCTATGGCTTTGAATTAAGAGATAAGTTAGACCAAGACACTGATAGTGCAATTATGGATTTCCCTAAACAATCCGATTTCATTTTGTATGCACCTGCTAATGACAAGGCACTTATTAGAAACACGCTGATTTATGATTTGTCAAATCAAATTGGGATGTATACTACAAGAACAAAATATATTCAATTATATATTGATGGTGAATACCTTGGATTATATGTTTTGATGGAGAAAATAAAAAGAGACAAAAGTAGAGTGAATATTACAAAAATGTCTAGTACCGATAATTCTGGGACTGCTGTAACTGGTGGCTATATTTTAAAAATAGATAAATCCGCAGGAGATAATGACATAGTTGGTTGGGATGCAGATGCAATCTATACCTCTGATTTGGGTTTTCGATCATTATATGACCCAAGCTATAATAAAATCGTATACCCACCTTATGGAATAAAGAAAGGTGCCGAGACCTATTTTATGTATGAATATCCAAAAAATGATGCTATTTCAACAGATCAAAAAAAGTATTTACAAAGCTATATTAACGAATTCGAAGAAGTATTATTAAGTTCAAATTTTAGTCATCCAACCAATGGCTATAGTAAATATATTGATGAACAAAGTTTCATTGATTTCCTAATTCTTAATGAAT
>Ga0315902_10003000_pt1 | contig 25677 bp, 20 predicted proteins | sample LakEriMetagenome_9_FD_203523 | JGI IMG/M metagenome (GOLD analysis project Ga0315902, IMG submission 203523) | Freshwater fungal communities from buoy surface, Lake Erie, Ohio, United States - Buoy 12 MA117 | ecosystem: Environmental > Aquatic > Freshwater > Lake > Lake biofilm | place: USA... | reverse complement strand
GCTCACGCCGCGGCGGGCGGCGTCAGCCGCCGCCGACAGCCTGCAGCGTGGGCGCGGCGGGCGAGGGGGCGACGCGCGGCACCTCGTCCAACACCCAGGCGTTGGTCTCGCGGCGCGCCGGGCAGGGTATGGCGTAGATCACATCGCCCCTGTCCTTGGCGGCGCGCAGCGCGGCCATGTCGATGCGCCAGCCGCGGGCCTCGAACTCGTCGAGCTTGTCGCGGTACTGCAGGATGACCTTGTCGGCGGGCATCATGAGCTCTTTGGCGCGCGAGGGCGGGGTGAGCGCGGGCTTCACCTCGTTCATCACCTTGATGTCCTGCGAGGCGATGAACATGTTGCGCTCGTTGATCTTCTTGTCGAGCCAGAGGTTGATGCGCGGCTTGAAGAGCTTGCCGAGGAAGCCGATCTTGCTCTGCTTGAAGAACGCGACGTTGCGTTGGTTGAGCAGGAACACGCGGGTGCGGTTCTCGTCGATCGGTGCCTCGAACATGTACTGGTGCATCGAGGTCTTGGCCGTGAAGTTGATGTAGGTCCACATGTGGTTCGGGCCGTAGGTGCCCGAGCCGGCCTCCATCTTGCCGCCCTTCGGACGGAAGCGGCGCATGATGGCGTTCTTGAGCGGCGGCGCATCGAAGGTCGCCATGAAGCCGTAGCCCCAGGGGTTGTTCTGCTCCGGGCGCAGTTCCATCATCAGGTAGGTGTCCTCGCGCTCGCCCTGGTAGCCGTGCGTGGTGTGCACATACTCGTTGTGGGCGGGGTCGAGACCGTTCTCGATGGAACGCTCGTAGTGGTAGTTCACATCGAAGGTGACGAGCGTCGAGCGCCACTCATCCGTGCCGTGCTCGGGCACGGGCATGATCGGCGGGCGCTGCTCCTCGGGCAGGTCGCCGAGGAACGCGAACACGATGCCGTACTTCTCCTGCACCGGGTAGGCGTCGACGCGGGCGCGCGGCGGCGGCTTGGTCTTGCTGCCGATGGAAGGGATGCGGGTGCAGACGCCTTCGCGGTCGTAGCGCCAGCCGTGGTAAGGGCACTGGACGGTGCCGTCGTCCTTGCACTTGCCGGCGGCGAGCGAGGCGCCGCGGTGGATGCAGGTGTCGGAGAGCACAGCGGGCTGGCCCTTGTCGTCGCGGAACACGACGAAGTCGTGCGCGAGGATGCGGACCTTCTGCGGGGTGGCGCCGAGGTCGACGGCACGCACCACGGGGTACCAGAAGTTCATGAACATTCGGATGACCTCCCTGCCACTTGGCCGCAGTTTTGTACGCTAAACAAGCAACTTCGGCATTCTGGCACAGGTCGCCCGTCCGCTGACCGGACAGCCCGCCCATCCCGCCCGTGTGCGGCGGTGCGCACAAGGCGTATAAATGGCCATCCACCGCCGCCATCAGGCCTGTGACATGAACGATCGCACCGCCGCCCCCGCCACCGGCTTCGAGGGTCGTGAGGACGAGCTCGGCAAGGCCGTTGCGCTCGCCATCCGCACCCTGAAGGACGGCATCCCGTACCAGCACGAGATGAACGATGCGCTGGTGAAGATGCACCTCAACTCGCTGCAGTTCGCCAAGAACAAGGGGCTGACGGCGCAATATGTGGAGCACGACATCGCGAGTCAGCGGCCGGCGCTGCAGAAGGTGAGGGCGGACATCGAGCGTACCGGCGACCGGGAGCTCGCCCTGCAAGGCATCTTCGACCGCAGCAGCAGCCTCTACCAGCTCTGCCTCGACCTTCAGGCCGAGCCGGGGAAGCGCCGTTTCACCTTCCCGTTCACCACCGTGCTCACGATCGCGCGCCGGATCGGTCAGTTCGATCTCACCGATGAAGAGGTGCATGAGACCTGGCTCAAGCCGCGGCTGTCGGGCTACGCGCGGGAACTCGGAGTCGAACTCGATGTGTCGCCGATCGGCGCTGATGGCAAGGTGGTGGTCGCGCTGCGCTGACAGGCGGAGTGCACATTCCTGTCCGCATCGTGGACGCTGGGGGTATGAGCGTCACCTCAGATTGACGCGGGAGTGGTAGAACCCGTCATACAAGCGGCGGGTACACGCCGCAGTGGTCCGGGCAGTCTTTGTTGCCGCAGGGCAACAGGATGATCCGGCAAGTCATCCAACGGGGGTCGAAAAATGCCGAAACCGTCCAACGGACTCCACGCCTTGTGGGTCGCTCCGCTTGTCTTCGCCGTGGCTTTGCCGGCTTACGGGCAGGCACCCGACAACGAAGCCGGGCTCGACGAAGTCGTCGTCACGGCGCGTAAGCGCGAGGAGACGCTGATCGATGTCCCGCTGGCGGTGACCGCCATCGGTGCCGATGCGCTGCAGCGCGAGGGCATCAAGGACATCGAGGGCGTCATCGACCGCGACCCCTCGCTCGGTTTCGACCGCGGCATCGCGCCGTACGACACCCGCATCGTGATCCGCGGCCTGTCGCCGACGCGCGGCCGCCCGAACGTCGCCACGCTGGTCGACGGCATCGATGTGTCGAGCGAGGCCATCGGCGTCGCCGGCGGTTCGCTGCTCATCAATCCCCGTCTCGTCGACATCGAGCGCATCGAGATCGTGAAGGGTCCGCAGAGCGCGCTCTACGGCCGCTCGGCGTTCGCCGGCGCCATCTCGTACATCACCAAGGATCCGGACGACGAGGTCTCAGGCGATGTGTCGGCTGAATACGCGGACAACAACGAGTACGAGTTGAAGGCGGGCCTGTCCCTGCCGTTCAGTGATACCCTCGGCATGCGCCTCAACGGCTACAAGTTCGACGACGAGGGGTTCTACAAATCGACGCGCGGCCAGAAGGTCGGCGGCGGCGACGGCATGGGCGGCTCGCTCACCATCAAGTGGCAGCCGACCGATGCCTACTCGCTCAAGTTCCGCACCGAGTACGCCGACGACCACTACGCGCCGCCGGCACAGGCGTTCGTGCCCTTCAACGGCACCACTCTCGTGCCCTCTGCGGCGTCGAGCTGCCGTACCTACTCGATCGCCAATCCAGCGGGCGGCACGGCACTCGTGGGTACCGGACCGGTGCTCGATGCGTCCTGCCAGTTCGTCGACGCCAACGCCGCGCTGCCGGCCAACACCATCAACATCGTACGGCTGTTCGAGACCAACGCGGGCAACCTCGGCACCTATGACGACATGAATGTGTTGTCCTACCGCGGCCAGATGGTGCGCGGCGGCGGTCTGCGCGTCACCTACAACCCGGATTGGACGCGCTCCACCGACGGCGTGACCGCGCCCGACTTCATCGGTACCGACCGTCAGGTGCTGCGCCTGTCGGCGGTGCAGGAGTACCAGGCGTCGTTCGGTACCTTCTCGTCGCTGACCGGCTACACGAAGGCCGATGTCGACACCGACTTCGACTTCGACAAGACCGACCGCACGGCCATCCAGCAGACCATCAAGACCTACGGCGTCACCGAGCAGTTCAGCCAGGAACTCCGGTTCACCTCCGACTTCGACGGTCCGCTGCAGTTCATCGCGGGTGCGCAGTACTGGACGGAGCGGGCCGACCAGTTCGACCGCAACATCGCGGTGTTCGGCTCGGGCACGGCCTGTACGCTGCTCGTCGCCGGTCCGCCGGGGACGCCGCCGCGCTGCGCGCAGTTCCTCGGCCCCCCGGGCGGTGCGGCTTTCACCAGCACCAATGTCTCGCAGTACATGGACGATGTGGACCGGCTGCGCGTGCCGTCGCTGGTGCGCCGCTTCGTCGATCACCAGTCGCTCTACCTCGAGTTCGAGTGGCAGATCGCCGACACGCTCTCGCTGATCGGCGAGGCGCGCTATGTCGACGAGGACAACAAGGTCAGCGGTCCGACCACGGCCGGCAACCAGGGCCCGGGTACGGTGATCATCTGCGGTGCGACGGGCGACTGCCGCAACGCGGCCAACATCCCGTATGCGGTGCAGCCGGGTCTGCCGCGTACCTTCGCGCCGCCCGCACAGATCGGTCGCAACGAGTACACGCGCAACGACTCGTACATCACGCCGAAGGCGACCCTGCAGTGGCAGCCCTCGGACACGCTCAACATGTACGCCTCGTACTCGGAAGGCCGCAAGCCGGGCGGCTTCGGTACGCTCACCATCGGCGCGTTCGGTCTGCCGAACCGTGAGGATGTCGAGTTCGAGTCCGAGAAGATCAAGGTCTACGAGGTCGGCGCGAAGTGGATCTCCGAGGACCGTCGCGTGCAGCTGAACGGCGCGGCCTTCCTGCAGGACTTCACCGACAAGCAGGTGAGCACGCAGGTGATCATCGGCAACACGCTCGGCAACCGCATCACCAACGCCGGCGGCGGCGAGCTGCAGGGCCTCGAGCTCACCGGCCAGTGGCGTCTGACGGACGAGCTGACGGCGGGCTTCGGCGTCACGCACTTCCTGAAGTACGAGTTCACCGACTACACGACGCTGACCAGCGGTCCGGCGGAGATCGCCCGCGTCGGCAACTGCACGCCGGTGGTCACCGTGGTGACCGCCGGTACGGCCAGCAGCGCGCAGGTCACCTGCTCGATCAGCCGCACGGGCAACAAGTTCGAGGACACGCCGGAGACTTCGGCGGCCTTCAACCTGTCCTACCGTCGGCCGATGGGCGATGGCGGCCGCTACTGGTTCGCCGATGCCGACTTCACCTATGTCGGCGAGCGCTTCATCGAGGACGACAACAGCATCTGGTTGGAGGACTACACCAACCTCAACCTGCGCTTCGGCACGGGCGGCGACGCCTGGACCGCGACGGTGTTCGTCGACAATGTGACGGACGACGACAAGGTCAAGTCCGCGGGTTCCACCCCGGCCAACACCTATGCCGATGTGCGCACCGCGGTCCGCGTAGGCACGGCAGGCGCGCTGCCGGCGAACCTGCGCAATCCGATGGCGGCCTTCGGTCTCGCGATCCCGACCGGCGTCTTCGCCGAGCTGCCGCGGCCGCGTACCTTCGGTCTCCGGGTGTCGTACAAGTTCTGATCGAGGGAGAGGGACGCGGGGGCTGCCGGCAGGATGCGGGCAGCCCCCGTTTTTTTGGTTCTCTGAAGGGGGACGCCATGAAGGATGATCCGCCGAGACGGCCGCTCAGCCGCCGCGAGTGTTTGGTCGGTGCTGCGGCCACGGGCGTCGGGCTCGCGGTCGCACCGCCGTCGGCCGAGGCCAAGACCGCCCGTGGCGCCCGACGCGCGCTGCCTGACCTCTCGGATCCGGACGCCGCGCTGCGCACCATGGTGCGCATGCAGGGCAGCCTGCGTGAGGAGGATGTCCCGTGGTGGTTCACGGGCGTCATCTTCGCCGTCACCGGTGACACCGAGACCCCGCGGCCGCTGGTGCGCTTCGAGGGCATGGAGATCTATTGGTTCCGTCACATCGCCGACGGGTTCATCCTCGGCGGACACACGGTGACCTTCTTCCGCGACTTCGTGACCGGGGAGTTCCTGCAGGAGTTCGAGAACCCCTGGACGCGCCGCAAGGAGACCGTGAAGCCGGCGGTGCAGGGCGGCAATCTCGGCTTCAAGTACAGCCGTGACGGCATCCAGCCGGTGCGGCTCGACGGCGCTCCGCTCGGCCCGTCGCCGGTCGGTCCGTTCCGTCCTCAGTTCCATCAGGTCGGCGGCCATGTCTGGGTGCAGCACCAGACGGTTTATCCGCCTGGCATGCCGGCGATGCATGGCCAGCGTCAGACATTGTTCGCCGCGGCGGACGACATCGCGGACGCGCGGATCGACGCCGTGCCCGCGACCTTCTCTTCCACGGTGTTCATGGGGTGGCTCAAATGGATGGAGATGCAGGGGATACCCGGTCATGTCGTCTGGCACGCGTCGGGCGCGAAACTGCGCAGCATCGACGAGCTGCCGAAGGCCTACCGCGAGCGTGCGATGCGCGAGTTCCCGGAGCGCATGACGGCGAGGCCGCGGGCATGAGCCGTCAGGCATCCCGGTCCGGCGCCGTGCTGCGCGGCCTCATCGGTCTGTCGGCGCTGCTCGCTGTCACCGTCGGCGGGTCGCTCGAGGCGGCAGGCGGCAAGGCGCCGATCAGCTTCGTGGACGAGACCGTCGCGCGCGGTGTCCAGGACCTCGGCGTGAACTCGACCGGGCCGACCTTCGGCGACTACGACGGCGACGGCGATGTCGACATCTTCGTGCCGGTCGAGGACCTAGCGCCGGGGCTGCACGACCGGCTGTTCGAGAACGACGGCAAGGGCCGCTTCCGCGATGTCGCGGCGGCGCGCGGCGTCCAGAATCCGGGCAGCCTCAGCCGTGGCGCGGTGTTCTGCGACTTCGACGGCGACGGCGACCGCGACCTGCTCTCCGCCAACATGCCGCCGGGCCAGCCGCGCCAGCGGCATGTGCCGACGACCCTGTACCGCAACCAGCTGCGCGAGACGGGCCGCGCGGACTTCGTCGATGTGACCCGCGCGGCGGGTCTGATGCGCACCGGCAACGCCAAGGACGCCGAGATCGGCGGCATCGGCGACACGGCCGGTGGCGTCGGCTGCGCCGACTATGACCGCGACGGCGATCTTGATGTCTTCTGGAAGAACGCCGACGGCGACATCGAGAACGCCCTGTTCCGCAACGAGGGCGGATGGCGTTTCACCGAGGTCACGGCCGCCGCGGGCGCCGCGGTGCAGTCCAAGCTCAAGGACTCCAATGCGCAAGGTTCGCCCAACTGGATCGACTTCGACCAGGACGGGCAAACGGACCTGCTCATCACCAACGAGCGCGACGCCAAGATCCTGCTGCGCAACAAAGGCGACGGTACCTTCGAGGACATCACGCGCGGGCGGCGCCCGCCGACCGGTCTGCCGTTCCTGAACCCGGGCTACGCGCAGGGCGCCTGCATCGCCGACTTCGACCACGACGGCGACATGGATGTGTTCCTGCCGACGGCGGATCAGGCCGGCCGTCTCATCCTCAACCGCCTGAAGGAGACCGGCGCGCTGTCCTTCGAGGACATCACGCGCCGATCGGGCGCGGGCGTGGTACGCGGCACCCGCGGCTGCGTCGCCGCCGACTTCGACAACGACGGGCATGTCGACCTGTACCTCAACAACGGCGGCCCCTCCAACACGCTCATCAACGATGTCATCGGCGATTTCCCGCCGTTCGTGCAGTTCTACATCGCGTGGGAGCCGGCGGCGAACACGCTGCTGCGCGGTCGTGGCGACGGCACCTTCGAGGAGGTGACGGCCGGGTCCGGCGCGGAGTCGATGGGCATCGGCTCGGGGGTGGGCGCGGCGGATGTCGACGACGACGGTTTCCTCGATCTCTTCGTCGCCAACCGCACCTACTACTCGGCGGGCAAGCGCGTGAGCCCGGAACCCGGTCAGAACCGTCTGCTCATCAACCGCGGCAACCGCAACGCGTGGATCAAGGTGGCGCTGCAGGGCGCGGGCGGCAACACCGACGCCTATGGCGCGCGTGTCACCGTGGTGGCGGGTGCCTTGGTGCAGCACCAGGAGCTGCAGAGCGCGCACGGTTACAACTCCACCAACGATCCGACGCTGGTGTTCGGTCTGGGTGCGGCGCGCGCCGTCGATCATGTCGAGGTGCGTTGGCCCTCGGGTCGGGTGCAGCGGGTCGAGGGTCCGGCGCTGCGCAAGACGCTGCGCCTGGTCGAGGCGGCACCCTGAGCGCCCCCGGGGCGGAACCGGTCGTCAGCTGCGTGCGTGGCGCCAAGCGCGCCACAGCAGCCACGCGGCGATCGGGTTCGCGACCAGCGACACGAGCGACATCGATAGCCCGATGCGCGACTCGTCGCCGAGCACATAGTCGGTGACGAATCCCACCGCGAACGGCCCGAGCGTCGCCCCGACCAGCACGAGCGACAACTGGTACCAGGCGCCGAACTGTGCGCGCATGCGGTCGGGCGTGATCGACTGCACATAGGCGCCGGCGGGACCGGTCGCGGCGGTGCCGAAGAAGAACATGAAGAAGATCACCGCGGCATGGCCGACCATGGTCGGCATGAAGGGCGCGACGATGCCGGGCAGCAGCAGTCCGAGGCCGCAGCCCGCGAGCACCTTGAGTTTGGCGTGGCGGTCGCCGGCCGATTCGAGCCGGTCGGAAAGCCATCCGCCGATGAAGGCGCCGAGCAGGCCGCCGAGCACCGCCACCGTGCCGATGGTCAACGCAGCTTCACCGACGCCGGCGCCGTACTGGCGGCGGTAGAGTTCGGGTGTCCAGATCATCACCGCGAACGCGGTGATCGAGGTCGCGCCGTAACCGGCGAACACCAGTCCGTAGCGGCTGATGTTGGCCTTGAAGTGCGCCCAGACCTCGCCGACGGTCGCCGGCGCCATCCCTGCAGGACGGGGCGGCTCCTTGACGAACAGCATCAGCAGCGCCACCGGCAGGCCGAGCAGTCCCACCACCACCATCACCAGCCGCCAGCCGGCGAGTTCACCGAACAACGGCAGATGCACCGTGCCGAGCGACATGACCCAACCGATGGCGGTGCCGCCGAGCAGGTACGCGAGCCCCGTGCCTGCCGTGACGCCGGCGCTGAACACGCCGACCGCGAGCGCGAGGCGGTTCGGCGGGAAGTAGCCGGCGAGCAACGAGTAGGCCGACGGCGACAGCGTCGCTTCGCCGACGCCGACACCGACCCGGTACATGAAGAGCTGGGCGAACGAGCGGGCGGTGCCGGCGAGGGCGGTCATCAGGCACCACAACACGATGCCTGCGGTGACGATCCATTTACGGCTGTAGCGGTCGGCCCAACGGGCGATGACGAGGCCCATGCCGCAGTAGAAGATGGCGAAGGCCGCACCAGCGAGCAGGCTGAACGCGGTGTCGGAGATGCCGAGCTCGGCCTTGATGGGCTGCACCAGCAACGACAGGATCAGGCGGTCGATGAACGATACGCAGTTGGCGAGCCCGAGCACGGCGACCACATACCAAGCGTAGACCGGTTGGAACGCGGGCGCGGAGGCCCCGCCCGAGGGCGCAGCGGAAACGGTCACGGCATCATCCCCCTGTTTGCGCGTGGCGGCCGAGGCAGTATATCTCTCGACACGGGAAGGCGTCGGGATGGCAGGGGAGCGCATGCGCTGGTTGAAGCTCGTCGCGAAGGTCTTGGCTGCGCTCGTGGCGCTGGCGCTGCTCGCGTCCGGTGTCGCCGCGCTCGTCTACCGCGATCATCCGGCGGCCGAGGTGGAGGCGCGCTGGGCCACGCCGCCGTCGCAGTTCATCGTCATCGATGGCGTGCGGCTGCACTACCGCGATGAGGGCAGCGGGCCGCCCGTGGTGCTGCTGCACGCCAACTACGCGAGCCTCTTCATGTGGGAACCTTGGGCGGCAGCGCTGAAGGACCGCTACCGAGTGATCCGGGTCGATCTGCCGGCGCATGGGCTGACCGGGCCCGACCCGACGGGTGATTACACCCTGCAGCGTATCCAGTCGCTGTTCGAACGGTTCGTGGACGAGCGCGGCCTGCAGCGCTTCACCGTCATCGGCACCTCGATCGGGGGCACGGTGGCGATGCGCTATGCCGCCGACCACCCGGAACGCATCGAGCGGCTGGGGTTGATCAGCCCCGGTTCGCTGGAGAAGCGTGTGCGCGGCAGGACGACGCCGGCGCAGGTGCCCAAGGTCGCCGATGTCATCACGCTCGTGACGCCGAAGTCCTTCACTCGCTTCATGCTCACCAACGATTACGGCGATCCGGCGCGGGTGAGCGAGGCGGTGGTGGACGAGTGGTGGTCGATGTGGATGCGCGAGGGCAACCGCGCGGCGATGCTGGGTCTCCTGCGGCAGTATGTATCGGGCGGCGTGGAGGACAAGATCCGCGCGGTGCGCGCCCCCGTGCTGCTGATGTGGGGCGAGCGGAACAAGCGCGTTCCCGTCGCGCTCGCCTACGAGACACGGGATCTGCTGGTGAACTCTCCGCAGGTGAAGCTCGAGGTGCTGCCCGGCATCGGCCACATGTTGGTGCAGGAAGCGCCGCAGGAGAGCGCGCGTCTCGTGCGCGCGTGGCTCGATGCGCCGATCCCGCCGGCGACCGTCAGAACCGCGGCGGCCGCTTCTCGATGAACGCGCGCGCACCCTCGGCGAACTCGGGCGACGAGAAGCTCTCGTCGTAGAAGCGGCGGGACTCGGCGGTCTCGGCCAGCACGCCCGAGGAGATCATGTCGACCACGGCCTTGGCGGCGCGGACCGAGTTGCCGGCGTTGCCCGCGATCTCGCGCGCCAGCGAGTCGGCGCGTGCGGCGAGCGCGTCCGCGGCGACGATCTCGTTGATGAGACCGATGCGCAGCGCCTCCTCGGCGCCCAGGCGGCGCCCGGTGTAGAGGATCTCTTTGGCGCGGGACGGACCGACGAGGTCGTGGAGCCGCTTGGAGTCGGCGAGGCTGTAGGCGATGCCGAGCTTGGCGGGCGTGATCGCGAAGAACGCGTCCGGCGAGGCGAGGCGCAGGTCGCAGGCGAGGGCGAGGCCGCAGCCGCCGCCGGTGCAGGCGCCGCGGATGACGGCGATGGTGGGCATCGGCAGGCGTTGCCAGTCGGCCTGGGCGTCGAGCACGGCCTGCTGCATGGACTGCATGCGCGCGGGGTCCGACAGGTTGCGATGCATCTCGGCGATGTCGGCGCCCGCGCTGAACGCCGCCTCGCCCGCGCCCTGCAACAGGACCGCCCGCAGGGTCGGGTCGGCGGCGAGCTGGGCCGCGATGGCGCACAGGCCCTGCCATTCGGCGCTGGACAGCGCGTTGCGCTTCTCCGGGCGGTTGATGGTGACGCGGGCGACGGGCGGGTGGATGTCCGTGAGGAGCTCGGTCATGCCATCATGTTACCAGTATCCCCTCGTACCCAAGGCTCAGGAGGCCGTGATCGTCATGGGCATCTACGCGGATCTCAAAGGTAAGGTCGCCATCGTCACAGGTTCTGGCCGCGCGAAGGGCCTCGGCGAGGCGATGGCCAAGCGCCTGGCGGCAGAAGGCTGCAAGGTCGTCGTGAGCGACATCGGTGCGGCGCGCGGTGCGGAGATCCCGGAGAGCGCGATCGGCACCTCGGCCGGCATCGACGCGGTGGTCGCGGAGATCCGGGCGGCGGGCGGCGATGCGCACGGCGTCGCCTGCGATGTGCTGGAGGAGTCGCAGGTCGAGCGGTTGGTGGCCGAAGCGGTCCGGCACTTCGGTCGGCTCGACATCATGGTGAACAACGCCGGCATCGGCTACCTCATGAAGCCCACCGTCGAACTCACGCAGAGCGATTGGGACGCCGTGCTCGGCGTCAACCTGCGCGGCGCTTTCTTCGGCATCAAGCATGCGGCGCGGCAGATGGTCGCGCAGGGCAAGGGCGGGCGCATCATCAACATCGGCAGCCAGGCGTCCAAGTCCGGCTTCCCCTTCGCGGCGGCGTATGTCGCCTCCAAGCACGGCATGGTCGGCCTCACGCGCTCGGCCGCGATCGAGCTCGGGCCGCACGGCATCACCGTCAACACGATCTGTCCGAACCATGTCACCACCGGTCTCGGTGCTTGGCAGAACCAGTTCTTCAGCGCGGCCACCGGCCGCAGCGAGGAGCAGTACCTCGCCGACATGCGTGCGCGCATCCCGATGGGTCGACCAGGGCTGCAGGAGGACATCGCCAAAGCCTGCGCGTTCCTCGCTTCGGAACAGGCGGCCTACATGACCGGCGAAGCGATGAACGTCTCGGGTGGCGAGGAATACCACTGATGGGCGATGCGCGGCCGGGAGGCGCTCCCTCCGCCGTGCCTTGATTCAGCGCTGACGCCGCTGTCCCGCTTCCTCGATGACGGCAGCCAGCTCCAGCGCCCGGACATCGGCGCCGCTCGCGGTCAGCACCTGCACGCCGACGGGCAGAACCCGCTGCGATGCGACGGAATCCGTCGCCGGCGTGGGGCAGGGCACTGAGACCGCGGGCACCGCCGCCGCCGTGCCGATCACCGTGAGGTCTGCGAGGCCGTCGGGCGGCGACCCGTCGAGAAGGAAAGCGACACCGGGCGTGGTGGGCGTGATGCAGGCGTCGAGACCGGTCACGAGCCTCGACCAGTCGAACTGGAAGCCCGTGACCCGTTCATCGAGCGCGCGCAGCTTCCGGTCATCGAGCGATGCGCCGTACTCGAGCAATCCGCGGATGCGGCCGGAGTAGGCCTCTGGATCGGCGGTCATCGCCTCTCGGTGGGTACGCCACATCTCATGTTCACAGAGCGCGAACACGGCGCGCCGTGCGCGGCGCAGCTCGAGCGGACGGATGTCCACCGGCACCAGGGTCGCGCCCGCTTCGCGGAGGACGGCGATGGTCGCGTTGTAGCCGTCGATGATGTCCGCCTCGGGTGCGAGGTCGTCGAAACCGATGGCGTAGCCGATGCGCCATCCTGCGAGCGACAGCGTGCCGGCAGACCGCGACGGTGGCTGCGGCCCGTCATCGTAATCGACCGACAGCGCGCTCGAGCCATCATGACCTGCGATGACCGCGAGCAGCGCGCGCACACCGGCGATGTCACGGGCCATGGGTCCCACATGGTCGAAACGCGGATGCACGGGCAACACGCCGCGCACGCTCACGCGTCCGAAGGACGGCTTCAGTGCGGCGACGCCGCAGAACGCCGCCGGGATGCGGACCGAGCCGATGGTGTCCGTGCCGATCGCGAGGTCGCACAGTTCCGCGGCGAGCGCGCCTGCCGAACCGCCGCTCGAGCCGCCTGCGCTGCGTGCACGATCGCGCGGGTTGCGGATCGGACCGTCGAGGGCGAGTCCCTCGGCGCCGAGCGCTCCCTCGTCCTGCGTGGTCTGAGCGAGCAGCACAGCGCCAGCGGCGCGCAGCCGCGACACCACGGCGGCGTCCTGGTCCGCGATGATCCCGGCGCGGGCGCGTAGTCCGCCCTGCCACGGCCAACCGCGTACAGCGATGTTCCCTTTGAGGACGACGGTGAGGCCTTCGAGGGCGCTGCGCGGGGCGTCGGCGGCGAGGCGCCGGGTGCTTTCAGCGGCGGCGGCCAATGCTTCGGCGGCGGCGACATGGCTGAAGAGCCCGAGGTCTGCCGAGGCCGCGATCGCGGCCAGCGCATGCTCGACCCGCTGCAGCGAGGTGGTCATGCGATCCTGATCAGGCCGGGACCAGGGCATCGACCAGATGCCTTACATCGCCGAGATCCTCGAGACGGTCGACGAGTCCGATCAGCGCCTCGATGTCCGCTTCGGAGAGCGGGCGCGCGCCCGATGCCGCAGCGCGCCTGAACTTGGCGAGATGGCGCACGCGGTCCAACGGCCGACCGGGTGCGCCCAGGACCGCCGGCAGATCGAGAACGTGATGTGAGCCGTCGCGCAGCCTGACCTCGACGCGCTGCGGTGCGAGGGCGTTCAGCGAGGGATTGTCATCGCGCTGCGCGCCGATGCGGGCGGCGAGCGCGAGCCGACCCGGGTCTGCGATGGCGGCCGGCTCGAAGTCGGCGACGCCGACATCGCCGTTGAGCAGCGCCGTGGCGGCGACATACGGCAGACAGAGCCGCGCATAGGCCGGCGCCATGTCGGCGCGGGCGGGCCGGTCGACGAGCTGGATGACGAGCGGGGGCGCATGGACCACGGCGGAAACGAGATCGGCGGGCCGGAAGCCGAGCTGTGACTGCAGGGTGAGCAGTCCGTCGACACCGCCATGGGTGGCGCGTCCGCTCGGGAACGGCTTATGCGAAAGCTCCGTCACCGCGAACCGCTCGTCGAAACCCTCGAACGCGGCCGGGTCCCATTCCGGATCGATGAGCGTGTAGTAGCCGTGGACGCCTTCGAGGAAATCCCCCGGACCTTGGATGCCGCGGGATGCGAGCTCGATGGCGAGCAGCGCTGCGCGCGTGTTGAAGCCGATCTGCATCGGCAGCACGGGAGACCCTTCGATGTGCGCCTGCATCGTCCCGGAGAGCTGGCTGTAGGCGATGCCGAGCGCGCTGCGTGTGGTCGCGGCGTCCAAGCCGAGCATGTTCGCCATGCCGGCGGTCGCGCCGAGCGCGCCGCACATCGCAGGCCTGAAGAAGCGCAGTTTGTTGCGCGCGGCTCGGCCGATGCCGGTCGCGACATCGACGGCGACGGATACGCCGGTGATGAGCCGTCGACCGTCCATGCCACCGCGCGCCTCCGCGAACGCCACCAAGGTCGCCAGCACCACGGCCATCGGATGCACGACCGCGGGTTCGTGGACGCAATCCCATTCTTGGTTGTGGATCTGCCAGCCGTTGAGGAAAGCGGCCGATTGAGCGGGTACGCGTTCCCCGCTGCTCCAAACGCGCGCGGCGTCACCCGATCCCCATGTGGCCGCCGTGTCCTTGAGGACGGAGATGAGCGGGACGCGGCTGCCGGACAGCGCGACGCCCAAGGAGTCGAGCACGAAGGTGCGCGTGGCGGCGACGGCTTCCGCCGGCAGCTGCTCGAACCGCATGGTGACGGAGCGTCCGACGAGGCGTCCGGTGATGTCGCGGGTGTGGTCCATCGGGGGTCGATGCTACACCGACTGACGGGGCGGCATGGAGGTGCGCCTAGACGCTCCAGGCCCAGAACTTCCAGTCGAGCACCCGCGTCTCGACCTCCGGGTCGCCGCGCGAGGCGAAGCTCTCGACGGCGATCCGCAGCAGCGCGCCACCGCCACGGCTTGGCTCCACGGGGATGATGTCGGTCACCACCAGCGTGCTGCGCAGACGGTCGTTCTCGACCACCGGCGCCAGATGGTCGCAGGACTCCCAAGCGGTGAGGGTCAGGAGGTTCGGCAAGGCGCGCGTGACCTGCGAGAAAGCCATGAAGATCACATGCCCGCCGAACACCAGCCGCTCGCCGAGGTACGACAGTTTCGCGTCGGTATGCGCCATCGCCATGTTGAGCGAGACGCGTACCAGTTCGGGCGCCGAGGTGATGGTGTCGCGCGCTTCGATCGCGAAACCCTGCCCGGGCCGGAGGTCATGCGCCCGCAGGCCTTGCCAATGCGCGGTCGGACCGAGCGACCAGTCGCGGGGCAGGCCATCGGTCGGCGGCGCGGCGTCGGCACCCACCGCGTTGAGGTCATCGGCGTGCCCGGTCGCGGCGGCGGGATCGCGGCAGGGGAGCATCGGACAGCGCCAGAAGCGCAGCACCGTGTCGCCGCGCTGGTCGACGGTGGTCATCTCCAGCGCCGCGATGCCCGTCGCCGCCCGCCCGGCCTGGGGGCGGTTCTGGCGCAGCGCGACGACCCGCGTCGTGGTGTGCAGCGTGTCACCGACGAACACGGGGCGGCGCAGGACCAGTCCGCGGTAGAAGAGATTGCCTTTGACGCGCTGCGAGGCCCAGGTCGACTGTCCGATGGCGATGTTCACGGCGACGAGGGGATGCAGCAGCGGCGCGGCGCTTCCGGTCACCGCCCGGCTCGCATGGTGGTCGAGCGGCAGACGCAGACGGTCGCCGAAGAGCGCTGCGTGCAGCGTCGCATGTCCGTCGGTGAGCGTGACGGCGGGCGCGTCGAAAGACATGCCGCGCTCGAGGTCCTCGAACCAGGGGCCGCCGATGCGGGTGGGAACTTCGCTCATGGGGTCTTGGCTCGCATGCGTAGGATGGTCGTTCAGAGCGAGGTCCAGGCGCGGTACAGCATCCGCGCCGCGACCAACGCGAGGAACACCCCGAAGGCCTGCGACAGTCGGCGCCGGGGCAGCGAGTGCGCGAGCCGCGCGCCGAACGGGGCGGTGAGCATGGTGCAGGGCGCGACGATGGCCAGCGCCGCCAGGCTGACGAGACCGATGGTGAACGGCGGCAAGACGGCCGCCGGTGTCGCAAGCAGGTAACCGAGCGTTCCGGGCAGCGCGATGAACAGACCGAAGAACGCGGCCGTCCCCACCGCTTGATGGATCGGCCCTCCCGTGAGGGTCATCGCCGGTACGGACAGCGTGCCGCCGCCGATGCCCATCATGGCCGACAGGCCACCGATGGCCGCAGCGATGGTGTTGCCGCCGAGGCCGTGCGGCACGGCCTGCGCCACGCGCAGGTGGTCGAGGGGCAGGAACATCTTGATCGCGACGATCGCCGCCACGACCCCGAACACCGCCGCGAGCGTCGCATCGGCGACGCGTGCGGCCAGCAGACTGCCGACGAGCGCGCCCAAGAGCATGCCGGGCGCCCAAGCCCGCACAGTCGACCAGTCGATCGCACCGCGTGCTGCGTGCGCACGCGAAGAGGCGATGGCGGTAGGGATGATGGTGGCGAGCGAGGTCGCCACCGCGACATGCATCGACCAGTCCGGCGAAACGCCGCCGGTGCGCAGCGCGACATCAAGCACCGGGACGAGCACGATGCCGCCGCCGACGCCGAGCAGGCCGGCGAGCACGCCGGCGAACAGCGCGGTCGCCACCAGGATCAGGAGCAGAGGCCAGAGCGCGGCGGGTTCCATCCGACGCCAAGTGTAGGCGACTTGCGGCCCGCCCGTCTGTCGGCGTGACGGAAGGAAACTTGCCGCAAGGCAGCCGCGACCGCTAAAGTCCGGAAGTTTTTCCGCATGTATCCGGGAGTCGAGGCGATGTCGGGGTCCGCCGGTTGGGTGGTGCACAAGTTCGGCGGTTCCAGCGTCGCGGACGCGGCCTGTTTCCGCCGCGTCGCGGACATCCTCGATGCGCAGCCGGCCGGACGCTTGGGGGTCGTGCTCTCCGCCTGCAAAGGGGTCACCGACGCCTTGCTCGCGCTCGTGTCGCAGGCCGAGCGTCAGGACGAGGGGTTCCGCGCCGGGCTCGACGCGCTGCGTGCACGGCATGCGACCATCGTGGGCGAACTGCTTGCTCCGTCGTCGGCCGAGGCTTGGCTCGCCGACTTCGACCGTGACCGACGCGACATCGAGGGCATCCTGCAGGCGGTGCGGCTGACGCGCTCGGCCTCCCGCAACATCCATGATGTCGTCTCGGGTTACGGCGAGATCTGGTCGACGCGCTTGTTCCGCGAGTTCTACGCGAGCCGCGGAGCACGTGGCGGCGAGACGCGATGGCTCGATGCGCGAGGGATCGTCGTCGTCGATTGGGGCCCGCTGGGGCCGATGGTCCGATGGGACGCCTCGAAGGCGCGCATGCGCGGGGCGGTCGACGACCGGTTCGACGGCACGCTCATCATCACGGGCTTCATCGCCGCAGACCCACAGGGCGTGCAGACCACGCTCGGCCGCAACGGCAGCGATTTTTCGGCCTCCATCTTCGGCAGTCTGTTGGACGCGGCGGAGATCCACATCTGGACCGATGTCGACGGCGTGCTGTCCGCCGACCCGCGGCGAGTGCCCGATGCGCAGGTCATCGACTCGCTGTCCTACAACGAGGCCATGGAACTGGCGTACTTCGGCGCCAAGGTCATCCATCCCCAGACCATGGCCCCGGCCGTGGGCCGCGGCATCCCCATCTGGATCCGCAACACCTTCGCGCCCAGCAATCCGGCCACGCTGATCTGCGCCGAACCGAAGTCGGCGTTGCCCGTGAAGGGCATCACGACCATCGAGGACATCGCGCTCGTCAACCTGGAGGGTGCCGGCATGATCGGCGTGCCGGGCACGGCGAACCGGTTGTTCGGTGCGTTGCGCGAGGAGGGCATCTCGGTGGTGCTCATCTCGCAGGGGAGCTCCGAGCATTCCATCTGCTGCGCCGTGCCGCGCGCCCAGTCGGACCGCGCCGCCGCGGTGCTGCGCGCCGCGTTCGCCCGCGAACTGGCCGATGGGCAGATCCACGCGGTGGAGGTCGATCCGGACCTCGCGATACTCGCGGTGGTGGGTGATGGCATGGCGGGACTGCCCGGTGTCGCTGCGAAGGTGTTCGCGGCGTTGGGGTCGGCATCGGTCAATGTGCGTGCCATCGCGCAGGGCGCCTCGGAGCGCAACATCTCGGTGGTGGTGCCCGCCAAGGCTGCGACCCGCGCCCTGCGTGCGGTGCACGCGAGCTTCTATCTCTCCGCCCATACCGTGTCGGTCGGGATCATCGGCCCCGGCACCGTGGGGCGTGTGCTGCTCGAGCAGATCGCGTCGCAGGCCGGCCGGTTGCAGCGGGACTTCAAGCTCGATCTGCGGGTGCGGGGCCTGCTCACCTCGAAGCGCATGCTGCTCGCGGAGCGCGGCGTCGATCTCGGCGGCTGGCAAGCGGCCCTGCAGGCGTCTGTCGATGCACCCGATATGGACCGCTTCGTGGCGCATGTGGCGGCGGACCATCTTCCGCACCATGTGATCATCGATTGCACCGCGAGCGGCGAGGTGGCCAAACACTACGCGCGCTGGTTGGCGGCCGGCATCCATGTCGTGACGCCCAACAAGAAGGCGAACAGCGCGCCGCTGCAGGAATACCGGGCGCTGCACGAGGCGCGTCGCGCCGGCGGAACCCACTATCTCTACGAGGCGACGGTCGGCGCCGGGCTGCCCGTCATCGGCACGCTGCGCGACCTGCGCGAGACCGGTGACGAGATCACCGCCATCGAGGGCATCTTCTCGGGCACGCTCGCGTATCTCTTCAATGTCTACGATGGCAGCCGGGCGTTCAGCGAGATCGTCCGCGAGGCCAAGCAGCGCGGCTACACCGAGCCTGACCCCAGGGACGACCTCTCCGGCATGGATGTCGCGCGCAAGCTCATCATCCTCGGTCGCGAGATGGGCCGTGCGCTCGAGATGTCCGATGTGCAGGTCGAGAGCCTGGTGCCGGCCGGCCTCGAGCAGGGCAGCATCGATGAGTTCCTGGAGCGCTTGCCCGCCCACGATGTCGCGATGCGCGAGCGTTTCGAGGGTGCCAAGGCCCGCGGCAAGGTGCTGCGCTATGTGGGGCGTCTGACGCCGGACGGCCGAGCGACCGTGGGCGTGGTGGAGTTCGACGCGCGGCATGCGTTCGCCAACATCGCGCTCACCGACAACGTGGTGCGGTTCGCCACCGCGCGTTACAGCAGCAATCCGCTCATCGTGCAGGGGCCGGGTGCCGGTCCCGAGGTCACGGCGGGCGGCATCTTCGCCGACCTGCTGCGGCTGTCAGCCTACCTCGGAGCACGGTTATGAGCGGTAAGACGACGGCGACCGCGTTCGCGCCGGCCTCGGTCGGCAACGTCGGCATCGGCTTCGACATCCTGGGCTTCGCTGTGGATGCCTTGGGCGACCGCATCACCGTCAAGCGTGCAGCGACGCCCGGGGTACGCATCACCGCGATCTCGGGCGTGCCCGAGGAACTGCCGCTGGAGCCCGAGCGCAACACCGCGGGCAGGGCGCTGCTCGCGCTGAACGTGGCGGTACGGCCGTCGTTCGGTTTCGAGATGACCATCCAGAAGGGCATCCCGCTCGGTTCGGGCCTCGGCGGTTCTGCCGCGTCGGCGGTGGGTGCCGTGGTGGCGGCCAACGCGCTGCTCGACCGTCCGTTCGAGAAGATCGATCTGCTCAAGTTCGCCATGCAGGGCGAGGCGGTCGCCAGCGGGTCGATGCATGTCGACAACATCGCACCGTCGCTGTTCGGCGGGCTGGTGCTCACGGTCGGCATCGACAACCCGCGCGTCAAGCGCATCCCGGTGCCGCCGGGCATCCGCGCGGTGATCATCCATCCCCATATGTTCCTCTCGACGCGCGAGGCCCGTTCGATCCTCAAGCGCGAGGTCGCGATGGCGGATTTCGTCTGGCAGACCGCGAACCTCGCAGGCTTCATCTCGGGCTGCTACACGGACGACCTCGACCTCATCCGCGAAGGTCTCAACGATGTCGTCATCGAACCGCAACGCAAGAAGCTCATCCCCGGTTTCTCCGCCGTCCGGTCCGCGGCGCTGAGCGCGGGCGCGCTCGGCTGCTCGATCTCGGGGGCCGGTCCGACGATGTTCGCCTGGTCCCCCGGGGACTCGGCCGAGGCGGTGCGCGCCGGCATGGTCGCGGCGTTCGCGAGCCACGGCGTCGAGGTCGACCATTGGGTCGTCCCGGTGGACTCCGAGGGCGCGCGCGTCGTCGCCGATTGACCCGCCGATGAACTCTCCCATGACATTCGCCAGCACGCGCGGCGCCGCGCCGCCGCTGACGCTGCCCGAAGCGCTGGTGCAGGGGCTTGCGCCCGATGGTGGACTCTATGTCCCGACGGGATGGCCCGAGCTGAAGCCCGACGATTTCGGCGATGTGCTCGACCTGCCTGCCGTCGCCGAGCGTCTGCTCGCGCCGTTCGCAGCGGGGACGGTGCTGGAGCGCTCGATGCCGGATGTCGTCCGCGAAGCCTTCGACTTCCCGGCCCCGCGGATCCCGCTGACTGCCACCGCGGCCGGTGAGCGGCTCTCGGTGCTGGAGCTCTTCCACGGACCCACCGCAGCGTTCAAGGATTTCGGGGCGAGGTTCCTGGCCGCATGCCTCGCGCGTCTGCGCGCGGGCAGCGCGGCGGGCGATGTGCAGCCCTTGCACATCCTCGTGGCCACATCGGGTGATACCGGCGGCGCGGTCGCAGCGGCGTTCCATGGTCGTCCCGGTTTCCGTGTCAGCGTGCTGTTCCCGAAGGGGCTCGTGTCGCCGACCCAGGAGCGACAGCTCACCTGCTGGGGCGGCAATGTGCGCAGCTACGCCGTCGCCGGCACCTTCGACGACTGCCAGCGCATGGTGAAGGAGGCTTTCCTCGACCCGGCTCTGGCGGCGCGTCATGCGCTGTCCTCGGCGAACAGCATCAACCTCGGACGCTTGTTGCCGCAGGCGGTGTATTACGCGGCGACCAGCCTCGGACACCTGCGGACCACGGGTTCGCCCCTGTCGTTCATCATCCCGAGCGGGAACCTCGGCAATGCGGCGGCCTGCATCTGGGCGCGGCGCATGGGGCTGCCGATCGGCGAGGTGATCCTCGCGCACAACGCCAACCGCACCGTGCCGGAGCTGCTCGAAAGCGGCATGTACGCGCCGCGCACCAGCGTCGCGACGATCGCTTCTGCGATGGATGTCGGCAACCCGTCGAACCTCGAACGCTTGCGGCAGATGCATCCGGCCATCGATTCGCTGCGCGCAGCGGTCCGCGCCCTGAGCGTGGACGACGATGCCATCCGCGCACGCATCATCTCGGACCACGCGCGCTTCGGGCAGGTGTGGTGCCCCCACACGGCCGTGGCCGCGGAGGCTTGGTCCCGTCTGTCGCCCGAAGAGCGTCGGGCCCACGCATGGTGCTTGGTGGCGACGGCGTCACCGGCGAAGTTCCCCGAGGTGGTCGAGCCTTTGCTCCGGATGAAGGTCCCGGTGCCGCCGGCTCTGGCCGAGTTGTTCGACCGCCCCACGAGCGTTGCACCGCTCGCGGCGAGCTTCGCAGCGCTCCGTGACGCCATCGAGGACGCCGCATGATGGGCGCGATCGACCTGCACAGCGTCGACCCCTGGGTGCTCGCGGCCGCAGCGGTGTTGCTCGGTGTGCTGGTGGGCATCGCCGGCGTCTTCGGCTGGCGTGCGTGGCGGGCGCGCCGCGAGCGTCGGGCCCGCGTGGCGCTGATCGACAGCATCTCTTTGGATCATGCCCGCGATGTGGTCGTGCCTGACGGCAACGGCGGTACGCTGCATCTCGATTATCTGCTCTTCACGCCGCGCGGCTTCGTGGTGCTCGAGATGCGCGACGCCTCGGGGAACATCTTCGGTTCGGATGCCATGACCGAGTGGACCGTGATGGACGGCGCCCGACGCTACACGGTCTCCAATCCCCAGGCCTCGCTGTACGACAGGATCGCCGCGGTCAAGGCGCACGCCGGCGAGGTACCGGTCGAGGGCCGCATCGTGTTCACCCGTCGCGCGGCGTTCCCGAAAGGTCTGCCGAGGCTCACGCTGCGTGAGGATAGCCTCGGCGTCGAGCTGTTGATGGGCGATCGCAGCCACGCCGAGCGCGCAGCCGAGCCGTGGCGCGAGACTTGGGCACGGCTGCGCAGCCAGTTGCGCGCCAGCGATTTCACCGGCGTCGCCTGAACCGGCGCCTCGGCCGCTCGTCAGGCCGCCGCCGCGGTCTCCGCGCCGACCGGCCGCGAGGCGTGGTCGGCCAGCACCTGCACGACGCAGGCCGTCAACTTCTCCGCGTAGGCCAGATGCAGGAACTCGTTGGGCCCGTGCGCGTTCGAGAGCGGCCCGAGCACGCCCGTGATCAGGAACTGGGTGTCCGGGAAACGCCGACCGAGCATCCCCATGAACGGGATGGTGCCGCCGACGCCGGCGTAGAGCATCTCGCGTCCGAAGACGGCCTGTGAGGCCCGCTGCATCGATTCCTCGAGCCAGGGCGCGCAGATCGGGGCGTGCCAACCTTCGGAGGCGGATTCGACATCGAAGCTGACGCGTGCGCCGTACGGCGGGTCGCGTTCCAGTTCGCGTTTGACAGCCGCAGCGGCCACCTCCGCATCGACGGTGGGCGGCAGGCGCAGGCTGAGCTTCAGCGCGATCTTCGGCAGCAGGACATTGCCGGCCTGCGACACGGGAGGCAGGCCGTCGGCGCCGGTGACGGCCAGCGTGCTGCGCCAGGTGCTGCCGAGCAGAAGTTCTACGGGGTCGGTCGAGAGCGCGCGCACGCCGGGCAGGAACGGCAGCCGCTCGCGTACCTCGTCGCCCAAGGTCTTGGCGGCCGTGCGTGCCTGTTCGACGCGTTGGCGCGGGATGTCGCATTGCAGCTCGGGCAGGCGGATGTCTCCGTTGAGCGGATCCTCGAGCCGCGCCAGCAGCTGCTGGGCGACCCGCCATGGCGTGGCCGCTATGCCGGTGCCCATCCCGCTGTGCACGCCCTCTCGCAGCATCTCGACGCGCAGCGAGCCGGTGAGGTTGCCGCGCAACGAACTCGTGCACCAGAGCTGTGAATAGTTGCCGCACTCCGCGTCGAGACAGATGACGAGCGACGGTTCGCCGATGCGGGCGCCGAGCGCCTCGAGGTGCGCCGGCAGGTCGATGCTGCCGCTCTCCTCGGAGGCTTCGATGAGCACCACGCAACGCGCGAGCTTCACGCCTCGCTCCTTCAGCGCGCGGATCGCGAGCAGCGAGCTGAACACGGCATAGCCGTCATCGGCGCCGCCGCGGCCGTAGAGCTTGCCGTCGCGGATGACGGGCTCCCAGGGACTAAGCCCTTCGTTCCAGCCGGTGAACTCCGGTTGTTTGTCGAGATGGCCGTAGAGCAGCACGCAGTCGTCGATCTCGCCCGGCACATCGACGAACAGCACCGGCGTGCGCCCGGGCAGGTCGAGCAGTTCCACCGTCATGCCGCGGATGGGTTGGCGACGGCACCAGTCGGCGAGCAGCTGCGCGGCGCGCTGCATGTGGCCGAGCGTCTGCCAGTCAGGTGCGAAGTGCGGCGATTTGTTGGGGATCCGGACGTAGTCGCAGAGCGTCGGCACGATGGTCTCGCGCCATTCGCGGGCGATGGTGTCGTAGGTGCGGGCGTCGAGCACGGTCATGGGCGGGTCTCCTGGAGGAAGTCGTCGGGGAGATCGGGCAGTCCGAAGAAGGCGCGCGCGGTGCGCGTGGTGTGGTGGGCGAGCGTGGTGATGTCCTCGCCCCGGGCGGCCGCGACGGCGCGCGCCACCTGCGGCAGATACATCGGTTCGTTGCGGCGCGAGGCGGGCTTGGGGTCGAGGTCCCGCGGCAAGAGGTAAGGTCCATCGGTCTCGATCATCAACCGGCCCGCCGGGATGCGACCCACGATGTCGCGTAGGTGCAGACCGCGACGCTCGTCGCAGATCCAACCGGTGATGCCGATGAAGAGCCCCAGCGCGAGACAGTCGTCGAGTTCGTCGCCGGTGCCGGTGAAGCAGTGCAGCACCGCCGGCGGGAGCTCCGCTGCGTGGGCGCCCAGCATCGCCACGAAGTCGCGGTGCGCATCGCGGCAATGCAGGAACAGCGGTTTGCGGAGCCGGATCGCGAGCGCGAGCTGCCGCTCGAAGGCGCCGCGTTGCTCGTTCGGCGAAGAGAAGTTGCGATGGTAGTCGAGGCCGCATTCGCCCACGGCCGCGCAGAGCGGATCCTCGGCGAGTTCCGCCAAGGCGTCGAAAGCCGGCGCGTCGAGGTCGATCGCGTGGTGCGGGTGACAGCCTGCGGTGGCGCGCATCAGCCGCGGCGCCGCGTGGGCGAGGCGGAGCGCGCCGCGGGTGCCCTCGACCGAGGCCCCGGTGATGACGAACTGGTGGACCCCCGCGGCGAGCGCACGGCGCACCACATCCTCACGATCGGCGTCGTAGCTGTCATGCGCGAGGTTGATGCCGATGTCGATCAGCACGGGAGGCATGGCCACGCTCAGGCGGTCGCGTTCTTCGGCAATGCGCCCAGCGCCGTGCAGAGCGCGTCGACATCCTCGTCGGTCTGGTCCCAGGAGACGACGAAGCGCGCCTCGCCGGAGCCTTCCGCTCCCCAGTCGTAGAACTCGAACCCTTGCGCGCGCAGCGCCGCGATGCCCGCTGCGCCCGGCCGTACGAAGATCTCGTTGGCTTCGACGGGTTCGAGGCGCAGCGCGCCGGCCGCCTCGCCGATGCGCCGCGCGTGGGCGTTGGCGCGGGCGGCGAGCCGCAGCCACAGGTCGTCCTCCAGATACGCCAGCCACTGGGCGGCGACATAACGCATCTTCGAGAAGAGGTGTCCCGCCCTTTTGCGACGGAACTCGAAGTCTGCAGCGCGGGCGGGGTCGAAGAACACCACGGCCTCGGCGGCGAGCGCGCCGTTCTTGGTGGCGCCGAAGGACAGCACATCGACGCCGGATGCGCCGCTCGCCTCGGCGGGCTTGCAGCCAAGGGAGGCGACGGCGTTGGCGAAGCGCGCGCCATCCATGTGCAGCAGCAGCCCGTTCGCATGGGCGGTGGCCGACAGCGCATTCAACTCATCCGGGGTATAGATCGTGCCGAGCTCGGTGGCCTGCGAGATCGATACCGCGCGCGGCTGCACCGTGTGCACGGCCGTGGGATTCTCGGCGATGCCGCGCAGCAGCGCCTCCGGCGTCAGCTTCGCGCCGGCGCCCGGCAGCAGTTGTAGGCGCGCACCGCCGGTCATGAACTCCGGGGCACCGCATTCGTCGCGGACGATGTGCGCCTGCTCATGGCAGAACACCGAGCCGTAAGGCGGTACCATGGTGGCGAGCGCCAATGCGTTCGCCGAGGTGCCGGTGCCGACGAGGAACACCCGGACCTCGCGCCCGAAGACCTCCGCGAACCGCCGCTCCGCCCGGGAGGTCCAGGCATCGTCCCCGTAGCCCCGGGCATAGCCTCGGTTGGCCTCCTCGAGGGCGGCCATCACTTCCGGGGCCGCCGGGGCGGTGTTGTCGCTCTTGAACCAGCGTGACATGGACACAGATGCTACCGCAGCCCGTTATCATCGGGCAGGTGATGATGGGCGAGTCGATGGAGAGCTGGGAGTTCCGGACCAGTCCGCGGGCGCGGCGGTTGTCCGCGCGGGTGCATCTCGACGGCAGGGTGGAGATCGTGCTGCCTCGGGGGGCATCGTGCGAGTCGGTGGACTCGTTCGTCGGCCGCCATCGCAGCTGGATCGAGGCGCGGGTCGCCGAGCGGCTGGCCCATGCGCCGGCCCCGTTCCCGCCGCGCGACATCGAACTGCATGCTTTGGGGCAGCGCTGGCATCTGCATCTGGCAGGCGGCCGAGGCGCTCCGCGCGCCGAGATCGCAGCGCCGGGACTGGTGTCGCTGCGCGGCACGGGCGAGCGCGCTCGTCTCGCCGCGGCGCTGCGCGACTGGCTCAAGGCCCATTGTCGGGAGCCGATGCAGGCGCGCCTCGCCGAGCTCGCGGGGCAGCACGGATTCGCGTTCGGCAAGCTGCAGCTGCGATGTCAGCGCA
>Ga0315902_10002998_pt1 | contig 25683 bp, 39 predicted proteins | sample LakEriMetagenome_9_FD_203523 | JGI IMG/M metagenome (GOLD analysis project Ga0315902, IMG submission 203523) | Freshwater fungal communities from buoy surface, Lake Erie, Ohio, United States - Buoy 12 MA117 | ecosystem: Environmental > Aquatic > Freshwater > Lake > Lake biofilm | place: USA... | reverse complement strand
GCGATCCCCCTGCGAACATAGAGGCGTTCGTGGAGATTCCGTCATCAACGGTCAAAACGCCACCAACATCCAAGCCGTTTACGTAATCAACGGCAATTCTAAAATTTGTGCCATCGGTCCAAACTGGAACGGTTTTCCCTGCTGGGATGGCTACGCCCGTACCGGCTGCGGTAGTGTTACCCAATACCGTGGAGTTAAAAATTGTGGCTGTGTACGCGCTGGCGTTGTAGATGATGTACGTTTTCTCTGCGGGGGGCGCGTATACGGCAAAGTTTGCAGAGGTTGTTGTAGTCAACGCAATCGTCTGGTTGCGAGATTGGTCTGACGCACCGTTCAACGCAGTCAGCGCCTGATTGGCCGTCGTAATCGACACCGATGTGTATCCAGCAATTGCGGATTCAATCAAGCCGCCAAGGTTTGTGTTGGTCGTGTTGCCCCATGTACCGGCCTGATCGCCGGTTGTAATGAGTTCAATACGCAAAGAGGGGGAGTACGTGCTCATAATTTTTCCTTAAACGGCATCAATGACGGTCCAGTCCGGAATCTGGGTGTCGTCAATTTCTAACCACGCTGTTCCTGCAGGGGGGTAGTCGGTAACACTATCGCCAGCAAACGATAGCACGCCAAAATTAGCGCCACCAAAAACGGCGATTTCAGCGATTGTCACCGGGCGAAGGATGTCTGTCCAGTCCGGAGTCTGCGTGTCAACAATTTGTGACCATGCGGTTACTCCGGGACCAGCGGTGATAATACTGTCGCCTGCAAACGCCAAAGCGCCAAAATTGGAGTCGCCAAAAACCGCGATGTCACCGATTGTCTCCCCGCGAAGAATGTCTGTCCAGCCCGGAATCTGCGTGTCGTCGATGTCATTCCACAGGAACGCTCCGAGCACCTCGTCTACAGCGCGAACACTTTCCAAAACAGATGCCAGAACTGTTGTCGTGGCCACCATGGAGTTGAGGATAGCCGTCGTTTGTTCGGAGACTGCCACAGCGTAATCGGGTGCTGCCGCAAAAGTCTCGGATGCTACGGAAGACTCGGACACACTGGCTAAATCAGTCATGCTGGCTACAGCGGTGTCTGTCGCTGTTGCGGTCTCATTGACTGAGGCGGGGAAAACAAAAATACAAGAAGTGGCGTCTGCGGCTGTGGTCGTCTCTGAAACTTGAGTTGCATATGTCGGCAGGGCAACAACCGATTCAACCGCCGAAGCAGCTTCTGCCACAGTGGGGTTTAAGGTACGTAGTGCAGAGATGGTGTCTGCAGCTGTAGTGGTCTCTGCAATTTGAGCGGGGTACGTAAGCCGACCAGCAACTGAGTCAACCGCCGAGGCGGTTTCTGCCACAGTGGGGCGCAAAATGCGTGTCGCAGATACGGTGTCCGTTCCGGTCGCGGTCTCTGCCAAAGTGGCGCGGAAAGTACTTATTGCGGAGTTGGTGTCCGTTCCTGTTGCGGCTTCTGCAATTTGCGTTGGATATGTAAGCCGACTGATAACAGATTCAACCGCCGAAGCAACTTCTGTCAGAGTGGCGCGGAAAGTGCTTATTGTGGAAGCGGTGTCCGTTCCGGTTGCGGTCTCAGCTAGAGTGGTGCTTAAAGTACGTAGTGCAGAGATGGTGTCCGTTCCGGTCGCGGTCTCGGATACGGACACTGAAAACTCTGCCCCCGGCGCAGAGGCATACGGCAACTGTGCGTATGCGGCGGTCCCAAACATTACTGCACGGCTTGGGGCGGCTCAACTTGCTCTGGCATCTTCAACTGCTGGGTGGCCCACGGAACCCCGCTGGCTGTTGTAACAGGTGAGTTTACGGCAGCAACTCGTCTTTTTAGTACGCCTTCTATATGAGCTACTTTTGGGCAGGCTTTGACCCACGCCAAAACCTGCTCCTCGGTAACCTGCTCAAATGGGGTAAAAGACTCCGTACGGGAGACGAAGACCATTCCGCGTATTTTAATTTCAGTGCTTCCATCCACCGCAGCAGCTTCCCAGTCAACACGGGTCACAAGACCGTCGCTGATGTTGCGCAGCATGTCGGTGACTTTCCAAGTGATGGTAGTCATGTCGTTTCCTTGGTTAACCTATACGGTACATGATGTAGGTACTAGCTGCGGTTCTACGAATGCGGAACCGACCAGAAATGTTAGTCAACACCGTTAACCTACCAACTGTCGTAACGCCTGTATTTGCCGCCATCGTAATCGTACTTGAAGCTGTGTTAATGACTGAAAAATCATACCCAATGTCATTTGTTACCCAACTAATTAAATTGTCTAAGTCAGAGCCTAAAGGCATGGTCAATGTAAAAGTTGTGCCAGTTGTTACAATAAGCTGCGTTTGAATGTCGGCGTTTGTCAGTGTTGCAGCAGCAGAAAAACTTGCAGGTGCTGGGGCATACACCACTACAGCGTTAGTTGTAAATTGGGTGTTACCTGACGGATCAATGGACTGACGCACAGTTCCCGCGCCGTCACTCAAGACAATCCAGTTGCTGCCTGTTTGGCCGATTGGCTCGAATTGGCCGGTGTAGCTACCAATGACTACGTTGGAGTCTCCTGTGGTAATTTGGCTACCTGCGTTTCTACCAATTACAGTATTGTTGGAACCTGTTGCGAATAAAAGTGCAGAATCACCAACAGCGGTGTTTCTGACGCCTGTTTGATTGGTTGCAAGCGCAGCGCCGCCGCAGGCGGTGTTTTCAGAGCCCGTGGTGTTAGAGAAAAGCGAGCTTCCGCCGAATGCGGTGTTTTCAGAGCCCGTGGTGTTGGAGTTAAGCGTTTGAATACCAAAAGCATCGTTGCCGCCACCTGCGGTGTTAGACGCCAAAGCGAATTCACCCACCACAGTATTGCCAGATAAAGCACCGCCGCCACGGCCAACAGTCACACCTTGAACCGCAAAATTGGTTACTGCGCCGGGTACAGAAGAACCCACGCTAATGTTGGTGGTTGAACCAGAAAGACCCTCCGTACCAAAGTTGATTGTCTTGGTGCTGCCGGATGCTGTTGCGCCCGCTTGAATATTGGTTGTCTGGCTTACGGTTGAACGGCCCAATGTGAGCGTGCCAGTCCCGGAAACGCCACCAATTGTTACCGTTCCAGTTGTACCACCCGAGCTAATGTTGTAAGTACCAGTTGCAGAAGACATAGTTACAGAGCCTGTAAATGTCTGTGCAGCAGTAAAAGTTTGTGAAAGGTTTAATAATGGAATTGTTCCTGTTGCGTTAGGTAACGTGTAGGTGCGAGTTGTAGCTGTGGTGATGCCCGACGCTTCAAACACCGCTTTCTTGGTGTTGTCAGTGTTGTCCTGCAGCGTAAACTTGGTGTCGTCAATCGACATAACGCCAGTGGTGTTGGCAATTGAAAACGAAGCAGTGCCATCCAAAGCCCGGACGTTTGTAACATCCAATGCTGCAACGTCCAGCGCAGTGCCGTTGTAGGTCAGACCGGAGCTGGTGGTCAGAGTGTTGGTGGCGTTAGCGTAAGGAATCCCGTTGGCTGTAAACGCTGCAACCCCTGTAATAAGGCCTGATCCAGCTTCTTGCACAAGCACAGACCTGCCCGCAGGTTGCGTCAGGATGACGTCCTTGGTGCCCGCAGCAAGATTTACCAACGCGCCTGCGTTACTGGAGGCCAGCACAGTCGCACGCGATAACGTGTTACCTACCGAGGCATACGCTCCAATACCTACTTCCCATGCACCGGCTTGCGCGTCGATGATGGCGTAATACGTAGTGTTACCGTTACCGATGACTGAAAAGGCCTGAAAGCCGGAGTACGGCCCCGCCAGTGTGAGTGTGCCAGTACCAGTAGTGGTTGTCGTTTCCCGGACACGGTCAGCAATAACGAGTGGCATACATTAAACCCCCATCAGTACGTCTTCAGCAAACCAGCGCTCTTGCTGATTTCCGTCTTGGTCAACCCACTGCAGTAGGCAATAAACCACGCCGTCTTCATCCATGCGCAGTGCAAGTACTGGTCCTTCGGGAACCACGGTACGTACTTTGACAACCTGATCTCGTGCAAATTTAGTAGCCATGGTGAACCTCAAGCAGCGTCAAGGCTGAAAGTGTAAGTTACTGTAATGGTGTCACCAGACACCACACTGCGGTCGCCGGGAGATTGGAAATCAGCGGCGGAAAACAAATTTCCGGTGGTGCCGCCCTTGGTGCTATTGCTTGTCAGGAAAGCTCCACCGACCACTGTAGTGCCGTTGATGCTGTACGTTGCAGGTGACGCTGAGTTTGAAATCACCGAAGGGTCTGCATTAGTGGCCGTACCAAAAGTGCAAGCCGGACGTGTGGCTTGACTGTAGGCCGTAACTTCTGTCCATCCGGCGTGTAAAAGCATCGAGTCGCCAGCGGCGGGGTTGTTGGTGCTGCCCGAACCGTACAGGCCGAGGAACCAAGTGGCGGTGTAGCCGCTACCGCTAAAGTACTTGTTGTTCATGTCTTGCAGGCCCAAGTTCACCACAAGGTTGTGCGACTCGGCTTCCCACTTCAGGCTGCCGTCTTCGCCGTGGCACATGATCTTAAACACGCCGCCACCCTTGAGACCTTCGCCAAAAGATTTTGTGGCGCTGACGCCTGCTGCCACGACCTCTGTAGAACGCGCTTGATTTTTTAACATGATCGCCCCTTATACAAAACGGATGAGTGCAGCATCAGCAGTATTGGCCGGTGTCTGCACAGTAAAAGTTGTGGTGGTCGTTTTATCGGCCCCAAAGTCCAACACCGCCACAGCCAGATCGCTTAGGCTTGTATTGTAGATGAGGGCCCCTCGCGCAGTAAAACCTGCGGGGTTCCAGACCACATCGTCGAAGTCAAGATATGCGGTTGTGCCCGAAGTTAACACCGTTACGCCGGTAAGCACATTGCCTCCGGCGGTATACCCTGTACCCACAACCTCGTTGGCCGTGGAGTACGTCAGCGTACCTGCACCAAGGTCCGCATCAGCGGTGTACAAAGCCATCTTGAGTGTGCCGGTAGCCAGAGTCTGCAGTGCAACCAGCTTGGCCTGTGTGGTGAGTGTTTGGTCAAACGCCATATTAAGTCACCGCCTGTCGGTATTGGCCAGAACGGTAGGCGTCCTGACGCTCCATACCATCGCCCAGACGCTTGGCCAAAGCAAGTGCCTCTTTGTACTTGCCGTCATACAGCGCAACCATGTCGGCTTCGCCCTTCATGAACGTGACTGCTTCAACCAAAGAGCCGTACAACAGCACAGAGTCGAAGTTGTCACCCAGCCAAGTACGCCCATCGGCTGCTACTGAAATGGACTCAGGGTAGAAGAAGTAGTGCAGCTCAACGGTATACCGCGCATCAGGCGTTGGGCCCAAGATGAACGACAGCTCGTCACTGTTGGCAAAAGATGGGCCAAACAACGCGTAGTACTTGGGGAACCCCGTGGACGAAGGCGTTGGGTACGCCTGCCGAATAAAGTTGACGTCCTTGTTGAGTAGGTACTCGTAGGAGCCGTCAGGAGCCACCGCAGCTATGGAATAAGCCGCTAAAAAATCGGACGGGCAAGCCAGATACTTGGTGTTGGTAGAAGTAGTGCCCGTCACGTTGCGACGTAACGAGGGGAACTGCACCGTGTTGAAAATGCGCTGCTCGGCCTGCTGCACGAACACCGGGATGTTCGCAACAAAGTCCTGTTCAAAGTTCTGCGTGTAATCGCAAATCGCAGCTTGCAACTGGGTGTAGTTCATCCGCTACCTCAAGCCATTGGTCCACGGGCCATGACGCCCTTGGTAGCGCAGCCAGTGCCACGAATCTTGATACCCGAGGTCTTGACATCATCAGCCGCAGGGTCCCCAGCGCTTACGCGCATCGCTGTGGTGCGCGGGCTAACTTGCTTGGCTGATAGAGTGTTTGGGTCTCGCATGACCTTAGCACCGGTACCAGCCTTACCATCCATTGTGTGGGGCGCGGCGTAGACGCTGGCGTCGCCAACTTCTTTACCCATCATTTTTTTGCTGAATTTAGCCATGATTAGCCTCGCTTTTGGTTTGCCACTTTGGCCATACCACGACCCATGCTCAGCATGTCTTCGTTGGTCTTGCCGCCGCCTTTACCCTTGCCGCCTTTGCCTTTTTGTGCGGCTGCCGTAGGGCCGCTATCACCAAGGTTTTTACCCTCGGTTTTACCTTTTTTGGCGATGCCATCGGCTGCGCGTTTGAATGCCATGATTGACCCCTTATGTCGTCACAACAGTGACTGTACCAATAAAACTCTGCATCACCAAATTATTTGGTGTCAGAGCAACATCAAAAAACCGTGACCCACCTACGGGGTTCCAGCCCCACTGAATGTCACGGCTACCACCACCCGGGTACCCATCCGCCAAAAGCCCAGAGGTCACATAGCTACGATCAGGACGTGGGTTACGCAAGCCCTGCGGATCACTCACTGGGTACATACCTAACTGCAACTGAGGTTGGTCTGGGTCCCAACACTCAGGGCAAACCAATAAGTTGTACTCTTTGGTTTTGACAATCTCTGTGCGCAGTCGGCGAAGCTTAAACCGTTGACCACAACGGTCACATTCCGAAATCGCATTTTTGCCAGAGGCAAAACGGTTACCCATTAAAAGGTACCCCCGACGTATTGCTGACGCGGCACAAATCGAACAGCGGCCTTCTCTCGATCTTCTTCCGAAGCCAAGGCCCATGCCTCGTCATACTGCTGCTTCAGAACGCCCAGACGCTCAGCGCCACCGGGCACCTTCAAAGCCAAGTAATAGGCCAAACCCGCCACCATGCAGGGGAGGAAACGGAAAGGCATGTCCATCGTATTGACACCGGTGCCAGCGTCTTGGATGCGTTTCAAGCGCCAGTACACAAACACGTACTGTTGCGAGTTGTCCGGGATTGGCCAGAGGGTGATGCGCGGTGTGTTCAGGCGCTCAATCCATACCTGAATTGGGCGAGCTTGCTGCAGCTTGTTGGGGATCGTAGCGTAGGTAGAAACACTAATACGCGTGATGGTCAGGTCTGCCTGTGTTGCCGTGTTGCCCGCGCCCGTGCGAATGACGTGCTCAAGCAAATCCACGGTGTCTGCTGGCAAATTGTACGTTGCTTGGCCGGGTATCAATGAGATCGAGCCTTGCTCGAACGTCCACATGTTGATGCCACGGTTGGCCCAGTCGGCAAACATCAGGTTCAAAGACCGGCGGGCGGTCTTCAAATCGTAACCCGTGCGCAGCTCGGAGCCCACGCGCTCGAACGCCTCCTCAACGATTTCTGTCAAGTCGAGGTTAAACGATGATGTGCCGGAAGTTGCCATTATCTAAACCCTGCTGTTTTCTTCGCGATGGTCTTGGGCTGGGCCACAAACTGTTTGCCCGCCGCCTTGCCAGCACGTTTAGCTTTTGTGGTGGCCGCATATTCTGCGGGGCTGAGCGATTTTATCGCCTTCTCCGGCAAATAGCGCTCACCTGTTTTGGAGGACGGCTTTCCGCTCTTGGTGCGCCACTTCTGGTCGCCCCAGTCTTTGAGGGATTGCTGGGGCGCTTTCATGTCAGTCCCTGTACCCGCCGCCAGCGGCTTTGTATTTCTTGGCCACAAGCTGTGCTTTACGAGCTGACCATTGGCCTGCCCCAGTGCCTTGGGTTGCTGCGGCCTTCACCTGAGAAACAATCCGCTTGCGCAGACTGGGCTTGGTGTAATTGCCAGCGGCATTGACTTTACCGCCTTCAGCGTACTGCGTGAAGTCGGTGTCATCCCGGCGTGCTTTTTTTACGCCTTTGGGCATCTTGGAGGGGGCGATGTCCCCCATGCCGCGACTGGCTCTCATGTCAGACCATCCTGCCTTTGGTCTTGCCGCGCTGAGCGCAGCCGTCAGCACGCGAAGAAGCGGAAGAAACCTTGCCGCCTTTTTTCATTGGCTGGCCTTGCGCGGAAGCGGCAATGGCTTTTTGGCGCTCCTCTTCGGCTGCGTCACGTTGGGCGCTGCGTGCAATCGCCGCAGGCAATATGCCGCCAAAACCTTTGCCAATGAGCTTACCCATCGCGCCTTCGCCGGTCAACATTCCAGCCAGAGGGGAAACGTCAGAGAGTTTCATAATTAAACCATTCTTCCTTTTGTGCGGCCCTTGGTCACACAGCCATCCGCACGCGTGACACCACCCTTGGCTTTTCGGTCCGTTGTTGGTGCTGGCGCTGGCGCTGGGGGTGTTTTACTAGCGGCGTTATAGGCTTTTTCAGCGGCCTCGGCTGCCTTCTTGTCCGCAATCATTTGACGGGCGTCTTTTTCTGCTTGGCTCATGTTGCGCTCCTTAGCAGGTTTTGCCACCACGAGCCATTTTGGGCATCGCGGCTTTGGTCTTGCCTTTGGTGGCAATACCGTCGGCAGAGCGAGTAAACCCGCCAGACTTCATGCCGGAATGGGCCTTGGAGGCTGGCGCTGCGGCATGAGCCTTCAAAGAAGTAGCGATGCCACCCTTGGCCATCTTGGCTTCAGCCATTTCGTGCTTGACCATGGACTTGGGAGCGCCCTTTTTCTTCATGAACGCAACCTCTTTGGCCATCATTGCTTTGGATTCTTTCATTTCACCACCTCTTGAAAAAAGTTCTGACTTGCCTTGATCCGTATCAGGGCGGTTAATTTTTTGAAGGTCAGCACGAGATTTTGGTCCCTTACCAAACTTCACCTCTTTGTCCGCTTTCACGAACTCTTTACCCACCGAGGCGGGTACACCTGCCTTCTTGGCAAACGACGGATTGTTGGCCACCGCCGCCATGAAGTTGTGCTGTTTTTTACTAACTGAGGGCACTTCGCTGCTCCTTCATAAAGTCATCAATCTTGCCCTCAAGCCGGTCCAGCCGGGCCAGAACACGATTGATGTCGCTGTGCACATCCGCCTTAGTCACGTACTTCTCAGCGTTCTCTTCGCGGGTTTTGCTCAGCAAAATGCTCACGCGCTTGACTTCGTCGTGAGACACCTTCACCCAAAAAAGCAACGCTGCTGACGCAAACGACAACAGTACGTTCCAAGCCATCAGTTCCATATCAGCACTTCCACCTTGCAAGAGAAGCCGCCTTGCGGGTGGGCTTACCCTTTTCGTCTTTCATTGGGCCGGGCATACCTGACATGCGTGCGCAAAACGAGTCCTTGCGCTTGCCACCCTGCGGTTGCGGGGCTTTGAGGTTGCTGCCGGTCGCAGCGTTGTATTTGGCACGGCCTTTGGCAGTTAGCCCAGCCCCCTTGGAAGCAGGTAACTTCTCACCACGACCGATTGCTAGGGAGGGGGTTTTCTTAGCCATTGACGACTTTCAGTTTTGGCGTGCAATGCTCGGCCAACAAAGGCTGCAACACGTCCTCTTCAAAGTTGCGGGTGAACTTCTCTTGGCCAACGTGGGGCAAGCTGATTGAGGGGTCGAGGAAAACAGTGAAGCCGTCTTCAGCAGCACGGTCGCAGAACAAATAGTCCTCGCCGTAGTACTCACCGTTGACGATCTTCAGGTCAAAAATTGCACTGTCGGTGCGGTTATCGACGTTGTTGTTGTACGCCCACTCAGGGTGGTTTGCGATCATCGTCTCAAGGACGTGGCGCTGAATCATCATGAACCCGGTGCCAATGCGCTTCACACGAAGCAAGCCGTTCTTGTCGAACTCCAAAGCGCCGTTTTCATCAAGGTAATAATCCAAGAAGAACTTGCGATCTATACCGCGCCGTGGGTAAATGCCAGCGGTGACGTCTTTGTCCAAGCTCAGGGCCATCAAACGAAGAATGGCGTCAGCGGAAACCACCACATCGGCATCGACGAACAGAAGCGTGTCTGCGTCGGATTTGAGAAAGTCCGCAACCAAGCAGTTGCGAGCCTTCGTAATAAGAGAGCACCCCGAGAGGTGCGTGAGATAGAGCTTAACCCCCAACGACTGAACCTGAACGGCCAGATTGGACAAGGCAAAAGCTGAATCAATGTTCAGCTTGCCATCGTAGGCGGGGATCGCAACCATGAGTTTGCGGCCCGCTAGGTTAATGCTCTTCTCGTCAGCCATAGTACACCATTGCTGTTACGCTCGGCCCGGTACCAAAAAAGATACCGTTGGGAAAAAGAATGCCTTGCCCGGGGATCAGAACAGACAACCCAACCGTACTATACGTGTCCAGCTCCATGTACACGTCAGGGTAGACGTTCACGTTGCCAGAAGTCGAAACCGAGTTGGCTGTAGTCACGCTGAAGCTGTCGGCATTGATGTACGTAATGTCATACATGCCGTCACGGCTCGTGCCGGTTGTGAAATCTACAAACACGCGCTGTCCGTTGGTCAAACCGTGAGCGGTGATGCTGATGGTTGCCGTTGTGCCCGTCTGGCTGTAAGTACCAGACTCTACGGTTGTGGGATCACACGCAGCCACATTACGCAACGAAGACGTAGCGGAAGTTACTATGCACCCTTTGAGACGAGCGCGCAGTGGCGTGACCAGTATTCCGGAGCTTTTTACGTAAGCTGACTGGACGTCTGTTTGCATCATGGCCGTGCCCTTTATCCGTAAAAGATAGTGGAAGTCACCGATGCCGACGGTAGAAAAACGTAAATTCCGTTTTGGGCGAGAACGCCTTGGCCGGGAATCAGCGTGTAAAACGAGGTGCCTGTGGAGCAATCCACTTCGGTCAATATGTCCGTATACACAGACATGTTGCCGCTGGTAGTCAGCGTAGCCGTCGTCACCGTAAAGGTTGTAGGAGTCGGCGTGGTTTGCACCAGATACGCATCGCTTACAAAAGTACCGCTACTTGCAACCAGAAGCACGCGACTTTCGCCCGCAGTCAACCCATGCGCCGTCGGCGTGGTCACCGTACACACGGTGGTGCCGGGGATGTCGTACGTTGCCGCAATCGAGCTGTTGTCAACAATGGACGTATTGATTGTTACCGATGTAGAAGGCGAAATCACAACGCCTTTGAGCCGCGTGCGGTAAGGCACAGCCACCCCAGAAGTAGTGTTGTGATACGACTTTACGTCTGTCTGCATCGCCATAATCAATCTCCTATAAAGCGGGGGCCGAAGCCCCCAAGATCAATTAGGCAATACGAGAGAACACGTATGCCGTTGCGCTCGCAAATGTGATGCGGAAGCAAGCAATACCTGTCACGCCAGATGGGACTGTCAACAAGCCAGCGCCAGCGCCAGAACCTGCGGCAGCGGCAGCAGACAAGATACCGTTTGTAGCAACAGCGATAGTCACAGTGTTAGCGCCTGCGGTGTTATCCACCCACAAGTCCAAAGACGTGCCACGCGAAGCACCCAGAGCAGCGCCAAGCAGTGTGCCGGTTGGCAACGTAATGGTCGTAGCCAGTGCGGAAGTCGAAGTGATGTAGCCGTCAGCAACTTGAGCCGCTGTAGCAGTGGCTGTTGCGTTGATTGCGTTGAAAGAGGTGGGTTGGTGGCCAACAATAAAACCGTTGAGGGATCGTACTGGGCCGGAGAAGGTGGTCAAAGACATGATGAATCCTCACATGCGAGTTAAGGTGCCCTGTCTGCATGTCGTCGGCCCGGAGCCGTCAGGAACACCGGAAAAGTCCGGGAGTTGGGGCAATATACACCAAAAGAAAAAGGGGCACAAGGCCCCTTTTTCAGTCATACACCGAAGTATTAGTTGGAGCCAGAGCTGCCAAAAATACCCAGCGCGTCGGACCAGCCAAAGCTGTAACGCTCACGGGCCTTGTAACGGACGTTGCCGGTGTCGAAGTCGCCGTCCATGGAGTTGGACAGAGGAGTACGGATGAAATGCTTCAAACCGTTAGGCACGTCTGTGGTCAGGAACCAAGCGTTGTTGTCAGTCAAGAAGTTGTTGACGGTGTAGCCTTCTGCCACAGAACCGTTGTTCTTGATCGCGTTGATGTCGTTGTCAGCAGTGCCAACGCGGAGGTTGGTTTCCAACAGACGAGTAGCAACGAATTGCAGCGATGGAGGAACAATCATCTTCTTAGGCTTAGCAGCAATCAGCAGACCACGTTCATCAGTCCACTGAGCGATCTGAATAACGGCGGCTTCCAAAGAAGTCTCGTTCAGGTCAGCTTGGGTAGATGGAGTGTTGGCGTTGGTGCCGCCAGAGATCAACGGGTGGTTGACCAAAGTGCTGCTGCTGTTGTAGCCAAACAACGAAACACCGTCACCGCCCAAGTAACCACCGTTGAAACCGTTGTTCAAAACGGATGCGGCTTTAACTTGCTTGGTGTAAGCCATGGCGCGGGCCAAAGACTTGGTGTAACGAGCGGACAAGCTGTCGTACAAGTTATCTTCCACAGCTTCTTCAGTGATGGAGAAGCCCAACGCAATGGTTTCGTGGGTGTAACGGGTAGACCATGCTTCTTGAGCGTTGTCATAAGCGATGGCTGCGCCTTCGTTCTTGACGGGTGCTGCGGAGAAGCCGGACAGCTTGGTTTCTTCTTCAAAACTACGCTCCGAAGTTTCGGTTTCGTAGATTTCTTTGTGTTGCTCGCCGTAACGTGCATATTCCAGACCGAACAAAGCGTTCAAGCCGGGGAGCAGTTCTTTAAGCAGTTGTGCGCGTGAAATTGCCATGGTAATTTACTCCTTAAACACCAGTGGTGTTGTTGTATTGGTGGGCGTTGATTTTCACCAACAACTCGCAGTAAACACCGGGAGCAGTTGCAGTTTGCTCAACAACGTCGATAACGCGCAATGGGATGGTTGCAGTTGTACCAGCACCGGTCAATGTCACAGCAAAAGCTGAGTTGCCAGTGGTAGTAGAACCAGCGTTCAACACCAAAGCCACGTTAGAACCGACATCAGCGCGGCTCGCGGTGCCCATAGTTGTACCAGAGGTAACAACGGCCACTTTGAACAGAGCTTGTTGATCGTCCACAACGTACGCGTAAGCTGGGTTAGCAGTAGTGGATGCCAAGGCAGGGATGTACTGGCCCTGAACGGTTTGACCGTTAGAGTTCACGTACTGACCACCCATGCAAACACCAACAATAGTGCCAGCGTTAGTAGAGGTTGATTTAATCAAAAACCCGGTGCTGTCGATTTGAACGGTGTCGCCATCAAAGATAGCGGTACCGAAGCCAGCAGCTACGGGAATTTGGCGAATTGCACCAGCATAGGGCTTGCCATCAAGCGAATTGATGGGAACAAGGCCATAAGGTGCCGAAACGGTAGGAAATGCCATTTATGACTCCAAAATTTAAGAACCAGAACCGAAAGTAACCTTCGATTTCTTGTCCGAGAACAAGGGCATTCGAGGATCACTCTCACGAAGGAAATTGTTGTCCACGGATTCCATTTGAGACTTGTTCTGGTTAGCGTAGTACGCTGCCCGTTGACCCAAGAACTCCGACGGAATACGACAGAGCAACAAACCGCCCACTTCTACGTTGCCTTTAAAGCGACCTTCAGTGGTAGCGTGCATCATGAGCTCAGGATATTCCTCTGCTTTACAGGGTTCGTATCCTTCGCGTAGCTTAGAAGAGATATTGCTGGGGTCAGCGTTACCCAATGTGCTTGTCCGAATCCAGCGATGACTCCAGCCGGGGCGTTTGTCAGGGCTTGGCAAGGTCTCGGGAGGACGCCACGCTTGGGGACGTTGGAACGCCACCTCACGAGAATCCAGTTCACGAGCCATACGATTTTGCGATTTGGTCTGTGCCTCAGTCATTTCATTCACCTCTATTAAGCATAGCAACCTGTTTGGCGTAAAGTTCCAAAGGAACCCCAAGTCGGCGAGCGATCGCTGCTTCGGATGCCTTTAGTCGCATACGACTAGGCGGAGTGCTGCGTGAAGCCGGAGCTACAACGGCAGCAGGTTTTGTTGCACGGCGCGGAGGTTCGTCCTCGTAAGCCGGTTCTGACCTCTTTCGTGGAGGCGGGTCATCATCTTCCTCATCGCTCCGTTCACTTTCAAAGTGCTCGGGAAAACGCTTGCGCATAGTGCGGTCGATAGTTTTGAAATACTCGTCACTACCAACGTATTCAGAACCATACTCGCGCTGCAACTTCTTGTCAAGGCCCATTGCAGCCATGGTCATTTCGTCGTCTTTACCAAACCATTCGCTGTTTGTTTCCATCCAGCGTTTTGTGCGGCGATCCAGCGGAGTAGCTTCTTGTTTGGCGGGCTGGAACTCCCGCTCTTCTACTTCGATTGGGCGCATGGTGGTGGCACGATCAAGCTTCAAAGTGGCTTGTGCAACCTCTGCTTGCGCGTCTACCAATGCGTCGGAATCGCCCGAGTCATAGGCTTCCTTGAACCGGCGCTTGGCTGCTTGCAGCTCAGTCTCGGCGGCGGACTTAGAAGTCTCAATGTAGGCTTTGCTGCCCGTAGACAACTGCTGCTGGAGCTTTTTGTTCTCCTCGAAGACCTGACGGGCAAATGTTTCAGCGGCCTCGCGCTCGCGCAGGGCTTCTTCTTTGGCACGTCGCTCGTCGTGGTAGCCACGAGTGAACTTCTTAATGCGAGCCTGAACTTTCTCGTCATACGAGGCAAGTTCGTCGTCGGTGGGGTCTTCCACCGGCTCTTTCATGGGCTTGCGGCCACGGTCGGCTGCAGGTGTGTCGTCTTCGATCTCGACTTCGAAAGCATCGTCCGCAGCGGCTTTCGCAGCTTTGGCTTCCTTCTCGTCGGGAAATTCAAAGTCTTCGCCTTTGAAATCTGGCAATGGCATGATTTACTCCTTATGCAGCGCGGGTAATTCCACGCGGGTCTTCGACAACGGCCTCAACCGAATCATCATTGATGATGCGGAACTCGCGACCGTGGATTTTCAGGCGGGTGCCTGAATTCGGGCGGACGATGATGAAATCACCTTCCTTGCAGCTCGGCCCACTGGGGAACCGGGTTTTGTCTGCGTAAGCATCAGGGCCAACCTTGACCACGAACAGCACGGGAGTCAGAACCTCCTCGTAGTGCATGGACTGACCGGCTTTAATAATGCCTACTTCGCTGTCGGCGTACTCTTCCATTGCTTCTGGTACGACGCACAGAAGGCGAAAGGTCTTTGGATCAGGCAGCTGCTTGGCTTTGTCCTCGGTGTTTTTATTCAAAATACCCGATAGGTCAATCGCCGAAGCGTCAAATTCAGTCATCAGATTTCTCCATTTTTTGCACAAGGTCGTTAATGATTACCTCTGCTTGCGATAGACCTTGGATAAGCCCGCAGAGGTGTTTGTACTCAGCATAATCCTTAGCGCTACCACGGCTAACCGCGCCAACGTAAGAGTCACGCTGCTCTACAAGTTGTTTGACCGTATGGGCCAAAATTTGATAGTCTCTCATCTGCTCTCCCTCTTAGGAGGTCTGTTGTTCTGTGCGGCTTGTTGCCGCTCCTGCTGCGCCAGCTGAGCTCTATGCTTGGCTGCATCAACCCCTATGCGAGCACCCTCAGCCTCCATCTGCTGCTTGAGTTTGTCGCGTGCAGCGGCGGCGGTAGCGCCCACCTGCATGGCCGCAATTTCTTTCTGCGCGGCAATACGCTCCTTCTCGATCTCCAACTGGTCGGCCTTGGCCGCAGCGTCGATCTGTTGCTTCTGCTGCTTGAGCTGGAGCTCTTGCTGCTTGATCTGGAGTTCTTGCTGTTGCATCTGCACCACTGGGTCTTGTGCTTGCTGCGCCGCTTGTTGCTGAGCTGCTTGCTGTTGATCGCGCTGAAGAATCTGCTGCGATGCTTGCGCTGCCATCATGGCAATCTTGTCGGCCAGCTCTGGAGGAACCTGCTTGTTCTGCTCCTCGGTCGGCAGAGGCATACCCATCGCCATCTCAACTTGCTTGCGCATCTCCAGCGCAATGTGCTCGTTGATGTGCGCCATAGCTGCAGCCATGATCTGCTGCGCGGCTGGGTTCATCTGCAACAACTGCTGAACTTTGGGGTTCTGGATGGCAGCCATATGCACTTGGATATGCGCCTCATGGTTCTGCTCAATGAACGCTTTGACTGGCTTGTTGTTGAGCACTGCTTGGTTCTCCGACACTGGGTCGGTAGGAACTGCATCTTCCTCCATAGGCACAAGTTTGGCTGCGTTCTTAATCCCCAGCACCTCAATCATCTGACGATGCAGCAAGGGCAAGTTGTACAAGTTCGGAGCGCTCTGGGCTAGCTGGAGGACCGCCTGATACTGAACAATCTTCTGCGCCATCGTGGCTGCGTTGGGGTCAGACACAGGGATCACATCCACCAAGTCGTAGTCGGCTTTCTTCACCGAACGATCGCCATCTTCTGGCTGATAGTCGTACGCCTCGGGGGTGTAGTCCGCGATGATGACTTTCAGGAGTTTGAACTCCATCTTCATGGCGTAGTGCAGGCGGGCCTGAACCGCTGTCATCACCTTCAGTGTGCGCTCAAGGATGGCCAGAGTTGTACCCACTGGGGCTTGCGACGACATGTCGCTTACCTTCATGTCACCACTGGACGCAAACGCACGACCTTCTTGGACTATACGGTCGAAGAGGGTGTACAGAACCTGACTCGGCTCTTTGTAGGGCAGTGGCAGGATGTTGTCACGGATTGAGCCGGAGGGCACATCCACGTCTCGGAATTCACCGGGCGCGATCGGGGTGTCGTCACCTTTGATTCGGAGGCCACGAGACTTGAGACCCCCGGGGAGGTTAGACAAAGTACCAGCATCCACGAGCTGGCGAATAAGCATAGTAGCGGACTTAGCATATCCGCCGATGAGGTGGATGAGACCGTAGCCGTAGAAGCCAAAGCCCGGGATGTATTGATAGTGCACAAAGTGCTGGCGCTTGGTGTGGAGCTCGTCGCCTTCATACCAATTTCTCCGTATTGCTAAGACTTTGGTCGTGCCCTTCTCAACCGTAACTACGTACGGCAACGCGATGCCCGTGGGCTTTTTGTCCTTGCCCTTGTGCTCGAAGCCTTTGAGGTCCAAGTCAACGTGCATCTCCAAGAGGCGGAACCGCTCGTCGTGCGTAGCGGTCATGCCCATCTCTTCAGCCTTCTGCTTCTCGATGTCGTCTAGCTGATTAGTAGGCTCGCCCAAGTCCACGTCCATGTAGAACCCGGCATCCTGCAACTTCAGAATCTCGTTCGGCGATTTGCGCATGACGTGTGTGACGCGCTCGGCAGACTCAAGGTTCGACGCGCCGTACGGCACAACGATGTCTTCAGCAGGAATAAACATCGCTGCTTGGCGACCTTTGCTCGGGTCGTAGTAAACCTTCTTGAACGCGCTGCCCGCCAGTGGCAAGTTCCACAACAGCTTCTCATGCTCAGGGCGATACTCAGTCATCACCTCGGTGAGCTGGTAGTTCATGTCTTCGCGCACTCGGCCAGCAGCATCTTGCACCTCGGGGGTGTCTTTACCAATGATGTTTGTCTTGACGGGCCCCTGCGCTGGGAACGTCTCAGTCATTGCCTCGGACTGAAAGCGCACAACAGACTCGGTCAGCATCGGGTGGAACACACCACAAGCGCCTGCCCATGGCTCGGTGCGGTCTTCGTACTTCAGGCCCAGCAGCTTCAGACCATCCACATATGTCTGCATCCACTCTTTGCGGTCCCCGATGTCTTTGGTGAAGTCGTCCACCAGCTCAGAACCCAGCGACTCCAAGTCGCGCATGTCCATGAACTCAGCCAAGTTGGCGTTGAAGTCCTCAGCCGTATCTTCCTTGGGCTCGATGTCTATCTCAACGTCGCCAATACCAATCCGGACGGCCTCGGGGTCCTCGATCTCAATCTCGATCTCGGGGTCTTGCCCCATGTCCAAACCCATTGGGGCCGCGTACAAACCTTTTTCCATTGCCATGATGTGTCCTTACACTGTGTAGAACCGCTCTCTGCGAGGGCTCTTGAACCATTGAATTTCCTCGGGCTCGTCAACCGGCAGTCGCAAGAACCCGCCTTGGCGGAACCTCATAAGGGCCAAAGTTGTTGCGTCAACCAAGTCATCGTGCTCGCCAGAGGGGAACGCGGCGATCTCATCAACGAGCTCTTCCGCCCAGCGCGTACGGGGAACCCACACTTTCCCACTAGCAATTATGTCTGAGACTGCGTTCAAGCGGGCAATTTTGTCCTGCCCCTTGCTTGGCGTGTACTCTTGGACCGGTATGCCCATGGCCCGAAGCTCATAAATCAACGGTGCGCCAGACGCCTTCTTCTCAATCAACAGACCGTCAGGCTCGTAGTCGTTGTACTCCCGCAGCACGTCCTTCTTCAGCTCCACCCACTCAACCCGCTTCTTATATGTATTGAGCAAGATGATGTTCTTAGTATTGTCCTTGTGGTGAGTAAACACCCCCCACGTCGTACCTGCGGAATAGTCGGCCCGCTGGTGTTTCTCAAACGCCGTGTCCCAAGTCTGGAGGATGTACTCGCACTCTGGCGGGCGGTCCTCCTCCCACCACTGCCACCAGTCTCGCTTGACGATCGCAGACTCGTTACCCACGGGGTTCTGCTGGTACTGAGCCTGCCACTTGGAGTTCGGCAGTTCTTCCTTCAGCGCCGTCAGTTCACCCAACGACCAGAATTCAGGCCATAGGGGATTACCCGAAGGCATGATGGCGGGAAACTCAATGACCTCCCACTGCTCACCCCCTCGCCCAGACGCCGCTTTGAGCACCTGACCCGTCAAATCACGCTGCGCCCAGCGTGTCATCACCATGATGATGGCCCCACCCGGCTGCAAACGCTGACGCGGGCCGGACGTGTACCACTCATACACCTTATCGTAGATGTCAGGGTTGGTCGCCGCCAGCGCCGCCTCCTGTTCAGAGTGCGGATCGTCAATAATCAGCAGGTTTGCACCCTTACCGGTCACTGTACCGCCCACACCGATCGCAAAATAGTCCCCACCCTTACTGGTATTCCACCGCCCAGCCGCTTTTGAGTCCACGGACAGCTGCAAATTAGGGAAAATATCGTGATAAGTCTCCGTATCCACCAAATTTCGCACTTTTCGGCCAAAACCTACGGCCAATTCACCAGTATTAGAGCACTGGATGATCTTTTTGTTAGGAAACTTACCCAAAAACCAAGCGGGCAGCAAGTATGACGCGAATTCTGACTTGGTATGACGGGGTGGCATGTTAATAATGAGCCGTTTGCACTCACCCGTGGCCACTCTCTCGAACGCTTTGGCCATAATGGTGTGGTGTCGCCCGCCAATAAAGTCTGGCCAGACCCTATCCACAAACCCCATGAACGTATCGCGGGCCCTTTCCTTCTCCAACAGCTTCTCGCGGCGCTCCAAGTCCTCCAAAATCACCATCTTTTTAGAGTCCGGCAGCTTATCGAGCTGCGACAGCAGTATTTTCATCTCGTCATCGAGCGTCGAAACCTGCTGTTCATATCGCATCGGGCACCTCCGGTGACTCATCCGAGACGGGCGTAGCTTCTTCAGCGGGCTCAGTCACCTCCTCGGCATCCAATACCAGCGGCTTTATACCCAGCTCCGCGTCGATATCAATATCAACCGGTGTCAAATCTGCACCATGGGACAACAGCATCTTGCGCACCTTGTCCTTGATGGCCTTGTCCAAATCGGCAACGCTGTTGTAGTTGACTGTAATCTCGGTCTTTTCAGTAAACAGCCCCACGTCACTGATTTTGCCCAGCATCTCGGCAGCCTTGATCTCTATGCGCGGGTCACCGCACATCGACAAGTCCAGTAGCTTGTTGGTCACAACCATACGCATCTCAGCCGCATCAGCCACGGTGTGACTGTTGTACTCATTGAGCATCGTGCGGATGCGCTCAGCAACGTTACCTTGATATAGCTGTGGGGGATTGACGGGCGTATTCTCTGCGACCGGATACTTCCTCGGCCTGCCGCCTTTCTTCTTAGCGGGCTGTGTGGATTCCGGGGCCATCGCTTCTTCAAACTGCTGCTTGGCACGTTCGGAAAACGACTTGAACACCTCGTCGGCGAGGTCGTCATCAGTTTCGGTTATGTCGCCCGCTGGGCGCAGTTCAGCAAGTAACGCAGCTGTATTCGCCGCGATCTGCATGTTTTCGCGAAGCGTAGTTGCGGCCTCGGGGGTTTCGCCCGCTGGCAGGGGGACCAACTTATCTGGTTTGATGTGTAGGGTCATAGCACCGAGTAGTTCGGGATTGGGCAAGTATCGCGTTTGTTATATACGCCGTGCATACAACGTGAAGGTCTCCCAATCACCGCGATGCTCGCCACGCCCGCAATGTAACAGAAATATATAGTTGTGTGCAAGGGGAGGTTGAGACTCCTACCCGGGGGGTGTTTCTATAACGCAACGCTTACAACCCCGGCTGGATTTTTATACCCCCCTCCCCCCTCTTCATTAGCTTCACGTTTGCACACCAGTTTTGTTGTTCGACTGTGCAAAACACTGTGTATATGTGTTGGGTCCCCTTTGCCGTTATTTTGGGGGGTGTGGGGTCGCGAGGGTCGATCTGGCTGATTTTGCTTGGGGTGCGGGGGTTTGGAGCTGAACGCTTGATGAACGACGATAGTTGGTCAGCCTAGGGATTGGAGAGCTACCGGTTGATTAACAGTGAGGGTCGGTCAGCCCACAGTCGCTCGATTTTTTCTGGGGCTGGCGAAGCGGTCGGCGCTCTGCCCTGCCCGCCTTGCGGCAATGCTTGCGTTACCCGTGTGGAGTTTCCCCCTAAATCCAGTGGGTTTGATATAGTTAATACATGGACAGAGGGGTGATGCCCGCTGTCTTGCGGAACAAACCGACACGGTGTCGGATTGTTCTGCGGGCGATATTGCCTGACCTTTATTGGAGAATACATCATGAGCAAAGCTATCGTTGCGGCACAAACCGCATTGCCCGGTGTCGAAGCTGTCGTTGACCTGTATGACGGTGCTGAAATCGGTATGTCGATGATCGAAACCATCGAGCAACTGGGTCGTGAATACTGGTCACACACTGACACTATCGAGCGGGCTACCCGTTCGCTGTCACAGTGCGACACTGCGCTGTTTGATCTGGTCAACGGCAAGCCTTACGTTGAGTTTATGACAGTTCGTAAGTATTACGTTACGGGCTGTCGTGACAAGGGCGCACCCACTGATGAAGCGGCTTCCAAAGTCTGGGAGCGTTCAATCAATCGCATCATGTCGTCATGCGGCTTTGAGCGTCCTAAGTCCGAGAGCGAAGCGGCTAAGCGCATGGCGGCTAAGCGGGCTGAGCAAGCGGCTAAGTTCGCTGACAAGTCTGACGGCGAGTTGATCGAACAACGTGCGTCCCTGCTGTCTCGCGGTGATTCCAAGTCCGTCAAAGCGGCCATGGAAATCGTCAAAGAAATCGAGCGGCGTGAGAAGCCACTGATTGATGCGGCTGAGACTGCCCGCAAAGCCTTGCTGGACAAGCTGGTTAAGCGTGCCAAAGAGCTGGCCAAAGCTGGCACTGATGATGCCGATCACAAGCTGACAGCGGCTTTGCTGGCGCTCAGCTAATCCATGGGGCTTCGGCCCCTTCTTTCTTTTGGAGCGTCCAATGTGACATTCTGTCGGCTTTAAGACCAGCCGTTAAAAAGTCTACGCCCTTTCGACCCAGCGGCGGACACTAACGCTGGGTTACCTTTCGGCCCTCTTCGCTTCGGCGTTGAGGGCCGTTTTTTTTTGGCCCGCGCCGCCCGCTTGGCTTCGGCTTGGCTGGCGGCGCGGGCCGCTTGATAGTAGTTATCGAGGAGGATCGGTGTAGGCCATGTGGCGAGGATCGGTGTAGCCCGCATCGGTGGAGCTCTGGGTCATCGCTATCCTATGCGGGCGAATAGGATCTTCGTAGGATCGGTGGAGCCTCGCCCGCCAAGCGGGCTGAACATTCCGACAGGCTGTCGTTTTGTACAGTTTTGTCAATAATAAATGATGATGTTCACAAAAACTGGACATTGTCAACGGGGGGTCAGGGTCGCGGATTTGGGGGGCACAGGGGCCTCGCCCGCCTCGTACTGTGCGTCCATACAGTGCAATAACGTATAGTTACCCGATTAACTATCATAACCCCCTGCGGGCGAAGCGAAGAATCACGGTTTCATGCGGGTTCCGGCACAGAGTATTACTTTATTTGATCAATAGCCATTTGTTCAGTACTACATTTTTCCGGTTAACTATCATAACTCACGCTTCTATATCAAACGACACGCCCTCCATGCACCGCTAAGTCGTTGATTTTATTGGACTCTCCTCTCTTTATTTTATATAAGATAAATAATAAATGATGATGTTCATATTTTGACAGACAGAGAACAAAGCACCGAGAAATCCCTTTTGCCACCCCCCACCCCCTGCGCGGGCATCTCCCCCTTGCCCACCCCTTTTCTCTATGTCTGAACTCGTGAACATCATCATTTATTTTTGATCAAACTCGTAAGTCCTTGATTTCATTGAACATTTTTCTCTTGCAAAGATAAAAGATATATGGTATTGTTCACAACCCTCAACAAAGGAGCAACACCATGCCTCGCCCCATCAAGTACGTCACCGCTGACGACCTTCTCTCCAACTGCACCATCAAAGACGAGTGCTTTGTCTGGCCTCGCTCATCCACCCCGATGCCGATGCTCAGCCCGCACGCACCCATGGCCCGAGAATTCGGCACAACCTCCGTGATGCGCATCCTGTTCACCATCTGCCGATACATACCTGCTGGCCCCAGATTGGTGCGTTGGTGCAACAACCCTTTCTGCGTTAACCCGTACCACCACACCGAGTCCAAGTTCTGGCGGGCACAGCGGGCACATCTATCTGACCCCAACGGATTGCTTCCCGAGCAAGAGCAACGCCGCCACCTGATCGCGCCACCAGATGATTTGCTAAAGCGTATGCGCCCCATCAAACCAGAGCACATCCGAATCCTGCTGGACTCTGCCGCCATGGCGGGCTTCGATGCCAAGGGAGTTGTGGACAAGCGCAGTTACGCCCCACCACCCAAGCCCAAGGTCAGGTACGCCGAACCCGATCAGCCCGTCCTCATCATCAAGCGTAGGGAGGAACCCGTGCTGGAGGAACCCGTGCCAGATGAACCAGAGTTCAAGTTTGAGATGCACTCGGGTGATATGCCGGACAACTCGGGCAGGGAACTGGACAGCATCTTTGACCTGATCGAGAAGCGCAACGCTGCTACACGAACACAGGGCTGAAATCGCGAACAGGGGTGCGTATAGGCGAACGCGCCCTTGACAATGTCTAGTTTTTGTGGTACAATGTACTTTGTACATTGATCGCTACGGGGCGACAACGTACAAACCGACAGCCTGTCGGATTGTTCAACCTTCCTATATTGGAGTACCACAATGTCATTTACACAACAAAATCTTCAAGCCATTCACCAAGATATGCGTGAAGCGGCCCAGATGTGGGTCAGCGGGCTAATCACTGACTCTGAAATTGCCGACCACTTTGCCAAGGTCGCGGCCAAATTCAAGACCGTGAACCACGTACTGCCTGGCCTCATCGACCCCAACACGGGCCTCCGTTACAAGCGCGAGGATCACCATGAAGCATGACCCATTCGATTTCTTCGCATCGGGCATGACCCGTGCCCAACGTGCGTGGCGCATTGCGTTGCTTATTGCGCTCGTGGTCGTGCTTGTGCTTGACATTTATTTTTGGAGACCCTGATGGATATCCTTTCTACAGAATACCGTGATTGCCAACTGTGCGGCGATGACGTTCACATCGAACGTTGGCGTCTGGGCTATCACACATGCCGCGCTTGCGGCGACCAACTTGCCCGCGAGGCACGCCAGTCGTGGTGCGTCGTGCAAGAGTACGGTAAGGGGCCGTACATGCTGGTGACCCCTGCGTCTGCACCACGGACGCTCAAGGACACCAACCAGAAAAACCCCCGTTCCTGAACAAACCGTCAATCCTGTCGGAATGTTCTTTTCCAACCTTTGTATCAAGGAAACTGCAATGTCTAAATCTGATTTGAATCTCTCTCGCCGTGTCAACTTCGCCGAAACGGTGGACATCTTGCTCAACTCGGGCGAAACGGCTGTACACCTGACTGGTGAACCCGGCGTGGGCAAGACCGCTATTCAAGACGTTATCGTCGAGCGCACTGGCTATCGCAAAGTCTACATCGATGGTCCCAACACCGATGTCGGCCAGTCTGGTATGCCCATTCCCAACCACGCCACGCGCACACTGGATTTTTATCCAGCTGAATATTACGGACTGCACACTGGCGAGCCACTGGTCATCATGATCGACGAGTGGACTAAGACCGATGACTACGTACGCAATACGTTGCACCCGCTTCTGCACGAGCGACGCCTCGGCGCATTTAATGTGCATCCCGACTCGATCGTGTTCACCACGGGCAACATGGACAAGGATGGTGTGGGTGACAGTGCCAAGGCACACACTCGCAACCGCCAGACTTGGTTGACCTACATGAAGCCCACTGCTAAAGAATGGTGTGCTTGGGCGGGCAACAACGGCGTGGCCCCCGAGGTTATCGCTTGGGTACACGAGTATGAGCACTGCATGATGTCGTACATGGACGGCGGGCAAGACAAGAACCCGTACATCTTTAATCCCAATGATGCATCGCAGACTGCGTTCGTATCTCCACGCTCGCTGGTCAAAGCATCACACTGGGTTAACCGCAGGGGCAACCTGACTGACAACGCTTTCATCGGTTGCTTGGACGGCACGATCGGTTTCGCCGCATCGCGTGATCTTCAAGCGTTCATCGAGTTGGCTGATCAGTTGCCCACTCGTGAGGCTATCGAGAACTCACCCGAGTCGGCTCTCGTGCCCACATCACCTGCGGCTCAGTGCATCTTGATGTTCAAGGCTGTGTCTGTCGTGACCCGTGAGAACTTCGCCACTTGGATGAAGTACGTGCGGCGTATGCCCAAAGAGACACAAGCTGTATTTATCAACAGCTTGCTGGAACTCACGGCCAAGAAGGACTGGTCAATCATTCACCCATCGTTCGTGACATGGGCGCGTGAGAACCAGTACATGTTTGCTGGATTGAAAGGCTAATCATGACCTATTTTATAGAACCGGAACAACTTGACTCGCTTCGGCGTGTCGCCTCGACCCTGCATGCGGGCACTGATGCAATGCGTGATCTCGGTCATCGCGTGTGGTACGTGGTCACAGGCGTAGCGGAGAACCAAAAACTTACCGACAAAGTGTCGGATTGTTTCGTGCAGAAACCAGCCGCTAATAAAGAATTGGCTGATCGTTTCTACACAACTGGGATGCACTTGGCTGACTGCTTGCGTCTCATGGGTAAACACGACGATTCGCGTGAGGTGGAAGTGTGGATATTAGAAACCTGTAAGGAGTATATGAAATGAAAAAGCAACCTAAGTTGGGTATCCCTGTTGCGTACAAGGGATGCTGGATTGTGCCCGTGGGTGACGGGTTTGACTGCGTTGACCGCACCACCGGTCGATGGATTCACCTGCCTGACTCAAGGCGGGCGAAGTGGAACGCCACTGTATGGACGCGGCTGTCCGAGGATTTTGGTGGCTCGACCATCAAGACATTCACAACTGAGCAGATCATGGAGGGACTGAAATGAAAACACCAGAACTGACGGGCGCCGCCCTTGATTGGGCGGTGGCGAAGTGTGAGGGCGCATACAGCGTTAGCGTTGACACCGACATCGACGGAACCAAGCGGGTCAACTACGGCGGGATGTATCCTGAATGGTCAACCGACTGGGCACATGGTGGGCCGATCATTGAGCGGGAAAACATTGGCCTGTGGTCTGAGGGCTACGACTGGGAGGCCAAGATACAGACAGGCGTTGGT
>Ga0315902_10002995_pt1 | contig 25689 bp, 16 predicted proteins | sample LakEriMetagenome_9_FD_203523 | JGI IMG/M metagenome (GOLD analysis project Ga0315902, IMG submission 203523) | Freshwater fungal communities from buoy surface, Lake Erie, Ohio, United States - Buoy 12 MA117 | ecosystem: Environmental > Aquatic > Freshwater > Lake > Lake biofilm | place: USA... | reverse complement strand
TTACGAAATTAGTTTCTAAAGAAAGCATCGAGTGGTAAACCCAGGGTCATTTGCTGGTAGCGAACGCTTTTGTTGCCATCATCTGCCCAGTTGGAAGACATTCCAATTTCATAACGGAGGGTCACCAGATTGGCATAACGAACCCCTGCTTCCATTCTGCTGGAGCGGTAGCGGTATTGGGTAGGGTCACCTGCCCGATTGACCACATCACCGTAGGAAGTAGTTCCGAGTGCGTATAGGACGGTTTGGCCAACTGCGGTAGAGAGACCTCCACCGATTACAGGACCCCAACCGGTGGTGTATCCTTTGTTGTTCAAGGAAGTTGGATAGGCTGGGTTCCGGTGTGCAGGTGCATAGGAGGCTGCTTCTACACCTAACAAGGTGATCAGGCGCACAGGCGTAATCACGCCACGAATGGTAATGCTTGGATTAAACATTACGTCAAAGTTGGCATTGAACATGAGTGGGTTGATACCCTCGTTTTGCTGGGCGGGTATTTCAGGGTTGATGGTATTGGTGTTGTTTTTGAACCAACTTCCTTGTGCGCGCCAGCGGGGCTCCCACAACCGATCAAATTGCTCCACAGAACGGACTCCAATTACAGGAGCCTGGGTTTGTTGTGAAGTATAGTAATAGTTTACTTTAGCACTTTGATTTCCGGCAGACAGCTCAAATTTGGTAAACAAGCTGGGATTGAAAAGTTCATCCAGCAATGCATTGAAGTTGCCGGCACCATTTGCAGGAATGGATGCAAAGGCATTCGACTGGTTGTTGGATAAACTATCGTAGGAGCCATACCAGGTAGTTCCTACCCCGTTCATAGAGGTTGGGAGCGCATTAATGGGGCCCAATTGACCTTGGTATTGGTTGTACGTACTGTTCATGTTACCAGAATAAGTATTCCAGATACCATAAGAGGTGTCCACCTGATTTACAACTGCGAGGCTATCGGCTCCTCCGAATCCCATACCGGACAGGAAAGCGCTCAGGCTATCCACAACAAACGACTGGCCTGGGAGCAGGGTATCGATGTTGCCGATGGTGTTTGGATTAGGTGTATTATTAGACAGGCCGTTGAGTACCGAACTAAAATTAAAGGTGTTAAGGTTCCAGGCGTTCTGGAGGTGGGAGAGGTTGGTTTGGTACTGAGTTCGCTGGGTGGTATCGCCTTGGCCGATAACATTGCTAAAGGCGCCAAAGTTTTGAGCAGAGGAGTCCAGGGAACAGATGGAAAGTGCTGCTAAAAGCAGCGTTGGCAACAGGTTTCTTAGTGGTGACATGACGTAGATCATTAGATTCAAAAATAATAGGCCGTCCCGAAGGCATAGGGAACGCAATGATAAAATTAAATGAAGTATTAGAATGATTGCAAATATATAAGATTATCAGAAACCGGGGGCATTAATTTTGACAAATAGAAATCTATTTTGGGGTGTTCGACCGGTTTAGCCTAGTTTTTTACCAAAAAATATCGAAGAAAAAAAGCATGGAAAATAAAAAAAGCGCTGTGCTCCAAGAGACCACAGCGCTATCATTTTAGTAGCGCGAGGGAGGCTTGAACTCCCGACCTTGCGATTATGAATCGCACGCTCTAACCAACTGAGCTATCGCGCCTTCTTTCAAAAGCGCCGCAAAGATACATTGAGTTAAATTAATTTTCCAAGAAAAAAAAGAAAAACTTGAGGGGTTGTTGGTGATTAGGGGAGGATTTGTTGGTTTTATAGGGTAGTAAGCAGATGAATTTATCCAAAAATAAGGGGTATGGGGAGTAGAGACCAGTTCCTTTCGTAGTTTTGCGAACTTCTTACTGTGTTAAGGAACCGAATCATGAGCATAGCCCGTCATAAAATATTCAATGATCCTGTTTACGGTTTTATATCCGTACCCAAGGGATTGTTGCTCCAGTTGATTGATCACCCCTATTTTCAGCGATTGCGGCGCATTCGTCAGACTGGTTTAGCGCATTACGTATATCCTGGAGCGTTGCATACCCGTTTTCACCATGCGTTGGGTGCCTTGCATTTGATGCAGCAGGCCATTGAAGTATTGCGGTCCAAGGGGGTAGAGATTACGGAGGGAGAGGCTGAGGCTGTTTGTTGTGCTATTTTATTGCATGACATTGGGCATGGGCCTTATTCGCATGCTTTGGAGCACGCGATTATAGATTTGCACCATGAGGAGTTATCAGTGTGGTTTATGGAGGCTTTGAACCAGGAATTGGAGGGGCGTTTGGAGCTCGCGATTACCATTTTTTCCAACCGGTACCACAAGCCTTTTTTGCATCAGTTGGTATCGGGGCAGTTGGATATGGACCGAATGGATTATTTGAACCGGGACAGTTTTTTTACTGGAGTAAGTGAGGGGGTGATTGGTTATGATCGCATTATCAAAATGCTAGCGGTGCACGATGGGGAGTTGGTAGTGGAAGAAAAAGGCATTTACAGCATTGAAAAGTTTTTGATTGCCCGGCGGTTGATGTATTGGCAGGTGTACCTGCACAAGACGAATGTAGCAGCGGAACAGATGCTAACCTGCGCGCTTCAGCGCGCTCGGTCGCTTTCTTTGATGGGAGTGCGCGTGGAGGCTCCGGCGGCATTGCGCTGGTTTTTGGAATTGCCTGCAGAGGAGCTTCCCGAGCGGGAGGTGTTGTTGCGGCGGTATGCGCAGTTGGACGATACGGATATAGGGTCGGCTTTGAAGGAATGGGCTGGGAGCCCTGATCCGGTGTTGCAACGTTTTTCATCGGGGTTGTTGGATCGTCGATTATACCGTTTGGAGTGGAGTACAGAGCCATTTGATCCGGCGTACCGAGCGAAAATGCGGGACAAAGCGGTGGCTGTGTTAGGGCCAGCTTTTCCGGAAGAATACTTGTTATTAGAGGGCAAAGAGAGCAATCAAGCGTACCAGGAGTCGAAGGAACCTATCCGGATTTTATTTAAAGACGGACGTGTTTGTACCATTGGAGCTTGTTCGGACGTCCCCCTATACACGCAGCTGGTGAGCAAGTATTTCCTGGCCTATCCGAAATAGGGGACGGTAGTGCAGACTATTTTCCGTCCAGAATTGCCTATATTTGCAGGCCTTTCTTTCTGCTAAAGGTAATGTTGGCAAATTTTCAATGCTCAATAAGGGTCCTCTACGTCTACTAGTTTGTGCCGATATGAAATGTATTTTGTTGCTTGCCTTGCTTTGGGTGGGGCTACCGGATGGGGCTGTTGCCCAGCAGTTGGAACAAATTCCGAATGCTCAACCGGGGAAATGTTATGCCAAGTGCCGCATGCCAGAGGAATACCAATCGTTCACAGAGCAGGTAGTGGTGAAGCCTTCGCAGTCCATTACGGTAGTTACCCCTGCCGTTTTGGAGTCTAAGACAGTCCAAATGACCGTCAAAGAATCTAGTAAAAGGCTGATCCCGACTGCGCCACAATTTGAATCGAAACGTTCCTGGGTCCAAGTGAAGTCGGCCGATCGGCGCTTTTTGGTGGAAGATCCTGTGCTGGAAACAGTGACGGAACCGCTGTTGGTTCGACCTGAAATTAGGCGATTGCCAGGGCAGCAAGTTACCCTTGAAACGCAGGTAGATCGGATTCAGATCCGTCCCGAGCTGCGTCGGTATACCCTGGTCCCTGCTGAGTATGAGACGGTTCAGGAAGTGGTCGTCATCCAACCCGCCCACAAGAGATTGGTGGAGGTGCCTGCCGTTTACGAAACCTTAGCAGAGCAGTATGAAGAAGAGCCCGAATACACGCGCACCGAGGTTCGACAACCCCGTTATGAAAGTGTGACGGAACGAATTGAGGTGAAACCCGCTTCTACTCAGTGGATAAGAAGAAAAATAGATGCAGGATGTTTGAGTGCGCATCCCGACGATTGTATGGTCTGGTGTCTGGTGGATGTCCCTGCAGAATATGAAAATATTACCACACTCGCCAATCGAGGCTGTAATGGCAGCGGAGTACCGGATGCCGGATGTGTTCAGACAATTACGGTGCCCGCCAAAATGGCTAGCCGAATGGTGCAGGTGGTTAAAATTCCGGCCAGTGTGCGGGAAGTTGAGGTGCCGGCAGAGACCAAGACCTTCACACGGCAGGTACTGAAGACACCAGCTTACTATAAGGAAGAGGTGCTCCCTGCCGATTATATCCAGGTGACCCGCCAGGTATTGCCCGCAGGATATGTTCCAGCAGATGCTAATGGGAGTGCGCAAGTTGAGGTGCTTCCTGCGGAGTACAAAACCATCACCAAGCAGGTGCTCAAAGTGCCAGGTTCCCTTCGGGAGGAGCTGATTCCAGCAGAATACGTACCGGTTATCCAGCAGGTACTGAAAGCGCCAGCCAGCACTTCAGAAGAGCTAGTACCCGGAAAAGAAGAGCAAGTAACCATCAAGGTGATCAAAACACCTGAAAAACGAACGACGGAGGTGCGCCCAGCTGAGTATGCCAGTATCACTAAACATACATTGGTAAAACAAGGAGGATTTACGGAGTGGCAAGAAGTACTCTGCCCTGAGAAAATAACCAGTGCGACCATCGGCCAACTTCAGCGGGCACTCGCCAAGGCAGGTTATGATCCAGGCCCTGTCGATCAATCGTTAGGAGCCAAAACCAGGGAGGCCTTATTAAAGTTTCAGAAAGACAAGGGCTTGCCAATGGGAAATGTAGATGTAGGTACATTAAGGGCTCTGGGCCTTCCATATTAATACTGCCGGACTATTTTTTACTAACAACAACTGGATTATGGGATCAATAGCCTTGGAAGGGATGCGTTTTTTTGCTTACCATGGAGTGTATGAGGCGGAACGTATCTTGGGTACTGAATTTGTGGTGGATGTGTATGTGCAGACGGATCAGACACTGGAAGCAGGAAGCAGTGATGACCCAGCTCAGGCGCTGAATTACGAGACGATTTACCTTATTTGTAAATTAGAGATGTCGGATCCCAGGCAGCTAATTGAGTCGGTCGCTCTAGGTATTATGGACCGGATGAAGGCTCAGTTTGACCGGATGCAGGCGTTAAAAGTGCGTATTCGGAAGCTCAATCCTCCTTTAGGCGGGGTAGTGTCGGCTTCCGTGGTGGTGGAGGAAGAGGAATATGTAAATGCTTGTCCGCGGTGCGGACAAGCATTTATTAATTATTATCCTGGGGATTGCTGGGAGCGATTTCCAACCATTTACGCGGGCACCCGCGATGGGCTGGTAAAGCAATATGGCCAGCAGTGTTTATGTGACCGATGTCTTGGTTTTTACGCAGGTTAAGGGTTACCAGCGAATCAAGGCAGAACCCCAGGTGAACCCTGATCCAAACGCGGCGAGACAGACCAGGTCGCCCTCCTTGATTTTGCCGGCTTCCCAGGCTTCGGAGAGCGCGATGGGGATAGAGGCTGCGGTTGTATTACCGTACCGTTGGATGTTGTTCCAGACTTGGTCGTCCGAGAGTCGGAGGGTTTTTTGGACAAATTGGCTAATGCGCAGGTTAGCCTGGTGGGGAATTAGCATAGAAATGTCGGAAGCGCTTAACCCAACTTCTTGGAGTGCCTCCTGAATGACTTCTGGGAATTTTTGCACCGCCATTTTAAAGACAAACTGCCCCTCCATATTAGGGTAGTATTGTCCGTTGTCCATCATGTGTTGGGTGATAAAGATTTCTCCCAGGGTATCCACCGATGGATAGCCAAAATCTACGGGCTCGCCGAGTTTATTCAAGTGGTAACCACCGTGGGAGCCTGGGTTAATGAAGGCCAATTTTTCGGCATAGGTTCCGTCTGAGTGTAATTTGGTGGTTAAAATACCCTGGTCTGGATGTTCGCTGGGCTGTATAATGGCTGCTCCGGCGCCGTCGCCAAAAATCACACTGACATTTCTTCCTCGGGTGGTAAAGTCCAGACCCATGGAGTGCATTTCGGCCCCGACTACCAGCACATTTTTGTACATCCCTGTCCGCACAAACTGATCTGCTACGGAGAGTCCATACACAAAGCCACTGCATTGGTTGCGGATGTCGAGCGCCCCCGCTTCTTTGTGGGTGATTCCTAACTCGCGTTGGAGTAATACTCCGCAGCCTGGGAAATAGTAATCGGGGCTCAGCGTAGCAAAAATAATAAAATCGATTTCGGAGGGATCGATTCCAGCCCGAGCGCAGGCAATTTTGGTGGCTTCTGCCCCCATCGTTGTGGTGGTTTCTTCGTGTTTTTTACCAAACCTCCGTTCCTGAATACCCGTCCGTTCCTGGATCCAAGCATCGCTGGTATCCATGATAGCTGCTAGTTCGTCGTTCGTAACAATGCGTTCAGGTACGTAATATCCGATTCCGGCAATTTTACTGCGTGTAACCATGTTCCTTATTTTAGTTGCTGGTAGTAATGGGCTGTAATTTAAGCCCTCTTAGAGCAGATTTTTTTATTTATTTTTCCAAAAAAAAGAAAAAGCAATCCGGTACCATCAATTAGGCTTCGGAGGGAGTCGATTCCCCTCGATTTACAAGCCAGACACCAACCAGGGTAACACTCATTCCAACGGCCTCCAACCAGTGAAGAGGCTCTTTCAAGACCCACCAGCCCAAAAGTACAGCAACAACTGGATTGATATAGGTATATAAAGAGGCCGCAGTAGCGCTCAACTGCTTTAGCACGAACATATATAAGCTAAAGGCCAAGGCGGAACCCACTAAAATCAAATAAAGTAAAGCAGACCAGCCCTGCCAATGGTGCTGAATGTGTGCCGTTGAATCTAACGTCCAGCTGAGTAACAATCCGCCCAGTCCGCCGGCCGTTACTTGAATACTTGCATTCACCATCGGTGAAACGGCAGGTGCGTTCAACCGCTTGGCCATCACTGTTCCCATGGACCAGGTGAAGCAAGAGGCGAAGCACCCTAAAATGCCCCAGCGGTAATCCGGGTTCAAAAAATCGGTCCAACCTTGATTGAAAATGAGCCCAAGCCCCGCAAATCCCAACAGGACACCAGATAGGGTATATCCACTCAAGCGCTCACCTCGGCGGTGCCAGGAAAATTGAATTAGCAATACTACAATAGGTGTCAGGGACCCAATCACCGCTGCCAAACCGGAGGAAACATACTGCATGCCCCAGGTGATAAATCCATTGCCCCCGGTGATGGTTACTACTCCGATCACTGCCTGCAGGAATAGGTAGCGGGGAGAGAGTGATGCCCTACTCCTGGCCCATTGGCCCGTTAAAAAGACAAGGACGAGCAACAACAACCCAGCACTTGTCTGACGAATCCCAACCATCAAATAGGGTGGAAAATACAGGATAGCGTATTTGATTGCGGTGTATGTGGTACCCCAAATCAGGCAAATGGCAGCAAGTGCTAAGTAAGCTAAATGGCGGCTAGAGAGGGTAGATACGTTCATAATGAACCCAAAGGTACGCTCCTTTTCAGGCTGTTCGATGGGAGCTGCCGGAATTAACCTGTAATTTAAGTGCGTATTCCCAACTCCTGGATATACCCAAACGAATGGTTCCTTGTTACCTTTGTCGTATGAGCCAACAACCCACTCCCTTACCGATCCAGGTTATTTCGGCGGGTGCCGGAAGCGGAAAAACCTACTCCCTTACAGAGCGAATGGTTGAAATGCTGGGAAAAAACATCCGGCCTTCTGCTATTCTGGCTACGACCTTTACTAAAAAAGCCGCCGCTGAACTCCAAGAGCGGGTCCGCTCCCGACTCATGGAAGCGGGCAACAGCACCGCCGCAAATGAACTTGGAAATGCCCTGATTGGAACGGTACACAGTATTGGAGTTAAATTATTACAGCGGTTTGCCTTTGATGCAGGGGTGTCCCCGCTGGTTGAGGTAATTGCTGATGGGGACGAACAACGCCTGTTTAATGAATCGTTGTCCCAAATTCTTAGCAGTGAACGAACCGATCGCATGAATGCCTTGTCCGAACGTCTTGGATTGACCAAGAAGGGCTTCGGGAAGTCGTCGTTTGATTGGCGTGCTTCAATCCGCCAACTAACGGATGTGGCGCGTGCTAATAATTTTTCCAGCACCGTTTTAGCAGAAAGCAAGCGCCGATCTTGGGAGTCCTTTGCTGCCCTCCTGCCGCCTGCAACCGAAGTAGAACAGCTTGTTTGGAACAACCGCTTGAGCTCAGCGCTGCAACAAACCGTGGCAGCCTTGGAGGCCAATGAGGCGGATACTACCGTGGCAACGAAGGCTGCTATTGAGTTGCTTCGCCAAATGGAAAACCAGCTGAAATGGAATGGTGCTCTGGCCTGGCACGAATGGGTGAAAATTGCCAAAATAGCACCTGGTGCCAAAAGCCGGGAATTAATGGAAGATCTCAAGGAGTTAGCACTTCGGCATGAGGAACAAAAAGCCTTTCATTCGGATATCAAATCCTATATCGATCTGGTATTTGAAATCTCTATCGAAGCACTTCAGGAGTATGAGCAGTATAAACAGAAGCGAGGGCTTATCGATTATACCGACATGGAAACCTATGTCAGCCGACTGCTACGTATGCCTGCCGTTCGCGAAACACTCAGGGAAGAGTTAGATTTGCTGTTAGTAGATGAATTCCAAGACACTTCCCCCATCCAATTGGATATATTTTTGCAGCTCAGTCAGCTTGCCAAGTATTCTATTTGGGTGGGTGATCCCAAGCAGAGCATTTATGGTTTCCGAGGCGCAGAGCCGGCGCTTATGAAGGCCATTATTGAAGCCACTGGCGGGATTCGTTCGGAAAACATCTTGAAAGAAAGCTGGAGAAGCAGGGCGGATTTGGTGGAAGCATCGAATGCTATTTTTACCCGGGCTTTTCAAGACTTACCGGCGGAGCAGGTGGTATTGTCGCCTAATTTCAGTACAGAAAAAGAGGTGGATTTTTGGAAAAAAATGGGTTACACTGCGCTGGATACCCCACTTGCACTGCGGCATTGGCATTTTTTGAATGAGGAAAATAATAAAAAAGTGCCCGGACAGCCCTGGCTAGAAGAATGTATTGCGTCCCAAATTGCGGTCTTCCTCCGACAAGAAGTTCCTGTTTTTGACAAGTCACGGAAAACAACCCGCCCGGTTCGGCCAGGGGATATCGCTATTCTATGTCGAAATAATTCCCACTGCCAGCAGGTGGCAGAGGCGCTGCACCGCGCTGGGTTAAAGGCTGGAGTAGCCCGGGCAGGCTTATTGGAGACGGCGGAGGTTCGGCTGGCCTTGGCCTATCTCCGTCGCTTGGTCAATCCCAATGACCGGCTGAGTGCAGCGGAAATCAAGTTGATCAGCGGGGACCTGCGGCTGAAGGAGCTGATTCATCAACTTTGGGAAGCCAGTCCGGAACAAAAGAGGCAGCATCTGGACATCCCCATGCCCGGCAATGACCTGCATTCCCGGTCGGCCGCTGAAGCCTTGGACTTGCTGTTATCCGAGACAGATTTGCGCCGTACGGTTTGCCAATTAGGTCAGGCTGTTCAGCGGTTGGATAACTTGGAAGTATTGCGCCGATATGCGAGGGAGTATGAATCAGCTTGCAACCGGCTTCATACGGCGGCAACCATCGGTGGATTTTTATTGTGGTTAAACCGTCAGGCAGAGCTCAGCCACGATTATCAGGGCAGTGGAGAAAGTGAAGACACCATTCATGTACTGACCTACCACAAAAGTAAGGGATTGGAATATCCGGTCTGTATTTGCCACAACCTGGATCAACCGCTTAAGGAAAATGTGTGGGAGGTCAACCTAATGCCGGAGGGGCCGCCAGATCTGAATGATATTTTGGGAGGGCGATGGCTTCGGTATTGGGTCAATCCGTATGCCGACCAGTTAAGGAATACCCGATTGGAGGAGCGGCTTCGGCAATCAACAGCCTTTACCGAGGCCACTCGACAAGCTTTGGAAGAGGAAGCACGCTTGCTGTATGTGGGAATTACGCGTGCCCGGGATTACCTGATTTTTCCGACCACAGCGAATGGTACGCGCTGGTTAAACCGGGTATTTAGCCATGGAGATGAAAATGCTACTACCCTCGACCCAGACTCGGACGAGACGCCTTTTTACACCTTGGGAGGCCGAGTATTACATTGTCAGACGGAACGATTGTTTTTCCCAAAAGTACATGCTGCTGTGGAATGGAGGGAGTCTGCCTTTTTGTACCACGAAGAGAGTGCAGGGAAGCAGTATTATTCAGCTGAAAAAATCAATCCCGCTGCGGAGGCGGTTCCAACCAACCCCCACCTGAAGTCGGGAGCCCCCCTTGTGGCAGCTCCAATGGTGACCCTTGATCCGGCATTGGCCGCCGATCAGGCTGCTGCTATTAAGAGTTTGATGCACCGATTGCACCCCGATTTGCCCTTGGCTGAGCATCAAATCAAGGTTCGGCAGCTGGTGGGAAAGTGGACAGCAGAAGCTCTGTTAAAGCAAGCAACCACTCTATTGGAATGGTTGCGAACAACTTGTTCTGCTGTTCAGATGCAAACGCATGTGCCCGTTCGGTGCGTGTACAATGAACGTATTTTCGAGGGGATAATTGATGTGCTCTTGGAATCGACCGATCAGACGATTCATCTGGTTTTACTAGAAGAAAAGGAGTCGGCCGCTACTTTGGCTTGGTTAGGCTACGCTGTTCAACGGCAGTTTCCGGGCAGGGCTATTCGATTGTGGGCCTTGGATGTGGTAGAAGGCCAAGCACGGGAGTGGGTAGCGTAGCGGCAACTAGCCCAACGGACTAAAAGCGCATCGGGAAGCAGCTCAGCTGGAGACTGCTTCCCGATATGACTAAATAGGTACTACTGTTTGATCAAAAGGAATTACCTGACTAGAGTGACGTCGCCTTTGTAGAGTTTGGTACTTCCATTGGTCAATTTAATCTTGGCGTAGTACACATAGACACCTGGATCGGCGTTTTTACCCCGGATTTTACCGTCCCACCCCTGCCAAGCATTCCAGTCACCGGGCATTAAAGGGGCCTCGAGCTGGTACACAGAGGAACCCCAGCGGTCGAAAACCATGAGTTCATCGATGCCGAGGATGCCGACGCCAATGTAAATTTTCCAAAAATCATTGATTCCATCCAGATTAGGAAGAAAGACATTTGGGATATAGACATCTGCGACTTCCAGTACATTCACTTGAATAGAGGCACTGGCGGTACAGCCGGTGGTATCGGTAATGCTAACGGTGATGCGCTCTGACTTTTCGGGCAACCAGGTTTGTGTTAGGGTATTTGCCCCGCTAGCATCATAGAGAGGGTTCCAGGTAATTTGGCTCCAGGCGGTTAGGTTGGTGGTGGCGGTTAGGCTGAGTAGTTGACCGAATTTCAGACTTGTATCTGCCGGGAGGCTTATAAATACTTGCGCCGGGATTTGTAAAAAAGTGATAGAATCAAGCGAACAGCCATTTTGATCAATTACCGAAAGGTTGTGTTGGCCGGCCCCCAATGCTACGGAAAGTGGGTCGACTTCTACTCCATCCACCTCATAGACATAGGGAGCGGTGCCACCATTGGCTGCCAGGGTAAGGGTAATGGTAGTGTCAGCACAGTCGATTGGTGCTACTAACCAACCTAAGGAAAGGGGCGAAGGTTCTACGAGGGTACTGCTAGCGGTGGAAGTACATCCGATGGCATCAGTGATGGTGAGGCTATAGGTGCCGGCCGCCAGGTTGGAAAGCGTTGTATTGGTGGAGGAATTATTCCAGGTTAGGTTGTAAGGCGCCGTTCCTCCGCTTATTGCAGCGCTCAGTTGTCCGGATGCCTCCGCTGCACAGCGGATGGCTTGTTCGGTAAGCGAAACGGCAATAGGGGCTGGGCTGTTGATCGTGCCGGTTTGAACTACACTGGCACCATTTGCACCGGTGATGGTGATGCTATAGTTGCCTGCGGGTAAATCTTCCAATACTTGTGTTTCCCCATTATTGGAAATCACCCCTTGACCGTTGAGGTTATTGCCAGACCAGGTGTAATTATAGGGCCCAAAACCGGTGGTAACCGTAATAGATAGGAACCCATCGGCTGTTTCAGCACAGCTGGTGGTACTGCCTTCCAGGGTAGCCTGCGGGGCGCAACCAGAGGGGTCTAGGCTGGTAATGGTGGTCACCACAGAGTCACAGCCTTGAGTGGTTTGGAGATTTTGGATGGTGGTACCTACTTGAGCTGGATCGCAACTAAAGGCGTTGATCGTCACGTTGTAAGGAAGAAACACGTTTACAGGGAGCGTGGCAGTGCCGGCACAAAGTCCATTGTTGCTGATGGTGACACTGTAGGTGGTGCTCACCAAGGGGGTAAGTGTAAGGCTGGCACTGGTGGCTCCGGTGCTCCAGCTATAAGTGGCTCCTCCCACGCCGCTGGCGGTTAAAACCAGGTTTTGGCCTACGCAGTGGCTGGTATTTCCAGTGATAGTGGCTTGGATTCCAGCGGTAAGCGTGAGCGTGACAGCGGTTCTACTGGTGCTGAAACAATTGCTCACTGGGTCAAAAGATTCTACAAAATAGGTGTAACTACCTTGACCAAGTCCGGCTGAAGGAGTAAAGGATGTGGTATTAGCAGCCAATAAAGAACCGCCCGTTGCCGCAGAGTACCAGTTGGCGAGTAGTCCGCTGTTAAGGCTGACTGACAAGACGGGCATTGGATCGCCAGCACAGGCCGTCGCGTTGGAGGGGTTGGACGGAGCGGGAACTGGAGGGCAGCCACATACTGGTGCATTGATGACTTGTTGGTTTTCGCAGTTGGTAGTAGGATTAATGGCGCTGATCACCACATTAGTGCCTGCAGGGATTTGGGTGACAACAAAGTTGCCGCCTATGCCAACCACTGTGCCAGCGGTGGAGGTAATGTTACTTGCATTTGTGGTGATCGCAACGGAATAGCTTAAAAAGTCAGGTGCGCATTGGGGCGTGCTGATGGTGAGCGTCGGAATCGGATGAACGGTAATCGAAAAGCTGACTGGCGTACCCGTACAATTGGCGTCTGCCGGGGTTACTAACAATACCCCAGTTTGCGTTGTGCCAAGATTAGACGGGGTGTCAAAATTAAGGTTCCCACTTCCGCTTGGATCTAGCCCAATGGCTGGATTGCTGTTCGTCCAGGTAAAGCTGGTTCCAGGGGTGCCAGTAAAGTTCACAAAAACAGGTTCATCTGCGCAAACCACTCGATTGGAGGGGGTAACCATCGTGGGCAGCGGCCGGATATCAAGGTTTACAGGGGTTCTTCCGGAGCTAACGCAGCCGGTAAGGGTATCTCTGCTCTCTGCATAGTAGGTGTAGATACCAGGTGCTAAGGGCCCCATGGGTGTGTAAACAGGGGTAGCCAGCGCTAGGGGACTTCCCCCAGCTGGGGCGGCATACCAATCAACCACCAGTCCGTTGTTCACTGTGACCTGCAGTGGGGGTACAAAGGCGCCAGTACAGCCTATGGTTATGCCGCTTGTACTGGGAGGGGTAACAGAAGGACAGTTGCAATTAGGGGCTGTAACCAAAAGTGTGCTGGTACAGCCTGCCGTTGAAAAAGCGGTCACTATCAGACTGGAATCAGCAGGAATGGAGCTGATAAAAAAGCCGGTGGGAGTGGTAGTAATCGTCCCGAATGGGCTTGCCAGGCTGTCCGCATTGCTGATTATGCTGGCGGAGTAGCTAAGCAGGTTCGGTGCACAGTTGGTTGTGCCAAGATTGACCGTGGGCAGTGCTTGGAGGGTGATCGTAAAGAAGGTGGGCGTGCTGGTGCAGCTTCCGAGTTGGGAGATCAAGGTAATAGTAGCTACTTCGGTATTGGGTAGATTGGCCGCTGAGATATAACTAATCGCGCCATTCCCGCTGGATGCCAATCCAATTGAAGGGTTGCTATTGGTCCAACTGAACGCTGCGCCTGCTGTTCCGCTGAAGGAAATATTGACTGGCGCCCCCGCGCATACCTCCAGGTTAGCTGGGGTCGTGGTGGTTGGAGTAGTATTAATAGTGAGGGTAACGGCAGTCCGGGTAGCACTTACACAGCCGGTAGCCGGGTCAATTGCCTCTGCAAAAAAAGTGTAAGATCCTGCTGACAAAGGACCATTAGGGGTGTAGTTGTTGCTTGCGGCTTGCAGTAGACTGCCTCCAGTAGCTGCGTTGTACCAATTGACCGATAGACCACTTGCAGAAGTAACCGTAAGAGTGGGCAGACTGGTGTTCTCACAAATAACCGGATTACTTGGGTTGCCAGGTGCGGTGACAGAAGGGCAATTGCAATTGGGGGCATTTATATTTTGGGTCAGTATACAGCCCGATGCAGATGTAAGGGTGAGCACTATATTGGTATCTGCGGGTATTTGGTCAATGGTGAATAGGCCATTCGTTCCATTCACCACCCCAGCGCTACTGCTGAGGGTAACAGCGGTATCCGTTTGGAGTGTAACCTGATAGCTCAGCAGATTGGGGGCACATTGCACGCTACCAATCGTGAGACTCGGCAGGGCATTGATTTGGATGGTGAACGAGACTGGGGTGCCCGTGCAATTGCCCGATTGTGGGGTCAGCGTAATATTCGCCAGTTGGTTGCCCAACACGTTAGAGGGTGCGGTGAAGGCGATGCTACCGCTTCCGGAAGCCGGGAGGCCAATGGTAGTATTGTCATTAGTCCAGTTAAAAACGGAGGTGTTTGCTCCGGAAAAATTAACTGCCACGGCTTGGCCTGCACAGCTCGTTACATTTGCTGGTAAATTGGCTACTGGTGTAGCGTTGACAGTGATCGAGAACGTTTGAGCAGGCCCAGTACATCCCGCTACGGAAGGGACCACCGTAATTAGGCCGGTTTCAGTACTGCCTGGGCTGCTTGCTGTGCCAGAAATAGAGCCCGTTCCAGAAGCCGGAAGTCCGAGGTTGCTGTTGCTATTGCTCCAGGTGTAGGTAGCGTTCGCTCCTGCTCCCGAGAAGTTGACTTCAATTGGGGCACCGCTACAAAGGGCGAGGTTTGCTACCGGATTCATGGTGGGCCCGGGCTGAATGGTGATGTTAAACCCAATCGGATTGCCTGGGCAGGCTGCTGAAAGCATTTCTGCTAAAATAAAGCCCGTTTGAGTCGTGCTAACATTGGCGGCGGTAAATTGAATATTCCCTGTTCCAGTGATACCTAATCCAATTGCGGTGTTGTCGTTAAACCAGGTGGGCAGCAGGTTGGCGGGTTGAGCTGTAAAGTTGACGTTTACTTGTTGGCCGGAGCAAACGGTGATATCGCCGACGGGTGCCAGGGTAGCTACCGGCTGAACAGTAACAGTAAAGGTAATGGCGGGGCCAGGGCAGGCACCGTTCGGGGTGACGGTTAGTAGAGAAATACGCGGGCCGTCTGAAAAGGAGGGTGTTAGCACGCTGATATTGCCATTCCCACTGGAGGGAATACCCGTTTGGGTATTGTTATTGGTCCAGGAATAGCTGTTGGCGGTACCTGTGAAGTTAATTTCTAGCTGCGATCCGGCGCATTCTGTCAGGTTGCCTGGATTATCTACGACGGCGGCTGGGTTGACGGTGATCGTAAACGTGCGCGGAGCGCTTTCGCAACCTGCGGCATTGGTAGCAATCACGGTAATGGTAGCTATTTCTTGGCTGGTCGTCACAGCACTGTTGAAGTTGATGTTGCCATTACCTGCGGCCGCCAATCCGATAGCTGGGTTGTCGTTGCTCCATGAAATGGTACTGCCTGCAGAGCCACTCAGGTTGACACTCACAAAATTGCCAGAACAAACCACCACGTTATTGGGTTGGTTGAGGGTTGGCAAGGGACTCACAACCACCTGAAAGCTAATGGAAGGTCCAGTACACCCGCCCAGTGAGGGAGTAACGGTAATGGTAGCGGTCTGGTTGCTCGTAACATTGGCTGCTGTGAAGTTGAGGTCTCCATTGCCAGAAGCGCCCAGTCCAATTTGGGTGTTGTTGTTGACCCAGTTAAAGGTGGCGCCGGGCTCGCCTGTGAAGGCAACATTCACCGGGCTATTGGCACATACCGTTATGTTGCCGGGGTTATCCACGGTTGGACCGGGCCCCACTTCTACTTCAACGGTATTGGTTTCAGCGCAGTTGTTATCGTCGAGTGTTGTAAAGGTGTACGTATTGGTTCCAACGGGTGCGTTGGTCACGGTGGTATTCAAAGCGCTTGGGTTGGCGATGGTACCCGGGCCCGTCCAGGTGGTACTCATCACAGAGGGCGTATTGTCGAGGACTGCGGTCAGGTTGATGGGTTGATTGGAGCAGGCCGGATTGGGATTGGCGTTCAAGGTAGCCCCTCCATCCCAACAGGTTACCGTAATTCCGGAAAACGTCACGGACTCATTGGCTGCCCAGGTTTGTGTTTGGACAATAATGGTAGCGTTTTCTGCATTTTGAGTACACACAGGGCCGAAATTAATGGTTCCGGTTTGGTTCAGGTTGCCCGGAACCCCTACCAGTTCTGAATATACGGTCGCGCCATCTATTTGGTACTGTACGTATAAAAAGTCCCAGCAATTGGAACAGGAACCTGCACCCGCATTATTGGGGTCGCCGGCACAGGGATCACCTGCCAAGCCGCACTCGTCGCTCGATTCCATATTTCCACTTCCCAGCCAGGGTTGTGAAAAGCTGTAGTTCATGGCAAAAGAAATAGAAGAGCAGTTGCCTATACTTATGTTGTACTGGTCATTCGTTACCTGATCGGAATTTGTATAGGTCATCCCGGGGTTACTAAAGATCACCGTTTGGGCATTGGAATGCAGGGCGAGCCCCAACCAGAAAACAAAGAGGACTCTTTTTACCAGGAGGATTTGTGGTTTCCTTTTGGAAAAACAAGCAGAAGCTGCGCGGATGGCCATAAGTACGGTTACTATTTAAAAGGAGAGCGTATATCAAATTAAATACCTTGCAAAAGTACACAAAAAAGCAATCAAGGCTGCTTTCCCCTTCCCTGTGCGTGGTAATTCATCCTAACTTCACAAAAAAATGGAGTATAAATTGCATTTTTTAGGATGTTTTCTTACTTGAACAATTAATTGGTTTTAAATTAAATGAATTGATTTTTGGGGTGTATTTTACTTATTTTACTAAGTGCATTATTCGATTTTCTTCGCAATGCCGCTGCTGCTCCAGCAATGTGTTGGTGACCCTGGTGGTATTGACATAGGGTGCAAAATAGCAAAGAAGATCAACATCTATTTTTCTAGACGACAATGGAGGGGAAATGGATGCTGTGATGAAAGGGAGACTGCTAAAAAGGGGGGCTGCGTGGGTTGGATAGGGCGCCAAGGTGAGTAATTGTAGATCTCAAAAGGGCTGATGGGTGTCTTTTTCTGCGATCTCTTTTTGAAGGGGGGCCTGGCACCGGCAATACCCTGTTATCGCTCCTCAGGAAGCTCACGTACTCTATTTAAATAGTCTTTTTTTTGATATAAAATTATAATTTTTATTTGTAAAATTATATTTAATAAATAATTGATAAACATTTTTTTATTTAAAAAAAGTAGTATATTTGCCTGTATAATTAGGATTGTTTTTTTTGTCAAAAATGTCTGAAAATGCTTTGTTGATTTCGCTCATTTTTGCACTATCAAAAGGCAGTTAGGAAACAACCAAAACAATCTCCCAAAAGAAATAGTGCCAGAGAAAACCGAGTCGTTCAGACTTTTCTCATGATGTAAACTACAGGGCAGTTCCCCGCTTGGCAAATGAGTCAGGCGGGGAACCGTTTTTTAATGGTTAATTATTAATGGTTAATGATTGGGTTTGGTGGGTTTTTTGGGGGGAATTTTATTTTTTTAAGTGTTTGAATAGTAGTGAGTTGTGTTGTTTAGGGGGTTGTTTTTGTTAATAAAAAGGGCCTTTTTGGGGATGGGTAGTTGTCTGGAGGACCTTTTGGAGAGGGCCCCATATTTGTATCACTTTTTCATGATGTAGATATACAACAGGGCAGTTCCCCGCTTGGCAAATGAGTCAGGCGGGGAACCGTTTTTTTAATGGTTAATTATTAATGGTTAATGGTTAATGATTGGGTTTGGTGGGGTTTTTTTGGGGAGATTTCATTTTTTTAAGTGTTTGAATAGTAGTGAGTTGTGTTGTTTAGGGGGTTATTTTTGTTGATAAAAAAGGCCTTTTGGGGGTTGGATAGCTGTCTGGAAGGTCTTTTAGAGAGGCCGCCATCTTTGTATCACTTTTTCATGATGTAGATATACAACAGGGCAGTTCCCCGCTTGGCAAATGAGTCAGGCGGGGAACCGTTTTTTTAATGGTTAATTATTAATGGTTAATGATTGGGTTTGGTGGGTTTTTTGGGGGAATTTCATTTTTTTAAGTGTTTGAATAGTAGTGAGTTGTGTTTTTTAGGAGGTTATTTTTGTTGATAAAAGTACCTTTTTTGGATTGGATAGTTGTCTGGAAGGTCTTTTGGAGAGGCCCCCATCTTTGTATCACTTTTTCATGATGTAGATATACAACAGGGCAGTTCCCCGCTTGGCAAACGAGTCAGGCGGGGAACCGTTTTTTTAATGGTTAATGATTAATGATTAATGATTGGGTTTTGATATACATGGATGGCTTTAAAGGGGGGAGTGATAAAGCCGTAACTTTTTAGCAACTTTGCGGGGTCTATTTTAGTTTTTCAGAGTATTATGACCAATAAAGAGATCGCCAATGCCTTTGATACGTTGGCCAACCTGCTGGAGTTGCATGGGGAGAATGAGTTTAAGATCAAATCGTATCGCAATGCCTATCTGACCCTCCGGAAGCTGGACCGTCCGGTCAGTGAGCTGCCGGAGTCGGAATTGAAGGGGATTAAAGGGATTGGGGTGGCCACTGCGGCTAAAATCATCGAATTGACATCGACGGGAGCCATGGATGCTTTGGAGTCCATCTTGCGGGAGACGCCGGCTGGTGTGGTAGAAATGCTGGATATCAATGGTTTTGGCCCCAAAAAAGTGCGCTCCGTCTGGAAGGATATGGGGATTGAAACCATTGGTGAACTGTGGTATGCCTGCAATGAAAACCGATTGGTGGAATACAAGGGCTTCGGCTTGAAGACACAGGAGGATTTGCGCAAGCGCTTAGAATACTATCAGCGGAGCAAAGGGAAGCTACATTGCGATACGGCCGAGCAGATTTCAGCAGCGCTTGGCGCGCGGATTACAGCTGCTTTGCCGGGTGCTTTTGTCGCCCCGGTGGGCATGGTTCGCCGAAAAAATGAAGTGGTGGACCAAGTAGAATTGTTAGTAGGTTACAACGGAGAAGTAACGGCCGCTTTTGATGGGGTAGAGCTGCGCCTTGAAGCATCGGAGGCAGGTCAGTTGCGAGCCGTGACCGCTGATGGTACTCAGGTAATCCTTTATAAGTGTCTGGCAGAGGAATTTGGTTCTAAGTTGTTTCAATATACAGGGCCTGCTTCGTTTGTATCGGATTTTGTGGCGCGGTTTCCAGGTCAATCGTTTAAGGGGCTGCGGATGGAGCAGGAGGTGTTTGAAAAAGTAGGCTTGCCGTACGTGGTGCCAGAGTTGCGGGACCGCCCAGGCATTCTGGACCTGGCGACTACTGGGCAGTTGCCCGACTTGATTACAGCGGAACAATTACAGGGGGTTTTGCACGTGCATACCGATTGGAGTGATGGTTTACACAGCTTGGAGCAGATGTGCGCAAGGGCGCGCGACCTGGGGTATTCCTATATTGGGATTACGGACCATAGCAAGTCGGCTTTTTATGCCAATGGTCTGCAGATCGAGCGTTTAGAACGGCAGTGGGAGGCCATTGATCGTCTGAATGAGCAGATGGGTTCCTTTCGGATTTTGAAGGGGATTGAGAGTGATATTTTGAATGACGGGAGTTTGGACTACCCGGAGGAGTGGTTAAGCCGATTTGACTTTATTATTGCTTCGGTGCATTCTAACCTAAAGATGTCGATGGAGAAGGCGACTGAGCGAGTGGTTCGAGCCATTGAAAATCCGTATACGACTATTTTGGGGCATCCTACGGGCCGGCTATTGCTAAGTCGGGAGGGTTACCCTTTGGATTGGGAGGCTGTGATGGATGCTTGTCAGCGTTGTGGGGTAGCGATTGAGTTAAATGCGCACCCTTATCGGTTAGACATTGACCACACCTTAATTCCACAGGCGCTTGCGCGGGGAATCAAGATTAGCATTAACCCGGATGCGCACAGTTTGGATGGATTGGAGCATGTGCGGTATGGTTTACAGATTGCCCGTAAGGGTGGTTTGACGGCTTCTAGTTGTTTGAACGCCTATTTACCGGAGCAATGGGGCAGCTGATTTTTTTAATTGGTATGATGGGCAGTGGGAAGTCGTACTGGGGTAAGCGGCTTTCGGAGGCATACGATTGTCCGCTGGTTGACTTGGATAGCTGTATTGAGCGGGGAGAAGGGGAGTCGATCTCTAGTTTGTTTGAGCGGAGGGGGGAAGCTGTTTTTCGGGCGCTTGAGGGTAGTTATTTGCGTATTTTACTGGATAAGGAAGGGCCTTTAGTGGTGTCAACTGGAGGAGGAACGCCTTGTTTCTTCGATAATATGTCGTTTATGAACCGACATGGGCGTACTGTTTGGCTGGATGTTTCTCCCGGCATACTAGCACAGCGTTTGGTTGCCGACGGTAATAGTCGGCCGTTGCTATCGGGAGTAGGGGAGGGGCAGTTGCTTTCTTTTTTGGAAAATAAGTTGGAAGAACGCGCGTTTTGGTACAGCCAGTCAGATGTTCGCTTGGCTTGGGATGCTGTTGGTGGGGAGGATGCTTTTTGGGCGGCACTTTCGCTGGCGGTTTTTCCAGCATTAAGCAGCTCTGTTCCTGGTCGCGCTTCTTATTAATACGTGTTATTAAATGGTTAAACGGTTTTTTGGCTTTTTAAACCGAGTTTTATGGCATGGTTTTTACCATCGAATGGGTACAATGAATAGAAACTTCTTCTTTACTGTGTTGTTATTAAGTGCGGTTCAGTTGTCCGCACAACGGGTGGTGTCGTTTGATGAATTGTCGGTACGTTTAAAAACGGAGAGTGATACCCTTTATTTGGTAAATTTTTGGGCGACTTGGTGTGCTCCTTGCGTAGCGGAGTTGCCTTATTTTGAAGCCTTGCACGAGAAGTACCGCGACCGTCCATTCAAGGTGTTGTTGGTCAGTCTGGACTACAAGTCGCAAGTAGCCAAACGGGTATCTCCATTTATTCAAGCCAACCACATTCAGTCGGAGGTGGTTGTTTTATCGGAAAAAGATCCGAATCGGTGGTTGCCGAAGGTGAGTGAAGAGTGGACGGGGGCTATCCCGGCTACGTTGGTTTTTGATAAATCGAGGCGGGTTTTTCTGGAGCAATCCTTTGAGAGTTTGCGGGATTTGGAGCTTGTTTTACAACCTTTTTTAGCACCATAAATCGTTTTTTTTATGAAAAATGTACTTTTAATGCTGTTAGCAGTGGTTTTTCTCCCTGCTTTTTCTGTACTCAATACGGGGTACAACATTGGTGATACGGCTGCTGATTTTCGTTTAAAGAATGTGGACGGGCAGTTGTACAGTTTGTCGGACATAAAGGATGCCAAGGGTTATGTGGTGGTTTTTACTTGTAATGTTTGTCCTTATGCCAAGGGCTATGAGCAACGGATTATTGATTTGCACAAGCAGTATGCTCCGCAGGGATATCCGGTGGTAGCGATTAATCCGAATGATCCAGCAGTGCAGGCAGGAGATAGTTTTGAGGAGATGCAAAAATTGGCTAAAGCACATTCGTATCCATTCTTGTATTTATTTGACGAAAAGCAGGAAGTGTATCCGCTTTATGGTGCAACCAAGACACCGCATGTGTTTTTATTGGATAAAAACCGCGTAGTGAAGTACGTTGGGGCCATTGATGACAGTCCGGAAGATGCGGCTGGAGCGGAGGTGCACTACCTGGCCAATGCGATTGAGGCTTTGAAAATGGGAAAAGATCCGGAGCCTTCCGTTACTCGGGCAATTGGCTGCGGCATTAAGAAGAAAAAATCATAAGGCCATACCTTGAAATTTTATATCTTTGCGGCCTGAAATTTAGAGTTGATGCCAAACTAAATTTCGTTCACTTCGTTAAGATTATCCATTTTAAACAATAATTTATGTCATCAGAAACGGCAGCTCGCCCAAAATACAAAGTAAAAGATATTAATTTAGCCAATTGGGGCCGAAAAGAGGTTCGTTTGGCTGAGGCAGAAATGCCAGGTTTAATGGCCTTGCGCGAGGAGTTTGGCCAATCCAAACCGTTGCAAGGCGCGCGCATTGCAGGTTGTTTGCACATGACCATTCAGACGGCGGTTTTGATCGAGACCTTGGTAGAATTAGGTGCGGAAGTATCTTGGTCTTCTTGTAATATTTTTTCTACGCAAGACCATGCGGCAGCGGCTATTGCAGCAGCTGGGATTCCAGTATATGCCTGGAAGGGAATGAATGCAGAAGAGTTCGACTGGTGCATTGAGCAGACCTTGTTTGCCTTCAGCGATGGCCAGCCTCTAAATATGATTTTGGACGATGGTGGGGACTTGACCAACATGGTTTTGGACCAGTATCCGGAGTTGGTGGCAGGGATCAAAGGCCTTTCGGAGGAAACCACGACGGGTGTTCACCGTTTATACGAGCGGGTGGCGAAGGGTACTCTTCCGATGCCTGCGATCAATGTGAACGATTCAGTAACCAAGTCCAAGTTTGACAACAAATACGGCTGTAAAGAGTCACTAGTAGATGCTATTCGCCGTGCGACTGACGTGATGTTGGCGGGTAAGGTAGCGGTAGTGGCTGGTTATGGTGATGTGGGCAAGGGTTCTGCTGCTTCGTTGGCAGGCGCTGGCTGTCGGGTCATTGTAACGGAGATTGATCCTATCTGTGCCCTTCAGGCGGCAATGGACGGATTTGAGGTGAAAAAAATGGAAAATGCGATTCCACGCGCTAATATTGTTGTAACCGCTACGGGCAACTGCAATATTGTAACAGGCAAGCACTTTCAGTTGATGAATGACAAAACCATTGTGTGCAATATTGGCCACTTCGACAATGAAATCGATATGGCCTGGTTGAACCAGCATCATGGTGCCAGCAAAGTGGAGGTGAAACCACAGGTGGATTTGTATGATGTAAACGGAAAAGACATTATTGTATTGGCAGAAGGCCGGTTGGTCAACCTGGGTTGTGCTACGGGTCACCCTTCGTTTGTGATGTCTAATTCCTTTACCAACCAGGTATTGGCGCAGCTGGAAATCTGGCAGCACGCTGATCAGTATGAAAATAAAGTGTACACCTTGCCTAAGCACCTGGATGAAAAAGTAGCTCGCCTGCACCTCGCTAAAATTGGCGTAGAGCTGGAAGAGCTGTCTACCGAGCAGGCAGAGTACATTGGTGTGAAAGCAGAAGGACCGTTTAAGCCGGAGTATTATCGGTATTGATTTTTGCCCCGCAGGCGTAGCCCCGCAACGCTTGCGGGGCACGCTTGCGGGGCAACGATCGCACCCCCGCAAGCGTTGCGGGGTTACATATCTGCCCGCAAGCGTTGCGGGGTTACATCTATCTATTATGATCAATCCAATAACAGTTACCGCGTTAGTTGCGGCTCCAATGGATCGGGTATGGGCTTGCTGGGTTCAACCGGAGCATATTACCCAGTGGAATCAGGCTTCGGCCGATTGGCATTCACCATCAGCGGAAAACGACCTTCGTGTTGGGGGGCAGTTTTGTTTTCGGATGGAGGCCAGGGATGGCAGTATGGGTTTTGATTTCCGGGGGACGTACCAGGAGGTGGTTCCTCAGGAGCGTATTGTTTACACCATAGAAGATGGTCGAAAGGTTGATATTCGTTTTACGCAGGAGGCTGATCAGGTGCGGGTGGTAGAAATGTTTGAGCCGGAGAACGAGAATGCTCCTGAGTTACAGCAGGCGGGATGGCAGGCTATTTTGGATCATTTTGCGCAGTACACCGCGGCCTTGGAGGGTCGGTAATTACGGTGCTCCGCCTCTTCTGACGGCGTATTTTCCAAATCGGTTTCGGATGTGGTCCATGGCATCGAGTAGCCGTGCTTCTTTTTCGGTATCATCGAAAAGGTTGAGTTGGCTGTGTCCGCTCACCAAGGCGCTAAAGCGCACCCCCACGAGTCGCAGGGCTTGCCTTCGTTCATAGAGATTTTGGAAGAGGTGCAGCGCTTGTTGGATCAAGGGGCCATCTTGTGCGGTATAGGGGATACGTGCTTGTTTGGTGTAGGTATTAAAATCTGCGTAGCGCAATTTAACCGTGACGCAGGCGGTCAGTTTGTTTAGCCCCCGTAATTCATAGGCCAGTTGGGTCGTTTGTTGTCGGAGTTGGTCTTGTAAAAAGCGCAGGTCGATGGTATCGGAGTAGAAGGTGCGCTCGGAGGAGATGGAGTCTTGCTCACGGTAGGGTACGACTGGTGTGTGGTCTTCGCCGCTGGCCTTTTTCCAAATGAGCAGTCCTTGTTTTCCGAACTCTCGTTCTAGTAGCCGAGGAGGTAAAGCGCTGAGGGTGTAGCAGGTTCGCACGCCCATCAGGGCCAGTCGACGTTCAGTTTCTTTGCCGACGGAGGGAATTTTGCCGACTGGCAGTGGTGCTAGAAATTGTTTTTCGGTGCCTGCGGGGATTAGTTTTTGGCCATTGGGTTTGGCTTCCCCGGCCCCTACTTTGGATACGGTTTTATTAATGGAGAGTCCGAACGACAGTGGAAGGCCGGTTTCCCGGATAATTCGTTGGCGGAGTTCTTGGCTCCATTTCCAGCAGCCGAAATACCGGTCCATGCCACTGAGGTCGATGTAGAACTCATCGATGGAGGCTTGTTCGAAGGGGGGGGCTTGGTCTTCGATGATTTCGCGGACGAGGGCAGATTGTTTGGAGTAGGCTTCCATATCGCCTCGGAGGACGATGGCATCTGGGCAGAGTTGGAGGGCTTGGCGCATAGGCATTGCGGAGCGGATACCGAAGGTTCGGGCTTCGTAGCTGCAGGCAGCCACCACGCCGCGGTTGCTGCTTCCACCGATGAGGAGTGGTTTTCCTCGGAGCTGGTCATTGCGCAGGAGTTCGACGGCGACGAAGAAGGCGTCGAGGTCCAGGTGTAGGATGGAGCGGTCGTTAAAGTGTTCAGGCATAATACAGTGGGCGGTTTTTTTATTGGACGTATCGTTGATCGGTTTGGTAGGGAAGTCGGTGCATTTCGAAGACTTCCAGGGTGACGAATCCGAAGTCGGAAGTAAGGCGTCCGCGGAGCCGGTAGACCCCTCGTCCGCGGAAGGGGTATTGTTTGATTGCATCCGGGAAGTGTACGGTATCGCAGAACTGGCCTTCTTGGTCGAGCCAGGTACCGAACTGCATCAGATCGCCTTTGGTAGTACGGGTTTCTTTTCGGCACACATAGTAGCCGGTGAGTTGTACGATTTCGGAGACATGGTCGGTCCATTTTCGGGCGGGCAGTCCGTATCCTTTTTCCAGTTCTGTTTTTTCCACCATATCAAAAGGGGAACACAGGGGGAACCCCAGTAGTTCCAATTCGTCGAAGGCTTGATCGAGCGGGTGTTCGCTGAGTTCGGGGAGGGTATACGTTTCGTGTTCTTCTTCAAACAGCAGAGGGGTTCCCACTTGCAGATCGGGGTTGAGGACCCGGCTTTTTTCCCAGAGCAGTGCTCCTTTTTTTAGTTCGGTAAAACGGAAGGCTCCGATTCGGATCAGGAGGTCGAGTTGGGACGATTTGACCGGTACACGGCGGACGAAGTCTTCGAGGGATTGGAAGGGGCCG
>Ga0315902_10002992_pt1 | contig 25693 bp, 21 predicted proteins | sample LakEriMetagenome_9_FD_203523 | JGI IMG/M metagenome (GOLD analysis project Ga0315902, IMG submission 203523) | Freshwater fungal communities from buoy surface, Lake Erie, Ohio, United States - Buoy 12 MA117 | ecosystem: Environmental > Aquatic > Freshwater > Lake > Lake biofilm | place: USA... | reverse complement strand
AATGAGCTATTAAAGGAGATGGAAGAGGGTATGAAAGACACTTCAACTCCTAAGAAAAAATCTCCAACAATTAAAACTAAACAAAATACATCTGAAATAAAAAAATCTGAACAAAAGAATGGAAAAGTAAAAAATCAAGCTCAGGCGAAGAAGAGTAAGAAGACATAATCTAGTTACTTAGTGTTTAATCTGTATACTTACTCCTGAAGGACAACTGAATAGAGCATTTGACTTTCTGATTGGGCGTAAGCACAGTCGGAAAGGTAGGCAAGTAGAGCTGGTTTTTAGGGAACTAAAAACTCAGATTTACTGGCCAACTACGGATCAGAAGGTTCGGGGTTCGAATCCCTGCGGGGGCACCACTCAGTTTTAACTATTTTAAGGCGGATAAAATTGGTACGAGACGGCTCTCAAGAATCACCATTTAGAAAAAGTTTTAAATGGTAAGTGAGCACAAAATATCGTCAAAATATGTTTTGTCCTAAGTAGGACTACATTGTGATAGACTTGTAAATCTCCATTCCCAAAGTCATAGGCAGATGAAATTTATTTCTAAAACATTGGCGAATTTAGAAACTTTATTGAGGCCATAGTAGATAAACATATCTGTAAATTTAACTTTAGATTCAAATGTAATAAACTCACTGAGTGCATCAAATACTGGGTTTAAATCTTGGTCATAATTCAAGTTTAGTTTTAATCGAATCTGATCTTCAAATTATAAGGCTCGAAGAGGAAAAGCTATCACAAAAAAAGGGAAGTTACGGTTTTCCTAAATTAAGTTTTGAATATGCTCAAAAATTTCTTGAGAATTCAAATGATATTGATGTAATTATTGGGCACAATAATTTACGCGAGGTATTTCAAAGCCATAGGTTGTTATTAAAGTATTGTAGGATCGAGAAATTTACTGAATATTTTTGGTTAGTTTTAGATCTCTACGCAATAATAGCTAGGAGTAGTAAAGTTTATGATAAGTCAATCAAAAGACATTTTGAAAATAATTTCAAGCGAAAAATTAAACAGCCATGTAATATAAGATACATTGATCACCACACTTCACATGCATATAGCGCCGTTTACGATTCAGGTTATAGTAGATGTTTGGTAATGACTGAGGATGGTAAGGGCGATGATTTTTCCGGTAAAGTTTTTGCGTATGAGAATAACTCATTAGTAGAAATAGCTAGTAAGAACTATATTGAATCTTATGGTGTGATTTATTCAGCCGCAACAAAAGCTTTGGGCTTTAAAGCTCTAAGACACGAAGGTAAAATTACTGGTCTAGCAGCCTATGGAAATCCAGAATCATTGTGTAAGTTAATTCACAATGAGTTTAATTCATTAGTAAATGATCGGTTCGAAAATCTAAAAAACTATCATCCATCTGGCTTGACTTTTAGAGCGCGTTTTCAGGCGAGACTAGTTCGTCCTAGTGATCAAATTTATTCAAATTTGATGCATTATTGGGTTAATTGGTTTAGGGATAAACTTGTTTCAGGATTTTCTAAAGAAGATATCGCTGCTTCAGTACAAAAATTTCTTGAAGATCGTGTTCTAACGGACTTAAGTTTGTTGAGAGTTGATTTTGACAAATTGGCTTTAGCGGGTGGGGTTTTTGCAAATGTCAAATTAAATCAAAAAATATGGGAGACTGATCGATTCACAAATATTTTTGTGCAGCCAGCAATGGATGATGCTGGCACAGCGCTTGGAGCTGCTGCATTGTTCAGTCAGAAACTAAATAAAGGTGGAGGACTCAAGGATATTGTCTACTTGGGTACAATACAGGAAAATCAAAGTCTTGCCATGTTAAGAAATAATTTCACAGAAATCAACCTTGGATCAAATAAATATGAATTAATAGCTGATTTCATAGAGGCTGGCAAAATTGTAGGTGTGTTCAATTCAAGGACAGAATGGGGTCCAAGAGCTCTGGGAAATAGGTCAATTCTGGCTAGCGCATTTTTGCCTGAAATTTCAAATGAACTTAACAAGAGGTTAAAAAGAAACGATTTTATGCCATTTGCTCCAATTGTTAGAGATAGTGACGCGGGGTTGATTTTTGAGAAATTTTCTAAAGGGTTGGATGCAGCTAAATTTATGACAGTAACTTTGAGTGTTAAAAAAATATTTGAAAAACAGATTCGTAGCGTAATTCATATCGACGGCACAGCAAGGCCACAAGTTCTGTATAGAAAAGATAATGAATGTATTTACAAAATTTTGGATGAAATAGCTATTAGAAAAGGAATTGGAATTGTGTTGAATACAAGTTTTAACATGCATGAATTTCCAATTTTGAATGATTTCGGCACGGCATTGAATAATCTCAAGATTGGATCAATCGACTTACTATACGTTAATGATAAAATATTAATATCTAGATCGTAAACATATTTATTAATTTTTTATAAAATACTTCAAGTGATTAACATGCTAAAGTTTAAGTCAACTATGAAACCACTTACTGAGTCTAAGATAAATAAAGAAAATGTAGTCATAGTCTTAGTTGAATACAATAGACCAAATTTGTTAAAACAAATAATTTTAGAAATATCAAGATAAAATCTGCGCATTTTTATATTTATATTGATGGCGAAGTCAGTGAGCATATGGCAGAATTTGATTTGGTCAAGAATATAGCCAGGCAATTATTCGATAAACAAGTGTTAAGAATTGAACACTGATGTGTAAATTGAGGAGTTTTGTTAAATGTAACAAGAACTATCTCAAAAGTTATAAAATTACATAAGTACATAATTTTTGTTGAAGATGATGTCAAGCTCAGCGATATTTTTCCCAAAATATGCTAAATGGATTAAATCTCCAAATACAATATAATTTAACAGGAGTATTCTCAGGTTATTCAAGTAGGTTTGGTGCATCTAAAGAAAATTAATGGCTCAAACAGGGAATTCCAAACTTTTAGGGCTGGGCTTGTTCGGCAAAAACCTGGGCACAGGCTTGAGGTGTGAGTCAATGGGAAAGGAATAGAGATCATTTTTAGTTTTTTGGGGTGGTTGGAGTGTTGTCTGCTATTTACAAGTAGGAATTTTATCTGCGCTAGTTTTTGCACCACTTCTTGCTAAGCTTTCCACTCACCTTCTAAAGTGGATTTCAGAACCTATAAGTAACTTTATAAATAAATATAAGAAGCCAAAACAATTTAAGATTATAAAAGTGGTCTAGTCGTAGAGAAATCACCTGAACCGATAAGGTACAATTTACGCTTAAAGTTCAAATTTTATGAACAACTAGAAACTATCTGATACGCCCAAAGTAAGGTATTAGCGAACTACGGATCAGAAGGTTTGGGGTTCGAATCCCTGCGGGCGCACCATAATTCTAAAACTAGTACTACTTCATTCAACTAAACATTGTTTTGCCTTGGTCTCAAACGTTCATTATTTCTTAGAATACGGTAAGATCTTTATGTGAAAGAAAATAGAAAAAATCCTTTGAGAGTGCTTACCAGCTTTAGTCTTATTAAAATTTAAAATTCTATGTGGAACCTTATTGCACTAACTTTTAACAAAAAAATTAAAAGAAATTTAGATCGATATTTATCACAGATTATAATTTTCAGATCAGTATATTATCGAATAAGAACCTATAAGGTGAAAAAACTAAACAGGCAATGGCAAAATATTGATTATGTTATGGAGAACATTAAATCGATTGTAGATCTAGAAAATTTTTATGAATTGAATAAACATATTCCAGAAATTGAGCATCAAGTAGGGCGATTCATAAATATGTGTAAAGTTGTAAATCAGATAATTCCCAAAAATAAAGAAACAATTGTTGAATTTGGTACTTACCAAGGGCTATCAATTTTGCTATTAGACTATGCATTCACTTTACGATCTCACTCCATGAACAATAATTCTAATTGTGAATTTGTAGGAATTGATACATTTCAGGGGCTTCCTGAAAGTTCGTCAATCTGGATAAAGGGTCAATTCAATGACACCTCAATTGATATTTGTGAAAAAAATATCAGAAAATGGGGCAATCCTAAAAGTAAATTCGAATTAATTCCGGGGCGCTTTAACGACTTAAATGTTAGTAAGAGATTGTCTCAATATTCTAATATTTCAGTATTCCATTTTGATGCAGATTTGGGGTCCTCAACTAAAGAAGCATTGCAAGTTTTACATTTGTTGTTAGGAAAAAAACAAAGTAGTGTGTATTTTCTTTTTGATGACTGGGGTTGCCACCCTGATGAAGTTCCAGATGCGTTCTATAATTGGTATTTAGAAAATCAAAATGATCTGAATTTATCCGCAACAAAAATTTCATCAACTAAAAATTCAAGATATTATCGAATAGACTTTGCTTAAAACAGAATTTTTGTTTCCAAAGGACTACGGACCAGTGTTTAACTTCCTTCCAGATTGATCGTAAGTAAGGTCAAAAAAAGCATGCGGGTAGCTTTAGAGAATAGATGCAACAGACTTAACTACCAACTACGGATCATAAGGTTCGGGGTTCGAATCCCTGCGGTCGCACTACATTTCATTAGGAATAATGCCAGTTTTTGTACCCTGATTCATAAATCAACACCAGGTTCTATTTAATGTGTAGTCTTGTGCCTGTGAATAATTAGTAAATTTATTTCTATTGAAAGGATTTATTATTTTGAATGGAACGTTTGATATAGCAATAGTGGGAAATGGTGCCATCGGATCGTATACTGCTGTTGACCTAATATTAAAGTACCCCAATTTAAAAATTGCAATTGTAGGATTGGAAACCAGAAGTGATTCAGCAAGTGCGGCAGCAGGTGCTATGTGTAATGTTTTTGCTGAGATTGAACAAGCTAACACTAAATTAGCCAAAGAAACTTTTCAAAAATACTTGTATCTTGGAATTAGAGGAGCGAAAGGCTGGTCTGATTTTCTTGAAAGAATATCTCCAAACTCTATAGTAACCACAAAAGATACTCTAGTCTTCCTAAAGAAAAGTGCTAATTCTTTTGAGCAATCCAACTTCAAGGAAATGATTCGTATAGCCCGAGCATATTCGGTTTATGAAGACTACCCAATAATTAAGTTCACCGAAGCTTTACCTTTGACCAAGAATAGAATTGAGTCTGTCGCAAAAATAAAAGGTGAATTTGCAATGGACTCATCAAACCTACTCAGTACACTAGACAAACTTCTACATGAAAATCATGTCACTTTTATCAATAAAAAAGTAGACGCCGTTATTCCAGGGACTCCGGTGGTTATAAAGACTGCATCTAATTATTTTTACGCAGATAAAGTTGTTCTTTCAGCGGGCTCTAATACCGGAAATTTATTACAAGATACTCCGATAGTTCCAATGCTTCAAGGAGTCGGTTCTGCCTATCTATTTAGTTCTATAAAAAGAGAATTCCCAGATATATTCGCCAAAAATGTTATTAGAACTGTTAATCGTGGTGGTGCTCAATGTGGATTTCATGTTGTTCCAAGGAATCAAGGATTCTATCTTGGGGCAGGAAATTATATTTCTCAACCATCCGAGTCTAGCCATAGGCTCGAAACATTAAGATACCTTTTTCAAACTCTAGAAACTGAGTTAATTGGAAAGGAATTTTCCTACGAATTATCTGGATCACTTGTTAAAGGCCACCGCCCCCGATCAATGGACGGCTTACCCATGATCGGTGTATTAGGAGAATCTCCTAATATATTCATTGCCACTGGCACAAATAGAGCTGGATTAACTTGGGCTCCAAGTATTTCGCGCGAAATTTTAAATTGGATTGCTGGCGATCCAATTGATGACATGTTTAATGATTGGAAACCAGATCGCAAAATGAGATCTTTTGGGGATTCAGAGGAGGCACTTTCGTACTTTATTGAGAGTCGGATTGGTGCGGCTCTCGAACATGAGTTAATTTCTAATGACAGTTATTCAATAGCACAGCACAAATTAAAGTTAAGGACTATTGGAATAAATTTATTACACGAAGTAAGGTCCCGATTTAATGAGGAAACATTCACGCTCCACCCGGATCACTGGTCGGCTATCATAGATTCAAGTTACACTTGTACATATGGTTAACTCAAAAATCTTTTATGATGTAATGGCTCAAAAAAATAGGCGGGGGTATCGAAACGTTACGAAAAAACGAGCAGGTTATCTTGCATCTATTGATCGAGAATTTGTTAAAATAATATCAGAAACTACAAATGCAAAGCTTCTGGATGTTGGCAGCGGGGATGGATCAAGAATTCAAAAATTAATTCAAGGAAAGCAAATAGAATTATCGGCTATAGAGAATTCTGGAAACTTCTATAATTTGTTATCTAGAAATACTTCTATATCACATGCATACAATTTAGATATTAATGATTTCAAAGTTCAGGACCTTACATTTAATTACGTGACTGCGCTTTGGAATGTGTGGGGTCATGTAAGCGATGTAGAAAATGCATTCAAATTAATATTTGATTCATTAGCACAAGACGGAATCTTTTTTTTCGATGTAAATAATCCTTTCAATTTGAGAGAATACGGCTTCTGGAATGGATCTAGAAATTTTATTAATTCGAAATTTGGACAAAATGTAAAAAGTTTCAAATTAATTAGCAATGGCCTAGAGACAGATGTTTTCTTTAGACCACCATGGGTGTATCGTGAAATTCTGAACCGAATTGGGTTTAAAAACATTAAATTAACGTACTTTAACTATAATACAGGAGCTAATTCAAATATGTTTTCTGGCCAAGTTCTGATTACTTGTCATAAATAAAATTTTGATTTATAAAACACAGAAAACCACAAAATATCAAATTTACTAGTATTTTATTTTTGCCTGTTGATTGGTTTATTTTGTTAAGTAATTGAATAATTATGCTTAAAATATAAAGCATATTTATAATTTTTATGTGCTTCACTACCTTTATCGTCTGTACCGAATTCCAGGAAACCTTGATTAACTAAGGAATTTTTATGAATAGGATTTTGATACAGATAAACTATTGAGTGAAAATATTTCTGAATTAGCATTAAAGATTGCTCTAAAACATCTGGACCGTAAGAGTTTTTGTTAAAAATAAATAAAGTAGTATTGTCCGAATTATAACCTTTATTAGAAAGTTTTGTAACTAGTTCCTTGATACTATTTTCGCTTTCGATATTTCCCTTAACATTAAACACAGAGTCTAAAACATCAGAGCTCTTATATTTCTTGAGATTACGCATAGATTCAGTCACTAAGTCATTATCAATTTCTATTCCATAACACAAATTAAATTTTTTAGTTTCTGCTGCAATAATAATTGTTTTTCCTAAACCAGAACCAAAGTCTATAAACACTGTTTTGCGATTTAAATCTGAGTATCTAATCGCAGATATATAATAGTTATGACTGTGCTTAATCATTTTTCTAGCAACTGAAGTAAAACATGGCCAGTAAGGCATGTAGGTGACTTTTTGCAAAGCCTGCGCTTTGATGGTTCTAGTATTTACGCGGTACCGGAAATCGAATAAGTCTATTTCCAAAAAAATTGCAAAACTCCTTCTTATCCCCTCTAAGGTTCCATATGCTGCATGAAATCTATAAATTGATAAGTACTTCCGAAGTATATTTTGCTTTTTCATGAGATTCTTAGTGGGTTATGTGATATTTCTCTTCATAATGTACAATTATACCACTTCAATCAGAAAGTGAAAATGCTGACTATAATTTTGAGAATGAAAAATTTTTTCAAATTTCGAAAAAAATATATTAACAAAAAAACTTCCAAACCAACATCTAGATATCCACTTTGGTAAATTGAGTTCCGAAATAATTTCTCTAGGAGTGTCAGCATACTACCATGATTCTGCAGTATCCATTGTCCAAAATGACGGCGCTCAAGGGAAAATTTTAGCTGCTGCATCAGAAGAAAGATTCAGTCGGATAAAGGCTGATAAGAGTTTCCCCGTAAGAAGTGCTGAATCAATTTTGAAGTTTATTGAATTGAACTGGGATCAAATCGACTCTTTTGCTTTTTATGAAGACCCATTTAAAAAATTTCAACGAATACTAATGACACAAGTTCACGAATTTCCTCGAGGGTATAAACAAACAAAACACGTCATAAATGATTTTAAGTTGTCACAACTTCTTCTTTGGGACTATAAAAAGTTAATTGATAAGAGAAAAATTGACGTTTATAATCACCACCTTTCTCACGCAGCAAGTTCTTTTTTTGCGAGTAACTTTGATGAATCAGCAGTTTTAACTTTAGATGGTGTCGGTGAATTTGAAACAGGTACAATTTACCATGGGAGTAATAATCATTTAAAAAAGTTACGTCACACAAAATTTCCAAATAGCCTTGGTTTATTTTATGCAGCAATAACTTCATATTTGGGATTTAGAGTTAATTCGGGTGAGTACAAAGTAATGGGTCTAGCACCGTATGGTAAATCCACTTTTGTGAAAGAAATAGAGTCTGAGCTGATAAGAATTTATCCAGACGGGTCTCTTAAATTGAACATGAAGTATTTTGATTTCACTCGGGGTTTATCAATGTTTAATGATAAAATTGACTTAATTTTTAAGGGTCCACCGCGCAACTCTGAAGAATTTATTACCCAGCGATATTGCGATGTAGCGAAATCTTTACAAGTACTTACTGAAAAAATAGTATTTCTTTCTGCTAGATATGCCCTAAAAATAAGTGGGTCGAGAAATTTATGTTATGCGGGCGGTGTAGCTTTAAATTGCGTTGCAAATTCTAGAATTACTGAGTTAATTGATGCAGGAAATATTTTTATACAACCAGCAGCAGGAGATGCTGGCGGTTCGTTGGGAGCTGCTTTTTTATCCAATGTAAGCAATTTAAAAAATAGATCAAAAACAATTAGATTTAATATGAATCAAGCTTTTTTAGGTTTAAGCTACGAGGAAGTTGAAAAGAATTTAATTGAGTGGGGTTTCAAATTTGAAAAGTTTGATAATTTAAAACAATTAGATTACCAGTTGGCAAAATATCTATCTTTGGATCAAGTCATCGGATGGTTTAGAGGTAGATCTGAATTTGGTCCACGGTCATTGGGAGCCCGAAGCATTTTAGGAAATCCGTTAAATCCAAGCATGCAGAAAAAAATGAATCTCAAAATCAAAAAGCGAGAATCCTTTCGCCCTTTCGCCCCAATAGTTCTATTAGAAGAGGCCGCAAGGTGGTTCGAGTGGGATTCTAAAGTGGAATCTGAGTTCATGCTTTTCGTATCTAACGTTAATCCAAAAAAATTACTGAAACAAGATCCAGAAAATGATTCCCAAGCTCTATTAACTGATCGGTTGGGAATAGTAAGAAGTCAAATTCCTGCTGTTACACATGTTGATAACTCTGCTAGATTACAAACAATAAATAAAGTTCATCCCTTCAGGAACGTTCTAGAAGAATTTCATAAAATAACCGGAGTTCCAGTTTTGATAAATACAAGTTTTAATGTGAGAAATGAACCTATTGTCGAATCTCCAATAGATGCGTTAAAGTGTTTTATGACCACCGATATTGATATGTTGGCTATCGAAAAATTTTTGATTAAGAAGATAGATCAGCATGAATCTCTAATTGAGCAATGGAGAAAATTTGTATATTCTGGTGAAAATGATTAAATTAATGTACGTAGTGCTATTTATTTCTCTAGTTATATTAAACTTTTTTGCTACTCCTTTTAAGTTTATCTGGCAATTAGTTGTAAGGCCTAAAAAACTTTCTCATAGTGCTTGGTTTAGATAAGTTTGTTTTTTTGCAAGAATTGCAAAATAATTTTTGATTTAAGAGCTTCACCTTCCGATTTTAAATGGCATCCATCAACAAAGAAATCATCATCAAAATCATACTGAGAAAAATCTAGATAGTAAACACTTTCGTTAGTATGAGATAATCCATGCATAATTTCAGACATCTTTGAATTAGCAATTATTAATGCACGTCCAAGTCCGGGGTGAAAAGTTTCAAGTTTTTGTTCAGAGGCCTGCAGGAATGATGCCAGCACTAGCTTTGAATTTGATGCTTTAACTAAAGCAATAAGAGATCTAAGATTAGATTCAAAAACTGCATAATCAGATTTTGCTATAAAATCACTCTGTATTTTTACTTCCGGGAAAAAGGATGGTTCTAGTGAAATAATTGATGATTTATCCAACCATAGAATATACAATAATCGTAACATCTTGCTTGCTCGCAAAAAATTACCTTCGAATTTACGCTTTTGAAAATACAGGGAAGATCTCGTGTTGTGATAGTCCGGAGAAAAATCTCCGATAGATAGAGGTAGGGTATCGTTACCCGGACCGTGCATAATAACCAAGTCAGGTTCAAATTTGCTTCCAATGAATAGAAAGTTTGTAACTAATTCAGGTGTCATTGCATAGTTTAAACCTGCATTTATCACTCGAAATTTTTTACTTCTAATTTGATTTAGCTCAAATTCCAGCTTGTAGCACCAAGAATCTTTAACATTGCGACTAACATGATTTGAAAAAGTTGTTGACCCGCCAAGGCAGAAAATTCTATACTCATTCAAATCCTTTTTTAATTTTATTTCAGATCCGTGCCACCTATATCCATATTTATCTGTCTGGCGGGAATTTAAATAGATATGATTTGGTTTATTCCAGTATAAAGAGTATGGTCTCGGTGCGTACTCGCCAGGGAAAAAATTAAAATCTTTAGACATTAAGTATTGGACGGCCTTAATTCCGTGACGCGGAAAGTCTTTCCGAGCAAGCCATTGGTATATCAAAAACGCAAAAAATTCACCCAAGATTAGGATTGCGAGCAACATGATAAAAGTTTGCATTAAAGGAACTATATCAAATAAGAAATTTGGTGTAAAATGTAATATGACTAAAGGAAAAGAAAAAAATGATAGAAAGCTTGTTGTTTTCTTCTATTCACATACTTGGACAACTGAGATGCATTACATGTACGAAATATGTAAAAATCTGGGTGTAGATTTTCTTTGGCTCTTTACAGGGAAATCCAGTAAAAAAGAAATTTATGCTCTATTGAAGAAACAGAAAGTGGAAGATTTTAGAAATATACATTTAATAGCTCAGAACGTTAAAGATCATATAAACACACCCGTAATGTACCAAATGCTAAAACTTTATTGTGAAAAAAATATTTGGTTTCTCCGATTAGATAATGATGAAATAATTAGTGCAATAAATCTGAAATATATGCAGGAATTTATTAAAGATTGCAATCAATCAATATCTTATGGAATTGGGCGGATTTGGATAAATAAAATAAATAATCAATATTACTTTTCGAAAATTGCTAGAACTGTTGGTCAAAAATATGACATAGTTTATCGATTATTCAAACTAAAAAATGTGAGACCGGTAACCGGTATGCATTCAGGTGGAGTAGGTCCTCGAGTCAAACAAAATTATAATTTTGGTACACTGATAAACCACCATACTTACTTAAACGAAAATCTTGAATCAAGAATAAATAAAATAAAAACATATGAAGAGATTTCTAGTGGTGCAGGGCTTTCAAAACTTAGACATTATTTGCCAGAAATATTTCCCTCCAACATTTGGGAAAAACTCGATTCAAATCAAACAATGTTAGAAAAAGATTTTGAGTCATTTACAAAATTAGTCTACTAAAGGTTTTTCTAAATCTCATTTTTTTATTTAAAAAAGATTAAAAAGAGCAACTGTTGAAAAACTACTGTATCAAGTATTTAGAAAGGATTGGATTAAATTGTTAGAAATCCAGAAAATATTTTTAATGTTCTCTTTTTGATTTCCCGACTTACCTCTTTTGGTTAAATTTTCTTTAGAAATTTTACAGTTGCTAAAAAAGCTTTCTACTGGTGCCATAGCGGACTTGTCAAATACAAAAATTAAAATTCCAATTTAATTGTTTTATCTTTTACCAAATACATCTGAGAGAAAATTTACAATTGTGGCGTGCAAAAGTTTTAGGCTGTGAAACTTTAGAACCAGGCGTGGGCACTCTAAAGTTCGTCATTATCTTCCCAAGTTGTACTCTAAAGCAATATGGCAATCTTTCCCAAATTCCAAAACTAATAAAGGTATTAGAAACTTCAATAAAACTTTTTTGATTCGGCTCTCAACCTCCGTTCAGAAATGTTGGTTAATCTATTGTAAAAATAAATTAAGCTGAATTTCAAGGAATCAACAATGGCCAAATTATTATAAAGAATTTTAATTGAAGTCACATAAATCAACTTTAATCTAGGAGATTTTATCTCACTTGCGAGACTCGATGATTTTAAAAAAAGTTTAGCCAACTGCGAAAGCTTATTGAAAATATATTTGCCAGGTGTGAAAATACCAATACTTTGCTCATCAATCCTTGCAACCTCACTTGGATATAAACCTCTATTTATTAAAGATGACTTCGGAACTCTAATATCGTCATCAATACATCCCAAGACTTCAAAAACTGGATGAGCCGATCTAATGGGTAGAATCCAGGTTTGCTTTACACTCATTTCAAAATTGTAAGGTGAATATGGCGGATATTTTTTGAAATACGGCCTAGGAGAATTTAAAATTTTTATTAAAATACTTTTTTTAAAAAAACTAGGCCAACCAATCATACTTCCATGGTAATTTTTAGCTTGGATATCCCAATTATATACATTATAATCATAAGTTTTTATGAATTGTGATTCTAATCCATCGTAAAACTTTAATTGTGAATCATTAATTTTAGTATTAATGAAATTAAGATCATGTAGCATTGAGTAATCAACCTCATTCTTGATACATAAATCTAAGTAATAATTTGTTTGGTTTGGCGTGCTCAAAAATAAATAATCCTCTTGCATTACGCAATAATAAGGTGTGTCAGATAGCAAGACCTGTTCAAGAGTATTCATTTTCCAATCCCTATAATTTTCACCATCAAACTGCATCAATTTTTCTTGGGGAATCAACTTAGAGATCTTCTCACTGGCTAGATGTCTTAAACTTCCACGTAGCCTTACAGAAATACAGTCATATTTTAGTAACGAAACCTGAGTTACTATGTCAATCAAACGATTAACGCGAGTTTCCGTATTTAATCGAACATTCCAGATAAATGTTATCAAAATTTAATTTGTATCATTCTTTTCCTATCGCTATTTCCCTCAAATATTTTCCAAAAATTTGATTTGGATGATTGTTTGCTATAGCTAATAATTGTCTTTTATTAATCCAACCTTTCACAAAAGAAATTTCTTCTATGCATGCGATTTTTTGAGTTTGTCTATCTTCGATTAGCTTGACAAAATTCCCTGCAGAAATCAAATTATCGGCTGTACCACAATCTAACCAGGCAGTTCCTCGTTCTAACATTTGCATCTTTAATGTTCCATCAGTAATGTACAAATTCAATAGAGAGCTTATTTCATATTCACCCCTGGGACTTTTGCTAATCGTATTGAACTTTTCAAACACAGTATTATCAAACAAATACATTCCAGTCACAGCAATATTCGAGATATAACTCTTCGGTTTCTCTACAATCTTCTTAACCTGTTTTGTTAACTTATCAAATTCTACTACCCCATAATTTTCAGGGTCATTTACCCGATAGCCAAAGATCACACAGCCGTCATCACTACTAATTTTCTCAAGATTTCTTCCAAGATTTGAACCATAAAATATATTGTCACCCAGTATTAGTAAAGTATTGGATGTACCAATAAAATTTTTTGCGATTGATATGGCCTGAGCAATTCCTTCTGGCTTATTTTGCACGGCATATTGAATATTAAGTCCAAGTTGCATTGAACTTGTAAATATTTTTTGAAAGCTAGACAGATTTTCAGGATTAGTGATAATGAGAATATCGCGCGCACCAGCCAACATAGCGGTTGAAAGTGGATAATAAATAAGAGGTTTATCATAAACTGGTAAAAGCTGCTTTGAAACCACATCTGTAAGTGGTGCAAGTCGCGACCCAGTTCCACCAGCTAAAATTATGGCTTTCATTAAGTCAACGAGCTTTCTATAGCGCGGTCTATTCTTTCAAAATCTTTATCTGACAAGTATTTATGGAATGGTAAACCTACAGTTTCAGCTGCTAGTTTATTAGTATTTCTCATACTACGGCACTCAAAATTTTTGTAGGCAGACATTTTATGACAGCCATTCGCCCACCAGTTTCTAAAGTCAATATTATCTGCGGACAGCGCATTCTCCAAATTTTTTTTTCTAGTTTTACTTTTCAAATCAATTAACCAATATGGCGTTACAAAGTTTTTTTCCAGAGCTGGATGACACTTTAATCCATATTTATTTGTCATACTCTTTACAACTGCATTTAACTTTAACCAGTTCTGTTTTTCTTCAGCCCACTGATCTAGTGAAGCTAAAATTAAACATGCAGAGATTTCGCTCATTTTTGCATTAGTCCCTGAAATAGTAGACTCTCTACCAAACTTCATCCCAAACTTTGTCCAAGCTCGGAAATTACTTGACCATTCTGGATCATTTGTTAAAAACATCCCACCTTCACCGCCTGGTAATGATTTTGTTGCATGAAAGCTTATTACTACCCCCAATGGCCTAGTAAAATCATTTATTCTGAAACCACTTAGTGAATCAAATGCAGCAGCAGCATCAATTATGATTTTACCTTTATGATTTAGAAATCTATCCATATTAATTTCATCACCAAAAGGCAATACATCAATTATATTTAAAATTTCTTTTGGTGTTTCTACTCTCCAATTATTATCTACGTCTAAAAATTGTCCAGTGAATCCAGATCTGAGTACCGCTGCAGCTGTTGCGGAGAATGTCCAAGACGGCAGAGACCAGATGTCTTTTTTCTTCAATCCCGCCGCACTACTTGAAAAGATTGCACCTTCTAATCCCAAAGTAGCATTTGCACATGCAACGACTTGCCATCCATCAACTTTAAAGTAATTCGTAAGCCTCTCTTCTAATTCCGTAACAATAGGTCCAGCGTTACTATAGACTCGATTTTTATCCATTTTGCGCAAATATTTTTTATACTGGCTCAATTTAGGAAGTTTCGGTATGAGAATCTCAATCGGTTTGTTTTGCTTCATGGCTTAAAATGGAGTTTACCTATTAAAGTGTATAAGATTTCTTCAAACGAAAGGTATGTTTTGAAATTAATTGTCACTGGTGGGATGGGCTTCATAGGCACAAACTACATCAAAATGATCCTAAATGGAATGCTAGGTGGCGTAGACTCTTTGGTTTGTGTTGATTCTTTAACTTACGCTGGCAAACTTCAGAATTTTACAAAGTCTGAACTTAAAAACTTTGAATTTGTAAAGTTGGATATTAATTCAGAAAATTTCTTGGGTAAATACTTCAAGCAAGCTGACGCTGTAGTGAATTTTGCGGCTGAGTCGCATGTGGATAGATCAATTCTTGACACTTCTAAATTCATTAGAACCAATATATGTGGCACTCAAAATTTACTTAATTTATGTCACAAGTTCAACGTTGATAATTTTCTACAAATTTCAACAGATGAGGTTTATGGGTCGAGTAGATATAAGTCTTTCAAAGAAAATTCTAAGTTAAATCCAAGTTCACCATATTCTGCTAGCAAGGCATCAGCAGATTTGTTATGTTTGTCCATGATTAAAACCCACGGTTTAAATGTGAAGATTACTCGTTCATGTAACAATTTTGGTGCCTATCAGTATCCTGAAAAAATCATCCCGTATTTCATCATGCAAGCGCTTAAAAATAATAAACTACCTCTCTACGGTGACGGAAAAAATATACGCGAATGGATTCACGTATCGGACAACTGTATTGCAATTCATAAAGTTTTGATGTCTAATTCTAAATCTGTGATATTTAATGTAGGTTCAGGAGTAAGACTTTCTAATTTAGAGATTGCTGAAAAAATCCTGGTTTTATTAGGTAAAAATATAGAATTAGTAGAGTTTGTGACTGATAGAAAAGGTCATGATTACAGATATGCTCTGAACTCTAGAAAAATCAAAAAGCTTCTTGATTTCGAAACTCAAACAACTTTTAATGAAGGCATAAAGAAAACTATTGACTGGTACTCGCTAAATAGAAAGAAATATTAACTTGTTACACTAATTAAATTTTATTGTTAATTTCGATAATTTTCTTCGGTTCGAGTTCGGATATTTTCAATTGCTTAAGCTGCAATTAGTGTATAATAAAATAGTGAATAAAATTAACTCAAGAGATAAATGTTGCATTTGTAAAGGAATTGATTTGTACGAGAAATTAACAATAGAAAATTTTCCAGTTTATATGGGGACAGTTTTATCGGTATGTGAGGAAGACAAAAAATATGATCAAAATTGGGGTATATGCAAAAAATGTGGTTGTATTCAACTATTAGATTTAGTACCGTTGCAAGAACTTTATTCAAAGAATCATCACAGTGAAGTCGTTGGGCAAATTTGGGCTGAACACCACGCTAGTTTTGCTAAGTTCATATTATATAGTAATCCAAATAATGTTATTGAAATTGGTGGTGCTCACGGTTACCTCGCTACTTTAATAGTTAATCAATCAAAAGAAATTGAATACTTAATGGTAGAGCCAGACACAAATATTATTTCCAAAAAAATATCAATTGTTAAAGGCTACATAGAAGACCATTTAGAAACTATTTCTGGTAAAGACACAATTATTCATTCTCATGTACTCGAGCATGTGTATTCTCCAGTAGATTTTCTATCAAAAATTGTCGAAATTATGGATATTGATTCAAATATGTTTATATCGTTTCCAAACATTATGGCTTTGATTAGGGCTAAAGGCGCAAATTCACTAAATTTTGAACATACGTACTTGTTAGTTCCAGAACAAATAGAAGTGATTTTTGAATCACTTGGTTTAGCTTTAATGAGAAAGCAAGAATATTTAGAACATAGCTACTTTTATCATTTAAAAAAGACGGGTATAAGATCTAAAATTGATTTATTACCAAACATTAATGAGAAATCTTTGGAGTTTTTAGATATGGTGAAAGATTTAAAAGATTTTGCCATTTATGTTAATGAAAAAGTAAGTAATGTCGAAGCTCCAATTTATTTGTTTGGCGCACATATTTTTTCACAAAGCTTAGTTGTCTTGGGCTTAAATTCAGAGAAAATCAGTGGGATAATTGATAATTCACAAAGTAAGCAAAATCAAAGATTGTACGGAACAAATTTACTTGTATATCCATCTACAGTTGTTTCAGAGCACCCTTTAGTTTATGTGGTGCTTAAGGCTAGCCACTACCAGGAAGAAATTAAATCCCAACTACTTAAAATAAATCCAAACGTAGTTATTTTAGAGTAAAAATAGAGATATAATTAGTCATGCAAATTAGATTTTTAAAGATCCTTTTAGTTAATCGCAAATTTAGAAATAAGAACCGAAAATGGTTGTTTATTTTTGATGTTGACGGAGTTTTGACAGATGGCAAATTTACGTACACTGAAAATGGGAAGTATTCAAAGGTATTTGGTAGCCACGACGCCGACGCGTTAAAATTACTATCGAAATTCGCTCAAATTCAGTTTATAACTGCTGACAAAAGGGGTTTTGATTTGACCACGCACCGAATACAAGACATGGGTTTTAGTCTGAGTTTAGTTGAACCAAGTGATAGAGTCGACTTGATACAAAAACTACAAGTTGAGAATAACATTGCTTATGTTGCGGACTCTTTTACAGATTGTCGGGCTCTAATAGCCGCAAATCTCTCATTCTCGCCTGCTAACGCTCATGTTTTGGCGAGAAAAGTTTCGAGCTATGTGCTTGAATCTAAGGGTGGATCCGGTGCAGTTGCTGAGGTGTGTTTGCTCTATCTATTAGCAAATAAGCGAAATATTTTCTAGTTCTACAACTTTTAAACAAATCCTGCCGCGCATTAAGATTAATTAAGGTATATAAGTTAGGAATATTTAATTATATCAACTATAGTAGTGGTATGAGTCTGGAATTATTCAAAAATACATTTCTAAAAAATTGCTCAGAAGTAATCTAATTTGAAAGTTTTTATTCCATGCGCAGGTTTAGGCACCAGAGCTAAAGTATCAACAGAAACTCTTCCAAAGCCCCTAATTTCAATATCTGGCAAACCATTAATTGTTAGAGTTATTGAGCAATATCCGCCAGAAAGTGAATTTGTTATTGCACTAGGCTATAAGAAAGAAATTATCAAACAATTTTTGGATATATACAAAAAAATAAGTAATAGAAAGATTACATATACTTACACAAAATCTTGGCAGGAAACTGATATGGGTTTAACTAACACTTTTTTAGATTCAAAATTAGAATTAAACTGTAAATTTGTTTTTAACGCCTGCGATACTTTAATTTTAAACCAAAATATTAAGTACTTGATTGGCTCGGAATCAAATCTGATAATGCAAGCTCAAGTAACATCGTCAGGTTTCTACAGGTCAGTATTTAATGGCACTTGGGAAATTTCTAGTTTCACTCAGCATTCAGTCAAACCAGCATATATAGGCGCATCAACAATTGTAGAGTTTGATAAATTCTGGAAATTGTTATCGGAGAAAAGTGCAGGAAACCCGGAAGACGGAGAAGTCTTAGGCCTAGAACCAAAATTTATAAATATAGTCGATATAGATAAAAACAGTTGGCTTGATTGCGGTTCACCAGCAGGAATTGAACTGGCCAGAAAACACTTTAAATCCAGTGATATAGTTCTACCTAAAGATAATGAAGCTACATGGAATTTTGAAAACACAATGTTAAAGATACATACAGACGCTAAGTTTATTGCCAACAGAGTTATCAGGTCGGCGGAACTTCAACCTTATGTACCTAAAATAACTTATAGTTCGGAAAATATCTATACGTATAAAAGATTTGACGGGCAGACATTATCAAAATGTGAACCCCCAGTATTTGATAAATTCTTAAAGTATATGGAAATGTTCTGGTTTGATTATGATGAGCCGCCTTCAAGAAATTATGTAGAAGAATATACTAGTTTTTATCAACTCAAAACTTTTGCAAGAATCAAAGAGTTCTCAGAAAAGTATGGTGATCTTGATTTAAGCTTTATTAATGGCCGCAAGGTTAAGTCTGTTGAGAATTTACTAAAAGAATTAAATTGGGATGAATTATGTGAACCCTGCATAACCAGGGCCCATGGCGATTTGCACCCAGATAACGTAGTTTTTTCATTGAAAGAAGAAAGTTTTATGTTGTTAGACTGGAGGCAGGATATCGCCAATTCCACCACTAAGTTTGGAGATCTGTATTACGACCTTGCTAAACTAAATCATGGACTAATTGTGGACCATGAAATAATCTCTGAAAATAAATTTAAAGTCAGCATTAAGAATAATCATGCTGAGTATAGTATTGATTTTAGTAATAAAAAAATTGCTTGGCAAAATCAATTGTACAATTACATCGAGTTAAATAATTATAGTTTAAGTAAAATTACAGCGCTAACTGGAATTATATTCTTAAATATAGCGTCTATGCATCATGACCCATATTGTAAATTGTTATTTATACTTGGACATGAAATACTGAACGATCTAAATATTAGTGAAGTCGTTCGATGAAAAAATACCTGACCTCACCTAACAAATGATCTATTTTAATGTTGGCAGCAAAGAAAAGTTTATAGATATTATCAAAGGCTTGGCTATACTTGAGGTTGTAGTTTACCACACCCAGTCGATAATTAATGACTACTCAGTTAAGTTTGAATTTACTGAAATCGAGTTTCTCAATTTAATTTCAAAGTACTTTAGTTATGGCCCGTATGTATTTTTCTTTATATCGGGATATCTAATGTCCAATATTTACGATTCGAATATTCTTAAATCAAATTCAAATCAATTCAGTTTAAGGAAGTTTTATATAAAGAGATTTGCGAGAATATACCCTTTATGGATGTTTTTTTTATTTGTTAGTTATTATCAATTCAAAAATTTTGATTTTGGTTATTACGCGAAAACAATGACAATCATGGTAGAATATAGTAATTTAACAACACTTTTACTGGCATCTACGTTTTTACTTTTTTTAGTTACGCCCATGTGGAATTGGTTGGTACCTGGTGGGTGGTCAATTGTTAGTGAAGTATTTTTTTATCTCCTCTTCCCAATAATTCGTAAGATGAAATTTAATAAAATTATTGCGCTTTTAAATGTTTTACTAGTAGTAGCCTTCATTCTGATTTATACTGAACAAATTTGGTCAAGCTTAGACACTTATGGTGTACTTAGAGGCTATTTAAATCTGAAACTATATAATTGTTTGCCATTCTTTATTGGGGGTATGCTAGTTAATGAAATTAGAGCTGGCACTAGAAATTTTAACCAATTAGTCGAAAATAATTTGACTAAATTGAATGTGATTTCCATTTTGGCTTTGTTAATGATATTGCCAAATGCAAATGGCAGTAATGCGGAGGCGTTGTTAACTTTAGTAGTGACTGTAATATTAGGTGTACTTGTTTTGAAGTTAAAGCTTTGCTCATTACTTCTTGTATATTTAGGGAAACATTCATATTTTATATATTTTTTCCATTTCCAGTTATTACTTCTCATACAATTTTTTTATTTGAACCGCTACTATAGTTTTATGAATTCAATATCATTAATACTTTTATTACCTATTTTAACTACTTTTATATTGATTGTTTCCATGCTATTTTCTAGACTATCTATGAACTTATTTGAAAATCCATCGAAGAGATTTATTTATAAATTGTTTGGTATAAAATCTTGATGAATAGTTTGGTTAACACCAAATACCTTAGACTCTTCGTGTCAATTGGTTTACTCCTGATGGTTTTAATTGGACATATTTTAATTAAACCAGCACCTGGTGTTGTAACAATAAATCCTAAAGTACTGTCTGATGATGGTATTTGGTACTCAGCTAAGTCATTGGAGTTTACTGGAATCGGGAGACAGGAGTCGTACGATATAACAATCCAATGGTGGAATGAATTTCGTAGTAACGAAACTCCAGAATACAATAATTTTTCAGTTCCTGCCGACACGATTTTGGTTGACTCATTCTTTGGATCAAGATTAATATACCCATTATTAAGCTCACTATTTGTTAATTTATTTGGATTCTACGGTTTATTAGTAGTCCCCATTTTGGCTTTTTCATTAATTTGGCTGTTGTTAATAAGCTTGCTAATTAAGAAATCCACAATTCCATTTTACGTTCCGTTGCTGCTCCTTGCTGGATCTACTCACTATACAAAAGCTTTGGTATCTACGGCCGGAACTGACTCACTACTTAGCCTATTTATATTTTGTTTTTTCTACTGTTGTACAAAATTCAATAATAGGCCGATTTATCAAATATTGGTATTAAATTTGATAGTATTTCTAGGAAGTTTCACAAAGCAATCAATTTCTATTTGGCTAATTTTTAGCGTCATTTATCTACTAGTTCTTCAAAATAGAGGACTGATTAATAATTTTTTGATTCTTACATTTTTTGCAACCCTCGTGTTGAACAGCCTCTGTTGCCTCTTTATTTCAGAAAAGGTATGGGGTTCTGTAAGTGTAGCGAAAGAAATGAACTGGTACCCAGAGAATTTTTTATTTTATGAAATATTTTCTAGGACTGTTAATTTGTGGTTTAATGAAATAGTAACGATCTTGACTAAAGATTTTAATATATTATTTGTAATTCTACTCTCAGCTCTATATATTTCTAAGATTCTCTTTGATTCACCGACGCATCATCGTAAGTACAGTATTTTACTCTCTAATGAACACGTCATTATTTTGTTCACTCTAGGTTTATTGTCTGCTGTCATTTTAAACGCAACTGTAATTGGGTTGCCAAATCAAGGTTTAAGACTACAAGTTCCCGTGATCCCATTTTTTATCTATCTTGCTGCACAGCAACTTCAGATTCTAATCACGTCTTCGGTCACTCCCAAGAATAAAACCTGAGCTAGGCTAAGGTTATGCTGATAGAATTACCTTATTATGCACAACACCCTTTCAGTAGTTATCCCATGTTTTAATGAAGAGCAGACTATAGCAGAGGTTGTATCCACAGTTTTAAAGCAACCAACCGTTGGACAAGTAATTATCATAGATGATAATTCAAGTGACAGTTCCTTATTAGAAATTTTAAAGTTTTCGAATAATAGAAAAGTAGAAATCCTAAAGAATAAAATAAATATGGGCAAGGGCTATTCTGTCTCGAGAGGACTCCAACTGATTCGATGTAAATATATAATCATCCAAGATGCAGATTTAGAATACGATCCCAGCGAATATAAAAAAATTTTAAAGCCAATGGTGGATGGATTAGCTGATGTTGTTTATGGTTCAAGGTTTATTGGGAGCGAAATGCATAGAGTCAATTACTTCTGGCACAAAGTGGGTAATCGTTTTTTAACAACATTATCGAATATGTTCTCAAATTTAAGTCTTTCAGATATGGAAACCTGTTACAAGGCATTTACCAGTGATGTAGCAAAAAAGATTTCACTCAAAGAAAAAAGATTTGGACTAGAACCCGAACTAACAGCAAAATTTGCAAAGTTAAATTGTAAAGTTTACGAGGTTTCAATTAGTTATAGAGGGCGAACCTATAGTGAGGGTAAAAAAATCACGTGGAAAGATGGTTTTAGCGCAATTAGATGTATTTTCAAATATAATCTTTTTAGTCGACACTAAAATACAAGTTTTAACTTCATGTATTATACAATTTTAGCATTAATCTACCAAATATTTCCTCAATGATTATTTAAAGTTAACCATCTCTCTAAAACGATTAATGTCCAAAGCATTCTGAATTTCACATAATTACCCTGTTGTGGTGCGTTGCGTAGTTTATCTATTTCATGCATGTTTAAGTCAAAATTTTTACTAAGACTCTGTAACGAGGAGTTCACCATTTCTGAATTTGATCTTAACCAATGTCCCAATGGGCTAATAAAGCCCAATTTACTTTTATTAAGGCTCAATGAATTTAATTGTGGAAAAGCTTCGAACAAAAGTTCCTTGTGCACTTTCCTAAAGTCATACTTTTTCATGTACTTATAGCCAGTCGCCACAACTCTTTCAGACTGAAACGGACTCCGAGCCTCTATTGAATGCCACATCGACACACGATCTAGTTTTTGATTTGATTCCATACTTAACCATGTTCGTAAATCTCTAAACATTAGCGTAGCAACTTTACTATTTTCGTTCAAGGTTTTCGACAGCTCATCGCCTAAAATTGAGAATTCAAAATCCAGCATGCCAGGAAATAACTCCTTTATCGAATTCATATCGGCAATTTGATGCCAATACTGCCAAGATTCTAGTGAATCTGCTCGGCCCAATACACTTTCTACTTTTGCTGAATATAAGAAACGCAATTTTTTATTAATAGCATTATGCTTAAGCAATCTCAGATTTAATTGAGGGAAATTTCTAAATCTGTCAGTGATTTCGTATCGTTTATACCCACCAAAAACTTCATCAGATCCATCGCCTGTTAAAACAACCCTATGGCCATTTTCTGAGATTTGCGAATAAAGACTCATCATAGATAAGCCTGTAGGATTTGAATTTGGTTCATCCATGGCCATTACATACTCATCCAATATGTATGGAATCTTCTCTGCTCCAGGAAAGTCAACTGTTTGTATTTCCATACCAAGCGAAGTAGCTATTTTTTTAGCATTATGAGCATCTTCCTTGTATCTTTCCTTATCAGCATGCGGGAAATTTAACGTGTATGCTGTTGCATTCAGTCCTAACTTAGAACTTAAAATTGCAAGTAGAGATGAATCAACACCACCCGATAATGAAATCGCAAATTTGCTATGGCCAGAAACTCTATCAATGAGTGCGGATTCTATCTCTTCCTTTAGATTTGTAGTATTCGGATCGATAATTACTTTAGGCAAATAAGTATCTAAATTTTGAATTCTAAGATTATTCAAATCTATCGTAATTATTTGTCCTGGAATCACCGAGACTATGCCTTCATACATTGAATTCGGATCAATTGTGAATCCTAATTTTAGAAATGTATTGAGCGATTTGTAATTTAATCTCAATCCATTAGTCATACTATGTATTAGCTTTGAACTAGATGAGAAAATAAATTTATTCTCTCCCAGATAATAATACAGCGGCTTCTTACCAAGGTAGTCTCTCGCAATAATTAAATTATTAGTACATTTATCATAAAATCCAAATGCAAACATTCCCTCAAAACTAGATATAACATCTGGGCCAAGAAGTGTTATTGCTTTGAGGATAACTTCAGTATCTGATTCTGTTTCAAATCTAATTCCATAATTTTTTAGATTTTGTTTAATTGTTTTAAAGTTATAAACTTCACCATTAAAGACAATCGCATTTCCACTTTCTAGATCAACCATAGGTTGATTACTTCTTTCATGCGGGTCAGTCATCGCTAATCTTGTTGCACCAAATATTAGTTCGTACCCAAGATCCAATATTCCTTGGCTGTCAGGACCGCGATGTTGTAATGTTTGCAAGTTTTGTTGCATTAAGTCTAAAGATTTCGCACCTTTGATACCAATAATTCCACACATTTGTATAGTGTACTGCATAAAATCAATTATTCATCGTTTTAGACTACCGATAATTACTTAGTATTCAATTTAAAGGTTGTACACCAAGAATCATTAATTTTAAATTAGTAAGTAAGCAAAACTAGATTCATTAACGCTGAACAACTCTAGATATAATTTTATACTTTAATTGATAAAGTTAAGGTTTATCCTTAACACCTTTACCCGCAACCAGCAAACAATCCTAAGCTAATTGATTTTATACCTTGCTTAAGAATTCGTATGGATACGTTCAATTAACCAAAATCAATTAATGCAGCTAAAATCCTAATGAATATTTTTCCAGCAAAGCTGTCTCTTAAAGTAAAAGTAATTCATTATACACAGAGCGTAGCCGTCAGTAATTTATAAAATTATATGAAGTCAATTATATACAACAGTCATTTTAGGCGGTTGAACTGTCAATACAAACCTGGGAGTTATTATCAATTGTCAATCTCGCCTATCCCGGCGGTAATTAATAATTGCGGAAATTATTGAACCAGTAATAAAAAAAGCTGCTAAGAAGTAAGAGATATCTTTTACCCAAGAGATAGAGCCAGAGTAGAAACCAGCTAAGGTAATGCCAACTCCCCAAAGCAGGGCGCCTAAGGCATTTGCCGATAAAAACTTGTAGTAATTCATCTTTACTGTGCCCGCAATTGGTGGTACAAAGGTTCTAACCCAAGGGATATATCTGGCAATAACAACTGACCACCAGCCATATCTTTCATAAAACCGCTCAGATCTTGCCAGCATTTTCTGCATTTTGGGTGAGTTTTTGCGCTCTAAATAGGGCCTACCTAGCTTTCGCCCAATGACATAACCAACCTGATCGCCAATAAAGGCAGCTAAGAAAATTACTGCGATGAGAAATACAATATTTATATCATCCCTAGCAGCGGCAACGAGCCCTGCGCTAAATAGTATAGAGTCGCCAGGTAGGAAAAAGCCAATTAACAAACCAGTTTCAATAAAGATTATGACGGCTATTACTAGATAAAAAAGAAATGGTGCAACTGGTGATAATTGAGTATCAAAGGATGCAGCAAAGTTAGACATTTACCTTTAGCCTCCTTTTTTAACTGCCGCTGCTACTTTCTGTACAACATTTTGATCGAAGACACTTGGTACGATGAAGTTTGCAT
>Ga0315902_10002990_pt1 | contig 25695 bp, 33 predicted proteins | sample LakEriMetagenome_9_FD_203523 | JGI IMG/M metagenome (GOLD analysis project Ga0315902, IMG submission 203523) | Freshwater fungal communities from buoy surface, Lake Erie, Ohio, United States - Buoy 12 MA117 | ecosystem: Environmental > Aquatic > Freshwater > Lake > Lake biofilm | place: USA... | reverse complement strand
CGGCTCGTTTGGCGAGTTTTACGGCGTCGACCGTCAGTGAAAGAGACGGGGTGATTCGGGTGATGCCGCTCTTGGGGCGGCCGGGCTTTTTCTTGGGGGATTTAAGTATCGCGCTCATTGCTGTCGCAAATAAATACCTACGGAATACCTATGGCAACAACATTTTTCGTGGGTATTGTGTAAGTAATTTTTCTATTGACAAAAATCGGTTGATTTCATTGGCGCCCGGCGCGATTCTTAGTCGTGCCCCATAACCCAACAAAAAAAACAAAAAGGCCCGGACGGCCGCGAATGAGAGAGGAGAATAAAAAAGTTCGTCCTAATTTCTCATTGTCTCACGATGCGCTCACCCTCCTGCGGTGCAAGGCCGAGGAACGCGGCGAGTCGATGTCCGGCCTGCTGGAGCGGGTGATCCGCGACCACATCAGTGGCATGTAATATCCCGCTCTCAGCGTGCCGCGAAATAAGCCGCCCCGGCATCCGGTGTGACGGCGCGCGCATAGAAGCTGAAAAGGGTGCGACTTCCCGCCGTGTGACCCATCACCGCCTTGGTGGCATCCTCCCCCTTCCATGCCAGGTAGTGGCTGGCGAAGCTGTGGCGGGTGCAGTCGTTCATGTGACCGACACCAGCGGTCTTGCGGATGCGCTGCCATGCCTTCTTCCAGTTGGGCGCGTGGACCGGGCCGTGGTCGGGATGGCCGGCGATGAGTTGGCCCAGTCGCGGCGTGATCGGGATGATGCGGTCGGTGCCGGTCTTGCTGGCCTCCTGCCGCACATGGATCGCGCCATCGCGGAAGTCGCGCCAGTCGAGCCGCATGATCTCGCCACCGTCGGCGCTCGGCCGGATGCCGGCGTAAAGCAGCACGGCCACGCAGCGCGTCTCTTCTGGCGTGTTGCAAGCGGCCAGCAGCGCGTCAACCTGGGCGGCGGTGAGCAGGTCGGGGCTGGCATCCCGGTGGTGGCGTTCCCGGTGGGAAAGCACGGCTTTGACGTAGCGCGTCCGGTGGTCAATAGAGGATCGTTTCAGGTCGCGGCCCTCGGTGATCGCCCGCTCAATGGTCGGCGCGTCGATCTTGTGGCAGCGGGTGGCGAGGAACCACGCCGGCAGGTAGCGCCAGAGGTTTTCGACGTCGCGCAAATAAACCTCGCTCCACCGTTCCTCGTTGCTGGCCGTGGCGCGGTCCAGCCGGGCTTTGAACGTCTCGGCCGGGCCGGTAGCCTGCGCCCGTTCCGCGGCCTGTCTGGCGGCATCCAGGAGGGAAATGCCCGTGCCTTCCAGAATGCGTTCCGCCTCGGCCGCCTCGGCCGCGAGGGTGGCCGGGATCAACGCCCCGCGTAGCCCGCTGCCGTAGGTCGACCGTAGCTTGCTGGCGAACTTCTGCGCTGGTGCTTCCGTGGCAAACGTCTTGCGGTGACGTTCCCCGTCCGCGCTCAGATACGCGGGCACGTTGACAACCCAGCGTGAGCCTGCCTTGTAGGGGTCAAAAACGGGGATTTTTGGCATGTGGCAATCTGCCATCCCTGAGCCACTCTCTCAAGTGGCAAATGTGGCACAACGCAGCGCGCTTGGATGTTTTTAACCGCACGAAACCACCCGGAAAGGCCCGAAAATACATACCCCGGCATGGATTCGAACCATGGACCGTTTGATTAAGAGTCAACTGCGACCCTTTATGGAATAAAGGATTCCGGGCCATGAGGCGGAATGTGGCACATAGGTGGCACAACGCGACAAAAACAACTCAACCCCAGAGGGTCAAGGCAAGGAATAAACAGTCGTGATTTTCCCATCGATATTGATGGACCTTGATTTGAGTTTCCCCTCATTGGATCGACGCAGGAGGTGGGCGCGGATGGAGGCCAGTGTTCGTGTGCCGCCAGCCTTCACATGCTGCTCATAGGTCATTTTAGCGGTGAACTCATCCGGTCTGATTACATCCTCGGCAAGCTCGGCCAGGATTGCGTCGATGCCGCTCACAGCGGCCCGTGTGGACTTATCCAGTCGTTGCCCTCTCTTATGATTTGCCATGCGTTCCATTGGGATGTTTTGGTGTTGATGATGCCGTAGAGAAAACCGTTCCGATGGCCCAGTTTGGCAGGTTGACGGTCGGAGTAGGTGAGCCGCGTCAGGTCGGCCAAACAACCGACCGAGAAGGATCGCCCGCCGTCGATGTGCCTGGCCACATGCTCATCCGGTTTGTGAACGTGGCCGTGCAGACACTCGCCCCAGTGATCGAAATGAGCCTTGGCCGGATACATGGTCGATCGAAAACCGTGGATCAATTTGGGGCCACCTTCCGGCAGCCTTAGAAACGAATTCACACGGTATTCAACGAACTTGATTTTCCGGCGCGTCAATTCACGCTCCACGGTGGCGACCAGATCGGCGCACCGCTCGCGGAGGATGCCGTCGGCACAATGGATGGCGAGTTGGTAGATCCGGTCGTCGTGGTTTCCGAGCGTGAGGTAATGCGGTTTGAAATCATTCAGGAACTCCAGGCCGGCAACAAAGTCATTGCTGATGCCGTCCGCTTTTTCCTCCTGTGAGGCGCCGCGGCGAAGTGGGGAAAAGTCCCAGTTGTCACCAAGGTGGATTCGGTAATCCGGCTTCCACGTTTCGGCAAATTCCAACAACTTCCGCCGCGATTCGTCGCAAACCAGATGGCCGTGGTTGTCTGCAGCGACAAGGAATTTTTTGAATTTGCTCATGGCATCATTTTCTTTCTCACGTGTTCCCACGCCGGGTGGAAGATGTTGTCGATGCAACGCACCAGAGACTCCTCCTCAAAGGTCTTGAGATAGCTCAGGCCGGCGATGTCGAGAGAGGCGTGGAGCATTTCATGGCGGAGCGTTTCGCGGAGGGTTGATGTCTTGTGCAGCGTCTTGGGAGCAAGGGTGATCAACCGCTCGTCCGCGTGGTATTCGCCCCACGAATCCTGATCAGGATCGACACGCACGGTGATTACGCGCCCGCCGATGGTGATTTGGTTTGGAAACTTCGCTGGCATGTCAAACGGTGAATCGGATGCGGGATCGGACTTGAGTGGTCCGGCGTGTTTTGAGCCACACACTGCCGCCCTCCCTGCTCCCGGCGTGGTCGGTGTTGCCCTCCACGGACTTGAAATGCCCGGTGTCATCAGGCACGCTGACGGCGATGCCGCAATGGGAAAAGTTGAAGACGATGATGTCTCCGGGCTGGATGTCGCGGTGTGGCTGCTTTTTGGTGTGTGTTGACTTGTCCTGCGCCAGAGACCATGCCTCAAGCGCCCATGCACCTGCTGTGGTCGGCCGGCGGAAGGTTTCCGTGAATGCCACGCCAGCGGCCTTTGCCGCCTCTCTCACGCACCAGCAGACGAATGCCGCGCACCATGGCCACGGTTCATGTGGGGGAAGGTTGGTCGCCGCCTTGAACTCGTCGACGCGGGGGCCGCAGTTCGTCGCGTCGATCTCCTCCACGCCAATTTCAGCCTTGGCGACAGGGATGATATCCTGGGCGAGCTTGCTCATTTGCTTGAGAGAATTTGGATGGCCCTGCCAACCTGTTCACCGGATGCCGTCCATGTCCTCGTCCCGTCAGGTGCGACGGTGAGGGTGCATGATGTCAGACAAAAGGTTGCAAAAAGTGCAATTAAACCGAGAATATGTTTCATTGGCGTGGGAAAGAGAACCGCGCGAACATCCGCGGACTGGCCTCGACGAATATGGTTTTTTGCAAGCTGGAATTCCAATTTGCAAGGTTGACCGATGTCTGGGGGACGAACGGCACCACGGTGATGTTGACCGGTGAGGAATGGCCGGCGGCGTTGACAGCCGCCACCGTCAATGTGCTGCGCCGGTCGGTCGGGAGATCGAGCGTGGCGCATGGTTCATGCACCGTGGCGAGGCGTTCGATGCCGCGGAAAATTTCCCAGTGGGTGACGCGTTCGTGGTAGGGAGGATGGTCCCATGCCAGCTTGCATTCAGCGCCTCGGGCGCAGCCGTGGATGAACCCGAGAATCACGATCACCCAAAACAGCAGGCAGAGCGGCCCCAGCCAACATTGTTCGGCAATCCCGCGAACGCGGGTTTCCTCGTCATCGTCTGAGGGTTCGGGTTTCATTTCTTGTAGGAACTCCCGCCGAACATCCGCACGGCCACGTGAATCGTGTGCCTTGTGTGCCACGGCACGCCGAGGTTGAACATCGCTTCTAGAAACAGGAAATCGGCCTCTTCCCGGTCGCAGTCGAAATACATGGTCGAGGTCCGCGAATAGAGGTAGTCATGCAGCAATGCCGCCGGGAAATACTCGCCGAACGGCTGAAGGATGTTCCAGAAAATGCGCGGGATGCTCGCGCCGTCCGTCTCAAATCCGGTCGGGATTGTCACCGTGCCGAAGCTCGTCAATGCCCGGTAGTAATGCACCAGCCGGAAGACCCTTGAACCGCCACGCATACCCGCGTCACGAAGGATCAACTCGTCTGGGAAGTGGAAGCTCATGGTTTGCTGGATGCTTCGGAAAGGTATGCTTTAAGCGCGACGAATCCCGCGCCCTGCGATCCGACAATGAGGGTGATCCATTCCCAATCGGTGACAGGCGGGCGGGCGCTTGCTCCGACGAATGCCGCGCATGTGCCTGCGGCGTAGTGGCAGAACGCCTTGAGGCAGTAGAGCATATGGTGGGTGGTCATTCTTTCGTTGTCCGGTATTTCGTTTCCCAGTCGCCACCGCTCCACATGATGGCGATTTTGTGCGACATCAGTGTCGCTTCTTCCCTCAACTCCTTTATTTCTGTGGTCATATCACCCATGTCCTTTGCCATGCTCTTTTGCTGGAAATGGTTTGCCACGAGCATGCACAAGCCAGCAAAGGCAAGTGGCGCGATGACTTTGCTTATCAGCATTACCGCCTTAGCGATCAGTGCAGTCTGCACCTGAAAATCGTGGTGGCGTTCGTCAGCTCGTGTTTCGTGTTCGGGTGGCATTGGCTTGTCAGGGTGAGTGGGGAGAGCTTGTTATGGGAGAGTGGGGGCGGTGGGGCATGGCGGTTATTACAAGATCATATTATTTGGCGATCCAGCCGGTGTTCCCGGTGCCGGATTCCTTGAAATAGTGAGACGTGCCAGCGCCGCCATCGGTGCGGCGGTAGGTTGAGCCGACCGGCGCGGCGAACACGCTTTCCGGGCTCCCCGTGCCGCGAAGCTCCACCGGCTCGCCGGATGCGTAGTTACCGGAAATGGTGTTGGCCGCTCCGGCGGTGGTCACGCTGATCGTGTTCGCACAGTTGTTGCCGGTCACAGTGCATCCCGAGCCTTGGACCTGGATGCTCGCGCCGGTCGCGCCGCTGACGTTGTTGCCGACGACGATGGAATCCGATTGGACCTTGATCCCCACCCCGGCGGAGACCCCGACAACGCGGTTCCCGATAATCGTGTTTCGGGTCTGTCCGGCGGTGATGAAGTCAATGACAGTGCCAGTCGCCGCGCTGCCGTCAACCTTCGTGCCAACCGTCGAGAGATAGTTTCCAACGATGGTGTTGTCGTCGCAAAGCACGCCGGTTGTGGAAATCGCGCCGTAGGCCGAGCGAATGTCGTTGCCGATGATGCGGACATTTGAGGCACCGTTGAAACCAATTCGACCGCCAGTGAAGGTGTTGTTGGAAATCGTCGAGTTCCCGTCCACGCGCACCGCGTCGGTCGAGTAGCGGTTGCTGGTCATGGTGATGGTGTTTGAGTCCAGAACACCCCACGAAAGACCCACGACGGCAGGTGCTTCGCCGAGGAAGGTGTTTCCTCGAATCACCGCGTCTCGCGGCGCGTCTCCGTTCAAAAGAATCGCGCCTTGGCTTTGCGGGTTGCACCCCTCGAACCGCGAGTTTTCGATGCGGATGACGCTCTCGTTTCGAGTTCCGCCGCCGGTGAACGTCGCCGAGGCGCGGGAGATCGCCGCGCCGGTCACGGAAAGGGTTAGGGAGTTGCCGAGCGTGCCGACCGGAATCGCGGTCAGGAATAGCACATCAGGAGCTCCGGTTTCGCCGGAGGGTGTCGCCCACGTTGCGTAGGCGTCCGGGTTGATGAGCGTGCGCCGGTCCAATCCATTGATCGCGTAGCCGAGGTTCGCAACGGTTTCGGCGCGGGTCGCAAAGATCGGCACTTGGTTCGCGGTCGGCAAGTCAGCAACAGCGATGATGTAGCTATTGGCCGCAAGATCGCCTGTGATGTCGATGGCCGCGCCCCCGTTGGTTTCGGAAAGCTTGAATGTGCTGCCGCTGGAGTCTCGGACGTAGTAGGTCGTCCACTCGTTGACCGGATTGCCGCCGCCGCCTTGTGATTTGTGGATGATCTGGACCGCCGTGTTGTTCGCGAACCCCGCCCCTGTGCTCGTGAAAACGTCGGTGGATGCCGAAGCGGTGATCGCCTGCGCGACAACCGAAAAAGTGTAAGTGCGGCCATTGACCACGACGGTATCGCCGGCGGTTGGATTTGCGGTAAAATTAACCCGGTTCGTTGCCTGCCCGAGCCCGACGCCGGACACGCCGGAATAGACGTGGAGGCCGCGGTGGCAGTTGAAGAATTCGCAATCGCGAATGATGAGTCGCTCACCCGAGCAGTCGATTGCACCCTGGCCTTCCGCACCGGTTTGAACTCCGTCTTGCGAGTCCCGGTAGCGGTTCCAGCCGACGTTCGTGAACCGGCATCGCTCGATGACAGCCCAGCTCGGGTTGTGGATCGCCTCGCCGCCGATGTCCACGAATTCGCAGTCGCGGACGAAGATCGTGGCGGCGTTGATCGGGTAGCCGTTCACATCGTTCGGGTCGAGGTCGATGGCCTCCTGCGATCCGTCCTTGAATTTGACCCGCTCAACGGTCAGCAGCGTCGCGTCCTTTTTTGTGTCGATGATCTCGGTCTCGCTGTCGTTGTAGGGCGTCTCAAGCCGCTGCCGGTTGCCGTCGAGCGTGAGGTCGGCGAATCGCACGTTGCGAGTCGCCGTGAGGTTGATGAATGGCTGCGCGGCGCAGGCGTCGGACTGTTTAAGAATCGTAACGTCGATGCCATCGCCGAGGATGGCCATGTTGCTGAACAACTGAAGGCAGGGGCGAGGGCCGCCTTGCGAGGTCGTCGAGCCGGTGGTTCCGGCGTAGGACGGAGACCACGGGATCGAGCCGGTCCCCGATGATGTCGAGCCGGTGAAGAGATAGGTGCCCTTCGGGAAGTAGAGCACACCGCCGGTGCCGTCGCCGATGGTGAGAGCAGCCGCTTGAATTGCTTGGGTGTCGTCCGCCACGCCGTCGCCGACCGCGCCGAAATCTTTGACGTTGACTACGCGCTGCGGGGTGTAGCCGAGGGTGGATTGTTTCGCATCGAGCGCGGTTTGGGTGGCGCTGCTGATCGGCTTGTTGGTGTCGCTGGTGTTGTCCACGTTGCCGAGTCCGACCATGCCCTTGGTGATGCCGGAGACGGTGCCGGTGAAGGTGGGGTTGGCGAGTGGCGCGTAGAGTCCGGAAACGTCCGCCGCTTGCAGGAAGCTGAGGTTGGCTTTCCACTGGCCGGGACTTGTGATGTTGCTGCCGTCCTTGGCCGCCGGACTGACGGTTTGTGCAACGGAAATGGATGCGGTGAGCAGGAATGTGAGCAGTGTTTTCATGTTATGGGAAAGGTGTGGTTGTTGGGAGGCCGATGCCATCGACTCCGAGGGAGAAATAGGCGGTGTCCGCGCTGTTGCGGGTGATGGGTCTGCCGTTGAGCAGGAAGCGCGGAATCCATGCGGTGCCGCTCCACTGCCACCATGCGGTGCTGGCCTTGCACCATTGGCCGAGGTGGGTGGCGGTGAGCGTTTCGCCTGTTGCTGTTACGGTGGTGGAGTAGCCATTGTAAACTCCATCATCCGGCCAGCCCGTGTCGGGAACGTAGGTTCCGTCTGAGTCTGAATAAAGACCAGAACCGCTAGCGTCGAAAGCTAAGACAAACCACGCAGCACCAATAAAACGAATAGAGGTGTAAGCGACGACACCATGATTGTTGGCTATGGTGTCACCATTGCTTGACCAAGACTTTCCCCAAATTGGATCGTCGAGTTGCTGCAAAACGGTTGCTACGCCACCCGGGATGCTTGCGCCGGAAATCGTCATTTCCGATTTTCCTCCGCTGTTCGGATCAGCCCCCGCTGCCACCGCGCCGCCGGCAACATCATCCCAAACGGTGTCGTGGTCGGCACCACTGGCCTTGACGAGCACCTGTCCGGTGGTGCCGCCGGCCGGCACACCTTCGCCTGGATCGCCTTGCGGCCCGCGGCCACCGGTCGTGAGGGTGTAGTTAGACGATTCGCCGTTGGTCGTGATGGTGACTGAGGTGGCCATTAGGAATGCGGGTCCGTGGTTATTTGGTGCGTGCCGGTGATGCGGTTCTTGTCCACCACGCCATCGGCATCGGTGGTTTCGATGGCCCATGAGTAGGTGCCGGCGTCCAGAGTGATGGCGTAGGACTCAACCGTGAATTCCCATGCGTAGGCCGTGGCGGTGGTGATCGTGATCTGGCTGGCCTGGCTGTCGAGCGTGAGGGCCGCCGCACCGGATGGCGTCTTCCACGTCATGCGAACGCGCGACAAGGCGGCGGCGTATTCCGTGTCATCCGAGTCGGTGATGGCAAAGGTGAAGCCGCGCCAGGTCTCGCCCGACGCAACCGCTGGCAGCACGATGTTTTTGAGGGTGCAGGACATGTTAAAAGATTCCAACAACGGTGATCAACAGGTCGGTTATATCGGAACTGGTGAAGGTCAGGGTGCTTTCGGATACGGCGGTGGCCTGATCATTAGCCAAGAGGCAGATCGTTCCTGGGGAGATTGACCAAGAAGCGGTAGCTCCTGACACTGTGACCACTGCTCCAGCAGCATCGTTCTGGATGAGCAGGCCGGTGATAACACTAAGCTGCGGGATGTCCACACCCTCGACATCCAAACCGTCCCCGTCGTAAACAACCACCCCGCTGGTGGCGACGCCCGCGGTGGTGTTTGCCGATGTGGCCGCGGTGGTGATCCCGGTGCAGGTGCCGTTCTGGGTGGCGATGTTCAGCGTGGCATCGTTGGCCGCGTAAATCGGAAATGACAGGGTGCCGGGAGTGTAGGTAGAGGTCGCCTTGCGGGTCAGCACGATATTCGCCCCGGTGCCACTCACATCGTAAAGCGCGGTGATGGCGGCATTGGCGCTCACGCCGGCACGCAGGGCGGCGCCGAGCAGGCTAGCGGTGTTCAGCGCGGTGGTGACCGCCACCGTCACGGTGACCGGCGAGCCGGTAATTCCGGCACCTGTCACGATCACCTCGGCATTGCCGTTCCCGGTGATACCGGAGGCTGCGACCACCGTGGCCGTTTCAACCTGGCGCGTGCCGGCCACATGGGCTGTGGAACCGGTGGTGTCGTTCTCCAGCAGGTCCAGCACCAGATCGCTGGAACCACCGAGAAAAACGGCGCGCAGCGAATAGCCAACATTGGCGCCGGTGAGTCGCACCTGCGTCTGGCCGGTGCCGACCGTGACCGTGCCGGAAATGTTCGTGCTGGTCGGCGTGCCCACCGCCGAAAGACCATAAACCGCCCGCGCGTCTGAAAACGTAGCCATGCGGAGTGTTTCGCCCCTGCCGCGCGAATGTCAAAGCGGCACCCACTCTTGATTCCTCACGCGCAAATGCCCGCGATAGGCCGGGTCTTGTTCGTGGAATGCCCGCATGTGGTTGATCTTCCCGTCCGCTTGTCGTTTGACATGGTCGCACACAACGTGAGGCACGCAGGCGATCTTCACGCCCGCCGGGTGCCAGCGGTGCCAGCACAGGAATAGATCCTGCGTTCCGCCGCCATCGTAACCGGAAAAATCCGCCAGACTGAGCGCCCGCTTGCCAATGAGCGTGCAACCAAGCCCGCACCAGTCGGACGGGACCACGGCCCCTTCCCCGATTCCGGGATAGGCGAAATCCATCCAACCGCGCCGACGCCAGCCATGCTTGGCGGTCACCTCCCAAATGTTTCCATCCGGCGGGGATTGTTTCACCCGTTCGCGGAGCCGGCCCATGCGCTTGATTTCCTTTTCCCCGCCGCCGGACTTCAGCCGGGCTTCGCAGGCATCGAGGCAGGTTTTCAGGCGCGGTTTCAACTTCCGTTCGTGCGGCAGGAAGTCTTCGGCAATCGGGTTTTGCGGCGTGCCGAACCCGCCGAGAAACAGCCCGTTCGGATACGTTGCGGCGGCGACTTCATAGTAGGGAGTGCCATCCTCCCGCGGCATGGCCAGCGTCCACTCCAGCATCCGCAGCGCGTGTGGCGGGACGATGTTGTCACTCTCCACGCTCCACAGCATGTCGGCCTTGAGCTTCACCTTGGCATAATGGAAGGCGACACCTTGGAGCCGAGCGATGCGGAGCTGCGCCGCGTGCTTGTAGTCCTTGGCATCGTCTTCCATGCCCGCGAGGTGGAACGTGTGAACCTCCCAGTCTGGCGGGAGTTCGGACTTGATCGTCTCCTCCGCCTCTTTGGACTCCGGGCTGTCATCCGTCGCCAGAATGAAATGGGCGGTCTCCAGGTGGGCGGCGGCAACCGCGATGGATCGGACACACTGCGGCAGCGCGTGCATGTAGGATTTGGTGGCGGCGACGGCGATGGCGAGCATCACATTCCGTAGGTGTTTGAGGTTGAAATGTATTGTGGGATCTCCAAAACACACGGACCCTCAATGTATTCAAGGCACTTGAGAACCACCGGCTTGGTGAAAGTGGCTTGGTAGCGTGTCGGGGCGGAATGGTAAGTGGCATCCTCCCCGCTATCATGAAAGGCGACAAGAACGCCGGCAGGGACAACCGCGTCAACTGCGCCGATGGTTGTCCATGATTGCGTGTTCCGGGTCGTCTGGATGGTTTGGGCCGCGCCGGATGTGGCGAGTGACATCGCGCCCGAAGATGTGTTTGGGTCCGTGCTTGCCGTCGTCGTGACTGTCCATGTCGAGCTAACCACGCTGTCCGTGCCAAATATCATCGTCACTATCCCTGGCGCGGTGTCGGCGGAATTGGTGAGCTTGGGGAAAGTGGTTCGCTGTTGATAAGGCGCGGGGGCGTTGGTTGAAACCCCCGCCTGCCAATCAGGGAAGCCGGAAACCGTGCGTGCCGCGGATGCCGTCAGACCCAATCCCACTGGGGCATCACTGAACTGGGTGCTCACCGGGTTCCATCCGTTGATATCGCTCAAAAGGTAATTGATTTCCGCTGTCACCCCGCCATTGCGATTTGCCTCGCCAAAAGTGGTGGCGCGCGGAAACTGTTCATACACGGCCACGGTTTGGACTGTGGTCTTGTAAGTGATGTTGCTTCTCGTGACGGTGGCTGTCGAGTGTGCTCCCGCTCCAAGGCCAGTGGAGGTGGAAAGCGATGACCCTCCCCAGTCCGCGCTCGATGTGTGGCTGGAAGTAGTGATGCCCACCGTGAAATCCTGTTCGTAGTGCGTCCCCGTCGCGCTGCCACTGCGGTGCATTGTGGTGGTGAAGTCCGCGTAGGAAACCGTGTTGGAACTTGTTTTGTTCCAGTTCCGGGTGTAGGTGTTGGGACCGGTGCTGGATGTGACGGTCGTTTGTGTTTTCGCCGATCTTGTGGTATGGCTTGTCGATGATGGCGGCAAACACCCTCCATGGAAACTTGAAACGGTCACGGAGGTGAAATCATGAGACGAAGCATATCCACGGTTCGTGCCGCTCAGGTGTGTGCCTGTCGTGATGGTGAATACGGTCGATGCGGGTCCAGCCGGTGATCCTGACCAAGCACTGGATGCCATGACTTTCCGCGTGAACTTCGTGGAATCAACGCGCGACCCTGCCGTCACCGGTTGCGGCCCCGTGCCGGTGTAGACCAGCAGATCAAACCCCACCTGAGCGTGGTATTCCATCGCGGTGGTGTCCGGCGTGCCGGATGCCGTTTCGGAATAGGTTTCAGAAGTCAATGTGCTGGTTGTGTGCGAGGTGGTGCCTGCTGTCCTGCTCGATGTTGTGGTTGCCTCGGTGCTTGCCGTCGTCCTCCCGCCTGCCGTGAGTGAGGATGTGGTGTATCCCGCCGTCGTCACCGTAAGAGTAACCGGATTCATCTCCTCATCGTAACCATCGTAAGTCGAATACGATTCAGTCGTCGTGCCATCGATTGGCGTGTAAGTTGTCTCTGTGGTTACCGTCCGGTAGCGCGTGAGAGGCGTGGCCGAGTCGGCCGTGGTATCATTCCAACTTTCTGAAAAGCTGGTGTATGTTGTGTTCAGCGGCCAATCAATCGACTCGTAGCTGGATGAGCTTGCCGAGACTCCGCGCGTGGTGATGTCTTCGATGACTATCATGACCAGATATACCAAAGATCCTGCGCCGGCATGCCCGGCGATGGCGGGCTGGCCTTGTCCGTGACCAGCGCGATGTGCGGGGCCGCGGTCGGGTTGCCATCACCAATCGCCCGATACGCCCTGCCGTCGAGCGTGACAGCGAACAGTATCTCAAAGCTCGCGGGTGCAAGGCTGATCCTTGGTGACTGCGAAACAGGCGGTGTGCCATCCGCGACAATTTCAACCAGTGTGATTCGTTTGCCGTCCGTGCTGGTGCATTCCGCCTTCCAATAGGTCAGGTCTTTCGGCACCGTGATCACACTCATCATATTTGTCGGCATCATCGATGAGATGGACCCCGGCCAAACACGGCAATCATAGTTTGGATAGACACCGGAAACGGGAGTGCCAGTCCCGGTCATTTCGTAAATGTCCCATGGCTGAATTTCTGAAGCGCCCCCACCTCCACCTTTTTTCTTTGGGGTTTTGCGGTTCGCCAGCCGCGCGATGGCTTCGCGGATGGAATTCGCCCAATCCGCGCTGACGGGTTGGCCGGAACTCACGCGGGCCGGCAGGTTGATCGGGAGCTTGCTCATGGGGCTGGGGCGTAAATCCATTCCGGCCAAACCCCGGAAGTCCAGGTGAGGGAATAGGAATTCTGACCGCTGCCCAAGACCGAGATTTGTTCGGTCGCGCCGGTGAACAGCCAGGTGTGGCCGTCGGGTGCGCCGGGGTTTCCGGGTGGGGTGTCGATCTTGCCGAATTTCAAGAGAGTGGCGTTGCTGATCCCGCCGCGCCCGGTCGCCGACTTGGTCCATTCCGAAGTGGCGACGAGATAGGTGGTGTTTTCCCTTGTGACGATCAAATCGTAAATTTCAAGCGACTCCGCATCAACACCATCCACGATGACCTGATCGTTGTGCGAATACTTGATCGAGGTTCCGTCCAGGTAAGCCAAACCGTCCGAAGCGGCCTTGATCCCGGTGCGGATGCCGGTCGGCAGCGATAGGAAGTCAGCATGGTTGAAGATGGACTCTTCCTTGAGGCTGTTGTTCCGCGTGTAGACGATGGAGGAGTCGAACGAGAAATCACCGCCCTCGCCCAAATCAACGCCGCCGAAATCGCAGGTGATGGTGGTGATGCCGCCGGGTTCGTCGCGGGATGTCCACGAATGCAGCAACAGATAGCCGAACTCTGTGCCAGCCTGCGGGTAGAGCGAGATCAAGGTGGTCCCCTGCCTGAGCTTGGCCTGGATGAGCGGCTTGCCGACATCATATTTCCGACACGTGAATTCCATCGTCGCCGTGGTCTTCCCATCGGCATCGCGGACAATGGTCAGCGTCGGGCCGGGCCGCAGCGTGTTGGCAGGGATGTTGTAGAGCTTGGTTTCCATAAATTAGGCGAAACGTGACACACCGGACTCGTCACGGATTTGGGTCAACAGGGTGGTGTGCTTCTGCAGTTCGGGCGTGATGTTGTTCTGCGTGGTGGACGGGTCGGATTTCTTGCCGGGGAAGATCAGATCCTTGAGGCCAAACCCGCCTGAAAAGGATTCTTTCAATCCGTCAGCGATACTCTTCCCAAGTTGCTTCCCGATATCACTGATGATCCCGCTAAGCCCATCTCCCTCTCTGAAATAGGTGAACGTGTTGCGGATGAGACGGGATATCTCCTGAATCTTCGGACGCAGTTTTTCAGGATCGAATTTGTCGAAGAACGCATCCGGGCCGCCAGGGCCGCCACTGAAGTTGAAAAACTCTTCCATGCCGATGCTGACGAGGCCGCGCTTAAAGTTTTCAAAACGGCCGAGCGCGTCGCCCCATTGATCCAGCCTTGCCGCTCCACCATCATCACCCATGGCCTTTTTCAATCCCTTGACGTTGTTTTCCGCCTGCTTGGTGACTGCTGCGTAATCCTGAAAAAGCTTCAGTTGTTGATAACCTAGCTTTGCTCCAAATAGGTCCGCCATGATGCCTTCCACGTTGTCGAGAGTTGGAGCAACAATGGCCAGCCTTTGAGCAAGAATGTCAAATGCCTCTCCAATATCTTTTCCAACGATAAATTGCCCGTCAAATCCGAGTTTCCGCAACGCATCTACCGCCGGGCCTCCCTCCGTTGCCGCTTGCTTGAGGTTCATCGCAAAGCGGGAAACCACCGCGCCGGATTCCTTGGCAGATACCCCAGCCATGCGGAATTTCTCCTCAAGCACGACAAGGTCGGAAATCGACATGCCTGTGGCGGTGCTCATGTCAGTGAGGCTTCCCGCCCAGTCTGCGGTTTCCTTGATGGCATCTGGAATTGCCATCGCCATGCGACCCAGCAGGTCCGTCATCTTGTGACCCACCCGCTCCATTGCGCCGATCCCGATGCGGCCCAAGCCCTTGCCAATGCCGCGCGTCAGGTTGCCAAGACCACGGGAAACCGAAGTCCCGTCAAAGCCGAGTTTGAATGTGGTGCCGATCATGTGAATTCAGGTTCTAGGGTTGTCCAGTCGTCGCGTTCCGTGTGCTGGTTGGCGACAGCGTTCTGGAATCGCTGCCAGTCGGCGGCGTCAGGGTCAAGGTAGTTGGTCCAGTGAAGCATCCCGCCACGGAACACGGCGTCGGCGTGCATGACTTGAAGCACACGGGAAACTTCCCATTTCGTGATGACGGTGTGCGTGTCGAGTCCATGGCGGATGCAGAAGTGGTCTATGGTGGCGAGGAATCCGGGGCTGGCTGGCGAGGCTTTCCCCCCGCCTCGCTTTCCACGATGGCGGCGGCGATGGATTCCATGCGGGCGAGGATCTCGGGCTTGAGCGCGTCGATCCCGGCTTCGTGGTCGAGATAGAAGTCGAGCACACATCGAGCGCGGGCTTCGCGGCTCATCTTGCGCAGTTCGGCGATGCCGGCCCGGTCTTCCTTGGCGAGCAGCCACATGACCAGCACGCCCTCGCACAGGCCAGCCTGGTGGGTCTGGGTGCCGTCACCCTCGCCGGTAAACAGCGCGGTTTTGAGTTCGCGCAGGATCTCATTGGCGAGTGGTGAAAAAAACAACTCCACGCCGTCGAGCGTCATGGGGTTGCCGGTGTAGCTTCGTGATAAGAGGCATTCGCGTTTCATATGTTTTTATCCTTGGAGTCGTGAGAGAATTTCCCTGGCCTGCCATTGAGGGAGTCGGGCGTCGATCAGCGCGCGGCGGGTGTCCCTGCCGCTGCCTTCCTCGAAAAACAGTTTTTTGGAGGCGCCGCGGTATAGCTGGAAGCAGAGTTCCCGATTCCAGACGTAGGCCAGCACATAGGCGGCTTCACCCTTGGGTAGCGCGTTCACGAATGCCGGCACATCGTCCATACGGCGCAGGCCCGCGAGCCTGTGGCCCTGCTGCTCAAGGTATTCCGCGGCGAAGTCGAGCAGGTCGGCGCTGCGCTGGATGCCCTTGGGTCTGGCGCGGATGAACCGGCAGATGGCGGCGAATCCGTGATCCGCCGGCAGCGGTTGCGTGCCACTCCAATGGCCCAGCAGCGTGTCCACATCTTCCGTTCCATCCTCGGAATATTCCGCGAAGTTGTAAGACCCGTAGGGATGCGGGTGGCGATCCACGACGGAAACCGGATCGAGCACGTCCAGCGGAATCCCGCAGGCCATGAGAGCGGAGACCAGGTTGATGTCGCCAGAATGCCGGGAGCTGGTTCCGATGTAGGTGGATGTCATATCTCTTGTGACCCGATCAGGTCAGGGTGGCGGGGGAGTTGGTGGCAACGAAGGGATGGTAGACGCCGGTGATGCCGCCGCCTTCAAATCCAGTCTGGGTCGGCGAGAGTGTCGATCCGGTGACGATCACCGCGGCGTTGGCGTCGGGGGTCACATCAAGGTCTTCCGAGAGTTTCGCGCGGCTGTTGTTGGTCGCCTCGGCGATGGTCAGGACCGTGCCGACGTTGGATGCGAGTCCCGTCCCCTTGGTCTTGACGATGCCGTCGATGGAAACATCCTTGCGCTGGTTGTAAACCGCCATGCCGACGACACAGCCGATGTGGTCCGGCGCCTCCGCGGTATCCGCAGTGCCGGTGAAGGTGATGGTCCCGACCAGCAGGCCGGTGGCGGATGAGCAGTCGGCGAGGCCGTATTGGGCGGAGGAGAAAACGGTGGCTTTGGACATGGCGGGAGTGGTTTAGAGTGGAGCGGCGATGACGGTGAGCATCCAGCGGGACACGCGGCGTCCCTCTTGCGCCTCCGTTGTCGGAGCTGCCGCGCGAATGTCAAAGACCTCCCAAAAGTTGCGACCGGTGATCCATTCCACGGCGTCGAAGTTGGCCAGGATGTCGGTGAGGTCCGTCCGCATGATGCGTTCGTCCTCTTCCGGCGTGCCTTCCTGGTCCTCTGCTGCCGGGACGGTCTGGAGTTCGCAGGTGATTTCGTAGGTTGAAACGCCGTAGAGTGTGACATCTCCCTGTTCGTAAATCGTGCTCCCGGACTCCATGAACCCGAGAAACGGCGGCGAGATGTCGCCATCGTCGCCCATCTTGATGATGGACAGGTCAGCGAGGGAATCGAAGTCGACGCGGTGGTGTTCCACCCATTCGGCGAGAGAGTGCAGCAGGGTCATGGCTTTTGTTTCTGGTCTTGGCGTTTAAGAGCGGATGAATACCACTTGACGGTCTTTTTCAGACTCCACGCGATAGCACGCTTGGAATTGGAATCTTGCAGCACGTAAGCATCCGCAACATGCCGCGCCTTGTTTATGATTTCGGCACTTGGGCGCCACCCCGGGACCGGTCTGCGGGATGCCCCTAATTTTGCGTGCTTCTGGGCGTAGCCGAGAAAGTTCTTTCCGATATAGATACGATCAGAACCCTTTTGTGCGTTGGCAATATCATGACCCGCTCCGATCCACCCCCCCTTGGCAATACCAGCGGCCTTCTTGCGCTCGGTCATGGTCTTCTTGAAAATAGCCTCGGTCACGGTTGGTCTTTGGGATGCAGGCACCTTGCGCGTGTGACCTTTGCTTTTCCTCTGTGAATCAATCCAGTCTGACACTTCCTGCACTGATTTCAACGCGTTGGCATTTCTGGAGGATATCTTCTGAACGATATTCAAAACCGTGCGTGCTCCAGCTTCAATGGAGTTCCATTGTTGCTTTTTTGCCTTGGATGATCCTGTGCCGAAAACCTGAGTTGCCCCGGCTAGTTCACGGCAGGCTTGAACACCCCATCGACAAAGCGCCTGTGCGTTGCTATCTCCGAAATCACGGGAGAATCGCTTCAGGCTTCGTTCCAGCTTGGATCTGTCGATGGATGCCGTGATCATGCTTTTTCCACATGTTCCAAGGTGATGGTCGTGAAGTCAGCCCCCTTCCGAACGCCTTCCACGCGGAATGTCTGGCTGCGGGCGGTGGCGGTCTTCTTGAGGATGCTGGTGGCTGGCATATCCGCCGTGCGGCAAACCGCCGTGAGCGTCTTAGAAACCTCAAAGCCGCCACTGGAGAAGTCCTTTGAATCGTCCACTTCCGCCAGGACACAGGACAGCGAGGTTGCGCCGATGGTGACGGTTTCCTCACCGATCATCGGAAACGCCTGTTCTGCCATGCTGCGGACGAAGGTGGAAACGATGGACATGCGCTAGGCATCAAGCCTGTGGCACGAATGTCAAAGCTCCGGGGCGGCGGTGGTCGCGGCGTCGTGGCGATAGGTGTGCAGCACGGCATCGATATGGTGAGCGGTCCTCGCCCGCTTCCGCGCCTGCTTGCACCAGACCAGATCCTCACCGTAGTTTGACTCACCGAACAGGCAACCCGCGATCACGTCACGGCGCCACGCGCAAACATGCCACGGGGCGCGCTTGATGGTGCGACCATCCCTGAATACGTTGTCGGGGTTGTTGATGCCGAACTCGATCTGGCACTCCCGGCCGTTGTAAATGGCTTTTTGGCGGAACGTGATCACATCCGCGCCGGTTTCCGCCGCCGCCAACAAGCGGGCGATGTAATCGCCGGAAACTTCATCGTCATCATCCACGAAAGCAATGTATTCACCGCGGGCGATGTCCACCAATGCCTGCCGCTTCGCGCCGATGCTGCGCTTCCTGTTGTCGCAGAAAACAAGGTGCTCAACCGCCGGATGGTTGCCGAGGCTTTTTTGCAGTGAGGCGAGCTGGCTTTCCCTTCCGGGAATTGTCGGAGTTAGAATACTGAGTTTCATGTGGTTTCTTTCTGAAAATGCGCTCGTAGTTCTCCGCAAAGGTCTGCGGGTTGACGGGTCTCGGTGATGATCCTTTGCCTGCGCTCATGGTTTGTTTTCGTTGATCCTGATCCAGCACCGGCCGTGCGTGCCAACCTTCCAACCGTGCGCCTCCGCGTGTTCATCCACGGCCCGCCTGACATCGTCGAACGGGTAATCGTGGCCGGCGATGATCCCGCCCGGCTTGACCTTGGGAAACCATGCGGCGACATCGCGCACCACCGAGTCGTAATCGTGAGCGGCGTCGATGAACACCCCGTCGAGAGAACCATCCTCAAACAAGGCCGCGGAGTCCGCACTGTCACCCGTCACCGGTGATATCATGTCCGCCACCCCTGCCGCCGTGATGTTTTCACAAAACTTGCCGAAGGTGGAACCGCCCAGGCTCTGCACGATTTCGATGTGCGCCGGTTGGTTCTTCTCGCCCTCAAACGTGTCCACACAGTGGACCTTCGCTTTCTTGCCCATGTCTTGAAGCCGTTGGCAGATGGTAACGGCGGACTGGCCCTGCCATGATCCGATCTCCACAAAAGTGCCTCCATCCGGCAGGCATTCCGCGATGGCATAATACAACGCCTTGTAATCGCACCACCCGTCGATCTCCGACGGCACGCGGATGCCTTCTTGCAGCCGGTTGAACGTGCCGGCCCCGGTTTGATAGTTCAGCGTGGCATTGGACCGCGCGTAGGTTTCATCCATCCGCCCCTTGCCGAACGCCGGGTGCATGTGCTCGAAAACGATGCGGTCCCTGGCGTCGATCACCACCCCGTCACGGAACGCACAGTGGGAGAACCAGTTGTCCGAAAACATGCTGAAGAACTCCTTGTGGAAAAGGTCGCCCTGCTGTTTGTAGCGCGCCCGCGTGCAGATCGCCATGCACAGCAGGTCATCATTCCGGTGGCCGTCGCTCACCGCGAGAACCGCCGGCTGGCTGGTGTCTCCGATGGTGTCGAGGATCGCCGTGTCCCACCCTTGGAACGGCGCGAAGTCGTCCGAAAGCTGGACCAGCACCTGACCCTTGCTGACCTTGGCCGCGGCATTCCACGCCCCGACCGGGCCGACGGAATCCTTGCTGACCACGCACCGCGCCACCACCAGCGGCATGCTCGTTTCGTCGTCCGCATCGATGGCAAAAATATGTTCGATGGCATCGGGATTGGTTGCGGAGCGCAGCCAGTCCATCCGCGTCCGCCATGCCTGTGCCGGTCGTCCCCTGGTCGCGTGCAAAAGACTGATTTTGGCGCCGTTTCGGATAAAATGGTTAGTTTCCAGCGCATCCGCTTCCTCTGACCTGTTGTTGACGCGCAGGGCGGACGCACGCAGGCTGATGCCAAGGCTGCCGTAGTAGTTGCGCCGAAGGTTCCACGGCGCGGCACGCGGCAAGGTGAGGCCCATCATGGCCTCGGTGTATCCGAGCGCGGCTTTCGGGTCGGTGATGATATTGGCTAGGCCAAGCTCGCCGTAAGCCTCACGCCGGGTCGGATCGGTGGCAAGCGCCTGGAGCAGCATCGCCTGCTTGGTTTCATCATCGCTCGCCAGCCGCGCGAGTTGGAAAAACGCCTCGTAACGTTCATTGGTCCCCACGCCCTCAAGTTGGGCGAACTCAACGGCCTTGGCGATCGCCTCGGCGTTGCGGTCGAGCGCAATCAGGCTTTGGAAAACGTGGAACTTCTGCGAAATGGTGCGGTCCGCTTCGGGGATGCTTTCGAGAATACGCAGGTTGCGCTCATCGCGTGACGCGCTGCGCTTCTCACTGGCGTGGACAATCTCGGCGCCATCGAAACGCATCTGCTTCGCACCCTCGCGGAATTTCAGGCACTCATGGATGGGATTCTCCCACCGTGCCGAACCTTTGCGCCAGATCCGCTCGCGCCAGTTGATCACGCCGTCTTCCGGCACCACGTAACGCATCAGCACCCCGTCCACATCCTTGTCGTGGATGTCGTCGATCAAGCGGCGGATCTGCTCCACCGAATCCGGCGTGATGATATCATCCGTGTCCGCCCACATCAACCAATCCCCGGTCGCCATGTCGCACGCCATATTCCGGGCGGCGGCGAAGTCATCGACGTGTGGCCAATGTCTGCCGTTGACGTTCCGGTAATTCGCCCACCGGCAATTCCGCTCCTCAACGATCCGCGGCGTCCGGTCAAACACCTGATTGCCGATGGCGGAAACCACGATCACCTCATCAGCAACCGGCCCGAAGGCATCCAGGAATCTCCCGATGTGACTCTCAACATTGCCAGCGATTACGCACAGACTCAGTTTGTTTCTCATTTCTTTATGCAAGTTTCATGCAACTGCCAACTCTTTGCAATAACAAAACCGCCGCACCCGGTTTCCCAGATGCGGCGGACCATGAAACGAACCCAGCAGAGAAGGTTACGGTTTGGTGCCGAAGGCGAGGCCGAGGGTCAAGCCGGTGGCGGTTCCATAGAGGCACTCGAAAGCACCATACATGGTTCCGGTCGCTTGGTTGAAGCTGCGGCGATAACCCATCACGATGCCGGATGGATCGGCAACGCGCTCGGTGGCGAGATACTCGCCGGCGGCCTGCGGCTCAAGGTAGCGCATGGCGACCATGATGGCATCCGGGTGAGCGGCGAACGCGACGAGCGAGGTCGAAGCGGTCGGCATGATGTTGGTTTCGTAGGTTGGGAAACCAATGAGCTGGCCGAGCGTGCCTTGGCGGGCGGCTTGGTTGTCACCGATGGAGTAGGCTTGCAGCACGTTGGTCGAGCCGAGCAGCGAAGCACCCACGACGGTGTTGTGAATGAACGAGCAGACGCCGGGGGAAACGTCCACGTTGCGGCCGGCCAGCACCTTGCGAAGCTCGATCAGTTCCTCCAAACCGTAGTTGGTTTCCAGGGTGGTGATCGAAGCGGAGCCGAAGTTGGTGGTGGTGATGAGCTTCCAGATGTTCTCAAGCACGCGCTGTCCGAGAGCGCGGCCGGCTTGCGCGGCAAGCTCGTCGAATCGGGCGCCGGACGAATTCGCGGATTGGAGATCCGTGATATCGAAGGTGACGATGCTGTGGTTGTTCAGGTTGACCGTGTTGTGGGTCACCGCACCACCGCCCAGCTGGTAGTTGGTGTTGGTGGCGTTGAACGTGGAAGCGGTCAGCGCGGAAATGAACGGGACGACAATCGCGTCACCCTTCTTTCCGGTTTGGTTGTCGAGCGACTTGGAAAAGGCGCGGAGCGGGGCGAGCGTCGCGGTAAAAGCCTTGAGCGACTCTTGCGCGAAGATGGTATCATTGAAGGCGATGGTGGCCATGGTGGTTTATTGGTTGGAGATCAGGGTTTGGTGAGAGCTTTGCGGATTTCCGCCTTGTTTTCGTTGTAGTATGCGGTGCGTTCGGCGCCTTGGAGTTTGCCGAGGACGGCGAGATGATCGACGGGGCCGCTCGTTTCGGATTCCGGCAGCGGCTCGGGTTGGCCGATGGCGGCGAGAATCTGGGTGGCTTCCTTGCTGGCGGATTCCTTGGCGGCGGCGATCTCCTCGTCCTTGGCGGCGAGTTCGGCCGCGGCGGTTTCCAGCGCGGTCTGGGCCGTGGCGAGTTGGCCGGCCACCGCTTCATGCGACTCGGTGAGTTCCGCAATCTTGGCGATGTTTTCCGCGATGGTTTGATCCTTGGCGGAAACGTCGGCTTGCAGGGATTCAATCGCGGCCTGGGCGTTGGTCAGATCATTGCGGAGCGAATCGGTGTCGGCGATCAACGCCTCGATTTCGGATTCGTTTTTGCCGGGGAATAGTTTGGTGAGCAAACTCATATCGATGGAAATCGGGGTTGTGGCGCGAATGTCAAAAATTTCGTCAGCGAAGCCTGCGGCGACGGCATCCTTGGCACCCATCCATGTTTCCTTTTTCATCATGGCGCGGATGTCCTCGATGTCCTTGCCGGTGCGGTCGGCGTAGATGGCGGCGATGTCCGCCGAGATGCTATCAAGAAGGTCCGCGGCCTTGCGGAGTTGCTCGGCATTGCCGCCCACGACATTGGAGGCATCGTGGATCATCATGCGGGCGTGCGGCACCATGCGGATGGTGTTGCAAGCCATGGCGATGACGGATGCCATGGATGCGGCCATGCCGGTGATGGTGGCGGTGACTTCCACACCACGCTCGCGCAGGCTCTTGATTTCCTGGAAGATGGTGTAACCGTCAAAGACACTGCCGCCGGGGCTGTTGATCTCGATCTCAAGCGTGTCCACCGCGTTTTCCGCGGAGTTCATGATGATTCCGAAATCCGCGCCCTCTGCCGCGGCGGTGGCGCCGAACAGCTTGCCGATCTCGTCAATCATCCGCTCGATGGCGGGCTTGGAAACGACCTCGTTGAGCCGCAGCTTGCCGCTTTTGTTTTCAATCGTCAGCATCTTCATCGTCTTGGGTGGTGGTTGGTGGTTCCGGCGGCTCCGGTTCTTCTGCCGGTGGCTGTGCCGCCATTTCGTTGGCCGTCTGCATGAACATCTCGCGGTCTTCCACGGTGATGTCCACGCCATGCGCGGCGTTGAGTTCTTCCGATATCTTGCGGGCCTTGTATTTGCGCTTCCACACCGAGCGGGCGCGGGCGTCATAAAACTCGTCCTCGGTCAGGCCGCGGGCGCCGAGCACTTCGGACAGATTGCGCGAGCCAGTGACCAATTCGTCGAGTTCCATCTTGGACTCCCGGCCATCGTCCACGGTGAGACGCGGCGGATAGCTGAATGTCCACGCCGTCGGGTTGTTGAGCGGGGTAAACCGGCCACCCTCCGCGAAGACGGAGTAGGCCCATGCGAACGCACGCTTCGCGGCATACCAGAGCTGGCCCTGCCGCTTGGTGACGAAGCGCCGGCACTTCATGATCTCGCCACGCTCCGCCGTGCCTTGGCCGGCACCTTTCCAGACGGAATAGGACCACACCGGGACGATGGCGTCACGGTTGAGGCGGTCTTGGAAAGCCTCCCACACCGGGCCGGGGTTGTCGTGCTTGATTTGCTCGATGCGCTGGTTGCCATCGGCAGGTAGATACATGACACCGCCGGGAAACGCCTTTGATGAGAAGCCCGCCGCCCCTTGATCCGTGGTCCGGTCCAGTTCGGTCATGGGGTCATCTAGGTCGGGCGCGCCGGTGTCGTTGAAAATAGTGAGGTGCAGGCGCGAGATGATCTGCTGGCGGATGCGCTCGTCCTCGGTCGAGAACAACGACATCTTCAGAGATTCCAGCGCATGGGTGAAGGCCGGGAGACCGCGCCCCTGCTCGCAGTGGGTCGGGTCAAACAGGTGGATCACATCAGAGGCCGGGATGTCCTGGAACACCTCCTTGTCCACTCCGACGTTGAAGCGATAGGCGGCCGGCCTGCCGCTCCTGAAATAGATGATGCCGTCGTTGATCCGGTAGCCGGCGAACGGCCCGGAATTGACCACATTCTCGGTGCCTGTGTTGTAGCACCGGTGCGATGGGATGAGCTGGATGCGCGGGAAACCGTCCGCACCTTTCACCATCAGCCAGAAAATTTCGCCATCGCGGTCGATGGCGACGGATGAGAGTTCCAGCACCTTCCACCAGTCGAAGATGCCACCGCGGGTGTCGCACTGCGGCAACCACACATCGGTCATGAACTTGGCGACCGCCTTGCCCTTCTCGATGTCCTGGCCGGCGTAGGATGGCAGCCATGCCTCGCCCACGGCGTAATCCGCTTTTTGCAGGATGCACGCGCGCGGCACGCCCATGTTCATGAACAGCCGGTTGCTCAAACTGCACAACGTGCGCCGGTCATGTGACGGGATGAGACGGTCAATGTCATCATTGCGGACGGCATACTGCGGGCCGCGACGATACGAACGATCCGCCGCATGCGCGAACGTGTAGGGGTTGCCGAATTCGTTGAGGATGGCCATGGCTTAGAACGTGGTGAGCTGCGTGCTTGAAATCGGAGAACCGTTGTCGAGACACAGGACAACCCACCGCAATACCTGCAACCGCTGGCCATTGGTCATCGCGGACTGGGCGGAGAACGTCTGCCCGTTGATCGTGGCGGATGTCACCCGCGCGGATGCGTTCGGGTCCGTGGCGATGCTCAATGCCAGCGACGCGAACTCGGCGCGGATAGCGGCACTCGCCTGCGCGTCACACTTGACCGCGGAGTAAATGGTGTTCCCAAGGCTGGCGACGTTCACGCCGATGGAGTCGCCGCCATGGCGCGAATGTCAAACTACCCGTTGCGCTTCACCGGGTTGGGCAAAGCCGTGTGCTGCGGTCTCTCAAGCAACCGCTCGACACGCGCCAGCAGGGCGTTGGTCCGCTTCACCCTCGCGCAGATGATCCAGACGAAGATCGGCTGCATGATGACGGCGAAAATAAAAGCAGCGGCGGCGATCAGCAGCACCAAGGCGGGAGTGGCAAGAAGGAACTCTTTCATGGTGGAACACATTAGCACGGTCATTCCCCGCTGTCATCAAAAACCCGGAACGCCAGCGCCGCCCCGACTTGATAGCACATCGTGTCCCATAGGTGGTTTGCTTTTGAACCTGGGCGAATCCAGACCGACTTTTCCTCGCCGGTCTTCGGGTGTTTTTCCACCGTCCGTCGCTCGCACTTCATGTGGTTCTCAAACGGCTTGGAAACATCGGCGGGGATCTCAATCTGGTCGCCGGCCTGCATCATGCGGGCGAGGACGTCCTTGATAGGGTTGGACGCAAGGAAGATGAACCGGGCCACGCCGCCAGACTTGGCGCGGGCGCGTTTGATGGGTGAATAGAGCTTTTCCACCGGCTTCCCATTCGCCCCTTTGTGGACAAAAAACCGCTTATTGCCCTCCCCCTTGATCCCGGTCCACCCATATTTGACGCACAGGTCGAGGATGCGGTCCTGCTCGTAGCCGATGTCGATGAAGGCGTGAGACGCCTGCACGTTGTAGCGCGAGACGATCCCGGAAAGATCCGCCTCGTCGCGGCCGTCACTTGGCACATAGCCCTCCCACAAAACCCGGCACACCCCACCCTGCCGCCACCCGGCGATGGTCATCCAGAAGTGGTCGCCGCCGGCATCAATCGTGGCAAACCGGCGGACCTCGCCCTCAATCGGCTTGCCATCCTCGTGATCCATCTTGGTGAAGCCGTTGCGCGTGATGAGGATTTCCGAATCCGCCATGTCATCAGACCAGAACTGCGCCCGGCGTTTCTGACGCCACTGACGAAGTTTGT
>Ga0315902_10002988_pt1 | contig 25698 bp, 19 predicted proteins | sample LakEriMetagenome_9_FD_203523 | JGI IMG/M metagenome (GOLD analysis project Ga0315902, IMG submission 203523) | Freshwater fungal communities from buoy surface, Lake Erie, Ohio, United States - Buoy 12 MA117 | ecosystem: Environmental > Aquatic > Freshwater > Lake > Lake biofilm | place: USA... | reverse complement strand
TGGCGCGATGGTGCCGGCGGTTCTCGCCGACGGTGGGGCTGGAGCAGCCGCCGGGCGACGCGGCGGCCGAATGCATCCAGATCGACGTCACCGGCACGGCTGGTTTTTTCGACGGCGAGTGGCCGCTGGTGCGCACGGCCGCCTGGACGCTCATCGCTCGCGGCCTGCACGCCCGCACCGCCATCGCCGACACGCCCGCCGCATCATGGGCCGCGGCCCACTACACCGATCTCGTCGGCGTGCGGGGTGGCGCCACCGAGGATCGGCGCTCGGCCTGGCCGCGGCCGCGCCGGCAGCGGTTCGCCGTCGTGCCACCCGGGGCGCAGCGGCTCGTGAACGGAGCCGAGGCCGTGCTGGCCGGCCTGCCGGCGGAGGCGCTGCGGCTCGATGCCGCCGCGCTCGGCTTGCTGCGGGAGGTGGGCATCGAAACGATCGGCGGCCTTCTGCGGCTGTCGGCGAAGAGCATCGCCACACGGTTTCCGCCGCTCGTGGCCCGGCGGCTGGCGGAGTTTTCCGGATCCCGTGCCGAGCCGCTCGCGGCGCCGGGGGGCGAGGAGTTGCCGCAGGCGGCGCATGCCTTCGACTTTCCGCTGGCGGCGCGGGACGCGATCCGCGCGGCGCTCGATGCCGTGATCGAGGGGCTCGTCGCGGACTGCGTGACGCCGCTCGCTGCCCGCGGGCAGGGGGTGCTCGCGCTGCAGGTGCGTCTGGAACGGGTCAACGGACCGCTGTTCTTCGAATCGACACCGATCGTGATCGACGTGGGGCTGTTTCGAGCTTCCGCGGCGGTGCGGCACCTGACGGATCTCGTGCGTCTGCGGCTCGACCGTGTGCGGATCGCCGGCGAGATCGGGGCGGTGGCCGTGGAGGTGGTGGCCGCCGGACTGGTGGATTGCCGGCAGCGTTCGCTCTTTGCGGTCGACCAGCGTGCGGATGGTGCCGCCGAGGTCGGCATGCTGCTCGATCGGCTCGCGGGCCGTTTGGGCAGGGGCGCCGTCTTCGAGCCGCGGCCGGTGGCCGATGCCCAACCGGAGCACGCCTGGATCGCGGCGCCGCCCGACAGCCGGCTGGCCGGCGGTGGTGTCGCGGGCGCCACACGCGAGCGGTCCTCGCGGGATCGCGTGCGCCGCGACGGTGCGGTGGCGAGCCCGCAGGCCGCAGCCGGCAGGCGGCCGATCTGGATGCCGCCGAAGCCGGTGCGGCTCGAGCCGCTTCGGGCCGGGCTCTTGGCGGTGGCGCCCGACGGGCCGCCGGTGCGGTTTCGTCTCGGCGACGAGGTGCACGACGTCGCGCAGGCGCACGGGCCGGAGCGAATCGAGACGGCCTGGTGGCGCGGGGCGACGGTGCGTCGCGACTATTACGTCGTCGAGACGCGGTCGGGGGCGCGGTTCTGGGTGTTTCGGCGACTGCGGGACGGCGTTTGGTTCCTGCACGGGGTGTTTGCGTGAGACGGCGATGCGCGAGGAGATGAGCGAGGAGGCGATCATGGAGGCGATGCCCGGAGACGGCCCGCGTTACGCGGAGTTGCACTGCACGAGCAACTTTTCATTCCTGCAGGGCGGCTCGCATCCGGAGGAGCTCGTGCAGCGGGCGCACGCCCTCGGCTACGAGGCTCTGGCGATTACCGATCGGGCCACGCTCGCCGGAATCGTGCGGGCCCACGGTGCGGCGAAGCAGGCCGGCATCAAGCTCGTGGTCGGCGTGCATGTGGAGCCGTGCGACGCCATTCCGCTGGTGCTCTGGGCGGCCGACCGCACGGGCTATGCGAATCTCTGCCGGCTGCTCACCTGCGGTCACGCGCGGACGACAGAGTGCCTCGGTGACGCCGCGCCGGTCCGCGGTGCCGATCGCTGCCCGCTCACTTTTGACGACATCGTACGGCACTCCGGCGGCCTGCTGGCCGGCGTGCCGCTGGCGGCGGTCGTGGGCGACTGGCGAAACACGGCGGCCGTGCCGGAGGCGGTCGAGGGCGTGCAGCACTGGCGGAGCGTGTTCGCGGGCCGGCTCTGGTGCCTGGCGGAGGTGGCGCTCGCGGGCGACGACACCGAGCGGCTCGCCTGCTTCGCCCGCGTGGCGCGGCTGGCGGGAGTGCCGTTGGCCGCGGCGGGCGACGTGCGCTACCACGAGCGGTCGCGGCTGCCGCTCCACGACGTGCTCACGGCCGTGCGACGCGGAGCGGCGGTGGACGTCATTCGTGGTGAACTGCTGGCCAACGGCGAGCGGCACCTGCACGACCGGCGGCGGATCGCCGAGCGGTTCGCCGCCCTGCCGGGAGCGGTCGAGCAGACTGTGGAGATCGCAGCCCGCTGCGCGTTTTCGCTCGACGAACTGAAGTACGAGTATCCGACGGCCACGGTGCCGTCGGGCCGCACGCCGGCCGAGCACCTCGCCCACCTCGCCTGGAAAGGTGCGCGGCAGCGGTATCCCGACGGTATTCCGGAGAAGGTCCGCGGGCTCGTCGAGCATGAGCTCGCGCTCGTCGCCGAACTGGGCTACGAAGCCTATTTCCTCACCGTCTTTGACATCGTGCGGTTCGCCCGGCGCCGCGGCATCCTCTGTCAGGGTCGCGGCTCGGCGGCCAACTCGGCGATCTGCTACTGCCTGGGGATCACGTCGGTGGACCCGGCGCGGATGAGCGTGCTCTTCGAGCGGTTCGTGAGCCGTGAGCGGCGGGAGGCGCCCGACATCGACATCGACTTCGAGCACCAGCGCCGCGAGGAGGTGATCCAATATGTGTACGAAACCTACGGCCGCCACCGCGCGGCCATGACGGCCGAGGTGATCTCATATCGGCTACGGTCGGCCGTGCGCGACGTGGCCAAGGCCCTGGGGTTCTCGCTCGACCGAGTCGAGGCGCTCGCCGCCGTGCTCGACGTGGGCGACGGCGTGGCGGACCTGCCTGGGCGACTGGCCGAGGCCGGGCTCGAGCCCGGCGACCCGGCCTGCACGCGGCTGGTGACGCTCGTCGGGCAGCTCGTCGGCTTTCCACGGCACCTCGGCCAGCACGTGGGCGGCATGGTGATGACGCGGGGCGACCTCTGTGACCTCGTGCCGATCCAGCCGGCCACGATGGACGGCCGCACGATCGTGCAGTGGGACAAGAACGACCTCGACGAGCTTGGCATCTTGAAGGTCGATTGCCTCGCCCTCGGCATGCTCACGGCGATCCACCGGGCCTTCGACCTCGTGGCCGAGGCGGGCGGGCCGCAGCTCACGCTCGCCACGGTGCCGGCCGAGGATCCGGCCGTCTACGAGATGATCTCGCGGGCCGACACGGTGGGCGTGTTTCAGATCGAGAGTCGGGCGCAGATGAGCATGCTGCCCAGGCTCAAGCCGCGGTGCTTCTACGATCTCGTGATCGAGGTGGCGATCGTGCGGCCGGGGCCGATCCAGGGCGACATGGTGCATCCGTATCTGCGCCGGCGGGCGGGCGAGGAGCCGGTGACGTATCCCAACGATGCGATCCGGGAGGTCTTGGAAAAGACGCTCGGCGTGCCGCTCTTCCAGGAGCAGGCGATGCGGCTGGCAGTGGTGGCGGCCGGCTTCACGCCGGGGGAGGCCGATCAATTGCGGCGGGCGATGGGCGCCTGGCGGCGGCCGGGCGTGATCGACGAGTTTCACCGAAAACTCGTCGACGGCATGCTCGCCCGGGGGCTCTCGCGGCAGTTTGCCGAGCAGGTGTTCACGCAGATCCGCGGCTTCGGTGAGTATGGATTCCCGGAGTCGCACGCGGCGAGCTTCGCGCTGCTCGTCTACGTTTCAGCATGGCTGAAACGTCACCACCCGGCGGCGTTCACGGCGGCGCTGCTCGGCAGCCAGCCGATGGGGTTTTACGCCCCCGCACAGCTGGTGCGTGACGCCAAAGCGCACGGCGTGACGGTGCTGCCCGCCGACGTGAACGCGAGCCGCTGGCATGCGTCGCTGGAGCAGACGCCGCAGGACGCAGGCCAGCCGGCGATCCGGCTCGGGCTGGAGCAGGTGTACGGCCTGGGGGAAGCGGCGGCCTCGAGGATCGAGGTGGCGCGGCGGCAGGGACTGTTTCGGCTGCCGCGTGATCTCGTGCGGCGGGCCGGCCTCGATCGGCAGGACCTGCTGCATCTCGCCCGGGCTGGCGCGCTCTCCTCGCTCGGTCTCTCGCGGCGACGGGCCGTCTGGGAGGCGATGCAGTGCCTGGAGAAGCCAGGCCGGCGGCCGCTCTTCGACGGTTGCGACGAGGACGACGAGGAGGGTGACGACGCAGCCGTCCTGCCGGCAGCGACCGCGCAGGAGGAGGTGATCGAGGATTACCGCACGGGCGGCCTCTCGCTCGCCGCGCATCCGCTGGCCTTCGAACGTGAGCGGCTCGCGGCGGAGGGGGTGGTGACCACGGCCGCCGTGGCCGCGGCACCGGAGGGCCGGCGGGTGGTCGTGGCCGGGATCGTGCTCACGCGGCAGCGGCCGGCCACGGCGAAGGGGATGATCTTTCTCACGATCGAGGACGAGACGGCCGCGGCCAACGTCGTCGTCCGGCCGGACGTCTGGGAGGCGGCGGATGCCGCGGCCCGCCGCGCGGCGGTGCTCGTCGTGCATGGCCGCATTCAGCGGCGCGGCGCGGTGGTGCACGTGGTGGCGACGCGGCTCGAGGCGGCCGTGCCGCCTGCCGGCGTGCCCATTGCTGCCCTGCCCTCCTCCGCGCTGGCCTCGCTGCCGCGGATGTCTCGCGACTTCTGCTGACCGTGGCCCGTGCGCAACGGGGTTGCCCATGCCCCGTCGCCGGACGTTCGCTGCGCCCATCCTGGGCTTCGCTCTCTCGGAGCTGCCTGCGCTCCGGCATCCATGCCTCCGCTGGTCAGCTACGCCGGCTCCCAGGGCATGGGCAACCCCTCACGGATAAGGCATCGTGCATTCGGCAAGACGTCTTTGACCCGTTTGCCGTTCTTGTCCATTGGCGTACAACACTCGTCATGAGCACCGCTGCCGCTGCCGTCGTCACGACCGACCTGCCCCTCGGCCAGCCCATGCGCGGGAAGGTGCGCGACTGCTACCGCTTTGCCTCGCCCGCATTCGGCGATGCGATGCTCATCGTCAGCACCGACCGGATCAGCGCCTTCGATTGGATTCTGCCCACGCCGATTCCCGACAAGGGCAAGGTGCTGACCGCGATCTCGGCGTTTTGGTTCGATCTGCTGGGCCGCGGGTCGAATCCGGTGGCCCACCATCTGCTCACGACCGACGTCGATGCGATGGGCCTGCCGGCGACGATCGACCGCACGCCGCTCCGCGGCCGGACGATGCTCGTCAGGCGGGCCGAGGTGATCCCGTTCGAGTGCGTCGTCCGCGGCTGGCTCGCGGGCTCGGGACTCACCGAATACCGGCGCGCCGGCACGGTCTGCGGCGTGTCGCTGCCTGCGGGGCTCGCGCCGGGCGGGAGGCTCCCCGAGCCGATCTTCACGCCGGCCACGAAGGCCGCCAGCGGTCATGACGAGAACGTGTCGTTCGGCGTCATGGAGGCCGCGATCGGCGCCGATTTGGCCGTGACGCTTCGCGACAAGAGCCTCGCGGTGTACGCCCGCGGTGCCGAGCACGCGGCCGCGCAGGGCATCGTGCTCGCCGACACGAAGTTCGAGTGGGGCCGGCTCGCCGACGGCACGCTGATCCTCGTGGACGAGGTGATGACCCCCGACAGTTCGCGGTTCTGGCCGGCGGCCGATGCCGGCACGGGCCGCGTGCCCGACTCGTTCGACAAGCAATTCGTCCGTGACTGGCTCGAATCGAGCGGCTGGGACAAGGCGAGCCCGCCGCCCCGACTGCCCGCCGACGTCGTGGCCAAAACTCGCGAGAAATACCTCGATGCCTGCCGCCTGCTCACGGGAGCCGCACCCGCAGGCGTGTCGTGAGGCCGTGTTCCGTGGGGCTTCCCGCGTGCGGCACGGTGGAACCGGTCTAGGGGCCGCGAAATCGGGCTAGTAGAATCGACGGTGGTTCTTCGCCTCGCCCTCTCCGCGTTACTTCCCTCCATGCTCCGCTATTGGACCGCCGGTGAATCACACGGGCCCGCTCTCGTGGCTCTCGTGGACGGGTTTCCCGCCGGCCTGACCGTCGACACCGCGGTCATCGACGCCGAATTGCGGCGGCGCCAGGGAGGCTACGGTCGCGGGGGTCGGCAGCGGATCGAGACCGACACCGTCACCTTCCTCTCCGGCCTGTGGAAGGGCGTGACGCTCGGGAGCCCGCTGGCGCTCGAAGTCGTCAACAAGGACGCCAAACTCGAGCGGCTCGAGGAGGTCGAGCGGCCCCGGCCCGGCCACGTCGATCTCGCCGGCGCCGTGAAGCACCTGGGCGGCGTCCGGGCCGTGCTCGAACGCGCCAGCGCCCGCGAGACTGCGGCCCGGGTGGCGGCCGGCGCCCTCGCCCGGCAGTTGCTCGGCGTGTTCGGTATCGAGGTGGCCGGCTGGGTGACCGAACTCGGCGGGATCGTGCTCGGCGGCCGCGCGGGCGGGCTGCCGGAATTGCGGTCGATCCGCGACGCGAGCGCGATCTACTCGCTTCACCCCGACAAGGATCCGGAAGTCACGGCGCTCATCGATCGGATCGGCAAGGAGGGCGACACGCTCGGCGGCATCGTCGAGGTGCGCGTGGACGGTCTCCCGATCGGCCTCGGCACCCACGCCCAATGGGACCGCAAGCTCGATGGCCGGCTCGCGCAGGCCGTGATGGCCGTCCAGGCGATCAAGGGCGTGGAGATCGGCATGGGCTTCGAGGCCGCCCGCCGCCGTGGCTCCGAGGTGCATGACCCGATCCAGTACGACGCCGCCGCCCGCGGGGGGCCACAGCTCGGCTTCACGCGGCCCACGAACAATGCCGGCGGCCTCGAGGCCGGCACGACCAACGGCCAGCCGCTCGTCGTCAAGGCGGCCATGAAGCCGATCGCCACGCTCCGCAAGCCGCTGGAGTCGGTGAATCTCGTGAGCAAGCAGCCCGAGGAGGCCGCCTACGAACGGAGCGATGTCTGCGCCGTGAGCGCCTGCAGCGTGATCGTGGAAAACGTGGTCGCCTTCGAGGTGGCGGCGGCACTTGTGGACAAGTTCGGCGGCGACAGTGTCGCGGAGATGCGCGGCCGCTGGGATCTGTACCACGAGATGGCCCGCGCTCGCTGACGCGGCGGGCTTCCGTGGTCGGTGTAATCGAGCCAAGGATGGCACAGGGATGTTCATCGAACGTTCGGCGGGACGGATTCGGTTCGCCCGCACGGTCTTCGTGCTGGCCGGGCTCGTGCCTTGCGCGGGCCTCGTCGCCTGGGCCGTTCATCTGCGCTCCGCCTCGCACCGCGAGTCGCTGCGTGCAGGGTGGCAGCGAGCCGTCGGCGTGCCGCTGGAAGTCGATGCGGTGGAGCATCCGCGGCCCGGGGTCGTGCGGGCCCGCGGGTGTCGCGTCGTGGCGCCCGACGGCGGACGGCTGACGCTGCCCGCCGTCGAGATCGAGACGGCGCCGAGCGAGGTGCGGCTGCGGATCGATCGGCTCGTGTGCGACGCCGCCGCCGCACGACTGCTCGGCGACGTCGTGGCGGAGTGGCTGGGGCGCGAGGTCCGCTATCCCAAGGACTGCGTGGTCGAGGTGGGCTCGTTCGCATGGTCGAACGAGGCTGCGGCTGCAACGCCCGGCCTCCGGGCCGAGTGCGTCACCCGAGATGGCACGCGGGCCGTGCGCGTCGTTCGCACGGCCGGCGCGGAGGGCCGCGGCGACGAGCTCCGGGTCGTGCGGACGCCCGTGGTCGAGGGGACGGCGGACGACCGCATGGAGGTGGAACTCACGGCCACCGAGCCTCTGCCGTTGGCGATCGTCTTGGGCGCTCTTGGCCGGAACGGGCCCGCCCTGGGCGCAGCGGCAACCGTCGCGGGCACCGTGCAGGCCGTGCGCGAAGACGGCCGCTGGAGCGGCTCTGCCACCGGCCGGATCGATGCGATCGACCTCGCGGTGTGCACGTCCGGCATGCATGCCCATGCGACGGGCGTCGCGGCGGCGGTCGTCCGCCGGCTCGCATGGTCGCGCGGGCGGATCCGCGATGCCGAGATCGAGTGCACGGCGGGGCGGGGTCGCGTGGAGCAGCGACTGCTCGACGGCCTCGTGAGCACGGTGGGCTGCCGGCCCGGACCGGCCCATCGGACGCTCGCAGGAACCCCGGAACGATCCTTCGATGCGGCCGGCTGCCTGCTGCGGCTCGACGGCCGCGGGGTCGAATTGGTCTCCGGTTCGAATCTCGGCGGCGCGATCGTCGTCGCCGACGGGCTGGCGATGGTCGATCCCCCGGGCGCCGTGCTGCCCCCCGAGCGTCTGGCCTGGTTGCTCGCTCCGCCGGGGGCCGTGTTCGTGCCGTCCGGCGGCCCCGGGGCATGGCTCCTCGACGTCATGCCTCGGGCGGAACAGGCTGAACGCCCCGGCCGTTCCGGCGGATTTTGACCGGTTTTTGACAGGCGATCGACCGGAACCTGACTCTCCGAGGCTGGCAAAAGGGCCGAAATGAGTCAGAGTGTGGCGGCGGTCGCGGCTTGGTTCGCGTCCGCCCACCGGTCGTTTCCCAGAACTCGTTGAAGAGGAAGCCGCGCATGACGCCCGACCACGATATCGATCAGCACTCGAGCCCGTTGGGTGGGAGCAACGGCACGACCGCGGTCGCCGAGCCCGTGGGCGGCGATGAACTGGAGTTCGGTCGGACCGCGATCCACGACCCGACGCGTTCGACGGACGTCGCCGACCGCCATGAGCCCCGCCGGGAGGGATTCGGCGACGGATGGGCGGATCTCGATTGGCCGACGGTCATCTGGATCGGCGGCATCCATCTGGCGGCGCTTGCGGCGCCGTTTTATTTCACGTGGTCCGGGCTCGCGATCTGCCTGGCGCTGTACTGGGTCACCGGCGGCCTGGGCGTGTGCCTCGGCTACCATCGCCTGCTCACGCACGGCAGTTTCGTGACCACGCCCGCGGTGCGTTTCGTGTTCGCGTTGCTGGGCGGCATTTCGGGGGAAGGTTCGGCCCTCGTCTGGGTCGCCAACCACCGCAAACATCATGCGTTCAGCGATCAGGACGGCGACCCGCACTCGCCTCGCGACGGTGGCTGGTGGGCCCACATGCTCTGGCTCTTCCCGCGCCACTCCGCCGAGGAGGTCTCCGCGCACACCCGCCGGTGGGCCCCGGACCTCGCGCGGGACGCGGGCGTCCGTTTCCTCCACAACACCTTCCTGCTCTGGCACTTCCTGATCGGTGGGGCGCTCCTCGCCGCCGGCTGGCTGCTGTACGACCGGTTCACCGGAATTTCGTGGCTCGTCTGGGGGCTCGCGGTGCGCATGGTGATCGTGTTCCACGTCACCTGGTTCGTGAACTCGGCGACCCACATGTGGGGCTATCGGAACTACGAGACGACCGATGACTCGCGGAACCTGTGGTGGGTCGGCCTGCTCGCGTTCGGCGAGGGCTGGCACAACAACCATCACGCCTACCAACGCATGGCGAAGCACGGGCACAAGTGGTGGGAAGTGGACGTGACGTACTGGGCGATCCTGGCCCTCGAGAAGCTTGGCCTCGCCTGGAACGTCGTGCATACCCCGCACGGCACCGGCCGCGGCCGTGCAGCTTCCGGCCGGTGAGCCGGTTTTGCCGCGATCGGCGGCAGTTCGCAGCCGCCGGTTGCAAAATCGGGCCGCGGCTGTAGACTTCCCGCGTAGAAACCTCCATTCCAAACAATCAATGCCACCCGCGGATGGGTGAAGAACGGCTGATGACGCTCACGAAAGAACGCAAGAAGGAACTGATCGGTGCTCATCGGCGAGGGACCGCCGACACTGGATCGGCTGAGATTCAGATCGCCCTGCTGACAGGGCGGATCTCGCATCTGACGGAGCACTTCAAGAAGCACACGAAAGACTTCGCCAGTCGGCGCGGCCTGCTCATGATGGTGAGCCGGCGTCGGCGGCTTCTTGATTACCTCAAGCGGGTCGCCCCGCAGCGGTATCTCGACATCATCAAGCGGCTGGAGATCCGCAAGTAGCCGCCCCGCGGCGCTCGGATCGTTCACCGTTGGTGGATGGCGTTGATTGGTGCGGGCTGTGCGTCCGCACGGAGGAGGCTGTCCGGGGCTTCGTGGCTCCAGGACGTTTCGACAGTATGCCCGTGGGGTGGCGCAAGCATTTTCGGCGCGACCGCCGACACGCCGCAACGGGCACGAAGGGAAGGAAGGGAAGCAGAATTGAAGCAGCGAGTTGAACGGCAGATCGGCGACCAGGTGCTCGCCATCGAGACGGGATTTCTGGCCAAGCAGGCCGCGGGCAGCGTGCTCGTGTCGTACGGTGAGACGGTGGTCCTCGTGGCGACGGCGACCGGCGCCCCCCGGCCCGGCATCGACTTCTTTCCGCTCACATGCGACTACCGCGAGCGCGTCGCGTCGGCAGGCAAGTTTCCCGGCGGCTTTCTCAAGCGGGAGGGGCGGCCGACGCTCAAGGAGACGCTCACCAGCCGGCTCATGGACCGCCCGATTCGTCCCCTCTTCCCCGAGGGTTTTTACGACGAAGTGCAGGTGCAGGCCAACGTGCTGGCCGCCGACCGGCAGAACGACCCCGATGTGCTCGCGATGATCGGGGCCTCGGCAGCCTTGTGCATCTCCCCCCTGCCCTTCCGCGGCCCGCTGGGCAGCGTGCGGCTGGCGCAGATCGACGGTCGGTTCGTGCCGTTTCCCACGGTCGACCAGCTCGAGGAGAGCGACCTCGACCTCGTGGTCTCGGGCAGCCCGACGGCGATCCTGATGATCGAGGGCTTCGCTCGCGAGATGCCCGAGGATCGCATGCTCCAGGCGCTCGAGGAGGCCCACCGCATCATCCGCATGCTGTGCGAGATGCAGGAGGAGCTGGTTCGCAAGGCCGGCAAGCCGAAGAAGGAGTACGTCCTGGCCGACTATTCCGCGCTCCGCAGCCGGCTCACGAGCGGCTACCTGGCCGATCTGAAGGCGGCCAAGGCGATCGCCGGCAAACAGGATCGCGGCCAGGCGGTGAAGGTGCTGCGCGAACGGGCGAAGGCCGACGTGGTGCCGAGCGAGCCTGCCTTCGGCTTCAAGCCGGGCGAGGCCGGCGGCGTGAGCGATGCGGATTTCTCGCACGTCTGGCACGCCCTGGAAGAGCAGGCGGTTCGCGAGCTGATCCTCGAGGGCAAGCGGCCCGACGGCCGCGACTACAAGTCGCTGCGGGCGCTGCACTGTGAGGTGGACCTCCTGCCGCGCGTGCACGGCTCGGCTCTGTTCCAGCGGGGTGAGACCCAGGCGCTCGTCACGATCACGCTCGGCACCGGCAAGGACGAGCAGCGGGTCGACGGCCTGATCGACGAGTATTCCAAGAAGTTCATGCTCGACTACTACTTCCCGTCCTACTCGGTGGGCGAAGTTCGTCCGATCCGCGGCCCCGGCCGTCGGGAGCTCGGCCACGGGGCGCTGGCCGAGCGGAGCGTGAAGCCGGTGCTGCCCGATCCGGACGTGTTTCCCTACACCATCCGCGTGATCTCCGACATCCTCGAGTCGAACGGCTCGAGCTCGATGGCGAGCGTGTGCGGCGCGACCCTCGGCCTGATGGCCGCCGGCGTGCCGATCTCGCACCCCGTCGCGGGCATCTCCGTCGGCCTGGTGAAGCAGTCCGAGCAGCAGTGGGTGCTCCTCACCGACATCATCGGCGACGAGGACCACTACGGCGACATGGACTTCAAGATCGCCGGATCGCAGAACGGCATCACGGGCATCCAGCTCGACCTCAAGATCGACGGCATCTCGCCGGCCATTATCGAGGCCACGCTGCGGCAGTCGCGTGACGCCCGCCTCGAGATCCTGCGGACGATGCTCTCGGCGATCCGCCGGCCGCGGCCGGAGATCTCCGTCTGGGCGCCGCGGCTGCTGCGCACGCGGATCAACCCCGAGAAGATCGGCCTCCTCATCGGCCCGGGTGGCAAGACCATCCGCGCGATCCAGGAGAACACCGGTGCGAGCATCGAGGTGGAGGACGACGGCACGGTGACCGTGGCCAGCCACGACGCCGAGGGGGCGATGGCCGCCATGGCGCAGGTCGAGGCACTGACGGCCTCGATTCAGGTCGGGCGGATTTACGAGGGCCGGGTGACGAGCATCAAGGACTTCGGCGCGTTCGTGGAACTGGTGCCGGGCAAGGACGGCCTGTGCCACGTCAGCGAGCTGTCCGACGACTTCGTGAAGAACGTCACCGACATCTGCCGCGTCGGCGACGTGATGCGGGTGAAGGTGATCGCCGTCGACGATCAGGATCGCGTCAAGCTGAGCCGCAAGGCGGTGCTGCGCGAGGCGGCCGAGGGTGGTGGCAGCCAGGCCTGACCGGCGGCCCGCCGGGGCGGAGGCATCCATGTCGTCCGAAGACGATCCGGAGACTTCCCGGGCGGAAACGTATGCGGAGTTCGCGGCTCTCGTGGGCGGTCTCGCCCACGAGATCCGCAACCCGCTGTCCACGATTCGGCTCAACATGGAGCTGCTCGCGGAGGACTTCGAGACCACCGACCCGGAATCGCCGACCAAGCAGCGGGACAGGCGGGCGAAGGCCAAGATCGACCTCGTGCGGCAGGAGTGCGACCGGCTGCAGAAGCTCCTCGGCGATTTCCTCGACTTCGCCCGGCAGGAGTCGCTGACGCCGGAACCAGGGAGCCTCAACGTCGAGGTCGAGCAGTTGCTTGACTTCTTCGCGCCGCAGGCCCGTGATGCGGGCGTGGAGATCGTCCGGTATCTCGATCCCGAGCTGCCCACGGTCCGGCTCGATCGGGAGACCTTCCGCTCGGCCGTGCTCAATCTCCTCCTCAACGCCGTGCAGGCGATCGATGGGGGCGGCCAGCTCGTCGTGCGGACGCGGCCCTCGGGCCTCGGCGTGGTGCTGGAACTGATCGACACGGGCCCCGGTATGGACGCCGAGACGCTGGCCAAGGTGTTTCGGGCCTTCTACACGACCAAGCAGGGCGGCTCGGGGCTGGGTCTGCCCACGGCGCGAAAGATCGTCGAGGCCCATGGCGGCACGATCGACATCGAAAGCGCGCCGGGTCGGGGCACGAAGGTCACGATCTGGCTCCCCGCGCCCCCCCGGCTCCCGACCGCGGGCCGCGGCTGAAGCGGCCGGATTCGGCAACTGGACGGCCCGCAGCGCCGCTTCGTACCATCCTTCTCATGACGATCTCCCCGACAGCCACTCCGAGCGACTCTGCCCCGGCCGTCCCTGGCCCGGTGCGGGTGCTCGTGGTGGATAACGACATCGTCCACGCGCGCACGATGGGCGAGGCGCTCTCCCGGTCGGGCCGCGACGTGACCGTCGTCGGCAGCGGCTCCGAGGGCGGCAAGCGGTTGGAGCAGGAGTCGTTCGACGTGGTCGTCACCGACCTGATGATGAACGACATCGGCGGCCTGGAGATTCTCGCCCGGGCGAAGAAGGCCTCCGAAGAGACGGAAGTGATCGTGGTCACCGGCCACGGCACGATCCCGTCGGCCGTGCTCGCCATGCAGCAGGGGGCCTTCACCTACCTGCAGAAGCCGCTCGACCTCGGGCACCTGCGGGCCGCTGTGGACAAGGCGTCGGAGGGCGTGCGGCTGCGGCGGCAGAACCTGGAGTTGCATCGGCGGCTCGACGAGAAGTTCGGCTTCGAGGGGGTGGTCGGATCGAGTCCCCAGATGCTGGCCCTCATCGAGCGGCTGAAGCGGATCGCTCCGACCGATGCGACCGTGCTCATTCAAGGGGCGACGGGGACCGGCAAGGAACTGGTCGCCCAGGCGATCCACCAGAACAGCCCCCGCAAGCACAAGCCGTTCGTCGCCCTCAACTGTGCCGCGCTCAGCGAGAACATCCTGGAGAGCGAACTCTTCGGCCACGTGCGCGGGGCGTTCACCGACGCCTCTGCCGACCGGGTCGGGAAGTTCGAGTACGCCAATGGCGGCACGCTGTTTCTCGATGAGGTCGGCGACATGCCGATGGCCACCCAGATCAAGCTCCTCCGGGTGCTGGAGTCGGGTGAGATCACGCGGGTTGGATCGAACACACCGCTCAAGGTGAACGTCCGCATCCTTTCGGCCACGAACCGCAACCTGGAGGAGGCGATCGTCTCGGGCGCGTTCCGCAGCGACCTCTACCACCGGCTCAAGGTCGTGACCATCGCCATCCCGACCCTCCAGGAGCGGGCCGGCGACATTCCGCTGTTGATCGAGCATTTCGTGAAGCAGTTCGCCAAGCGCCACGGCAAGACGATCAAGGGGATGTCGGTCGCGGCCCGGGTGAAGCTCGGCTCGTATCCCTGGCCCGGCAACGTCCGGCAGTTGCGGAACGTGATCGAGAGCATGGTGGTCGTCGACTGTGACGAGATGCTCGACGTCGACGACCTGCCACTGGAGCTGGAGCCGTCGGTCGGGGCCGCCGCGACGTCGGTCGCGGTCGACATGCAGTCGGGGCTCGCGGCCCTCGTCGGCCGGCCGCTCGAGGAAGTGGAGCGGATCTTCATCACCGAGACGCTCAAGCTCACGGGCGGCAACCGGGAGCAGGCCGCCGAACTGCTGCGCATCGGCGAGCGGACGCTGTACCGCAAGATCAAGGAATACCAGCTGACCTGACCGCGACGGTCGTCGGGCCCCTGCCGGGCCCGACGTCGTGTCCGGCAGGGGCGACCGCATGGGACGCATCGAGAAACTTTCCCAGTCGGTGGTGAATCGGATCGCGGCCGGCGAGGTGGTGGAGCGGCCTGCGAGCGTGGTCAAGGAGCTGCTCGAGAACGCGCTCGACGCGGGCCCCACGCGGATTGACGTCACGCTCGAGCAGGGCGGCATCGCCCTCGTCCGGGTCGTGGACGACGGCGGAGGCATCGAGCCCGACGATCTCCCCCTGGCCGTGGCGGCCCATGCGACGAGCAAACTGCGCGTGGCCGAGGATCTGGAGCGGATCGGCACGCTCGGCTTCCGGGGAGAGGCGTTGGCGAGCATCGGCGAGGTGGCCCGGCTCGTGGTCCGCTCGCGGACTCCGGGCGGCGTGGGCGCGGGCCTCGAGGTGGACGGTGGCCGGGTCGGCACGGTGCTGCCCCACGGGGGAGCCGTGGGCACGACCGTCGAGGTGCACCAGCTGTTCGGCAACGTGCCGGCGCGGCGGTCTTTCCTGCGGGCGCCGCAGACCGAGTGGTCGCACTCGGCCGACGCCTTCGTGCGGACCGCGCTGGCGCATCCCGCGGTCGCTTTCACGCTCGCCCACAACGGCCGGACGGTGCACGACCTGCCGACCGCCGCAACGTGGCGGGACCGGATTGCGGGCCTGTTCGGCGCCGCCCTGGCCGGCCGGCTTTTGGAAGTGGAGGCTGACGACGGCGCGGTGGCGCTGCACGGCTTCGTCGGCCGGCCGGAGGACGACATGGCCGGCACGCGGCTGCAGCACCTGTTCGTCGCCGGCCGCCCGTTCCGCGATCGGTCGATTCTGCACGCCGTCCAGGAGGCCTATCGTGGGCTGCTGCTGACGGGCAGGCAGCCGATCGTGTTCCTGCGGCTCGACCTGCCCCCGGAGATGGTCGACGTCAACGTGCATCCTGCCAAGATGGAGGTTCGCTTCCGGGATCCGTCGCGGCTCTACCGGCTCGTGCTCTCCGCGCTGCGGTCGAAATTCCTGGCCAGCGACATGGGCACGCGGCTGGTGCCGCCTGCGCCGGCCCCGGCGGTTGCCGCGTTCGGCACACCGCCCGCCCCCTGGTCGCCAGCCTCCGGGGGTCGATCGCTCCCCTGGGAAACGCCGTCGGATGCGGTGGAGTTCGTCAGCCCGGCAGCGTCGACCGCAGCCGTTCCATCGTCCGCGGCGGCACCTGTCGTCGGCCTTGAGGCATTGCCCGCCGACGCGGAGCGCGCGGTGCAGATGCACGACCGCTACATCGTGGTGGAGACCTCCACGGGCATCGAGGTGATCGACCAGCACGCGCTGCACGAGCGGCTGCTCTACGAGCGGCTCAAGGCCGCGGTCGCCGCCGGTGGCCTTGAGGTGCAACGGCTTCTCGTGCCGGAGAGCATCGAGCTGTCGGCCGCCGAGATGGAACTCGTCGCCGAGCACGCCGCCACGCTCGGGAAGGCGGGGATGCAGGTCGAGGGCTTCGGCGGATCGACCGTGATCGTGACGTCCAAGCCGGCGCTCGCGGGTGCGACGCCCGCAGCCACCTTGGTTCGCGAGGTGCTCGGCCGGCTTGCCGCCGCTTCCGGTTCCGGGCAGATGCTCGTCGACGAAGTGCTCCACGGCATGGCCTGTAAGGCGGCGATCAAGGCCGGCGACCCGCTTTCGCCCGCCGAGGTCGAGGCCCTCGTCCGCGACCGCCGCCTGGTGCCGGAGTCGCACCACTGTCCGCACGGTCGGCCGACATCGCTGACACTCACGCGGCGCGATCTCGACCGCCAGTTCCGCCGCACATGAGCTACCGCCGCCATCGAGGAGAGAGGATCGCATGATTTGCGTGAGCATCGGCCGGGGCCGCCACCGACACGTCATCGCCGAGCACAAACACCTGGCCGACAATGGCGTCCGCCTGGTCGAACTGCGGGTGGACTACATCCAAGGCGCCGTCCAGATCAAGCGGTTGCTGAAGGACCGGCCCTGCCCGGTGATCGTCACCTGCCGCCGGGCCAGCGAAGGGGGGCGCTGGGAACAGTCGGAGGAGGACCGTCTCCTGCTCCTCCGCACGGCGATCGTCGAGGGCGCCGACTACGTGGACCTGGAGGACGACATCGCCGCCAAGGTGCCCCGCTACGGCAAGACGAAACGCATCGTCAGCCACCATGACTTCGGCAAGACGCCGGCCGACCTTACGCTCCTGCATAAACGGCTGGCGGCGATGGACGCCGACATCGTGAAGATCGCCACGATGGCCAACCATCCGACGGATAACCTGCGGATGCTGGAGTTGGTGCATTCCAGCAAGGTGCCGACCGTCGGGATCTGCATGGGCGACATCGGCGTGCCGACGCGGATCCTCACCGGCCGCGCCGGAGCCCCGTTCACGTTCGCCACGTTCCAGGACGATCGCGTCATGGCGCCGGGGCAGATTGGCTGGCGTCAGATGCGGGACGTCTACCGCTACGACGCCGTCACGTCCGCCACGCGGGTCTACGGTGTGGTGGCCGATCCGGTCGCCCACAGCCTCAGCCCGGTGGTGCACAACGCCGCCTTGGCGGCGGCCGGCATCGACGCCGTGTACGTCCCGTTTCGTGTGCCGGCGGAGCAGTTCGACGAGTTCCTGTCGAACGCGCATCGCTGGCCGTTGGCCGGCTTGAGCGTGACCATTCCGCACAAGGAGACGGTGCTGCGGCACTGCCGGCACCAGGACGATCTCGTCAAGGCGATCGGTGCTGCCAATACGCTTGCCTTCAACGCGGACGGCATCGCCGCCTTCAACACCGACGCTACCGCGGCCGTGGAGAGCCTCGACGCCGCGATCGCCGAGCAGGAGCAGCTCGTCAACACGAGCGGGATGCCGGTGAAGACCGCGCTGGTCCTCGGCGCCGGTGGCGCGGCGCGGGCGGTCGCCTTTGGCCTGAAGCGGAAGGGCATCGACGTCACCGTGACCTCCCGGACCACGGAACGGGCCGACAAGATCGCGGTGGAGGTCGGCTGCAAGGCCGTCGCCTGGAGCTCGCGATACCGGCTGCCGTACGACTGCCTGGTGAACGCGACGCCGGTGGGCATGCATCCCAACGTCGACGAGACGCCCTACGAGAAGGATCATCTGCGGCCCTACATGATCGTGTTCGACACCGTGTACAATCCCGAGAGCACGCTGCTGGTGAAGGAGGCCCGCGCCGCCGGCTGTCGGACCGTCACGGGCGTCGAGATGTTCGTTCGGCAGGCGGCCATCCAGTTCCGGATCTGGCACGGTGTCGACCCCGATCCGCAGCTGATGCGCGAGGCCCTCAAGCGGGCCACGGCGTCCGCCAAAATGACCTAGGATCGCATTCGACTTTGGTATCGCACCGGCTTCGGGGGCGGCAAAAGTCTCCTCGCTGTGGCCGCAGCGGCCACACGCTCGTCGAGCGTTCGCCGACCCCCTCGCCTACCTCACGCAAACTGCTGCCAATTCCCGGCTACAGTAGAACGAAATGCGAACAAGGAGTGGCCATGCCACGCGTCACGCTCGTCGGCTATCGGGGCACGGGGAAGTCGACGGTCGCGGCCGTTCTCGCCGACCGCCTCCGCGTTGACTGGCTCGATGCCGACGCGGTGCTCGAGGAACGCGTCGGTTGTCCGATCGGGGCCCTCATCGGCAGCCGGGGTGAAGCCGCCTTTCGTGACGCGGAGTCGGTGGTGCTCCGCGACACCCTGCCGGCGTTCACCGGCGTGCTGGCGACCGGCGGCGGTGTGGTGCTGCGGCCGGAGAACCGGCGGCTGCTGCGGGAATGCGGTCGGCCCGTCGTCTGGCTGACGGCGCCGGCAGACGTCATCCGGGGCCGCTTGGCCGCCGACCCGACGACCGCGTCACGGCGGCCCGCCCTTGCAGGTGGTGATCCGCTGGACGAGGTGGCCGGGGCGCTTGCCGCCCGCGAACCGCTCTATCGCGAGGTGGCTGATGTCGGTTTCGACACCGCGACCGATGAGCCTGCCGTCGTGGCCGAGCGGATCCTGACGTGGCTCGGTTCCGGATCGCCGGAGTGCGCCGTATGATCGCGCCGCATGACCCGCTGGCCTGGGGGCTCGTCGCCGTGGCGGGGGCGGTGGTGGGCAGGCTCGTGATCGCGTTCGTCGCGCCGCTCGTCGCCGTCGACGCCGAGGGCCGGCCGGTCCCGCCGGCTGTCGGATTCGGCCGCTCGTTCCAGATCACCGCGGTGCTCGGGACTCTCGCCCTGTGGTGGTGGGAGGTCGTCGCTCGGAGCCAACTGCCGCTGGAAGCCGCGGGTGTGGGGGGCGAGTCACTAGTCGCGCGGTATGCGGCCCACGTAATCCTGTTCGCCCTGCTCGCAGCCGCCTCCTGGGTGGACCTGCGGCATCGGGTGATTCCTGACATCATCACGATGCCGGGCGTGCTCGCCGGGCTGGTCTTCGTGACGCTGGCTCCCGGCGCGTTACTGCCGATCGCCGTGGAGGTGCCGCGGTCGTTCGCTCCGCCGCTGCTCGAGCCCGACGTGCTCGGCCTGGCCGGCGGCCTGCGCGGAACGCTACCGGATTGGCTCGATTCAGCGCCTGCCTGGACGGGCCTTGCGGCGGCGCTGGCCGTGTTCGTCGGCTGGTGGCGGGGATGCACCGCGCCGTTTCTGGAACCGCCCGCGGGCGGCCGCTCCGCGGGGCTGCGAGAACCGCGCAACCTCGCCCTTGTCGCCGGGATCGTCGGGATCGGGGCCGCCTGGTGGCACGGCGGCCTGGGGTGGCGCGGCTTGATCACCGGTCTTGCCGGGCTCTTGGTCGCGGCCGGGATGATCTGGCTGACGCGGGCGGGGGCGTCGCGGGCCCTGGGACGCGAGGCGATGGGGCTTGGCGACGTGACGCTGATGGCGATGGTGGGGTCGTGGCTGGGCTGGCAGGCCTGCGTCCTGGCCTGCTTCCTCGCCGTCTTCATCGGACTGTTGCACGGCGCGCTCCAGTTGATCCTGCACCGCGAGTCGGAGCTTCCCTTCGGCCCCAGCCTGTGTCTCGGGGCCGCATTGGTCGTCGTGGCGTGGCGGCCGCTATGGGCGCGGGCTGCGATGTCGTTCGAGCGGCCGCTGGAGATGGCGGCCGTGATCGCAGCGGTGATCGGGCTGACGGCGGTCAGCCTGATGGTGTGGCGGCGCATCCGTTGACTGGCATGTCCGAGCGGCCCAACCCGGCTCGGGGGCGGCAAAAGTCTTCTCGCTGTGGCCGCAGCGGCCACACGCTCGTCGAGCGTTCGCCGACCCCCTCGCCTACCCCAACTCGCTGATGCGGATGAGATTCAAGCGTATGGTGAGGTCGGGGGTGCCCATGCCCCATCGCCGGACGTTCGCTGCGCCCATCCTGGGCTCCGCTCACTCGGAGGCGGCTGGCGCTTCGGCATCCTGCCTGCGCTGGCCGCCTACGCCGGCTCCTGGGGCATGGGCACCCCCTCCTGATAATCGCCCCTATTGAGACCGAGTGCCCGACCGGGGCCGCGTGATTGCTGGGGTTGCCGGGATTGCGGGGGTTTCCTAGCATCCCGCCCCCTCCCGGTCCGGGGTTCAGCGCGATGCGACGGCGAGTCGGACTTCATGCGGTGATCTGGTGCTGCGCGATGGTGATCGCGTCGGCGATCGGCTGCGCGAATAACCCGTTTCGCACCGCGCCGCCCGCGCCCGTAGCGCCGGCGAGCCTCGAGCCGCCGCCGGGCGTCGCCGCGCCCGCGCACACGCTGCCCTCGACGGCTGCGACGACCGTGCCGCCGTCCTACGCCGATGTCGACGGCCGGCAGCTCGCAGCCGCCTTGTCGCGCAGCAACCAAGAGACGCAGCTCATGCAGGACGAGATCACGGCCCTGCGGGAGCAGTTGGCGAGCACCTCGACCCAGCTCGCCCAGACCAGGGCCGCGAGTCTCGCCGCCGCGGGCGGAACCACGACCGGCCGGCCCGTGACCGACGCCTCGCTCGCGCCGCCGGCCCCGGGCGGGCCGGTGAGCGCCGCCACGATGCAGTCGGCGATGGCGCAGCTCGCCCTGCCGGGCGTCGATTCCCGGTTCGATGGCTCCGTCGTCCGGCTCGACATCCCGGCCGACCGGCTCTTCGAGGACGGCACGGCCAATCTGCTGCCCGGCGGGGCGGCCACGCTCACGCAGGTGGCCGGCGAGTTGGAGCGGGTCTTTCCGGGGCACTTCATCGGCATCGAGGGGCACCTCGACACCGAGCCGCTGCAGAACGCTTCGTGGGCGTCGCCCCACCAGTTGACTGCCGCCCGGTCGGCCGCGGTGTTCGACTTCCTCACGACCCGCACGAAGGTGCACGAGGGGCAGCTGTTCCTCGTGGCCCATGGCGCGAATCATCCACTGGTCTCCAACGCCACCGCCGCGGGCCGGTCCCGGAACCGCCGTGTGGAACTGGTCGTGTATCCCGAGCGTGCGGCCGCGAAGTAGGCCCGCCGGCTTTCGGCGGCCGCCACCCGCCCGTACACTGCCGCCATGGTCACGATCGTCGACTACGGCAGCGGCAACCTGCGGAGTGTGCAGAAGGCCTTCGAGCACCTCGGGGCCGCGGCCACGATCACCGGCGACCCCACGGTCGTGGCCGCCGCCGAGCGGCTCGTGCTGCCCGGTGTGGGCGCGTTCGGCGATGCGATGCGGGAGCTCCACCGCCGCGATCTCGTGACGCCGATCATCGCCCACGTCCATGCCGACCGGCCGTTCTTCGGCATCTGCATGGGGCTGCAGCTGCTGTTCGAGACGGGCTGGGAGGGGGGCAGGCACGAGGGCCTGGGGCTGCTCGCCGGCGACGTCGCGCGGTTCGAACTGCCGCCCGGCTTCAAGGTGCCACACATGGGGTGGAATACCGTCGCCTGGCGATCCGGCAACCGGCCCGCCGGGGAGCACTTCTACTTCGTCCACTCCTACCACGCCCGCCCCGCCGACGAGTCGGTGGTCGCGGCCGTGACCGACTACGGCGGCCCGTTCTGCGCAGCCGTCGCCCGTGGCCGACTGTTCGCCACGCAGTTTCATCCCGAGAAGAGCCAGGCAGCCGGACTGCGGCTGCTGCAGGCGTTTCTCGCGTCCTGATGGTTCCCCCTTTTCGGAAGCGAGCGACCATGGAACTCTGGCCGGCGATCGATCTGCGGGGCGGCAAGTGCGTGCGGCTCCTGCAGGGCGACTACGATCGGGAGACCGTCTTCGGAGAGGATCCGGTCGCGATGGCCCGCTCCTTCGTGGCCGCCGGGGCCCGACGGCTGCACGTCGTCGATCTCGACGGCGCTAAAGCCGGCGTGCCCGTCCAGGCGGATCTCGTGCGCCGCATGGTGGAGGCGGCGGGCGTGCCCTGCCAACTGGGCGGCGGCGTGCGGACGCGGGACACGGCGGCGGCCTACCTGGCGGCCGGCGTTGACCGCGTCGTGCTCGGCAGCGCGGCGATCGAGCGGCCGGAACTGCTCGAGTCGCTGGCCCGCGAGTTTCCGGGGCGGATCGTGCTCGGTCTCGACGCCCGCGATGGTCGCGTCGCGGTGCGGGGCTGGCTGGAGACCAGCGACCTCACGGCCGTCGACGTCGCCAAGCGGCACGCGGGGCTGCCACTGGCGGGCATCGTCTACACCGACATCGCCAAGGATGGCATGCTCGCGGGGCCGAATCTCGGCGCTCTGGCCGACATGATCGCCGCCGTGCCGCTTCCGGTGGTGGCCTCGGGGGGGATCGCGAACGCCGCGGACATCCGCCGCGTGGCGGCCGTCGGGGCGGAGGGATGCATCGTGGGCAAGGCACTCTATGCGGGCGCGGTCACGCTGCCCGAGGCCCTCGCGGCCGCCGGCGAAGACGGCTGAATCGCCCCCCGGAGCCATGAGCCGTCAGGGGCCCTCCGGCACAGACTGCCCGGTTTTCCGAGGGTGCCGCGGGGACGGCAAAACGGCCCCGGCGGAGCGAAGAACCCTCAATTTCGCCACGGTCAGGCGCCGACCGTACGGGTGATCCGCGGGCCGGCCGTTTGCCGGTCCTGCGCGACCGCCTTACGATCGACTTCCATGGCCACCGACGTACGGATCAAGGAGCAGTTGCCCGAGCTCACGCGGCGGATCATCGACACGTATCAAGACGTGCCGACGATCCACTACCTCGGCCATTGCCCGCTCCCGAACTACGAGTCGATCGTCTCGGCCTGCGAGGACCTCAAGGAGATCCTCTATCCCGGCTACCGCCGCCGGGAGAACCTGCACCTCGGCAACGTTACCTACCACGTCGGCGATCTGATCGACGGACTGCACGACAAGTTGACGACGCAGATTGGCCGGGCCCTGCGGCACAGCCTGTCAGCCCAGCGGGCTGCGGCCGAGCAGGGTGTCGAACTGCCGGGCGTGTCCGAGGCCGTGCAGCACTGCACCGAGGAGGGCGACTTCGAGGCCCTAGGCCAGGCGAAGGCCGTGCAGTTTCTCGAGCAGATTCCGGACCTGCGGAAGGTGCTGGCCACGGACGTGCAGGCCGCCTATGACGGCGATCCGGCCGTGCGCACGCTCGACGAGATCATCTTCTGCTACCCCGGCCTCGAAGCCGTCACGATCCACCGCCTGGCCCACCTGCTCCACCGCCTGGAAGTGCCGCTCATCCCGCGGATGATGGCGGAGTGGGCGCACTCGCGGACCGGGATCGACATCCATCCCGGTGCCACGATCGGCGACCACTTTTTCATCGACCACGGTACCGGCGTGGTGATCGGCGAGACCTGCGAGATCGGGAGCCGCGTGAAGCTTTACCAGGGCGTCACGCTCGGCGCCCTCTCCTTCCAGACCGACGGCGACGGCAACCTCGTCCGCGGGACGAAGCGGCATCCGACGATCGAGGACCGCGTGGTGATCTACGCCAATGCCACGGTGCTCGGCGGCGCGACGCGGATCGGCCACGACTCCGTGATCGGCAGCAACGTGTGGCTGACCCGCTCGGTCGATCCGCACACCACGGTCGTGCTCGAGAAGCCGAAACTCCGCATGCGCGGTGAGATGCCCGAGCAGGGCATCGACTGGCAGATATGACCGCGCGCCTGCGGCCGCTGCGTGCGGGCGTTACCGTTTGGCTGCCCGCCTGGAGGGCGGGCTGTCGAGAGCCGACGGCGGTCGGCGACGGAAACCGAGGCACGAAGCCGAGGGTTTCCGTAAGCTGGCACGGGTGGCCCGTCACTCGAGGAACCGGCGGATGCTTTCCAGGTAGGCGGGGTCGAACGAGATGTCGTTGTGCCCTGCGGCCGGGAAGGCACGCTCTTCGACGATGCCCGACTGGAACGCCGCGATCAGACGCCGCGTGTGGTCGCCGGGCACGATCTCGTCGGTGCCCGCGGAGATCACGAGCGTCGGCACGGCCACCCGGGGAGCGTCCTTGACGGTCTCGAAACGGTCGGCGAGCAGGAACCGCACCGGCAGGAAGGGGAACAGGCGGCCGCCGATCGCGAGGATGCTGTCGAACGGCGTGACCAGCACCAGGCGGCGGACGGGCTTCGTGGCTGCGAGGCGGGTCGCCACCGCCGAGCCGAGGCTGCGGCCGACGACGTCGATGTCGGGATGCCGCGAACGCACGTCGTCGAACACGGCTGCCGCATCGGCGTGGAACGCCCGCTCCGACGGCGAACCGCCGCTGCCGCCGTAGCCGCGGTAATGCTGGGCGTAGATCGCATGGGCCGGAAACGCGGCGGCCAGTTCCGGCACCGTGCGCGACACGTCCTCGGCGTTGCCGCCGAAATAGAGAAGCGCCCGCGGCCCGTCGAGTGGTCGGGTGGCGATCCGCAGCGAGGCTCCCGGCACGTCCAGGGAGGCCGTCGGCACTCGCCCCAACGCCGGCACGGGGTGGAAAAGCAGCGCCCGCTGGGCGAGGAACAGCACCCCGCATAGCCCAGCGTAGACCGCCACGAGCACCCGCGTCGCGATGATGGCGGCCCGCTTCATGACGGGATCCCCGCTCCTAGAGGGCATTTCGTTTTGCTATAGCGACGAGTTGATAGTTTGCGCGAGGTAGGCGAGGGGGTCGGCGAACGCTCGAGGAGCGTGGGGCGTATCCTCGCCCCAGCGACAATCTGAAAGACCACGCAGCGGCGACTTTTGCCGCCCCCGAGCCGGTGCTACACCTCAGTCGAAAGCGATTTAGCGTCTGCCCGCGGTACGGACGACGGCACGGGCCGCGTCCTGGGCCCGCAGTTTGGCGGCGATCGCCTCGTCGCCCGTGGCCTTGGTGGCGGCAATCTTCTCCAGATCGGCCCGGGCGGCGGTCGCGTCGAGTTTCTCCGCCGGCACCGCCCGCTGGGTGATCACGGTCACCGTGTCGTGGCCGACCTCTACGAAGCCGCCCTCGACGAACGTGCGCCGCACGCCGTCGCCGGCCCCCTGCTCGCCCGTGATCCGCACCTCGCCCGCCCCGAGCCGGCCGATGAACGGCGCATGGCCGTGGCCCACGCCCCGCAGGCCGTCGAACAGCGGCAGGGCCACGAACCGGGCCTCCGTGTCGAGGACCGTGGCCTCGGGCGTGACGATCACGCACCGCACCGCGCCGGACTGCTTCGTGTTGGCCATGGTCGTGGACTCCGTCGGCGTCGGGGGTATCAGGCCTTGGCGGCCATCTTCTTGGCCTGCTCCTCGGCCTGCTCGATCGGGCCGACGTACATGAAGGCCTGCTCGGGCAGGTGATCCCACTTGCCGTCGGCGATCTCCTCGAAGGAGCGGATCGTGTCGTCGAGGCTCGTGATCTCGCCCGGCTTGCCCGTGAACACCTCGGCCACGAGGAACGGCTGCGAGAGGAACCGCTCCATGCGGCGGGCCCGGTGGACGACGAGTTTGTCCTCCTCGGAGAGCTCGTCCACGCCGAGGATCGCGATGATGTCCTGCAGTTCGCGGTAGCGCTGCAGCGTCCGCTGCACGCGGCGGGCGATCTTGTAGTGCCGCTCGCCCACGTACTGCGGGTCGAGAATCCGGCTCGACGAGGCGAGCGGATCCACGGCGGGATAGATGCCCTTCTCCGAGATCGACCGCTCCAGGTAGAGGAAGGCGTCGAGGTTGCCGAAGGCCGTGGCCGGGGCCGGGTCGGTCGGGTCGT
>Ga0315902_10002987_pt1 | contig 25716 bp, 22 predicted proteins | sample LakEriMetagenome_9_FD_203523 | JGI IMG/M metagenome (GOLD analysis project Ga0315902, IMG submission 203523) | Freshwater fungal communities from buoy surface, Lake Erie, Ohio, United States - Buoy 12 MA117 | ecosystem: Environmental > Aquatic > Freshwater > Lake > Lake biofilm | place: USA... | reverse complement strand
CGATATTCTTACCAAACAACGCTGGCGCCGTACCATGTGGCGCCTCAGCCATCACGACGCGTGGCCCCCACTGCTCATCAAAGCCAATCAACAACGATTCACTGCCAGCAATCGAGCCAAACATCTGCAGCACCATGTCGCTCAAACAGTCGCCGTCACGGTTCAACGCCGGGATAACCATGGCATCACCGTGACCTGCGAGCAACAATGCATACGTTGCATCTATCAGCTGTGGCTCATAGCGGATTGCCGGATGGCGTTTGGCGGCCGCGTCCATCTCCTCTTTGAGCATCCCCTCGTACACCGGGCTCACCGTGTACTTTGGTCCCCCAAAGACCTTGGCACCGATTTTTTCGGCATACTTAAAGGCATACTCAGCCACACTCCTACAATTCCCACGCGTAATCATCTCGGTGCGGTAGGCCACCTCGTTATCACCCTCGCCCTCACGCCATTCTTTGGCGCCATAGGCATCACCGACAGCCATACGAATCACCGCAATTGGCGCATGCGCCCCTGCAACCGTGCGTACACCAGGGATACGCCGCCCAGTACGCACAATCACCGTCCCGTCGACTTTTTCACGCAGAATCGCGTTCGGGCTGCCCACATCTCCTTTAATCTCGGGAGTAATCGTGGCAGCCTTGAGACCCAAGCCCGACTTCAACATGGCCGTAGCTGCCTGATTTACCACCTCGTTTTTGGTGGCACGGCGATTCTCAAGACTAAGATCGTAGCGCTCCAACGTGACAGGCACGCCAGTCACTGCCGGGTCAATCACGCGCAACCCCTCTTCGAGTAATTCTTGACCGGTTTGGTCACCCTCTAATACCACAATGGTGCGCATCATCTATATCTCCCGCATGCGGTTGTTATCACGCCCAGAATAACACGTTTTTCTCAATATTCTGTTAACTCATTCCCCATACGTCGGTCGTTGTGGCCATCCCGGTGGCGAATCCTCAAAATCTTGCTGGCGACCATATGGCGTAATATCCAAAAATGCATCCCAGCTCGTCAAGCCCTCAACACCACGCTGATAGGTGCTATACGTGTGATAGACCTGATCATCAATCCGAAAGAACACGCTCACCCCTTGGCCCTCACCCCGCTCGTCCGACACGTTGAAGTCATAATTGAACTGACTGCCATACGATGAATAAAACGGAAAGCGAATGCCCGTTGCAGTCTTATGTGCCTGTATTTTGGCAAACGGCGCCTGCGCCACAATCGCAAACGTCGTGTCGCGCTCAGCCAAATTCGACAAGTCGCACAGTTCATTCATATAGTGCGTACATACCGGACACCCCGCCTCCCAGTCCGGCCCAAACATAAAATGATAGATAATGAGCTGGCGTTGCCCCGCAAAGACATCGCTCAAACGCAATGCACCATCGGGCCCCTCAAACTGATAATTCTCAACTGGCACCATAGGGAGACGACGGCGCAACGCATTCACGCGGTCGCGCTCGCGCGTCAAGGCTTTCTCGGCCACGAGTAACGCGTGTCGGGCCTCAGCCCAGGTCTGTCGATCCGCAACCGGCGGATGTGCAATCTGTTCTGGCGTCATAGTGTACCCCTTGCTCAGTTATTCTCAGAACGTCCCGTCTGCCAACTCTCATCGAGCACCGGCGCCAATATCCGCAACACCTGAGCGACCATCTGTTCGTCAATCGGCTGGTCTATCCACGCCAGATTGACTGCCACATGCGCCGGCGAGGCCGTACTCACCAGCGTTGTTGCCACCTGGGGATGCACCACGCTATACTGAATCGCCAGTTGGGCAATATCCACCCCTTGCGCCTGACAAAACGCCGCCGCCTCAGCGTACCGCGCCCGAATATGCGCCGGGGCCGGATGCCACGCCGGTGGGCCTTGCCGCGTCAACAACCCCATACCCAACGGCGCCGCATTGATGATACCCACACCCCGGGCTTGGAGCTGTGGCACCAAATCGAGCACACGCGTATTGCCCAGCATCAAATGACAGTACGACAACACCACATCAAGGTCACACGCCGCCAACACCCGCGGATAAATCGCCAGCGGATAGCCACTAATCCCTACCTGCCTGATGAGTCCCTCGCGCTGTGCCTGACGCAATGCCGGCAACGTCTCGTTGATGACCACATCAATGTCAACATACTCAATGTCATGACAATAGACGATATCCACATACTCGACACCCAACCGTTGCATACTCTCATGCAACTTGGCCCGCACACCGGTCGCACTAAAGTCCACGCCATATTTATCGTATTGCCCAACCTTAGTTGAAAGCACGTATCGATCGCGCGCCACTCCACGTAGCGCCTGGCCCAATACTGCTTCGGCGACGGTAGCGCCGTACGCAGGTGCCACATCGAAATGGTTAATCCCGGCGTCGAGCGCCATGTGTACCGCCCGAATGCCCTCGGCCTGGTCAACTTCATGAAAGACGCCCCCCAGTGACGATGCCCCCATGCTCAACGCTGACAGCCTGATGCCCGTATTACCGAGCGTACGATATTCCATACGTTCCTCTCTCCACCATCATGCCCAAAATTATTTCAAATTCATTTGAATATTCAAAATCAATTTGAAATAATCAACGGGGACCGAGTAGCTCGATCCCCGTTACACCGCATTCTTATGCCAACAACGCATCCTTGGCAAGTACACCACGTGCGGTCAAATCACGGTAGCGCCGGACAGTATCGCGCACCGCTTGGTCAAGCGGCGTATACGGCAGTGTACCAATCAAGGCCTCGAGTGGCGCCGCTTCGTATTCGTCGGGGAACGGCAGGGATTGGTCGGTATAGGTAATTTTGCCTGCCACGCTCGGCGCCTCAGCCTCGATCGCAGCGATAATTTGCGGCATGGTGGCAATGCTCCCGCGCAAATTGAAAATCTCGGCGCCGGCGAATGGCGCACGGGCACAGGCGATGAATGTCTTGGCCACGTCGTCGGCATAGTGGTAATCGGCGCGCCCACCAAACGGAATATGAAACGGCTGATCAACGGCGGCGGCAAACATAGCCTTAGTGGGCGTCGAGGTCATTCCTTGATCGCGCCCGGTGCCGTACACAATGTACGGGCGCAAGCCAATACTGGGGAACTTCTGTTCGTGCCAGTAGACCCGTGCAGTACCCTCGTTGGCCTGCTTGTAGACGCCATACAACGTCGTAGGGTGCCCAACCATGCCGTGACTCACATTGCCACTTGCATCGCCGTCGGCAGCATCATACACAGCCACCGACGATGCATAGACGATTTTGTTGATACGGTCTTTGCGCCGATTGGCCGCCTCAAACATATTGACAGTGCCCACCACATTCACATGCGCACCAAGCGGTGGGTTCGCCCGACAGAATGGCACTTGTAGTGCAGCAAGATGGATGATGTTGGTGATACCATGGTCATCAAGTGTACGCTCAACCGTGGCCAAATCGGTTACATCGCCATTGACGAAGGTGATTTGGGCCAATTCGGCATCATTCATCAATTGTTTGAGACGTTTGGGCTCGCCACCGATATCGAGAATGACCGGTGGTTTGCCTTCTTTGACCAAATTATAGGCCACCCACGAGCCAATACACCCCAAGGCCCCGGTTAACAAAAAGCGCTCAGTCATCGTTGACTCCTCTCAGGTTGACTCATCGATTGAATTACCGCAATTATACGGGATATTCACATACACGCCGACAAAAAACCGCGGAGTGGCATACCACTCCGCGGTGTCGTCATGATTATTTAACCGGTTTGGTATCCGCCAAAATCGTCTGAGCCGCCTGCTTGCCGACCTCGACCGCAAAGTTCGTCCCACGATCCCATGGATACACATGACTCATGCTCGCCCAGTACAACCCTGCCAGCGGCGTTTTGATGGGAGGGATGTTTTGGCTGTGGTTGACTGGTGCCACTGGTTGCGCATAGCGCTCACGATGCACCCACGCATCACGAATCCAACTCGCATCAAATGCCGGGTTAATCCGTTGCATGGCCGGTATAAAGCGGGCAATAATCGCATCGCGATCCATCGTCATGTACTCGTGATCAACCGGCACATAATCGCCACAATAAATAATATGATCGCCACCATAGCGTTTGCTATCAACAAAGTGCGTATGCTCGACCATTGCCAACATGGGGAACTCTGGTTTGGGCGTGTTAATCCAGTAATCGCCCGCAGTCAATGGCTGACGCAACGCCATCGTAATCACCATGGCACCGAGTGAATTGAGCTTGGTCAACCCGGCAGTGTATGTCGGTGGCAAAGCGGGCACCATGCGCTTGAGCATCTCGGGACCACTCGTCACCAAGATACGATCACAGGCAATCAACTCGCCATTGACCGCCGTGGCAAACCAATTGTTGCCGTCGTACGTCAATGAATTAAGCGGCCGACCAAAATGAAACTTGGCGCCTTTGGCTTTTAAATCAGTCACTAAATCATCGGCCAACGCTTGAAAACCGCCGTGATAGTAGCCCAACTTAAAACTGCGCGCCTTAAATCGTGACCACAACCACGCCATATTGACTTGCTCAGCGTACGGGCCAAACTTACCGCGCAACAACGGCTCAATCATTGAGCGATACGCATGATTCCCCATCACACGCTGGCACCACTGCATGGCCGTCTCGCGCTCAAGTGGCCGCCAGTTGCGCACGAGGTACTTGAGCCAGGCAATCGCAAAGCCAAAACGCACACGATCAAGGAACGGCATCAAGGGGAGTTGTAAGACCTTGACGGGGCTATCCACGGCCCAGGTGCGATCACGCCACCACTGTACGGTGCGCGGTGCCTCAAAATAGAGCTTGTGACTCTGCCCGATCTCATCAATCAAACCACGGATATCGGCATCGGTCTCAAACAAGTGGTGATAGAAGCGTTCAAGTGGCCACTCCCATGTGTCACTCCCTTTGAAGCCCGACGCCAAACCACCAGCCTGTGGCGCAGCCTCGCAAATTGTCACCTGATGGCCGGCTTTGATGAGAGCACGGGCGGCCGTCAGACCAGCAAAACCGGCACCGACAATCAAAATATGCATGATTATGATTCTCCTTGACGGGCTGCTACAGCGCGATCGAAATCATCCCAGCCCATGTGTTCACGTACCATGTACCATGCGCCGAGCAACGTTATCGGCAACCAGAGCGCCACATGCAACACGAGCGTATAGCCGGTGGCAATTGCTTGGGGTACCCCATAACTCTGCAAAATTAAAATGCCAGGGACATCGAACGTCCCAGCATATCCAGGGGTCGACGGGACCGTCGTCGCCAGATTGACCACAGCAGTCATCAACATTAACACCGTAAAATCAACGTGGAACGGGAATCCCTGCATAATCACCCAATACTTGCCGGTTTCGGTCAACCAAATCAACGCCGATGATGCAAAAATAATCACCATCTCGCGCGGGCTTTTGAGCGATTGCAGTCCGCTGACAAACTTGGTGACAATATCCTCGCCTTTGCTAGCAATGCGTGCCGGCAAAATCCGTTGGGCTGCCCAGTTCCATACGTTCATCAGCATCGCCGGACGTGACGCCAACACTAAAAAGAAGACGAGTGCCAAGCCAAATACGATGCTGAATATGGTCACAATTTTGTTATAGAGCGGTGGAAGTGGCGCAAACGGCAACGTCACAAAGACGAACAACAACATAATCAGACCGTCAAACAACCGCTCGAGCACGACCGTCGCCAATGAGGCGCTCATCGAGATGCCTTCACGACGGCGCAATACGTACGAGCGCAATACCTCGCCAGCACGCGCGGGATAGACGTTGTTCCCCATGTAGCCAATCACGACTACCGGCCACAAACGCCGAAAAGGCACATCAACCATGTGTCGGAGCATTGATTGCCAACGCCACGTCCGGATGACCACTGCCAGTGTGTATACGGCAACTGCAGGGATAATCCACCAATAATTAACCGATTGTACGACCTGCCAAAAATCACCAAAATGCAGGCCCTGAAAGGCAATATAGAGACAGGCAACGCTGATAATAACGCCAATCCACACACGAAAACGCTTCACAACAACCCTTTCAACGGCAATATCGCTGTTTTCATCTTAAACGCCAATGTGTACAGTGTCAACGGATACCCACACTAGCGAACCCATATGCTCACAATCAACGCAACCAACAGACCAACAAGCAACCAGTCACGCCGTTGTTGTGCCACCTCAAGTCGGCGTAATTGTCGTTCGAGCTGAGGAGCTTGCATGCCCACACTGCCTTGCTCAATTTGACCGATAATCCGGTCAAGGCGCGTTGGCAAACCGACAAGTAACCGCCCAATCCGTACCACATCATCAAGCAACGATTGTTGATTTTGCGTAGTCCAACGCCTCGCTAACGGCCGAGCCGTCTCGACCACGTTAATCGATGGATCAATCATCGCCACCACACCGCTCAGCAGACTCAAGGCCCGCCCCAGATAAATCACGTTTTGCGGAATTTGAAAGGGCAGTGATACCAAGAGCTCACGCGAATCACTGGCCAATCCGACAAAATCAATGTTACGCATATCGCTCATTGAACGACTACTCACCTCAGATAAAACCTGACGAAGCACCCGTTGAATCTCGTCACGATCTGCATCTGGCAAAATCATATCGAGTGCATCGAGTTCGGTCATAATCCCGGGGATATCGTTGCCCACTAGCGCCACTACACCAGTGCGCAAATTCGCCAATAATGACGCCGGCACATACGCCACTGCTCCCAAATCAAGCAGATGCAATACCCACCGCCCCTCGCCAATTGGCTCAATTAACATGTTACCGGGGTGCGGATCAGCATGAAACGTACCAAACTCAAAACACTGCACAAAAAAGATCTCAAGCAGGGCCTTGGCCAGCGCAGGACGATCGACACCAGCCGCGTCAAGCGCAGCTCGTTGGTCAGGCGCAATCCCCTCAATCCAATCCATCACCAAGACTTGGGCAGTGCTCAAATCGGGATGAATGACCGGCAACTTCACCCGTGAATCGTTGCGAAGCACCTGACTGAGTCGCTGATTGTTCTGCGCCTCTTGCCGGTAATCGAGCTCTTGACGCAACACGACGGCAAACTCATCAAACAAACGTTGCAAATCGGCACGACGACGAATCAGCGGGTAATCCTTGATCAGACGAACGATAGCTTGCACCGCCGCCAAATCGGTCTCGATGATTTGGTGGATATTTGGACGCAACACTTTGACAGCCACCACCCGGCCGTCGTGACGCACCCCTTTGTAGACCTGCCCCAATGACGCAGCCGCCACCGGTGTCGTCTCAAGCGATTGTAGCCGTTCGGCGTACGGCACTTGCCAGGCCTCGGTCAGGATTGGCTCGATTTGTGCAAAAGGTACGGGCGGCACATGATCGCGCAAATCCGCCAACGCTGCCGTGACCGCGCTCGGTAACACGTCCACCCGCACACTCAAAAACTGCCCCAACTTGATGGGCACTCCGCCTAAGTCAATCGCTAACAGCCGGAACCCTTGGGCCAAGCGAATCCAGCGCCGCACCGCGCTCCCCGCAAAAAATCGCCCCGCCACTATGTCAAAGAAAAATATATGGGTTACAATCCCCAATAAACTGAAATAGAGTCGCCAATAACGCTTTTGCATTGTCGCACCTTTGTGCAAATCATCACAAAATAAATTGTACCATTATGTGTCCCCTTGTGGTATGGGATAATCATGAGGACACACGATGGAGCGCACAATGCACGAACTTCAACGCCTCGGCCGCATCACAATTATCAGCGTGTTGCCGTTTTTGGTACTCAATACCATAGTCAGTCAGCAACTCCAACCAATGCTCAATTGGCTCCGTCCATCTGGGCACACAAGTGGTATCGAACTCCTCGCATTAGGCGCAAGTCTGCTCTGGTGTGGCATAGGGGCACTCTCGCTCATCTGGCCGTTTCGCCAGCCTACAACATGGGCATATGTCCGCATCATTGGTGGGATAGTATTGTGTAGCCTCGTCGTACTTCTTGCGATAACCCTCGGCGACGAAATCTCCCGTTGTGATATCCTCAAACAGCCAAATTGTGACTAACCACCACACACAAGATTTCATGTTTTACACACTGTGATATGATTGGCGCATCCGGATACCACGTACATAAGGAGGCGCACATGTTGGCAATGTGGGGCAAAGCACTACGCACGATTCCTCGACTCAGCCCCGAGGAATGGCAATCACTCGACATCATCTCACGTTGGCTCATCGCATCGCGGGCCGCCGTACTTGTCATGACCGGCACATCGGCAACCATCGCCGGATTGTGGGCCTGGCGGGACGGCATGTTCGACTGGGTGTTATGGCTCTGTTTGTTTGTGGGACTGACGATGGCCCACGCCACCAACAACTTACTCAACGACTTAATTGACTATCGTACTGGTGTCGATCACAACAACTACTTTCGCGCCCAATACGGTCCACAACCATTGGTGCACGGGTTACTCAATCAGCGCGGGTTGCTCCTATATGCGGCCATCACGGGTTTGCTTGCATTAATTCCGGGTGCGTATTTGGTCTGGTTGCGCGGTGAGTTGGCTTTTTATTTGCTCTTAGCAGGCGCTGGATTCGTCATCTTCTACACATGGCCACTCAAGTACATCGGCATGGGCGAGGTTGCGGTACTACTGGTATGGGGGCCACTGATGGTCGGTGGTGGCTACTACGTGATTACTGGGCAGTGGTCATGGAATGCCGTCCTGATTAGTTTACCGCAGACGCTCGCAGCCACCACCGTTTTGTTTGGCAAGCACATCGACAAAATGCCGTCGGACAAGGCCAGCAAGATTTATACACTACCGGTGATTCTCGGTGATCCAGGTGCTCGCTACGTGGCAATTGGGTTGTTCGTGGCCGAGTATGCCATTGTTGTCGCCTTAATGCTGACCGGCATCGTCTCGGGGTGGATGGCGATTGTCGGTTTGGCAATACCGGCAGCAGTCACGGCGATGATGATCTTCACCAAACCACGACCGCATGAGCCGCCTGCCGACTACCCCAAGGATGTATGGCCGTTGTGGTATTCACCCTATGCATTCGTGCATACGCGCACCTTCGGGTTGCTCTTTTTGGTGGCATTGATTGCCGAGGCACTCTGGCAACGCATCATGGCGTAGTCTTTCATTGCAATATTTATCGTAAATTTCAACGTCTGCATGTGTGTCGTATTTACACCATGCAGACGTTGTGTTACAATAGTACGTAGTCATGTAAATTACTTCATGATAAAAGTGTTGAAAAACAAAGGAGAATGAAATTGGATTCATCAACACACGCAACATTTGTCGCCACAAATGGTCAAATCATCCCATTGCGGAGCGTCCGCGTCGAGGGGGACTATGTCGGGCTGTTGAGCATCATGACGGTCACCCAAGTCTTTCTGAACCCGATTGATCAGGCGCTGGAGGTAAACTACACCTTCCCACTACCGCACGATGCCACACTCCTTGACGTCACCATTCACATTCGTGGCAAGGAGTTCAAAAGTCAGGTACTGCCCAAATACGAAGGAAAACGACGCTACAACAAGTCCATTACTCATGGTGACACGGCCATCATGATTGAACGATCGGGCGAATATTATGAACTGAAGTTGGGCAATTTGCCTGGTGGCGAAGAGGTCAAAGTTGCCTATCGCTTTGGGCAATTTGTCATGCCCCATGATGGGCGTGTACGGGTTGGCATCCCCACCACAATTGCACCGCAGTACGGCAATCCGACCGATTCAGGCATTCGGCCAGATCAAGCGCCCGTCACCGATTTGGCAGTCACGTATCCATTTAGTGCGTTGCTACGCCTTCATGGCATTGCAAAGTCGCGTATCGATGTGGTCAGTCATATCGCCAATATCACGACGCGTGATGGCGTATGTCATGTGGCCATCAACGGGGCGAGCATGGATCGTGACGTGGTGGTACACATCAACGAGTATGGCAACGCGTTGGTGAGTTTGTCCACACCACACGCCGGTCAGCACTGGTATGCCAATTACACCCATATCACACAACCTCAAACGGTGAATCATGAACCAATGCACATCAAGTTATTGGTGGATTGTTCAGGATCAATGGGGGGCAGTTCGATTCGCCAAGCACAAGAGGCGGTGATGCGGTTACTCGGGATGTTGCAGGATGGCGATTCAATCGCCGTCACGCGCTTTGGCAGCAGTGTGGTTGACGTTACCCCCGGGTTGATGAAGGTCGGGCCTGTCATTCGGCGCCAAATGAACGCATGGGTCAACACGATCAAAGCAGATCTCGGCGGTACCGAAATTGCAGATGCGCTCCAATATGTCCTGCAGATGCCTACCAACAACCAAGATTGTGTGGTGGTTGTATTGACGGATGGCGACGCCTACGGGGTCAGCCAGGTAGCCACGCTGGCGCGTCAACAAGCACACCGCGTGTTCCCCCTCGTGATTAGTCATGCGCCGGCTGAAGGCGAGCTCAAATCATTGGCCGAGATCACCGGTGGATTCTGTGAGACAGTCACGCCACGCGAACGCATTGATGACGCCATGGAGCGCACAGTCAACAAAATCCGCTTCACCCACAAGGCCGATACCAAACTCGACTTCGGCGATGCCGTTATTGCCTGGAAGAGTGGCAAGCACGTGCGCTACACCGGTGAGCAGGGGATTGTGTGGACAGTGACTGACCGCCATGTCCAACCTATCTGGCACGAAGATGGCACGCATACGCCACTTGAGCAGGTGACGGTTGATGAATCAATGCGTCACGACGTGGTACGAATGATTGCAGCCCAACACCTTCATGACTTGGCCGGTAATTATCAGACGGAGTGGTCGAAAACTCATGGACTCATGAGTGATAGCACCGTCTTTGTGGCGGTCGCCGTCCACACCAGCGACGAAAAAATTACGGGTGAGCAACTGCGTATCAAGATTGCCCAACAGATGGCTTATGACTCGCATGTTGCCGAGTCGGAGACCTATGTATTCCATAATTCACCAGTATTAGACCCCAATACACGTCATATGGTGTTACGAAACATGCCAGCACCACGATCGCGTATGGGGATCGCGCCGTCACAGTCCTCAGGATTGATTGGATCGCCATCGAGTGCACGTTCATCTAGCCCGATTATGCATGAGCCCATAGATAATTTTGTGGTATCCGACTTTAGCGTATATGCACCAGCATTACGCACTGAGCTAGCTAAGCACAAAAACGACATCACCAAACTGACGTTGGCATCATTGATACTGGTGGGCTTTAGTCAAGAACAGATTGATGCCTGTGCGCAAATTACCGGCTACAGCGAGACCCAAATCGTACAAGCGATTGTGGCGTTGATATTGCCGGAGAAAGAGGCCAAGAAACTCGGCATCTTCGTCAATACCATCCCAGCAGCGTTGATTGGCGGGTTGCGCATCATCTTGGCAGACTAGCCACTAGCGCCAGTCAATCCCAAAGCGTCGACGCGTGGCATCCAGCGACTGGATGCCACGCACGGCGTCCACCTCCTCGACACAACAAGCAGCCACTGCACACCCGAGTTGCGCTACCGTCGACAATGATTGGTCGGCCATCAGAGCGACCATCAGACCCGCATAACAGGCATCGCCAGCACCAACCGTCCCCTTCACCACGACCGAGTAACTTGGGCACCACACGTCTTGATCGGCAATCGCCGGAGATAATTGTGCATGACGTAGGCGTTGTGCATCTGCCGTACGCAGATACAACCCATAGGCGCCCAACTTAATACCAGCAACAGCCACGCCCATCTCGAGTAATTCACCACACAGTTGATGAGCGTATGCCGCATCAATATGCGTATCACAGGCATGGCCCCAGCGCACATAATCGGCCGGACGGAGCATGGCACAAATCTCGGCAGCGCTAGGCACGAATACATCAACATATGCCAAGATCATCGGCAGCAATCGAGGCCAATCGTACGCACCCGATGTGGCGTTTGGATCGGGCACAACCATATCGATGCTGGTCGTCATGGTGTGGGCATGCGCCGCACTGAGTGTGGCAATGAGCGGTTGTGCAGCATGCGCCATCAGTGCTTTTAGGAGCGGTGGATAACCAATATGAAGCCACCCTGCACCCTGCAGGTGAGAGGTAATGTGCTGCTGAGTGAGGGCGGCGGTCGTGCCCGGAAAATAAAAGAACGAGCGGTCTTGGCCACCGGGCGTCACCACAATCGAATACGAGGTGGCAACCTGATCAGTACGATGAACACAATCAACCAACATCGCACCATACTGTGCAATCTGATCAATGACCAAATCGCCTATCATATCTTTGCCACACAACCCGACCAATCCGACATCAGCCCCGAGCACGTGTAACGCCAACCCGGTATTGGCGACTGCGCCGCCGAGCGCAATTGTCATCGGGCCGACCTCGTGTAACTGACCGGCATTAGCAAAATCTGCCAATGGAATCATGTGTACGGTCGGGATAAGATCGAGACACAAATGTCCTGCAACAATAATGCGAGACATCACGCAATCTTTCTGATACATAGGTGGTGTATAGTCATCATACCGTACAATTACGTACGGAGGAGTACGTCATGCACAGATTCATAGGTTGGCACCGTTGGTTGATGGTCATCTTCGGCCTCCCAATCGCGACAATACTCAGCACGTTTATCATCAGCCAAACACAAATTGGGCAATTAATGCCTGCCGATATGCCGTTCCAGCCAACATTATGGACAGCCCTGCAGCTGAGTCTCGCGAGTGGGTTGATATGGCTCGTCTGTCGCACCCCATCACCAAAACGCAACTGGGCCATCATCGGCAAATCAATCATCGAGGGCATCGTATTCTGTGGCATCACCCTGGTCATCTTCCGTTGGTTTCTGCTCCTCATCGATCTCAATTGGAACATTACAACAGATAGCATGGTTGCCTTGGCAGGTCTCGCACTCCCACTGGCCTGGTGGTCGATGGCCGAGGAACGGGTATTACGTGGCGAGTTGCATACCCTTCTTGGCACAAAGCCGCCGTTGCTCCGCGATGTGATTATGCTGGGAATTGGCTGGTGTGTGCAGTTGAGCCTCGTCTCAGGATTCAACCTCTTTGTTGCACTTGTGCTGTTGTTATGCGAGGGGTTAAGTGTGATTACCTGGTCGGGGCAGGCCAACTTCGAACGTACATGGTCGCGTCGCTGGGTATGGCGCTGGATGTTTGTGGTATTTGCGGGTGTCAGCGCCACGGGATTTGTAACCGCCACCCCAGCACCACTGATCGTCATGGCCGATGATCCGTTTGTATTGGCGATGTTGGTAACAGCTCCACTCACAACGTGGATTATCTATGCGATTCTGCAGAATTACGCCACCGAATGATGCACAATGAGTATTTGATGAGCATAACGCAACACATGCAACTTTGACGCACATGATGGCGTCTAGTGAGTGGTTGAATAATTCAGCATGAGGAGGTTAATCATGCGTCGAGTACTTACTATTGGGGCCGCACTTGGGGCAATCACCGTACTACTTGGTTCTTTGTATGCCACGTATCGTTATGCCGTCAACAACGTGCAGTTGAGTACCGCATACGAGCTTGAGGCTGGCGAATAGCATCTCACCAACTCACCGGGGTGTTGCAAGTTGCAACGCCCCGGTGTTTTTATGCATCACCACACATCGCTGACCCGTGTAATCAGGCATTTGAGATACCGCCCCTCGGGGAAGTGGAGAGGGACTGGGTGGTCACTCGCATGACCAAACTCACCAAGTATTTGCACACTTTTATTGGCCTCAATGGCTGACGCAGCCACCATGGCACGGAACTCCTCGGGGCTCACTTGACTCGTACAACTTGCAGTGACCAGTAACCCGTGTGGCGTCAAGCACTTCATCGCCATCACATTGAGGCGCGTATAGGCCTGAATGGCACTCTCGCGTTGCTGACGTGTCCGCGCAAAACTCGGTGGATCGAGGATGATACAGTCGTATTTGCGCCCATCGGTGGTCATTTTGTGGAGCAACTCAAAACAATCTTGGGTGACAAACTGATGGCGATCCGACGGCAGATTATTCAGTGCGATATTATAATCGGCGGACTCAGCAAGGCCTTGGCCAACATCGACGCTGACAACTTTACGGGCACCGCCTTTGAGGGCATATAACGAAAACGCACCAGTATACGAAAAACAATTGAGCACACTCAACCCCTGCACATAGTGCATCAGGGTATGACGGTTTTCGCGGTGGTCCAAAAAGAGACCGGTCTTTTGGCCGACCTGTGGATCAACCACAAACCGCAAACCGGCATGTTCCTGGACGACTAAGTCGCCGGCCGGCAAGGTGCCCCACAACAAGGCGCGGCGTTGTTCTTTGGGCGCATCATCGTCGCGACTTTTGCTCCCCAGTACCGCCTGGAGTGCAGGATTACAGGCCACGAGCGCGGTAATCACGCGTGGCACCAAGGTGGCAGGGCCACTGCCATAACTCTGGATGACAGCCACCGTGCCGTACAAGTCGACGGTGATACCGGGCAAACCATCGCCCTCACCGAACAGCCAACGATAGGCGGTGACCCCTTGATTGCGCAACAAGGCACGATTGAGCCAAGCCGCGTGGACACGTTGCTGAATCAACTGATCATCGATACGTGCGCCACTGGTATAGATGCGGATGGCAATTGCCCCTTGACTATCCCATAGCCCAATACCACGCCAGCCGGCGCATTTGACAACGACCTCAGTTCCGTCGGCTAATGCAGGTTGTTCATCGAGATGATTACGATAGACCCACGGGTGCCCGCGACGCAACGAATCGCGCAGACTGCGCGGCAAATGGATTTCGGCTCGTACCATACAAAACACCTAATAATATGACAAGAACCGCACCGCAACCATGGTTGCGGTGCGGTTTCGTCTAATTGAATTTACTTACTCTCAAGTGCCTTATGGTTACCATAGGTTGGGCGCACAAGACCATTCGGCGCAGCCCAGCGCACACCGTTGGCGATAACCAGGCGGACATTCTTGTCGAAGTAGGTTGGGTAGCTCTCATGACCTGGGCGGAAGTAGAAGACCTTGCCGTTACCACGGTGGTAGCAACAACCGCTACGGAAGACCTCACCACCGGTGAACCAGCTGACCATGACCAAATTGTCGGGAGCAGGGATATCGAAGCGCTCGCCGTACATCTCCTCGGGCAACTCGAAGTGCTGTGGCACACCGGCTGCAATCGGGTGGCTTGGCTCAATCACCCACACGCGCTCAATGTCGTCTGACTCACGCCACTTGAGGTCACAGGTGGTCCCCATGAGTGACTTGAAGATCTTTGAGAAGTGGCCTGAGTGGAGGACAACCAGACCCATACCGCGCTCGACGACGTGCTTTTTGACGCGGGCGACAACCTCATCCTGGACCTCATGATGCGCCATATGGCCCCACCAAATCAGGACATCGGTCTCGTTGAGTACGGCTTCGGTCAAGCCATGCTCGGGCTCATCAAGTGTAGCAGTTTTGACCACCAAGTTTTTGTCGTTTTCAATCAGGCCCTCGGCAATAGCACCGTGAATACCTTTGGGGTAGAGGGTGGCTGCAGGGTGATCAGACTTCTTTTCGTGACGAAACTCATTCCATACGAGTACGCGGGTCATTGTTTGACTCCTTACGATTGTAATTGACCATACCACATCAACTATACCACTTTAGCATGGCCTCTGATACATGCCTCTAGCACAATCCCAAGCAGAGAATGGTACAATACTCAGGCATTCGTCCTGATTCGTGATGGGGTGTGGTGAGCACACGTGCAATCGTCATTTACTGCCGTTTCGGCCGAACAACTGATTCACCATATTACCTTGGCGGGGAATACCGTTTCACGTACGTTAATTGATGCCGTTCAATTACGCAAACGTGAGATTACCCCTCATTTGCATATGTTGTTGGCACAACCGCTTTTGCCAACGGCTGACGAACACAAAGAATACGCGCGCTGTCACGCACTGATTTTTTTGAGTAGCTGGCAGGATACGCACACCGTCACCATCATGGGTGATATTTTGCGTCGGCCGGATGACAATCTGAGCATGCTGTATGAATATCTCGATTACACCGTTCCCGCATTTGGTGGACACGCTATCGATATGTTGGCTACGGTGCTGCATGATCAACAGGCACCACAATCGTCACGAATTGTGGCCAGCACCACACTTGGGAGCATCGCGAACATTCATCCACTGACAACACGAACAGTCACCAAGGTATTGCGCGACGTCTTGCCGCAACCGTCACAAATGGCCCCCAGCAATCATGAGCTCTGGTCGTGGGTAGTCGTGACGTTAGCGGAACTACGGAGCAAGGCAGCACAACCGCAAATCAACCAACTCTACCAAGCCGGATTCCTTGATCCGGCGATTTGTGGGCGTCCCGACGAATTTGCCCGAGCCGTCAATGAATCGATCTCGCGGACGGTGTTTCGGGATCCACTCTTCCTGTATCAGCAATAGCCATGAACGTACCTTTTTTTGATGCAATAAACGAGCAACAACGACGCATGGCATGGGCAACCGTCACTGGGTTGCTCGTCAGCGTGTTGGGTGCCGCGCTGCTGGTATACACCTATTTTTGGGTACCGTTTGTGCTGATGGTTGTGATGGTGGTGGCGTATTATGCCCTTGGCAGTAATCGCGTCATGCTCGGCACAATTGTCATGTTGTTCACCGTACTCCCATTTGGTACGTTGCCGTTCCGGGCGATTATTACGCCGTCGCTTTTATCGCTGGCGATTATTGCGTTGCTGGTCATGCGGGTGCTCAATTTGTTGACGAGCCCCGATTATCGATTAGACCTAACCGGGTTTGCGCCAGCCGTACTCGGCTTTTTGGGGTTCACGCTGTTCGCGCTATTTTTGGGGGCGCGTGGCTTACCCGATGCAACGACGCTCCATAACTACGCCAAATTTGTGCTGGGCATTTTGTTGATGTTTGCGGTGTTAGACATCATCAAAAACGACGATGATCTACAGTGGGCGCTACGGTTACTCTTAATTGGAGGCACGGTGTCGGCTGCGATCGGAATGATTCTCTACATCATTCCCGATGCGCTGGCCGAACGATTCCTCGTGTTATTTGGCCGAATCGGCTACCCCACCAGTGGGCGCGTATTGCGCTATGTGGAGGACGACCCTGATGGGCTCATGCGGGCAATCGGATTGGCAGTTGATCCCAACAGCTATGGTGGTATGTTGGCCTTGATTGGGGCGATTGCCGCCACACAAACGATTGTCGCACAGCCGATTTTTTCGCGGCGGATCATGGTATTTATGACCGGCTTAATTGTGACGGTCTTGTTTCTGACCTTTTCACGTGCGGCACTGGGCGGGTTAATCATTGCGGCAATTTATGTGGCGACCGTGCGCTATCGACGGTTGTGGTGGTTGATTATTGGCGGCGGATTGATAGCAACCATTTTGCTGGTCTTTTTGGGAGTGGGCGAGCAGTTTGTCAATCGTATCGTCCAAGGTGTGCAGTTCCAAGACCAGGCGAATCAGATGCGCCTCGATGAATTCAACAATGCATTTGCAGTGATTCAGGCCTATCCGTTTTTTGGGATTGGCTTTGGGCGTGCGCCCGATATCGACCTTGTGGCTGGTGTATCGAGCATCTACTTGGCGATTGCCCAACGGATTGGGCTGATCGGACTAGGCTTTTTCTTGATACTCATGGGCAGTTTATTTGTACGCAGTTGGGCAAGTCTCAACCGTGCTATCCAACGCAATCACGAGATGTATGCCAGTTGGTTGATTGGACTCCAGGCTGGTCTCGTGGCAGCGCTGGCTGTTGGTGTGTTGGATCACTACTTCTTTAATATTGAATTCAGTCATATGACCGCCCTGTTATGGTGCACGGTTGGGCTCAAGCTAGCAATTGCGCGGAGCATCGACCATGCACACGATGAAGTACCGCAATGAAACCGTGTATTTTGGGCATCGCTGGCGGGAGTGGTGCCGGCAAAACGACGATTGTCAACCAGTTGATAGGGCGCATTGGTGAAGAACAGATTGCCTGGTTGCCATATGATGCATATTATCGCGACTTGGGGCATCTGACACTGACCGAACGCCAGCAGTACAACTTTGATCACCCGGATGCGTTTGATACTGAGCTCTACATGAGGCATATTGCGGCATTACAACAGGGTCAAACGATTACTATCCCAAATTATGATTTTGTGAGTTATACACGAGTTGCGGGCGGTATCGTGACTGCACCACGTCCAATTCTTATTTTGGATGGTATTTTGTTGTTTGTACCGGTAATGCTCCGGAATATTATCGAGATGCGCGTATTTATTGATACCGCTGATGATATTCGTCTGTTGCGCCGGATGCAACGCGATACCACAGAACGTGGCAGAAGTATGGAATCGGTCCGCCAGCAATACTTGCGCACGGTGCGCCCAATGCATCATGCGTATGTGGCGCCTTCGCGCCAATATGCACATGTGATTGTGCCCGGAGATGATTCAATCGATGTGGCCACCACATTACTCCAGCATCATATTCAACAACTGCTCATCCATGGCTGAGCCGTACGTGCTACCAAGATGGTTGAACAATTTATGAAACCAACAATTTATGCGTTGCCACCACGCCTCAATCACAACGCCTACTTAACGCATCTCCATGAGGCGTTATCTGACCGCTATGAGATTTACGACGGATCACTCCGTGGTGCCTTATGGCAAATGGTGCGCAAACGTGATTTGTGCATCTTTCATATTCATTTGTTTGACGAGATCATCCAAAGACGCCGTTGGATACACGCATGGATCAGGATGATTGGGTTTGTGACTATGTTGATGTTCTTGCGCTGGCGCGGCGTACATTTAATTTGGACCGTCCACAATCTCAAGCCACATACCTGTTGGCATGACGATATCGCCCATAAGACAGTCCAGCATGTCATCAATCAGTGTCATGCGGTCACGTGTCATCATCATGCCACACGACAAAAGCTACTCAATGATTACCGGGTGAATCTCCCAGTAACGGTGGTACCACATGGACATCTCGCGCAGCCTTTTGGGCCGTTGATGTCACGCCAACACGCCCGGATAGAACTCGGATTACCGCAAGATATTCCAGTGTTTGTGTTTTTGGGCATGATTCGCCCGTACAAAGGGATTGATACAGCAATTGCTGCCATGAACGCTATCCCACAAGCACACATTATCATTGCAGGGTTGCCAGCAGATAAGCAGTATTTGTCACAAATCCACAGACAAACGGCAAACATGACGAATGTGACGGTCAAGCCGTATTTTTTGCCGGATCATGAGGCAGCACTCTATCTCGCTGCATGTGACGCATTATTGTTGCCGTATCGTGCAATTACGACATCCGGTATGTTAGTGAATGCGCAAGCGGCAGGGGTAGTTTGTGTAGTGCCTGATTTACCGCCACTTGCAGAGCAAGTCCACGATGGTGTCAATGGATTCGTCTATCAAGCAGGATCTGTCGATGATTTGGCACGATCCTTAGTACGTCTCCTTGCGCACCCACAACGTGATACAATCGGCATACGAGCCCAGCAGCAGATTCATACCAATACATGGGACACTATTGCCAAACAGTTTCATCTTGTCTATACGCGATTTTTTGATGTAACTGCCCACTAACACACTGTTACTAATTATTGAGGAAGCCACATGCCACATCGGCCACATATCGTCTATTTGCTGAGTCATGAGGTCAGCATTGACACGCTTGAATACGTTGTGCACCTGATTACGCATGTCCACACATTGCCGTATCGCATCACGGTTGTGACACAGTCATCGCGTGTCTATCCGCAATTGACGGCGGTCAGCCAATTGGATTCCGTTGATATTGTTACATTGCAGATACCTGATGATGCGTCTTTTCTGTTTCGTTTGCGCGTGTTAATTGCATTTCTCCGTGAAAAGCCACCGACGCTCGTGCATTGTTTGGCTACCTCGCCTGATACTGATACCGAAAGCATCATTGCGATGTGGCTTGCCCAAATCCCATGGAGGATTGTGACTTTTGCACATGTGCCTGTATCGCTCAAAAGCGATGGGATTCGGCCACTTTACCACACGATGATGAAGCGATTATTACGTACATTACATAGCATCATTGTGTACACCAATAATGCCAAGCAACAACTGCAACAGAACTTTGCAATTACCATGACGCCCATTCATGTGATTCCAATAGGGATCGATAGCCAACGCTATGCGCTCCACACCATACCACACGCCTCACGACGCGAATTGCGTCTCCCTGATGCCGGACGCATCATCGGCAGCATTGGGCCGTATACCACAAGCAAAGGATATGCCACGCTGATTCATAGTATGGACAATGTATGGCAACAAAACCCTGACTGTCATTTGGTGCTCGTAGGTCAAGGCGAGGATGAGCCATACCTGCGTCAACTCGCACAAAAAAGTGCCCAACCCAATCAGATTCATTTCCTGATCCGTGAAATATATCAAGATAACGCAGACGTATTACCGGTCATCGATATCTATGTACAACCATCTTTCGCCGAGGCGATGTCGTTTAATTTGTTGATTGCGATGGCCATGGAGCGGCCAATTGTGGCCTCGAATATCACGAATATTCAAGAAATCATCGATTCAAATGCGAGTGGGTTACTGGTACGCCCAGGTGACCCCAACGCCCTTGCGACTGCAATTAACCGCATGCTCAATGATCCGAGCATACGCATTACAACTGCACTTAATGCACGATCGCGCGTCTCGCAACGATTTTTGATTGAAACCTGGCAACACGCCACTGCAGCCTGCTATCACTTTGTATAACTGGCATCAGCACATCTGAGGAGTGTTCAGCATGACGCGGGTTGCGGCAATCGTCCCATCACTCCATGGCACACACCTTGAACCACTCCTCGCTGCGCTACGCAGTCAAACACGACCTCCTGACGACATAATCGTCATTCGTGGGGTCTCACCCAATGGGCGCGCACGCAATGCAGGAGTTACACAAACCGATGCAGAGTGGTTGTTGTTTATTGATGATGACGCCATACCTGGCCATGTCGATCTCATCGAACGACTACTAGCCATTGCGCAACGGCCAAATGTTGTGGCCGTCGGTAGCGCACGTCTGTTGCCACCTGATGCACCTCCGTTCCAACGCCACGTTGCTGATCAAGTAGCACGCATTGTCCATCCAGTTGTTGGTACTGACACCATTACAAACCCCGACCCGCCACATTTTTATTGTGACATCACTACCACATGTCTTTTGATGCATCGCACATACTTTGATCAGATTGGCGGATTTGACGAATCATTGATTCGTGGTGTAGATACTGAGTTCTTGGTGCGCTTACGTCGGATATCGACATCCGACAGCCCGGCAAACATCGTACAGTCTGGCGACACGTGGGTGTACCACCCGGCACCATCTACCCTCAGCGCATTATGGCGCAAACACGTCCAATACGGCATCGGCCACGCACAGGAGGTAGTCCGCGACCCAACACGCGCACGGGGTGGTAACTGGTTTGCCACACCGATACATGCGGCGGTGTGGCTGCTCTGGCGCACGTTGATTGTACCAATCCACTGTATTCTGCCCTATTCATTTGCCGATCCACGCTGGCGTTTACGCTGGGCGCCACTCAAGGCACTGTCATCGTATGCGAGTGCACTTGGGTACATCTATGGATGGTACCGATATGCACGCACCTAGTTTCCATTTGTGCGTCGACGGACGATGCATAACAAATCACTTTCCAGGTATTGGCCGTGTGACGAGTATGCTCTGTCAGGCCTGGGCAAAACATCCACAGGTACGCCGCCTAGATATCATCATCAACCCACATTCACCGCGTGATTTCTTTCGGTTACCCGAGGCACAACCACATGTGCAGGTGCATCAACTTGACGCACCACCATTTGGCATCAAAGAGTGGTGGCAGATGCGACAATTGATGCGCATACTGACGCCAGATTGGCTTTATGCGCCGTATTTTTTCATGCCGCCAAGGCATCTGCCAACCAAACGCATGCTGACGGTGCACGACGCGATTCCACTTGAACTACACACGATGTCCTGCATACGACAGATGATACTCAAGCAGATAGTCAGATTCAGCATGGCACAGGCCGATAGTGTCACGACGGTATCACGCCATGCGGCCCAGCAAATACAACAATACTACGCACACAGTGGTCCCATCGAGGTGATTCCCAATGGTGTGAGTGATATGTTTTTTGGTGAGCCCATAGCACATGAGCTCACCACGTTCGGCATCACACAACCGTTCGGGCTCTGTGTGAGTTCAAACCAACCCCACAAAAACCTAGACGGTCTCATCCATGCATGGGCCCAAGCCTATCGAATAGGGCGTATTCCTCGCCACAGTCAGCTCGTTATTGCAGGACACGTCGATACACGACGCGACATGCCATGGCGTAACCCACACTACGCCGACATCCCCCTCATCCATATCTCCAATCCAAACGATGGATTGCTTAACGCCCTGTATCATGCAGCGCATCTATTCATCTTGCCATCGTTGGCCGAGGGGTTTGGGTTGCCCATTCTCGAGGCATTAGCAGCCGAGCGGGTCGTGCTTTGTCACGACTACCCTACGTTAAAAGAACTCCATGGCGATACAGTTGCATACACGGACATGCGCCAGCCAGACCATATTGCCGACGCCATTCACCTGTTATGGCATAATCACAACGCACGGAATCGGTTGACACAGCGGGCCAAAGCACACGCTCAGACCTTTCGATGGTCAGTGGTGGCCGACCGTTACATTACCCATATGCACACGCGCTGATGGAGGATGAATCCTCCATCAGCGCGTCGCCTTGACCACAGATGTATGGGTGCTTAGTTTGTGACTTGCACAGGCGCTTCAGCCACCGGTGCAACGGTCTCAGGAGCGACATAGCGGATGCCACCGTTGGGTGTCAAGCCGGGTGTCCACAAATTCGGCTGGGGTGGTGGCATTTCAATGATTGGCTGGCCAGCCTGCATATCTTCTGGGTTAAGCACAAAGATATTTGGCCATGGTTTGAACTGCGTCAAGAAGATATCTTGTGGGCGCACCGTGCCATCCGGATTGATAACGGTACGACGAATCTCAATGGACAACCCGTCACGCGCGCGATCGCTGTGCTTGACCGTACCCACTGGTTGCTCGGCATCGGCGACATAGACAGGGTCTGTAGGTGCCGGTGAACGCGCGTAGATGTTATGTACCAACTCCACCTTACGGTTTGTGGGTGTTCCATAGAACTTAATTGACGCAACGCCTGTTTTGGCGTTTGATTCAGCCTGCATCAGGATCCAGTTGCCGGTATCATTCACAAACTTCAAATCAGGACCACCAGTAAAGATGGTAGAGTCCATCCCTGTTGGACCGTACTTATCGTACCAACTGATATAGAACGAGTGTCCCCAACGTTCGGTAATCGGCAGACCGGCCCAGAACGCTGCGCGGAACAATGTCGTTGAGTCTTGGCAGATGCCACCACCGAACTCAAGTTGTGTGCGATTTGCAATAATCGCATACCCCTCAACAAACCCGTTCTCGGCATCGATGTTGCCAATGGCATTATTAAACGAGAACTCCTCGCCTGGAGCAATTAAAATACCATCAAGTCGTTTGAGACCGGCCTCAATGTTAGTCACGCGATACGGTGCAGAACCAGAGAAATCGCTTTTCCCCTCCGAAATCATCGCGACGAGACCGAGCGTATCAAGGTTTGACTGGTTAATCGGCACTGCCATATAGCGGGGGCGTAACTCAACCGTTCGGTTCGACTGATTGACATTCGCAATCACCTGATCGCGTCCTTCATACTGGTTGACGCGCCAGCCCGGCTTACCCGGATCAGTAATCAACAAGTTGCCGTTCTCCCACTTCAAACGGGGATTGACATGCGGTGTCAACGTCTCATCTGCAATGGTTGAAATACGACGCTCAAGCATATATGGATTGAACGCCAACTCAAAACGGTCAGGACCACCTTCAGTAGTCACCTGTGCCACATCAACCATGCGCGCCAACGTATCACTATCCCACATGTATTCTTTGGCACCGACCTTGAGGACAAGTGGTTGACCAATCAGCTGATAAAAGCGCGCCTGCGCATCTTTGATTGCTTGATCGCTAATACGCGGTGCAAGCGCCTTCGTTGCAACTGTTACCGGTTGATTCGGCACAAGCGCAGGTAACACCTCGCGGATACGAGCAACTGTCTCATCGACCAAGATCATTCGGCCATTCTGGCCGGGGATAACCCACAACGATGTGCCTGTTGTTTGGAGACGCGGGTCAACAGCGGGCGTATCGATGACACTTGCCAAGCGTGCAACACTCTCCTGGGCTTTGCGTTCGTCGATGACAATAGTAACGGGGATTTCGGTCCCTTGTTGCAACACCGACCGAATTGTCTGCATATTGACAACCATATCGCGCGTGCGACCGATGCGATATGCTTGTTGGAGGCTCGCGTCAAAATTCATCGTGAGCCCGAGATCTTCACCAGTTACGCCCCACGTACGATCCTCGAATGACAGTACAATCGGCGTCTCATAAAACGGCCTGACATGATCCTCGAGCGCTTGTTTGGCCTCAGGCAACGACAAACCGCCTACATTCACCCCAAGGACTGTAACGTTTGGGTAAATACGTGACTGGTAACGACGCTCGATGGACAAGAACCACACGGCCCCTGCTGCCACCAAAATCAACAAGACCAGTACGCTGTTCATCATGATTTGGGCACGACGACGAATACGCCGGCGTTGCTCTGTTACGCTCCGACGTGGCGAGCGTTGTTTGTACTGAGTCGAAGACGTATCGTTAGAGCGTTCAATATCCATGAGATGCTCTCTTTGGTGAACTAACAAACCAGCAAACTACGTTGCAACTATCTACGTACATTTATACCATATCCAATGATGTCATGCGCTTCGCTAGAGCTCACAAACGACTGATATACCACTCATGCGTTAATTTGAGTTTGATTTACGATTTTTACGACGCAATCGATGACGAAATTGAAAGGTTGAGCCCGATTGTTGACGCAAATTATCGAGCAACGACAGACTAAACAAGCGCAAGCGCCGGCGATTTTCGTCAGCGTACTCACGGCGACGCATCCAACGTGGTAATTCGGCGATGTTGACGAGCCGCGACCGGCGCACTAACGTGGGTGGGGTCATGTGCAACTGCTCAATAATAATATTAGCAATACGATGCGCTCCATCACGCGGTACAGCTCCTTGCAAACGCTCTACCGTGGTGGCATGCAGTTCGGGGTCCATCAAATTGCCAACTGATTGCACGATATCACGAATATTCCGTGAATGCGCACCAAGGCCACGTTCAACGACAAATGTAATATTCCCTGTCTCCTGTACACCGACCGCCTCAGTAATTACCACTGGACGCCGCATCACCAAAGCCTCCATGAGGGTACCTGGGCCAGCTTTGGTCACGACCACATCACTTGATGCCATCAATTGCTCCATGTTATCCACAAAGCCATAGATGCGCACATGAGATGGGAGATTCAAGCGTTGTAATTCATTGCGTAAGGTAGCATTGCGCCCTGTAATAACCAATAATTGCACCTCAGGGTAGGCGGCATTGAGTGCAATGACCAACTCGCGCAACCGCCCCGATCCCACACCACCAGCGGTTAATAAAACCGTAAAACGTTGGCGAT
>Ga0315902_10002986_pt1 | contig 25719 bp, 24 predicted proteins | sample LakEriMetagenome_9_FD_203523 | JGI IMG/M metagenome (GOLD analysis project Ga0315902, IMG submission 203523) | Freshwater fungal communities from buoy surface, Lake Erie, Ohio, United States - Buoy 12 MA117 | ecosystem: Environmental > Aquatic > Freshwater > Lake > Lake biofilm | place: USA... | reverse complement strand
AGGCGAGCCCGGATCGCGGCCGCTGAGCACGAAAGCGCTTCTGGCTGGACGCAACGCGAGCTTGGTGCCGGAGGCGGGACTCGAACCCGCACGCCCTATCGGGCACCGGATTTTGAGTCCGGCGCGTCTACCTGTTCCACCACTCCGGCGGCACGCTGCCGCGGATTATCCGGTTTCCGGGTTCCGGCATCAAACCGGACGGCCGCGGCCGGCCCGCACTAAGCTCGCGCCATCCCAACCCACCACGGAACTCCCATGACGACCGACACGCAGGACTTTCAGGGCAAGGTCGCGCTGGTCACCGGCGCAGCCTCGGGCATCGGGCTGGCCTGCGCCCAGACGCTGGCGCGCCGCGGCGCGGCGGTGATGCTCGCCGATCGCAGCGGCGAGGCCGGCGAGCAGGCGGCGCAGGCCATCGTGCGGGCCGGCGGCCAGGCCGCCTTCGTCACGGTCGAGGTCACCGACCCCGACTCGGTGCAGGCCATGGTCGATGCCACGGTCAAGCGCTTCGGCGCCCTGCACGCCGCGGTCAACAACGCCGGCGTGGGCCGGCGCACCGCGCAGGACGACCGCTACGGGCTCGAGGACTGGCACCGGATCATCGGCATCAACCTCACCGGGGTGTTCCTGTGCCTGCGCGCGCAACTGCCGGTCATGACCGCCGGCGGCGGCGGCTCGATCGTCAACCTCGCGTCCATCCTGGGCTCGGTGGGCTTCCCCGGCGCGGCCGCCTACACCGCCTCCAAGCACGGGGTGGTGGGCCTGACGCGCGCGGCAGCCCTGGACAACGCCGCGCAGCGCGTGCGGGTGAATGCCGTAGGTCCGGGCTTCATCGAGACACCGATGATCGCGCACGTGACCGCCGAGCAGGCGATGCGCGACTTCCTGGTCGCGCAGCATCCGATCGGCCGTCTGGGCCAGCCGCAGGAAATCGCCAACCTGATCGCCTTCCTGTGCTCCGATCAGGCCTCGTTCATCACCGGCTCGTACTACACCGTCGACGGCGGCTACACCGCCCGCTGACGAAAGCCGCCCCACCCGAGGCCGGGCTCAGCCGTGGCGCCCGGTCTCGGTGCCAGGCCGCGGGCTCAGGCGCGCGGAATCATCCAGAGCTGGCGCGAGCGCGCAAGCACGCGCCCGCGGGCATCGACGAGCGCGGTGCCGGCATGCAGCTTGCGCCCCTCGGCCTCGATCGGCCAGCCGATGACCATCAGGGATTCACCCACGGGTACGGGAGCGTCGATGCGCACCGTCATCCGGCCGGTGACCAGGGGCGGGGCATCCTGCAGGCGGTAGTTCCAGGCGATGCCGGCGGGGCAGTCGAGCGCGGCCCAGACGATGGGATCCGGCACGAGGCCGCGGTGGTCGGCCAGGCCGGCATCGGGTGTCCAGTCGGCGGCCACCGTGCCGTCATCGCCGACCGGCGAGGGCACGATGCGCAGGCCATCGTGCGGCTCGCGGCCCACGCCACAGCCGAAGCAGCTCAGGTAGCTGTTGCCGATGCGGCTGGCGGCACGCAGGCGGCCGATGGCACCCGCGGCCACCGCCTGCGCCGGCGTGGGCAGCGCCGGCAGCACGATGTCGAGCAAGACCACGCGCGCCTCGGCCAGCAGGCTCTCGCCGCGCATCAACGCAAGACCGTCGTCGGTGGCGCGCAGCCTCAGCGGCTCGTCGAGCGGCGGCGGCGCGCGCAGCGTGACCTCGACCGCGGGCAGGCCCGCGTCGTCGCCCGGCACGGCAGGCAGGCTCAGCTGCCGATACAGCGCTGTTGCGAGCACACCGGCAACATAGCCGCCGTTGCCCGAGGCGGGTGGCCCGTTGAAGCGGCGCGGGATGACGCAGGTTTCGGACATCGCGGGAGTCTCGCAGGCCAGTGTACCCTAGCGCCCCGCCGTGCCGCGGCTCGCCGCGCGCGGCCCTGACCGCAGCGGCCGCATCCCATGAAGCTCGACGATTTCGATTACGACCTCCCCGACGCGCTGATCGCACGCCACCCGCCGGTGCAGCGGAGCGCGAGCCGCCTGCTCTCGGTGCCACCCGCAGGTCCGTTCGCCGATCGCGGCATCACCGATCTGCCGGCACTGCTGCGCGCCGGCGATCTGCTGGTGCTCAACGACACCCGGGTGATGCGGGCGCGGCTGACCGGTCACAAGACCGACAGCGGCGGACGCCTCGAGGCGCTCATCGAGCGCATCACCGGCAGCCATGAGGCGATCGCGCAACTGCGCGCGAGCAAGACGCCACGGCCGGGCACCGAACTGCGGCTCGGCCAGGCGCGAGCCGTGGTCGGCGAGCGGGTGGGCAGCTTCTTCACGCTGCGCTTCGACGAACCGGTCGATGGCGTGCTCGCGCGCGACGGCGCGGTGCCGCTGCCGCCCTACATCGACCGCCCGGCCGGTGCCGCCGATGACGACCGCTACCAGACGGTGTACGCCCGCGAAAGCGGTTCGGTGGCCGCGCCCACCGCCGGCCTGCACTTCGACGACGCCCTGCTCGCGCGGCTGCGCGAGACGGGCATCGGCACCGCCTTCGTCACGCTGCATGTGGGCGCCGGCACCTTCCAGCCGGTGCGGGTCGACGACATCGCGCAGCACAGGATGCACGCCGAGCGCTTCCAGGTGCCGCAGGCCACCGCCGAGGCGATCGCCCGCACCCGCGCCGCCGGCGGGCGGGTGGTGGCGGTGGGCACCACCTCGCTGCGAACCCTCGAGAGCGCGGTCGACGAGGCCGGGGAGGTTGCGCCGATCACCGGCGAGACCGAACTCTTCGTGACGCCGGGCTTCCGCTTCCGCACGGTCGACCTGCTGCTCACCAACTTCCACCTGCCGCGCTCCACGCTGCTGATGCTGGTGTCGGCTTTTGCCGGCGTGCGCCGCATCCGCGATGCCTACGCGCACGCGATCGCCGGCGGCTATCGCTTCTACAGCTACGGCGACGCGATGCTGCTCACGCGCTGCGCCGACGCGCTCGCCCACTGACCGTCGCCGGCACGAGGAATCCGCGCCATGCTCCGATTCGATCTGCTCGCCACCGATGGCGACGCCCGCCGCGGGCGGCTCGCGCTCAACCACGGCATCGTCGAGACCCCGATCTTCATGCCGGTGGGCACCTACGGCGCGGTCAAGGCGATGAGCCCGGCCGAGCTCGAGGCCGGCGGCGCGCAGATCATCCTCGGCAACACCTTTCACCTGTGGCTGCGGCCCGGGCTGCCGGTGATCGAGCGCTTCGGCGGTCTGCACGGCTTCAACGGCTGGCAGCGGCCGATCCTGACCGACTCGGGCGGCTTCCAGGTCTTCAGCCTGGGCAGCATGCGCCGCATCAGCGAGGAAGGGGTGCGCTTCGCCTCCCCGATCAACGGCGACCGGCTGCTGCTCACGCCCGAGGAGTCGATGCGCATCCAGCGCGTGCTGAACTCGGACATCGCGATGATCTTCGACGAGTGCACGCCCTACGCGATCGACGGCAAGCCGGCCAGCCATGCCCAGGCCGCCGAATCGATGCGGCTGTCGCTGCGCTGGGCGCGGCGCTCGCGCGAGGCCTTCGACGGTCTCGGCAACCCGAACGCGCTGTTCGGCATCGTGCAGGGCGGCATGTTCGAGGACCTGCGCGACGAGTCGCTCGCCGGGCTGCGCAACATCGGTTTTCACGGCTATGCGATCGGCGGGCTGTCGGTGGGCGAACCCAAGGAAGACATGCTGCGGGTGCTCGCGCACACCGCGCCGCGCCTGCCGGCGACCGCACCGCGCTACCTGATGGGGGTGGGTACCCCCGAGGATCTGGTGGCGGGCGTGGGCTGCGGCATCGACATGTTCGACTGCGTGATGCCCACCCGCAACGCGCGCAACGGCTGGCTGTTCACCCGCTTCGGCGATCTGCGGCTGCGCAACGCGCGCTTTCGCGACGACACCCGGCCGATCGATGCCCACTGCGGCTGCTATGCCTGCCGAAACTTCTCGCGAGCCTACGTGCACCATCTGCAGCGGGTGGACGAGATCCTGGGAGCGCGGCTGGCCACCATCCACAACCTGCACTATTACCTGGAGCTGATGGCGGGCATGCGCGAGGCCATCGCGGCGGGCCGATTCGAGGCCTGGCGACGCGACTTCGCCACGGACCGCGCCCGCGGCGTGGGATAGTCGTCGCGGCTCTCTATAATGCGCGGTCGATCATCGGAGACGTTCCCATGCTGATTTCCACGGCCTACGCGCAATCCGCGGGCGGTTCCACCGAACAGCAGCTGATGGGCTTCCTGCCCATCATCCTGATGTTCATCGTGCTCTACTTCCTGATGATCCGGCCGCAGATGAAGCGCGCCAAGGAGCATCGCACGATGCTCGAGGCCCTCAAGAAGGGCGATGAAGTGGTCACCTCGGGCGGCGTCGTCGGGCGCGTGGCGCGCGTGGGCGAGTCCTACGTCACGATCGAGATCGCCCGCTCCGGTGAGAGCCCGGTCGAGGTGCACGTGCAGAGGGCCGCCGTCCAGACGCTGCTGCCCAACGGGTCCATCAAGGCCATCTGACCGCCCCCGGCCATGAACCGCTACCCGATCTGGAAGTACGTCGTCATCGCCATCTCGCTGGTCTTCGGCCTCGTCTACACGATGCCGAACTTCTTCGGCGAGTCGCCGGCGGTCCAGGTCTCCAGCGGCAAGGCCACCGTGCGCGTCGATACCGCACTGCTCGGGCGCGTCGAGAGCGCGCTCGGCAACGCGGGCGTGCCGCCCTCGGGGCTGCAGTTCGACGGCAACTCGATCAAGGCGCGCTTTCGCGACACCGACAGCCAGCTCAAGGCCAAGGATGCGCTGCAGCGCGAGCTCAACCCCGACGCCGCCGATCCGGTGTATGTGGTGGCGTTGAACCTGCTGTCGGCCTCGCCCGACTGGCTGGCGCGGCTCGGCGCCCTGCCGATGTATCTCGGCCTCGACCTCCGCGGCGGCGTGCACTTCCTGCTCGCGGTCGACACCCGGCAGGCGATCACCAAGCGCGTCGAGTCCACCACCGGCGAGTTGCGCTCGCTGCTGCGCGAGAAGTCGATCCGTCATGCGGGCATCACCCGCAACGGCGAGCGCATCGAGATCCGCTTCCGCGACGACGAAACCCGGGCTCGCGCGCGCGGCCTGCTGGCCGATCAGCAACCCGGGCTGGCGCTGGCCGAGGTCACCGAGAGTGGCGAGCCCCGGCTGCTGATCACGCTGCGCCCCGAGGTCGCGAAGGAGGTGGTCGACAACGCCCTCAAGCAGAACATCAGCACGCTGAACAACCGCGTGAACGAGCTCGGCGTGGCCGAACCGGTCATCCAGCAGCAGGGCGTCGACCGCATCGTGGTGCAACTGCCCGGCGTGCAGGACACCGCCAAGGCCAAGGACATCCTCGGCCGGACCGCCACCCTCGAGGCGCGGCTGGTCGACGGCTCGGCCGAGGCGCAGGCCGCGCTCACCGGCGCCGGCCCGGTGCCCTTCGGCAGCGAGCTCTTCAAGGTCGGGCGCGGTGCCCCCGTGGTGCTGCGCAAGCAGGTGATCTTCTCCGGCGAACAGCTCACCGGTGCCCAGGCCACCTTCGACGAGAACCAGCGGCCGGCAGTGGGCATCCAGCTCAACGACGGCGCCGGCCGGGTGCTGCGCGAGGTCTCGCGCGAAAACCTCAAGAAACCGATGGCGGTGGTGCTCTTCGAGCGCGGCCGCGGCGAAGTGCTCACCGTGGCCACCATCCAGGCCGAACTCGGCTCGCGCTTCCAGATCACCGGCATGGACAGCCCGCAGGGCGCCAACGACCTCGCCCTGCTGCTGCGCGCCGGGGCGCTCGCGGCCCCGATGGAGATCATCGAGGAGCGCACGATCGGCCCCAGCCTGGGCGCCGACAACATCGCCAAGGGCTTCAACAGCACGCTCTACGGCTTCATCGCGATCGCCATCTTCATGGTGTCCTATTACCTGCTCTTCGGCGTGTTCTCCACGCTGGCGCTCGCCATCAACCTGCTGCTGCTGGTGGCGCTGCTGTCGCTGCTGCAGGCCACGCTCACGCTGCCCGGCATCGCGGCCATCGCCCTTACGCTCGGCATGGCCATCGACGCCAACGTGCTGATCAACGAGCGGGTGCGCGAGGAACTGCGCAACGGCATGCCGCCGCAGACCGCGATCGCCACGGGCTACGAGCGCGCCTGGGCCACCATCCTCGACTCCAACGTCACCACGCTGATCGCCGGCGTGGCGCTGCTGGTCTTCGGCTCGGGCGCGGTGCGCGGCTTCGCGGTCGTGCACTGCCTGGGCATCCTCACCTCGATCTACTCGGCGGTCTTCTTCTCACGCGGTCTGGTCAACCTCTGGTACGGCCGCCAGAAGAAGCTCGGCAAGCTGTCGATCGGCCAGGTCTGGAAGCCCTCCTGACCCCCCGCCTCACCCGCGCACAGGCCACCGTCCATGGAATTCTTCCGCATCCGCCGCGACATCCCGTTCATGCGGCATGCGCTGGTGTTCAACCTGATCTCGGTGCTCACGTTTGTCGCTGCCGTGGGTTTCCTCGCGGTACGCGGCCTGCATCTGTCGATCGAGTTCACCGGTGGCACGGTGCTCGAGGTGAGCTACCCGCAGGCGGCCGACCTCGGCAAGATCCGGCGCAGCGTCGAGCAGCTCGGCTTCACCGATGCCCAGGTGCAGAACTTCGGCACCGCGCGCGACGTCATGATCCGGCTGCCGCTGCGCAAGGGCGAGAGCTCGGCGCGGCAGAGCGAGCAGGTGATGGCCGCGCTGCAGGCCCAGGACCCGAAGGCCGAACTGCGCCGGGTGGAGTTCGTGGGCCCGCAGGTGGGCGCCGAGCTCGCCACCGACGGCGCGCTGGCGCTGCTGTTCGTGGTCATCGGCATCATGGCCTATCTCGCGGCGCGCTTCGAGTGGAAGTTCGCGGTCGCGGCCATCGTCGCCAATCTTCACGACGTGATCATCATCCTGGGCTTCTTCGCGGCCTTCCAGTGGGAGTTCTCGCTGTCGGTGCTCGCGGCGGTGCTCGCGGTGCTCGGCTACTCGGTCAACGAGTCGGTCGTCATCTTCGACCGCGTGCGCGAGAAGTTCCGCGATCGCGCCGCGCGCACCATGCCCCCGCCGCAGGTGCTCGATCACGCGATCACCAGCACCATCTCGCGCACGATCATCACGCACGGTTCCACGCAGCTCATGGTGCTGTCGATGCTGATCTTCGGCGGGCCCACGCTGCACTACTTCGCGCTGGCGCTGACCATCGGCATCCTGTTCGGCATCTATTCGTCGGTCTTCGTGGCGGCCGCCATCGCCATGTGGCTGGGCGTGCGCCGCGAGGATCTCGTCAAGCCGGTCAAGAAGAAGGACGACGGGCAGCCCGAGCTGCCCTGAGCCTGCGTTCGGCGTTCGCGCCGGGGCGCGGGCGTCGGGCCGGGCCTGTTTCCGGGAGGGCCGCATGATCCGCGTTCGCATCTGGGATCTTCCCACCCGCGTCTTTCACGGGCTGCTCGCGCTGTGCGTGATCGGCTCGGTCGTGTCGGTGAAGTTCGGCGGCAATGCGATCGCCTGGCACTTCCGCTTCGGCTACGCGATCCTCGCGCTGCTGCTGTTCCGGCTGATCTGGGGTTTCGTCGGCCCGCGCTACGCCCGATTCACGAGCTTCCCACCAGATCCGCGGGCAGCGCTCGCGAACCTGCGTGGCGCCGCACACCCCGCAGGCGGTCACAATCCGCTGGGCGCCTTCTCGGTCTATGCCATGCTCGCCGCCCTCGCCTTCCAGGCGGTGAGCGGGCTCTTTGCCAACGACTCGATCATGTGGGATGGCCCGCTGCGGCCCTGGGTGACCGAAGCCACCAGCGAACTGGTCACCCGCTGGCACCGGCTCAACCGCTACCTGCTCCTCGGGCTGATCGGCCTGCATCTGGCGGCCATCGCCTGGTATTCGCTGCGCCGGGGGCAGCGGCTGGTGGGCCCGATGCTCACCGGAGACCGGCAGGTCGACCCGGGCATGGCCCCCGCGCCGGCGCTCGACGACGCCCGCGTGCGACTGGGCGCGCTCGCGCTGCTGACGGTGTGTGCGGCCGCCGTGGCGGCGCTGATCACGCTGGCGCGCTGAAGCCGCCGGACCACCCTCGGGCGCTGGCTGGCGGCGGCGCTGACTCAGTCCTTGCGGAACTTGTCGTGGCAGCCCTTGCACGAGGCGCCCACGGCCCCGAGTTGCGTGCGAAGGGTATCGAGACTGCCGGCGGCAGCCACGAGCTTGCCGGTCTCGGCCTGCATCTTGTCGGCAGCGGCCTTGAAGTCGGCCGCGTTGCTCAGCCCTTCAGGCTTCAGACGGGTGTCGCCGGCGGCCGAGTTGGGCACGAAGGCTTCCCAGGGCAGACGGCCCACCGATTCGATGATGCGCGCGGAGTTCTGCGCGGCTGCGGCATCGAAGGGCTTGTCGCCCTTGGCCATCGCCGACAGACGTCCCATGTGGTTGCCCACCACGGTGAAGGAGGCCTTGCGATACTTGATCGCGTCTTCGACCTTGGCGAACTGCGCCGCGGCCGGCACGGCGTGAAGGGCGGCGATCGCGGCAGCGATGCCCAGGGTCAGGGCGACAGGCTTCATGGAACCATCCTCGGGGAACGCGGGGAGCCCGATTATTCCACCGAAAGCGCCGGATGCGGGCATTCGCGCCGCGAAAGCCCCCGGCTGCTCAGATCCGCCGGGCGAGTTCCGTGGCCGCCCCGAGGTAGGCGGCCGGGGTGAGCGCGCGCAGCCGCTCGCGCGCCTGCGCCGGCATCGGCAGGCGCTCGACGAAGGCGGCAAGCTCGGCCGCGCCGATTGCCCGTCCGCGGGTGAGCTCCTTGAGCTGCTCGTAGGGGTTCTCGACGCCGTAACGACGCATCACGGTCTGGATCGGCTCGGCGAGCACTTCCCAGTTGGCGTCGAGATCGGCGAGCATCCTGGCGCGATCGATCTCGAGCTTGCCCAGACCGCGCAGGCAGGCATCCCAGGCCAGCACCGAATAGCCCAGCGCCACGCCGACGTTGCGCAGCACGGTGGAGTCGGTCAGGTCGCGCTGCCACCGCGACACCGGCAGCTTGTCGGCGAGGTGGCGCAGCAGCGCGTTGGCCAGCCCGAGGTTGCCCTCGGAATTCTCGAAGTCGATCGGGTTGACCTTGTGCGGCATCGTCGATGATCCGACCTCGCCAGCCTTGGTCTTCTGGCGGAAGTAGCCCAGCGAGATGTAGCCCCAGAGGTCGCGGTCGAGGTCGAGCACGATGGTGTTCAGCCGCGCGACCGCGTCGAAGAACTCGGCCATCCAGTCGTGCGGCTCGATCTGGATGGTGTAGGGATTGAACTGCAGCCCGAGCGACTCGACCACGCCGCGTGCGAAGCCCGGCCAGTCGACCTCCGGGCAGGCCGCGAGATGCGCGTTGTAGTTGCCCACCGCACCGTTCATCTTGGCCATCACCGGCACATCGGTCAGGCGCTGCAGCGCGCGCTCGAGCCGCGCGACCACGTTGGCGATCTCCTTGCCCATGGTCGTGGGCGAGGCCGGCTGGCCGTGCGTGCGCGAGAGCATCGGCGCGTCGGCAAGGTCGTGGGCGAGTTCGCGCAGCCGCTCGACCACGCGCCTCGCCGCCGGCAGCAGCACCTCGGTACGCGCGCGGCTCAGCATCAGCGCGTGCGCGGTGTTGTTGATGTCCTCGGAGGTGCAGGCGAAGTGGATGAATTCCGCCGCCGCCGCCAGCTGCGGCCGGCCGGCCACCGATTCCTTCAGGAAGTACTCCACCGCCTTGACGTCATGGTTGGTGACCGACTCGATGGCCTTGATGCGCGCCGCGTGCTCGACCCCGAAACCCGCGAGCAGATCGGCGAGGAAGGCGCGTGAGCCGGCGTCGAAAGGCGCGAGCTCGGGCAGCCCGGCGTCCGAGAGCGCAACCAGCCAGGCGATCTCGACCTGCACGCGAAAGCGCATGAAGGCGGCTTCGGAGAGCAGATTGCGCAGGGGCTCGAGGCGCGCGGCGTAGCGACCGTCGAGCGGCGACAGGGCGGTGAGAGCGAAGGTGTCCATGGGCGCGATGCTAGCACCGGGCCCGGCACCCCTCCGCGCTGCCGCGGGCTCAGGCGGGCTCGAGCGTGAAGCGGTCGGGCCGCGCAGCACCCCAGAAGCGCTCGAACACCGTGGGTAGCGGACCCGCCCCGAGCAGCTGGCCGGGTACGAGGAAGTCGTGCAGCTCGGCCATCGAGCGCACCTCGTCGGGCGAGGTGCGCCGCAGGATGTGGCGCGGCGAAATCTGCGAGGGATGGTCGAGGCCGGCGGCCGCCACCAGCTCGGCCAGCGCCTGCAGGGTGTTGTGGTGGAAGTTGGCCACGCGCTGCGCCTTGTCGGGCACCACCAGTGCACGCTGGCGCACCGGATCCTGGGTGGTGACGCCGGTCGGGCAGGTGCCGGTATGGCAGCTCTGCGCCTGGATGCAGCCGAGCGCGAACATGAAGCCGCGCGCGCTGTTGCACCAGTCGGCCCCCAGCGCCATCGTGCGCGCGATGTCGAAGCCGCTCACGATCTTGCCGGCAGCGCCCAGCCGCACGCGCTCGCGCAGCCCGAGACCGACCAGCGTGTCGTGCACCAGCATCAGCCCGTCGCGCATCGGCATGCCCATGCGGTCGATGAACTCCACCGGGGCAGCACCGGTGCCGCCCTCCTTGCCATCGACCACGATGAAATCGGGCACGATGCCGGTCTCGCGCATCGCCTTGGCCACCGCGAACCACTCCCACGGATGGCCGATCGCGAGCTTGAAGCCGGTGGGCTTGCCACCGGAAAGCTCGCGCAGACGGGCGACGAATTCGAGCAGGCCGATCGGCGAATCGAAGGCGCTGTGCGAGGCGGGCGAGATGCAGTCCGTCCAGGCGGGCACGCCGCGCGCCTGTGCGATCTCGGGCGTGACCTTGGGCCCGGGCAGCACGCCACCATGCCCCGGCTTGGCGCCCTGCGAGAGCTTGATCTCGACCATCCTGACCTGAGGGTCGCGGGCGTTGCGCTGGAAAGCCTCGGGATCGAAGCGGCCCTGCGCATCGCGGCAACCGAAGTAGCCGCTGCCGATCTCCCAGATCAGGTCGCCGCCATGCTCGCGGTGGTAGGCGCTGATCGAGCCCTCGCCGGTGTCGTGCGCGAAACCGCCAAGCTTGGCGCCGCGGTTCAGCGCGCGGATCGCGTTGGCCGACAGCGACCCGAAACTCATCGCCGAGATGTTGAAGACCGAGGCCTCGTAGGGCTGTGCGCAGTCGGGCCCGCCAATGCGCAGCCGAAAGTCGTGCGAGGCGGGTTGCGACGGCACCATCGAGTGGTTGATCCACTCGAAGCCCGCGGCATAGACATCGTGCTGCGTGCCGAAGGGACGCTTGTCGAGCGCACGCTTGGCGCGCTGATAGACCACGGCACGCTGCTCGCGCGAGAAGGGAATGTTCTCGGTGTCGGATTCGATGAAGTACTGGCGGATTTCGGGCCGCACGTACTCGAACAGAAAGCGCAGATGACCCATCAGCGGATAGTTGCGCAGGATCGCGTGGCGGGTCTGGATCAGGTCGCGCAGGCCGACGGCCACCAGCGCAAGCCCGGCGACCGCCCAGCCCCAGCCGATGAGATCGCGCTGAACGGCCACGAGCGCCGCGATCGTGCCGGCGACGACCACCAGCAGCGCGAGGTAGCGGATATGCGTCATGGAGCCCCCTCGTGAACGACCCGGGCAACACCGGCGCCCCTGCACGGGCGCATGCGGATCAGGACTGCGTCGAGGCGATCAGGCCGCCGCCCAGGCAGACCTCGCCATCGTAGAGCACCGCCGATTGCCCCGGCGTGACCGCCCATTGCGGTGTCTCGAAGGAGAGCGCGAAATGCTCGGTCTCGAGGGGGTCGAACCGGCAGGCGGCATCGCCTTGCCGATAGCGGGTCTTGGCGCCGAGCGCCGCGCCCGCCGGCGGGGGCTCGCCGGCCACCCAGTGGGCGCTGTCGGCGACCAGGCGATCACTGAGCAGCCAGGGATGGTCATGCCCCTGGACCACCACCAGCGCGTTGCGTTCGAGGTCCTTGCGCGCGACGAACCAGGGTTCGCCGCTGCCGCCCCGCTGCCCGCCGATGCCGATGCCCTTGCGCTGACCCAGGGTGTGGAAGGCCAGGCCGCCATGCTCGCCGATGCAGCGGCCGTCCTCGGTGAGCACCGGCCCGGGCTGGACGGGCAGGTAGCGCGACAGGAACTCCCGGAACGGACGCTCGCCGATGAAGCAGATGCCGGTGGAATCCTTCTTGGCGGCGTTGGCCAGGCCGATTCGCGCGGCGATCGCGCGCACCTCGGTCTTGCGCAGACCCCCCAGCGGGAAACGTGTGCGCGCGAGCTGTGCCTGCGACAGCCGGTGCAGGAAGTAGCTCTGATCCTTGGCCGGATCGAGGCCGCGCAGCAGCTCGAAACGCGAGCCCCGCACGCATTCGTCGGCCGCCGCGGGCACCTCGCGCACCCGCGCGTAGTGGCCGGTCGCGATCAGCCCCGCGCCCATGCGCAGCGCGTGATCGAGGAAGGCCTTGAACTTGATCTCGGCGTTGCACAGCACATCCGGGTTCGGCGTGCGCCCGGCGGAATACTCGCGCAGGAACTCGGCGAAGACCCGCTCGCGGTATTCGGCGGCGAAGTTGACCGCCTCGATGTCGATGCCGATGACATCGGCCGCGCTCGCGGCGTCGATCCAGTCCTGGCGGGTGGCGCAGTAACGGTCGTCGTCGTCATCCTCCCAGTTCTTCATGAACAGGCCGACGACATCCCATCCCTGCTCGCGCAGCAGCCAGGCGGTGACCGAGGAATCGACCCCGCCCGACATGCCCACCACGATGCGCCGCCCCGCGCCGGCCTCCGTCATCGCGCGAGGCAGTCGGGATGGGTGTGGAGGCACTCGAGCGCGAAGCGCCGGCCCGCGGCGTGGTCGTCGATCGTCTGCATGACCAGCGGGCTGCGGTGCTCGGCGGCACGGGCGCGGATCTCGTCGGCGCTCATCCACAGCGCGCGCACGATGCCCTCGTCGAGGGCGCGACCATGTTCGACCCCGAGCAGGTCGCAGTCGAAGGCGATGCGCAGGTAGGTGACATCGGTGCCGTCGCCGGGATGCCGGTAGCGGGCGAGGTACATGCCTACGCCGGCGCGCGGCTGCACCCGGTGCGCGCTTTCCTCGAGGGTTTCGCGGACGACCGCCTGCACGAGCGTCTCACCCGGATCGAGATGACCCGCCGGCTGATTGAGCCGCAGGCCTTCGCGGGTGTGCTCCTCGACCATCAGGTAACGGCCGTCGCGAACGACGACCGCCGCCACGGTAACGCTCGGCTTCCAAGGGTCCATTTCCCGAGTTTAACGGAGGGGCGTGATATAACACCGGCCGGATTCGAACGCGGGCCTCGCCGCGGGAGGAAGAACCCATGCTGATTGGAGTGCCGGCCGAAACCCGCGACGGCGAAACCCGCGTTGCCGCCACCGCCGAAACGGTCAAGAAACTCGTGGCGGGCGGTCACCGCGTGCTGGTTCAGGCCGGCGCCGGCGTGCGCGCGGCCCAGACGGACGATGCCCTGAGCGCCGCGGGCGCCGAGATCACCGACGCCGCCGCCGCGCTCGGTGCCGACCTGGTGCTGAAGGTACGCGCCCCGTCGACCGCCGAACTCGGCGCCATGAAGGCCGGCGCCTCGGTGGTCGGCATGCTCGAGCCCTTCAATGCCGAGGGCATCGCGGCGATGAACACCGCCGGCCTGAGCGCCTTTGCGCTCGAGGCGGCACCGCGCACCACACGCGCCCAGAGCATGGACGTCCTCTCCTCGCAGGCCAACATCGCGGGCTACAAGGCGGTGCTGCTCGCCGCTGCCGCCTACGGCCGCATGATGCCGATGCTGATGACCGCTGCCGGCACCGTGAAGGCGGCGCGCGTGCTGATCCTCGGCGCCGGCGTGGCCGGGTTGCAGGCGATCGCCACCGCCAAGCGTCTGGGCGCGGTGATCGAGGCCTCCGACGTGCGCCCCGCCGTGAAGGAGCAGATCGAGTCGCTCGGCGCCAAGTTCGTCGATGTTCCCTTCGAGACCGACGAGGAACGCGAAATCGCGCAAGGCGTGGGCGGCTACGCCCGCCCGATGCCCGCGGCATGGATGCAGCGTCAGGCGGCCGCGGTCGCCGAGCGCATGAAGCAGGCCGACATCGTCATCACCACCGCGCTGATCCCCGGCCGCAAGGCACCGGTACTGATCAGCGAGGACATGGTGCGTTCGATGAAGCCTGGCTCGGTGATCCTCGACATGGCGGTCGAGCAGGGCGGCAACTGCGCGGTCTCCGAGCCTGGCCAGACCGTGGTTCGCCACGGCGTCACCATCATCGGCCAGCCTAACCTGCCGGCCACCGTGCCGGCCGACGCCTCGGCCCTGTACGCCCGCAACGTGCTCGACTTCCTCAAGCTGGTGCTGACCAAGGAAGGCGGACTCACGATCAACCGCGATGACGACATCGTCGCCGCCTGCCTGCTCTGCAGCGGCGGCGAGATCGTCCGGCGCAACTGAGCCCGCGCCGTCGCGCGCATGCCGCCGCGCGCGCCATCCGGCGCCGTGGCTTTCAACCTCTCCGCAGCCAGGACTTGCCATGGAAGCGATCAGTCCCACCATCGTCAACCTGATCATCTTCGTGCTGGCGATCTACGTCGGCTACCACGTGGTCTGGAACGTGACGCCGGCCCTCCATACCCCGCTGATGGCGGTCACCAACGCCGTGTCGGCCATCATCATCGTGGGCGCGATGCTCGCCGCCGCACTCACCGAGACCGGGCTTGGCAAGACGATGGGCGTGCTCGCGGTGGCGCTCGCGGCGGTCAACGTCTTTGGCGGCTTCCTGGTCACGCGCCGCATGCTCGACATGTTCAAGAAGAAGGAGCCGCGCGGCTCCGGAGGCGGCAAGTGAACCCGGGCGGCAACGCGCGCGGAAATGCGCGCGGCTTCGCGCTGATGCTGGTGTTCGCGGTCGCGGTATCGATCGTGCTCGGCCTCGTGGTCGAGCGCTTCACGGCGCCCGGCTGGGAGCGCACTTTCTGGTTCGGGGTCGGGCTCACGGCCATCCTGTTCCCGGCCGGCCGCTTCGCCGAGCGGCGCGGCTGGATCCAGGGCTTCTGGTACGCCGGGCCGGCGGCTCGCCCTGGCACGGGCCAACCCACCGCCGATGCCGTCCCGCCAGCCGCCGAGCCCGGCACCCGATCCGATCCCGAGGCCGCCGCCAACATCGCGGCGACCTCCCTGCACTCCCGGGACGACGCCGCAACGCCGTCCATTACCCGCGCGTCGAGCGGAGAAACCCGATGAGCCTGAACCTGAACGTCGTCGTCCTGCTGTACCTGATCGCCTCGGTGTGCTTCATCCAGGCGCTCAAGGGGCTGTCGCATCCGACCACTTCGATCCGCGGCAATGTCTTCGGCATGACCGGCATGACGATCGCGGTCCTGACCACCGTCGGCCTGATCGCGATGATGGTCGAGCGCGCCGCCGGTGGTCCCACGCTCGCCGCAGGCCTGGGCTGGGTGCTCGCGGGCCTGGTGGTGGGCGGGGGCGCCGGCGCGATCATGGCCAAGCGCGTCGAGATGACCAAGATGCCCGAGCTCGTCGCCTTCATGCACAGCATGATCGGCCTTGCGGCGGTGTTCATCGCGATCGCCTGCGTGGCCGAGCCTCACGCCTTCAACATCGTCGCCAAGGGCGAGCCCATCCCGGTGGGCAACAAGATCGAGCTCTTCATCGGCACCTTCGTCGGCGCGATCACCTTCTCGGGTTCGGTCATCGCCTTTGGCAAGCTGTCGGGCAAGTACAAGTTCCGGCTGTTCCAGGGCGCGCCGGTGGTCTTCCCGGGCCAGCACATGGTCAACCTGGCGCTGGCGATCGCGATGGTGGGCTTCGGCATCGCCTTCACCGCCACCGGCGACTGGGCGCCGTTCTGGATCATGCTGGCGATCGCCTTCGTGCTGGGCGTGCTGATCATCATCCCGATCGGCGGCGCTGACATGCCGGTGGTGGTGTCGATGCTCAACAGCTACTCGGGCTGGGCGGCGGCCGGTATCGGCTTCTCGCTCAACAACAGCATGCTGATCATCGCCGGCAGCCTGGTGGGTTCCTCGGGCGCGATCCTGAGCTACATCATGTGCAAGGCGATGAACCGCTCGTTCTTCAACGTGATCCTTGGCGGCTTCGGCGGCGAGGCCGCGGCGGCGAGCACCGGCGGCGCGCAGCAGCAGCGGCCGGTCAAGGCAGGCTCGGCCGACGACGCGGCCTTCCTGCTCGCCAACGCCGAGACCGTGATCATCGTGCCCGGCTACGGCCTGGCGGTGGCGCGCGCCCAGCACCCGCTGAAGGAGCTCGCGCAGAAGCTCACCGACAAGGGGATCACGGTCAAGTACGCGATCCATCCGGTCGCCGGCCGCATGCCCGGCCACATGAACGTGCTGCTCGCCGAGGCCGAGGTCCCCTATGACCAGGTGTTCGAGATGGAGGACATCAACGCCGAGTTCGGCGATACCGACGTGGTGCTGGTGCTCGGCGCCAACGACGTCGTCAACCCGGCCGCCAAGGATCCGAAGTCGCCGATCGCCGGCATGCCGATCCTCGAGGCGCACAAGGCGCGCCAGGTGATCGTCAACAAGCGCAGCATGGCCTCGGGTTACGCGGGTCTCGACAACGAGCTCTTCTACATGGACCGCACGATGATGGTCTTCGGCGACGCGAAGAAGGTCGTCGAGGACATGGTCAAGGCGGTCGAGTAGTCGCAGGCGCGCGCGTGCGCGACGCGGCGTTGATGCGCATCCAGCTGCTCTCCGACCTGCACCTCGAGACCGAGGCCTTCGCTCCCGAGCCCGCGCCCGGCGCCGATCTGCTGGTGCTCGCCGGCGACATCGATGCCGGCCACGAGGGCCTCGAGCGTTTCGCCGGCTGGCCGGTGCCGGTGGTCTGCGTGGCCGGCAATCACGAGTTCGATCACCGAGACATCGACGAGGCGCTCGCAGCGCTGCGCCACCGCTGCGAGCGGCTGGGCTTCGCGATGCTCGAGCGCGACGCGCTGGTGCTGACGCTCGGCGGGCTGCGGCTGCGCCTGCTCGGCACCACGCTGTGGTCGGACTTCGATCTGCTCGGCGTGGCCTCGCGCGAGCGCTGCATGCGCGCCGGTCACTACTTCCTCGAGCACGTGCAGCGCTCGACCCGCGGCGGGGTGCGATTCGGTACCGCGCAGGTGCGTGACGAGTTCGCACGCTGCCGCGACTGGTTGTCAATGCAACTGTCGCTCGGCCGCCGCGGGTCCCACTGGGACGAGACCGTCGTCATCACGCACTTCGGACCATCGGCGCGCAGCGCCGATCCGCGTTACGGCCTGCAGCCGGCAAGTGCGAGCTTCTGCAGCAACTGCGAGGACCTGATGGGCCGGGCGGCGCTCTGGCTGCACGGCCACCTGCACTGCCGCCACGACTACACGATCGCCGGCACGCGGGTCGTCTCGAACGCCCGCGGCCATGTCGAGCGCGGCGAGGCCGACGGCCACGATCCGCGCTTCACGATCGCACTGTAGGCGACACGGCGTGACCCCGCGGCGACGGCTGCTGCGCGGCGCGCTCGCGGGCGCCATGGTCACGCTGGCTGGCGGTTGCGCCACCGAGGCCATCGAGCGGGTGGCCGAGCAGCCGCTGCCCGAGCCACGGCCCCGACTCGGCGATCGCTGGCGCTACGAGCTGATCAACCGCTTCAACAGGCAACGTACCGGCGAGGTGCTCGCCGAGGTCGAGGAAAGCGCACCGACCCTCCGGGTGGCGCTGCGGGATGCTGACGGGCGACGCCTCGGCGACGAGCTCTACGCGACGCCCTGGGCGGTTCTCCAGGAACCGTTCTACGCCTTCGTGCAGATCTTCAGCACGCCGATGCCGCTGCTGCCGCCCTCAGGCCGCGCCGGCGACGCCCGCTGGCACGAGAGCAGCTACCGCCTGCCGGGCACCGACCAGCACTACCGCTGGGAGGTTCGCAACGCCGCCGAGGGCTGGGAACGCCTGCGCGTGCCGGGCGGCGAGTTTGTCGTGCTGCGCGTGGTACGCGACATCGTGTTCGCCCACCCGGACTTCACGCGGCTGCGGCCGTGGCGTCGCGAAACCCTGTGGTATGCGCCCGCGATCCATCGCTGGATCCAGCGCGAGTGGGCCGGCTGGTATCTCTGGCCGGGCGAACGATTCCCGCTGCGCGAGGACGCCGTGCGCTGGCGCCTGCTCGACCATCGGCCTGCGACCGCGGGGTGAGCGGCCGGGTGCCACTGCAGCCTGAACGGCCGGGCGCGAGGGCTCCCCGTCTCAGGCGGTCGGGTTGATCGCCTCGTCGAGCCACTCGATCCAGTGGCGCACCGGCGTGCCGGTGCCCGACTGCAGGTGGCTGATGCAGCCGATATTGGCCGACAGGATCATCGCCGGGGCACTCGCCTGCAGTGCCGCGAGCTTGCGGCTGCGCAGCTCGCCGGCGAGGGCGGGCTGCAGCACCGAATAGGTGCCCGCCGAGCCGCAGCACAGGTGCGAATCGGCCACCGACCCGACCTCGACCCCGAGGGATCCGAGCAGGCGCTCGACCTCGCCGCGCACCTGCTGGCCGTGCTGCAGCGTGCACGGCGGGTGGAAGACCACCCGATCGACCGGCAGGCGAGCCGGCATCCGAAGATCGCCGCGTTCGAGGGCGGCGGCTACCTCGCGTGGCAGCCACTGCGCGAGATCGCGCGTGAGATCGACGATACGGCGCGCGCGCTCGGCCCAGATCGGATCATCGTGCAGCAGGTGGGCGTAGTCGCGCACCATCGCCCCGCAGCCCGAGGCATTCATCAGCAGCGCCTCGACGGCGCCCGACTCGACCAGCGGCCACCATGCGGCGAGGTTGCGCCGTGCGTCCTCGCGCGCGCCCTCGTGATCGTCAAGGTGATGGCGAATGGCGCCGCAACAGCCCGCGCCAGGCGCTCCAAGCCCCTGGACGCCGAGCGCATCGAGCACCCGCCGCGTGGCGGCGTCGATACGCGGCATCATCGCAGGCTGCACGCAGCCCTCGAGCAGCAGCACCTTGCGCGCATGGCCGCGCTCCGGCAGCGGTCCGGGGGCGCGGCGCGCGGGGACCTTGGCGCGCAACGCCGCCGGCAGCAGCGGACGAAGCGCCTGACCGGCGCGCATCGCCGGGTCGAAGAGCCAGCGCCGGGTGAGCCCCTCGCGCAGCACCGTGCGCAGCAGCCGCTGCCCGGCCGGGCGCGCGACCTGGCGATCGACCAGCCGGCGGCCGATGTCGACGAGGTGACCATAGCGCACACCTGAGGGACAGGTGCTCTCGCAGCTGCGACAGGTCAGGCAACGATCGAGATGCTGCTGGGTGGTCTCGGTGGCAGCCCGCCCCTCGACCACCTGCTTGATCAGGTAGATGCGCCCGCGCGGACCATCGAGCTCATCGCCGAGCAGCTGGTAGGTCGGGCAGGTCGCGGTGCAGAAGCCGCAGTGCACGCAGCTGCGCAGGATCGATTCGGCTTCGATGCCATCGGGGGTGCCCTTCAGCCAGTCGGCGAGGTGGGTTTCCATGGTGTCTCGGGTGCGCGGATCCGGATCAGAGCGCCGGATACAGGCGTCCGGGGTTGAAGATGCGGTTCGGATCGAACTCGCGCTTGAGGCGACCATGCAGTGCCGCGAGCGGCGGCGCCAGCGGCTGAAAGACGCCCTGCGCACGGTCGCCACCCCGAAACAGGGTTGCCGAGCCGCCCACCGCACGCGCCACCTCGCGCACCATCGCCGCGGGCGCCTCGAGGTCATACCAGCGCAGCGCGCCGCCCCATTCGATCAGCGGCTCGCCGGGCAGGGCGAGCACCGGCGCGGTCGATGGCACCGACAGGCGCCACAGCGCCGAAGCCTGCGCCAGACGCGGATGACGATGCTCGCGTACCTCGGTCCAGAAGGCCGCTGCGGCATCGTCATCGATCGCGCGCAGGCCATGACGACGACCGAGCAGTTCGGCAGCCGCCTGCACCGCGGCGCCGGCACCCGACAGCCGCACGGTCGCCACGCCATCGACCCACGCGGTGGCCGAAACCGGCAACGGCTGGCCCCCCCAGGCATTGAAGGCCTCGAGCGCGGCAGCCTGCTCGAACGGGCCGGCGAGCGACCGTTCGCAGGCCGGCAACGGCAGCACCTTGAGCGAGACCTCGGTGATCAGGCCGAGCACGCCGAGCGAGCCGCACAGCAGCCGCGAGACATCGTAACCCGCGACGTTCTTCATCACCTGCCCGCCAAACCGCAACCAGCGTCCGCGGGCATCGAGCAGGCAGGCGCCGAGCACGAAGTCGCGCACCGCGCCCGCACTCGCGCGCCGCGGTCCGGACAGGCCCGCGGCCACCATGCCACCGACGGTGGCTGCCCCATCGAAGGACGGCGGCTCGAAAGCGAGCATCTGGCCCGCCGCCGCGACCGCCGCTTCGACTTCGGCCAGCGGCGTGCCACAGCGGGCGGTGATGACGAGCTCGGTGGGCTCGTAGGCGACGATGCCGGCATAGCCACGGGTGTCGAAGACCTCGCCGGCAGGCGCTTCACCATAGAAGACCTTGCTCGCACCGCCGCGCAACGCCAGCGCGGTGCCGGCGGCATCAGCCGCGAGCAGACGCTCGCGCCAGTCGCGCAGCACCGCGCCGAGCGGCGGGGGATCGGCAGGCAGGGACATGGTGATCGACCTCAGAAGCGCGGCAGATCGGCGAAAGGCAGGCGCCCCGCATGCACATGCATCTTGCCGTACTCGGCGCAGCGCGCCAGCGTGGGAATCGCCTTGCCGGGGTTGAGCAGACCCGGCTCGTCGAAGGCACGCTTGACTGCGAAGAAGGCGGCCCGTTCCTCGGGGGAAAACTGCACGCACATCGAGTTGATCTTCTCGATGCCCACGCCGTGCTCACCGGTGACCGTGCCGCCGAGCTCGACGCAGAGCTCGAGGATCTCGGCGCCGAAGCGCTCGGCGCGCTCCCACTGGTCGCGGTCGTTGGCGTCGAAGAGGATCAGCGGATGCAGGTTGCCGTCGCCGGCATGGAACACGTTCATGCAGCGCAGCGCGTGGCGGCGCTCCATGTCGGCGATGGCCGCCAGCATGCGCCCGAGGTTCTTGCGCGGAATCGTGCCGTCCATGCAGTAGTAGTCGGGCGAGATGCGACCGGCGGCCGGAAAGGCGTTCTTGCGGCCCGACCAGAAGCGCAGCCGCTCGGCCTCGGATTCGGATACCCGGATCGCGGTGGCGCCCGAGGCGCGCAACACCTGCTCGATGCGCGCGATCTCGTCGGCCACCTCTTCGGGGGTGCCGTCGGACTCGGCGAGCAGGATGGCCGCGGCGTCGAGGTCGTAGCCAGCGCGCACGAAGGGCTCGACCGCCTGCGAGGTCTTCTGATCCATCATCTCGAGCCCGGCAGGGATGATGCCCGCTGCGATGATGCTCGCGACCGCGTCGCCCGCCCGGATCACCTCGTCGAAGGAGGCCATCACCACCCGCGCGACCTGCGGCCGCGGCACGAGCTTCACGGTGACCTCGGTGACCACCGCCAGCATGCCCTCCGAGCCGATCAGTACCGCGAGCAGATCGAGACCCGGCGCGTCGAGGGCTTCGGCGCCGAACTCGACTGCCTCGCCGTCGATCGTGAAGCCGCGCACCCGCAGCACGTTGTGGACGGTGAGCCCGTACTTGAGGCAATGCACCCCGCCGGAGTTCTCGGCGATGTTGCCGCCGATGGTGCAGGCGATCTGCGAGGAGGGGTCGGGCGCGTAGTAGAGCCCGTGCGGCGCCGCAGCCTCGGAGATGGCGAGATTGCGCACGCCGGGCTGCACACGCGCGAGGCGTGCCCGGGGATCGAGCGCCAAAATGCGGTTGAGCTTGGCCAGACCGAGCACCACGCCGCTGGCATGCGGCATCGAACCGCCCGACAGGCTGGTGCCGGCGCCGCGCGCGACCACCGGCACGTCGAGCTCACGACAAGCCAGCAGCACCTCGCGCACCTGGGCCTCGGTCTCGGGCAAGGCGACCACCATCGGCAGCTGGCGAAAGGCCGACAGCGCGTCGCACTCGTAGGGGCGGGTGTCTTCCTCGCGAAACAGCACGCAGTGGGCCGGCAGGCAGCGGCGCAGCCGCTGGGCCACCTGCGCCTGCCGCTGCGGCGTGGGGGCGGCCGCGAGGTCGGTGAAGCGCGGCTCGTCGGCTAGGGTGTCGATCACGGTCATGGACGCAGCGTACCTGCCGCGCCGGCGTCCGGAAATGGGGGAAAACGCGAAAGTTCTTTGCGCGATCCGGCAAGCTGCCGGATGCCCGGCGCCTGCCTGCGCCGGGACCCGAGGCCAGGAGGATCATCCGCATGCGTGCTCCCGACGGCGAGACGGCCGTCCCCAGTACCGCCGTCCCGATCGCCGGCTACCTGCTGCTGTTCGCCGGCATGGCGCTGGTCGGCAGCTACGTGGCCCTGAGCAAGCCGCTGACCGCGGTGTTTCCGGTCTTTCTGCTGGCATGGCTGCGCTTCGGGCTGGCCGCCGTGGTGATGCTGCCCTGGATGCGCGACCTCGGCTCGGCCCGACCGCACGCGTCCTCGCTCTTCCTGCAGTCCTTCTTCGGCAACTTCCTGTTCTCGATCTGCATGCTGTGGGGGCTGTCGCTCACCTCGGCGAGCGCCGCCGGCGTGGTGCTGTCGACGCTGCCCGCGGTGGTCGCGCTGCTCGGCTGGCTGCTGCTGCGCGAGCGGCTCGGCCCGAGGATCTGGGCCGCGGTGGCGCTGGCCACCGCCGGTGTGGCGCTGCTGTCGATCGCACGCGCGCCGGGCGCGTCGGCCGCGGGCGACGCCTCGATCGCCGGCAACCTGCTGGTCTTCGGCTGCGTGATCTGCGAGGCCATCTACGTGATCCTCGGCAAGCGCCTGACCGCAAGCCTGTCGCCGCTGCGCATCTCGGCGCTGATCAACGCGATCGGGCTCGTCCTGATGACCCCCTTCGGGCTCTGGCAGGCGCGCGGTTTCGACTTCGCGGCGGTGGCTGCCGGCCACTGGCTGCTGCTCGTCTTCTATGCGGTGTCGGCGAGCGTGCTCTCCACATGGCTGTGGCTGTCGGGCCTGCAGCGCGTGCCGGCCAGCCACAGCGGCGTGTTCACGATCGCGATGCCGCTGGCCGCGACCGCGGTGGGGGTGGGGCTTCTCGGCGAGCGCGTGGGCTGGGCGCATGGCGCGGCGCTCATGCTGGCCTGCGCCGGTATCGCGCTGATCGCCAGCGTGCGCCGCGGCCAGCGCACCGCGATTTGACACCGACCGTCGGAAACGGCACCCTCGCCGACAGTCGATCGACTGCGGCGGGAGAGACCACCCGCGCATCGGCGGGCGGCGCCGAAGGTGTATCGCCCCGAAAACTCTCAGGCAAAAGGACTGCCGCAGTTTCGACTCTCTGGAGAGAAGGCGCGCGCACCCTCGGGTGCGCGGCGGCCTCGCCGAAGGAAACAGGCGCCCACGGGCGCTGAATGTCTCAGGCAAACGGACAGAGGGGGTTCCACGGACCGACGGCCCGCAAGGCCGTCACCACGCGGCCGCCATGGCCCAGGAGCCCCCATGAGCAATCCCCCGAATCTGCGTTACACGTCGAGCCATGAATGGCTGCGCGACGAAGGCGATGGCACGGCCACCGTCGGCATCACCGCCCATGCCCAGGACGCGCTCGGCGAACTCGTCTACGTCGAACTGCCCGAGGCCGGCCGCAGCGTCAGTGCGGGCGAAGCCTGCGTCGTGGTCGAGTCGACCAAGGCCGCCTCCGACGTCTACGCGCCGGTCGATGGCGAGATCATCGCCGTCAACCCGGCGCTGACCGACGCGCCGCAGACGGTCAACGACGCCCCCTACGAGGGCGGCTGGCTGTTCCGCATCCGCCTGGCCAACCCGGCCCAGTGCGCCACGCTGCTCGACGCCGCGGCCTACGAGGCCGGCCCCGGCGCCGCCTGAGGGAGGCACGCCATGCGTACCGCCGACGCGATCGGCAGCGTGCACACGCTGTTCGCCAACGACGAGTTCCACGGCCGCCACATCGGCCCCTCCGAAGCCGAGCAGGCGGCCATGCTCGCCGCGCTCGGCCTGGCCTCGCGCCACGACCTCATCGCCCAGACCGTGCCGGCGGCGATCCGCCTGACCGCCGAGCCCGAGCTGCCCGTGCCGGCCACCGAATCGGCCGCGCTCGCCGAACTGGCCGCGATCGCCGAGCGCAACCAGGTCTGGCGCTCGTACATCGGCGCCGGCTATCACGGCACCATCACCCCGGAGCCGATCCGCCGCAACGTGCTCGAGAACCCGGGCTGGTACACCGCCTACACGCCCTACCAGGCCGAGGTCGCGCAGGGCCGGCTCGAGTCGCTGCTCAACTTCCAGCAGATGGTGGTCGAGCTCACCGGGCTGCCGGTGGCCAACGCCTCGCTGCTCGACGAGGCCACCGCGGCGGCCGAGGCGATGGCGCTGTGCCGGCGCGCCTCGAAGCACGCCGCGCAGGCCTTCTTCATCGACGCGGGCACCCATCCGCAGGTCATCGCCGTGATGGTCACGCGCGCCCGCTGGCTGGGTTTCGAGACCGTCGTCGGCAACCCCGATCGCGACCTCGATCCGACCCGCGTCTTCGGCGCCCACCTGCAAAGCCCCGACACCGAGGGCCGCGTGCGCGACCACTCGGCGCTGATCGCGCGCGTGCGCGCCGCCGGCGGCCGGGTGAGCGTGGGCACCGATCCGCTCGCGCTGATGCTGGTGAAGGCGCCGGGCGCGATGGGCGCCGACGTCGCGATCGGCTCGGCGCAGCGCTTCGGCGTGCCGCTGGGCTACGGCGGCCCGCATGCCGCCTTCATGGCGGTGCGCGAGGAGCTCGTGCGCATGATGCCGGGCCGGCTGATCGGCGTGTCGCGCGACGCGTCCGGCCGGCCGGCGCTGCGCATGGCGCTGCAGACCCGCGAGCAGCACATCCGCCGCGACAAGGCCACGAGCAACATCTGCACGGCGCAGGCGCTGCTCGCCAACATGGCCGCGTTCTACGCCATCTGGCACGGTCCGCAGGGCCTGCTGCGCATCGCGCTGCGGGTCAACGCGCTGGCGCGGCTGCTAGCCACGCTGGTGGCGCCCGCGCTGCGCCCGGTGCACGAGGCCTTCTTCGACACGCTGCTGATCGATGCCGGCGCCCATGCCGACGCGGTGCGCGCGCGCGCCGCCGAGCGGCGCATCAACCTTCGCGCCATCGGCCCGACACGCTTCGGCATCGCGCTCGACGAGACCACCACCACCGCCGACGTCGCCGACCTCGCCTGGGTGCTCGGCGGCCGGCCGGTCGATGACGCGGCGCTCGAGGCGGCGCTTGCGCATCTGGGCGCCGAGCCCGACTCGATCGCCCCCGCGCTGCGCCGCGAAGGCCCCGCGCTCACCCATCCGGTCTTCAGCCGCTACCACAGCGAGACCGAGTTCATGCGCTACCTGAAGCGCCTGGAGAACCGCGACATCTCGCTGGTGCACTCGATGATCCCGCTGGGTTCATGCACGATGAAGCTCAATGCCGCCGCCGAGATGGCACCGGTGAGCTGGCCGCAACTCGCGGCGCTGCACCCCTACGCACCGGCCGAGCAGGCGCGCGGCTACGCCGAGATGCTCGGGCAGCTCGGCCGCTGGCTGGCGGCCATCACCGGCATGGCCGCG